>Ga0114998_10001962_pt1 | contig 15862 bp, 14 predicted proteins | sample ArcticOcean_MG_C_5_FD_87044 | JGI IMG/M metagenome (GOLD analysis project Ga0114998, IMG submission 87044) | Marine microbial communities from western Arctic Ocean - ArcticOcean_MG_CB4_138 | ecosystem: Environmental > Aquatic > Marine > Oceanic | place: Arctic Ocean: Canada Basin | collected...
GCATGTCGTGTGTGGGCGCTTGCCCGCAGTCGGCATTAAAAGATGGTGGCGACCAACCGTTGTTGAGCTTGCTCGAGCGTGATTGCGTGCAATGTGGTTTGTGCGTGAGCACGTGCCCTGAAAATGCATTGGCGCTCGCACCACGATTGAGCAGTGTGGCGCAACGGCGCACTGAGCAAACCTTGCACCTAAGCCGCCCCTTTCATTGCGTGTCGTGCCGTAAGCCGTTCGCAACAGAGGCGGTTATGAAGGCTATGTTGACCCGCGTAGGGGGGCATTCTGCCTTTTCTGGAGATGCGTTGAAGCGTTTAAGTATGTGCAGCGATTGCCGCGTAATTGACATGATGGAGAAAGCCGGATGAGCGATGGTAAAAAAATGGCTTTTACGCCCAAGGTTGTCGCCTCAGATCATGGCTATAGCGAAGAAGACTTAGCCCGCGCTGACACCTATGGCTTGTTGGCAGAGTGGTTTGCCCGTGCGCCAACGGATGATTTTTTCAACCGTTTGGCAACAAGTCCCGCTATACCAGTTGCCGATCAAAGTGACTTGGCCAATGCGTGGCGCGCACTGATGGATGCCGTCTCTAGAGCCAACCCGGGTGAAGCTGGCGATGAGTTCGATGCGCTCTTTGTGGCAGTCGGTAAGCCTCCTGTTGCACTGCATGCGTCTGTGTACATGGGCGGCTCTATGAACCAAACTGTATTGGTTGAGTTGCGCAGCGACTTGGCGGTAATGGGCTTGGAAACCAACTCTGACAAAGGTGAAACCGAAGACCATTTCGCCACGCTGTGTGAAATCATGCGTTACGTGATCGCGGCGCCAGATGCCAAAGGCAGTACCTTGGTTGAGCAGCAGCGGTTTTTTGCATCTTACTTTCAGCCATGGGCTGATGCCATGTTTGAATCTGTACAAGAGCAACCCCAAGCGAAGGTGTACGCAGCTGTTGCCAGCTTTGCCAAATCTTTCTTCGCTATAGAAAGACTTTCTTTTGACATCTATTCAGCCAGCTTAGATGCGGCGCACACACCATGATTGCAGACCGTGTAACAGGCCTAATTTTGGCAGGTGGCAGAGGCTCTCGCATGGGCGGTCAAGACAAGGGCTTGCAGCCACTGAGAGGTATGCCACTGGTCATGCACGTGTTGTGGCGCTTGGCGCCGCAAGTGCAAGACGTGGTGATCAATGCCAACCGTAACTTAGGTGCTTATGAAGGCTTTGGCCGCACCACTGTGCCTGACGTGAGTGGTGATTTTCAGGGGCCATTGGCCGGCATGTTGGCCGGTTTTCCTTACTGCGAAACCGATTGGATGATGGTCGTGCCGTGTGACGTCCCTGACTTGCCTATTGATTTGGTTGAGCGTTTGGTAATGGCCGCTGAGGCTGTTGATGCTGTGGCTGCCATGCCCAGCACAACAGAAGCTGATGGGCGCACGCAAACGCACCCAGTCTGTTTGCTACTTCGAGGTGATCTCTATGAGCACCTGACAGCTTTCATGAAAGATGGTGGGCGAAAAATTGATGACTGGACCAAACCTCTTGGCGCGCTAGAGGTCCCATTTGACAACGCCAAGGCCTTTTTCAATGCCAATACCTTGGCTGATTTAAAGCAGCTTGAAATTGAAGCGGCCACTAAATAGTCGTTGCGAGGCCATTTATATCCATGACTCTTCAGTCGTGCGTCATACCCTACATATTTGTCTGTAAGTACTCCCATGCACCGTCCTGTTTTAAGTCACGCATCCGTGCCTCTGGTCACTGAAGTCGAGGTTGTCGACGAAGCTGGCCGTTCCAAGCGGATTTACATTCCCGGCGAACGACCTCTCACTATTTATGTCAACAACCAAGAGCTGGTGACCCTCATGACCTTGGGTGGTGAGCCTGAGGCCCTGGTGTTGGGTTGGTTGCGCAACCAGCGCCTCATCACCTCCTTGAATGATGTATTGAGTGTCCAAGTGGACTGGGATGTTGAAGCCGCCGCTGTGACAGCACAGCCAGAAGTGTTGACTGCGTGGAACAAGGCGCAAAAGCAGCGCATCGTCACCACAGGTTGTGGGCAAGGCACCATGTTTGGCGACGTGATGTCCGATATCGAAACCATTCAGTTAAACCCAGATGCCCGTCTGTCTCAAGATGTGTTGGTTGAGGTGGTCGGTTCTATTCGGACCCATCCCTCCATCTACAAGCAAGCTGGCTCCGTCCACGGGTGTGGGCTATTTCGTGGCACGGAGTTGTTGATGTTTGTAGAAGATGTCGGACGTCACAACGCCGTCGATGCCATCGCCGGTTGGATGTGGCTCAATGATTTAAAGGGTGATGACTTGGTCTTCTACACCACGGGTCGTTTGACATCTGAGATGGTGATCAAGGGTGCTCAAATGGGCGTGCCTTTTTTGCTGTCTCGCTCAGGCGTCACCAATATGGGTTTGGAGATGGCCAAGCAAGTTGGTCTGACTCTGGTGGGGCGCTGCTCTGGGCAACATTTTCTTGTTTACAACGGTGCCAATCGCATAGTACGACCCGTACTGAATGCTGCAAATGTTTAGCCGTAAGCATGTGTCACGCTGATGTTTTTAGATAGTTCATGTTCTTAGACAGTTTTTCGGCTGCTTGGCAGATGATGCTGGGCTTGGACGACACATTGGTGCACATTGTGTTGCTGTCTTTGGCTTTGAGTGGCTTGGCTTGCTTGTTGGCATGCGTGCTGGGCATCTCAAGCGGCGCATGGTTGGCGCTGGTTGATTTCAAAGGGCGCTCAGCCCTGATCACACTACTCAATACAGCCTTGGCTCTGCCATCTGTGGTGGTGGGCTTGGTGGTGTATTTGCTGCTCTCGCATTCGGGGCCGCTGGGCTTTCTGGGTTGGTTGTTCTCCTTCAAGGCCATGGTTGTTGCCCAAACCATTCTGGTTTTACCAGTGGTCATTGCACTTACCCGACAACTCATTGCCAGCGCTGACAACTTACAAGGCGAGGGCTTGCGTGCTTTGGGTGCGGGCAAAACAGTGCGCGGATTGTTACTGGTTTGGAACGAGCGCTTCGCCTTGATGACCGTCGTGTTGACTGGCTTTGGTCGGGCCGTTTCTGAGGTGGGCGCGGTGATGGTGGTAGGCGGCAACATAGAGGGTTTCACGCGCGTCATGACCACGGCCATTGCACTTGAAACCAGCAAAGGTGATTTGCCAATGGCCTTGGCGCTGGGTATGGTGTTGCTGGGTGTGGTGCTGGTGTTGAATGCTGCTGTGTCTGCCCTCGCGCAGTGGGGTGGAAATAGCCTTGCATTGCCAGCAGCGTCCAACCTATCAGCCCAACCAACCCCTATAAACGCTACACCCGCTACAACGCCCCCAGCCACGAGCAGCTTTAGTCCAAAAGAAAAGGTGCCTACAGGCCAAGTGATGTTGAGTTTCAACAATGTAAACGTTAGCCTGAAGGCTGACAACGCAGGCACACGGGCGGTTCCTGTGTTGCACAACATTCATTTCTCACTGTGTGAAGGTGAGCGCGTGGCGTTGGTTGGTGCCAACGGCTGTGGCAAAACAACGCTGATGCGTACCATCGCAGGCTTGGTGCCCATTGCCTCTAACCAGTCGACCATGCAGTGGGTGCAGCCTTGTAAAACCGTATTGCTTGCGCAAGCGCCCAAGCTGCTGCGCTTGTCGGTAGCCAACCACGTGCGGCTTGCTGCCTGGTTGGCTGGTGACACGTGGCAACAGGCTGCCACGACAGCGCAGGCGGCACTCAAGCATTTAGGCATTGCGTATTTGTCGCCATTGAGCGCCGTGACATTGTCGGTTGGTCAAAGTCAGCGTGTGGCTTTGGCCCAGTGCCTGGCGAGTCGTTCACACGTATTGCTTCTAGATGAGCCCACAGCAAGCTTAGACCCGCATGCCAAACGCGAAGTGGAGTCCGTGGTGCACAGTTTGGTCACGCACACAGGCGGGCCCAGCTTGGTGTTTGCCAGCCATAATTTGGGGCAAGTCAAACGGCTGGCCACACGCGTGATTTATATATTGAATGGGCGCATTGAAGCAGACCTACCGGTGCAGGCGTTTTTTGATACACACCGCGTCTCACCACTGCCTTTGGTGGATATGTTTTTAAGAGGAGAACTGTCGTGATTGCATCGCTGTTGCTGCAACGTGCCCTGGTTGCTGCGTCACTCGCCGCCAGTTTGTTGGCCACATCTGCACACGCAGCCGATAACACCTTGGTGATGGCCTCGACCACATCTACCGAGCAGTCTGGCCTATTTGCCCACTTGTTACCCGCTTTTACAACGGCCACAGGCATCAGCGTCAAAGTGGTGGCGGCTGGCACTGGTCAGGCCATTGATATGGCCAGACGAGGCGACGCCGATGTGCTGTTTGTGCACGATCCCGTTGCAGAAGACAAATTTGTTGCGCAAGGTTTTAGTGACAAGCGCAGCCCAGTGATGTACAACGACTTCGTGGTGCTAGGCCCAAGCGCTGACCCGGCAGGCGCGGGCGGCAAAGACATTGCCTTGGCGCTGCAACGCATTGCAGGGGCCAACGCTGGCTTCATATCGCGCGGTGACAACAGCGGCACCAACAATGCTGAATTGCGGTTTTGGGTGACTGCAGGTCAAACGACCAAGGGCGCAGGCTACAAAGCCTGCGGCTGTGGCATGGGTCCAGCACTCAACATGGCGTCGGCCTCCAATGCGTATGTCATGTCAGATCGCGCCACGTGGCTCAACTTTAAAAATAAAGGCGACTTGACAATACTGGTGCAAGGCGATGAGCGCTTGTTTAACCAGTATGGTGTCATGGTGGTCAGCCCCACAAAACACCCACACCTCAATACGCAGGCCGCACAAATTTTTGCGGACTGGGTGGTGTCTGCAGCAGGTCAAGCCAGCATTGCCAGCTACACAGTTGCAGGCGAGCAATTGTTCTTTCCCAATGCCAAGCCTTGATTGCCCACGATGTATCCACAGCTTGGTATGTGATGGACCTTGAACCAGCTAACCGTATAAAGCCCTGATAGACATGACAACTGTTGCACAAATAACCGACGCACTTCAAGGCTACGACCCGCAATCTGTCAAGGTCGACGACGTGGTGCATATTGCCCAGTCATTGGTTAAGCCACTGGGCAACTTGCCACAAGACATTGAGGTACTCAAGTTACACGCGGCGGCCTACCGCGTGTTGGCGCAAGACGTGGTGTCCCCAACCAACGTACCTGCCGTGGACAACTCGGCCATGGATGGCTATGCGTTTTGTTTAAACGCTGGACAAGTCAGTCAAGACTTGGCACTCACAGTCAGCGGCTTGCGGTTGGCGGGTCAACCTATCACGGGTGATGACCCAACCTTACAAGCTGGGCACTGTGTGCACATCATGACGGGAGCCCCCATGCCCAAGGGCAGCAACACAGTTGTACCCTCTGAATTGGTGCAACGCGATGGCGATAGGGTGGTGGTGCAAGCGGCGCATCTACAGCCTGGTGACAACCGGCGTTTGGCGGGTGAGGATTTGGCGCAAGGCTCAGTAGCGCTTAAAAAAGGGCAGGTGTTGCACGCCGCAGCTTTAGGTTTATTGGCAAGCCTAGGCATGGCCACAGTAGGCGTTGTTCGCAAGCCAGTGGTCGCCTACTTTTCTACTGGTAGCGAGGTGCAAGACGTTGGCCTGCCACCGAAAGCCGGCGTTATTTACGACAGCAACCGTGCTGTCATGTGCGCCATGCTGGCTTCCTGGGGCGCAACGGTGTTGGACATGGGCGTTATTCCCGACGACCCCGTTCAACTTGAGCAAGCCTTTGAGCAAGCCGCCACAACAGCCGACATGGTGATCAGCAGTGGCGGCGTGAGTGTGGGCGAGGCTGACCACACCAAGGCCATGATGAAACGCTTGGGCGACGTGGTGTTTTGGCGCATCGCCATGCGCCCGGGACGTCCCATGGCTGTTGGTCTTATCAAAGACACCCCGGTTTTTGGCTTACCTGGCAACCCAGTGGCCGTCATGGTGACTTTCTTGGCGTTTGTCAGGCCCGCTTTGCAACGCCTCATGGGCACATCGCCCAGCGCATTGCCGGTGCTGCGTGCCAAGGCGAGTGCCGATATTCGCAAGCGTGGTGGCAGAACAGAATACCAACGAGCCAGCATTGAGCGCAACGATCAAGGTGACTATGTGGCCACCGTACTGCCCAACCAAGGCTCAGGTGTGCTGAGCGGAATGGTGCAAGCCCAAGGTTTGGTTGTGTTGTCTCACGACTCTGGCACTGTCAGTGCAGGTGACTGGGTTGACGTCTGGATGCTAGACCGGTTTATTTGAATCCAGTCAGCAGAGCAGGCCGCTGGAGGACCTACTGGTCTAAAAAGTGCTGCAGCCGCTTGGTAACTTGTTGGGCGGTGTGTGCCGACATGCGATCGCGCAACTGGGCTGCCGCAGCCCTCACACTTTCTTGACGCTGTATATCTTGTAGTTGCATGTACAAGTTGTTTTTGTGGGCTGCGATGCTGGCTTCAGTTTGAGCCAACAATGCGGCGTAGTCGTCGCGCTCTTGCACCAAATGCTGCATCTCTGTAATGCCATTGGCGACATCAGCCCAGGACAAACTGCCAGCTTCCTCGCGGTATTGGTCAAGTGGTGCGAACAGCTCTGGCAACCGTTGCCCAAGGGTCTCTAGCGAAGCCCCTTCCACATCTTGCATGCCAAAGCCGTCTGGGGATTGGGAGGCTTGTTCAACCCAGCTGCCAAGCGTGGCTTGCAGATCAGGTGCAGGCTTGGACTGGGTTTGTGGGTGCGCGGGCGCGCGGGCGGGTGCTGGTGTGATGGCAGCCGCCAGTGTGGGCGACTTTGTAAATGGCGTGATATTGATAGGGATCACCTTGGCTTTTGGTGGTTCAACAATATGATTGTCTTGTACCCTGTGTTCTGTTGCGTGAACGGCTTGCCCAGCCTGCGCAGTGTCTACATCTGCATCAATGTGACGTGTTGCTACGTCTTCTTGTGCATCGGTGTAATCAATCGGGCTCCACCCCATGCCCGGACGGTAGCGCATCAAAGTGCTCGAATAGTCAGATTGTGTTTTTTCTGTGTTCATAGCGTTGCATATTTCTTAGCTGGGAAGCAACTATATGTTTAATTTTAATTAAATGCAACTTTCCCCAACTATTTCATGTTTGTTTGCACCTGTTTGCGTGTGAAGCTTTAGCTGTGGTGTTGACTGCGGTGACTGCATAATCAGAAAAAAACAGTTAACATCGAATTAACCAACCAGTCGGTCGGTTAACTCAAGACTGACTTTTTCAAGCCACGTATTTAAGGGAACAACATGAAAGCTTACACACAGCACTACATCAATGGCGAATGGGTAGAGGCGAGCAGCTCTCAGTACTTAGAAGTCACTGACTCCAACACCGAAGCCGTCATGGCGACTGTGCCTGCCGGAACAGCGCAAGAGGCCGCTCAGGCTGTCATGGCTGCACGTGCAGCCTTCGCGGGTTGGTCCGCTTTAAGCGTTGAAGAGCGTGCTGTTTACTTAGACAAAATTACGGCTGGCCTGAAAGCCCGCAGCGATGAACTCACCACAACCATCGCTTCAGAAGTGGGCATGCCACTCAAAATGGCTGGCATGGTGCAAGTGGGAATGCCCATCTTTAACTGGGGAAATTTCGCCAAAGTGGCGCGTCAGTTCGAATTTGAAAGTGAGATTAAAAATTCTCTTATTGTGCGTGAAGCCATAGGTGTTGTAGGTTGCATCACGCCGTGGAATTTCCCGCTCAACCAAATTGCTTTAAAGGTCGCGCCTGCATTGGTTGCAGGCTGTACCGTTGTGTTGAAGCCATCTGAGATCGCGCCTATTAACGCCATCATCCTGGCTGAAGTTATCCATGCAGCTGGTTTACCCGCTGGCGTATTCAACCTGGTCAACGGCTTAGGTCCTGAAGTGGGCGAGGTGTTGGCCAGCCACCCAGAAGTAGACATGGTGAGTTTTACAGGTTCTACCCGTGCCGGCAAACGCGTGGGCGAGCTGGCATCACAAACCATCAAACGTGTGGCCTTGGAGCTTGGCGGTAAATCAGCCAGCGTGGTGTTGGATGATGCCGACTTTCCAGCAGCCATCAAAGGCTCTGTGGGTGCTTGCTTGCTCAACAGTGGGCAAACCTGCTCTGCACACACCCGGTTGTTGGTGCCTGAGTCACGCTATGAAGAAGCCAAAACTCTGGCACAGGGTGTGATTGAACGCTTCACCATCGGCAGCGCATTCGATGAAACCAGCAAATTAGGTCCTTTGGTCAGCGCCGCACAGCGAGACCGCGTTCTTCACCTTATTCAGCTTGGGCTTGATGAGGGCGCAGAGTTGGTAGCAGGCGGCCCTGACAAACCTGCTGTCGACAAAGGCTACTTTGTTCAACCTACCATCTTGCGTGTGCAGCGCCATCACACCTTGGCCAAAGAGGAAATTTTTGGCCCTGTTCTGGTCATGCTGACTTACAAAGACGAAGACGAGGCTGTTGCCATCGCCAATGACTCGGTATACGGCTTAGGCGGTGGTGTGTGGGCAGGTACCAACGAGCACGCCATAGCTGTTGCCAAGCGGCTGCGCACAGGTCAGGTCGACATCAATGGCGCGCCCTTTAATGCACAAGCTCCTTTTGGTGGTTACAAGCAATCGGGCAATGGCCGCGAAAACGGGGTTTTTGGGCTAGAAGAGTTCTTGGAAGTCAAGGCCATTCAACGCCCAGCTGTCAAAGCGTAAACAGCTAGGGGTGACTACCAGCAAGGTGCAGGGCGCAGGGAGGCTATGCTTGTAGCATTCCATTAGTGGCCCTCACTCAACCGACTGCGTTATGAAACCTTGGATTCGCTTTGCATTGCACGCCCTGTGGATGACGCCTCTTATGGCCTCCATCGCACTGGGCGCTGCTGTGCTGGTGTTTGCCTTCAACAGCCAGACACCACTAGACGGTGAGTTCCAAGCGGCAGGCCTGAGCAAGCCTGTGGTGATCACGCGCAACGCCAGCGATGTCACCCACATCCAAGCCGAGTCAGCGACAGACGCTTGGTACGCCCTAGGCTGGACGCATGCCACTGAGCGGGCGTGGCAGTTAGAGTTCAACCGACGTGTTGTGAGAGGCGAGTTGTCTCAGGTGCTGGGCAGTGCCACGCTTGAAATAGACAAACTCATGCGCACCCTTGGCATCTACACAACAGCACAACAACAGCTGCTGGGCTTGCCAGCCAAGGCTCAGGCTGGCTTACAGGCGTATAGCAATGGGATCAACGACGCCATTGCCAATCAAACCCAGTGGCTGACGCCAGAATTCACGTTGCTTGGCGTTGAGCCCAAAGCGTCAGCCATGCAGGGCCAGTTTTGGACACCTGCAGACTCGGTTGGCTGGAGCTTGATGATGGCGCTTGATTTGGGTGGCAACTGGAGCCATGAGTTTGCACGGTTTAGTTTGTTACAAACCATCGATACGCCAGCACTGTGGGAAATCTTGCCCCCCTATGCACCTGTGCAAGACCCCGATCAACCAGCCACGTCTGTGGATTTGGGCGGGCTTTACAACGCGATGAACGTGTACGACCGCCGAACAGACGGCACAGAAACGGCGTCATCACCTAGCAACGGTATGCTCGCTGGCAACGGTTTGGATGTAGGGCAGCTGTTGGCGGCCGCGGCTAACCATTGGGTGGGCCAATTGGGTGCCTTGGAAGGCAAGGGCTCTAACAACTGGGTGGTGTCTGGCCAAAACACCCGCAGCGGCAAACCATTGCTTGCCAATGACCCCCACTTAGGCCTGAGTGCCCCATCGTTGTGGTACGTGGCCCACTTGCAAGCACCAGCTGGCCCTGAGTGGCCAGCAATGGACGTGCGCGGCGCGACCTTGCCAGGCCTGCCCATGGTGATTTTGGGACATACGCAAAGCGTGGCTTGGGGGTTCACCAATGTTGGACCAGATGTACAAGACTTGTATTTGGAACAGCTAAGCCCCAGTGCGCCTGACATGTACCGACAGCCCGGCGACAACGCCGCTATCAATGCCACCAATGCGGCTTATGCCCCATTCACCACACGTGCAGAAACCATTGCGGTGAAAGGTGAAGACGACTACACATTTACGGTTAGAAACAGCCGCCATGGCCCAATCGTGAGCGATGTGCAAGCAGCCTATACAGGCTTGCTTGACCGGTCTCGCTATGCGGTTGCCTTGCGCTGGAGTGCGCTTGTGGCGGATAACAAGACGGTTTTGGCAGGCTTTAACGCCAACTTTGCCACCGACGTCGACAGCTTGGTGAACGCCTACGCAGACCATCATTCGCCCATGCAAAGTGTGGTGATGGCCGACACCAATGGTCGAATCCACTACAAGGCCATTGGCACAACACCTGTTCGCTCGACTCGCAATGACATCATGGGTGTCGCGCCAAGCCCCGGGTGGGACAGCACCTATGACTGGGTGGGTTGGCTCCCATACGCTGACACGCCAGAAAAAACAGGCGATGCAGGTTGGATTGCAACGGCCAATCAACGTATTCACTCAGCCAGTTACCCGCACTTTATAACCAGCGATTGGGCCACCAGCCATCGGATGCGACGCATTGCCTCTTTAATGACGCAGAGCTCAGTTCACTCCGTACAGACCATGGCTGCGATGCAGCGCGATCAACTGTCGTTGTCGGCGCTTGAGTTGCTGCCTGTGTTGCAACGGGTGACAGTCGAGCATCCGCTGGCAACAAGTGTTAAGAAATTGCTGGCTGACTTCAAAGGTGACATGGCTGTGAACTCGGGCGCGGCGCTCATTTTGTCTGTATGGACCGATGAGCTGACCCAACTCGTGATGCGTGCGCGAATTGGCTCAGATAAATTTGACGCCTTATACGGCAAACGCCAGTTCAGAGAAGGCTTATTGGGCATATTAGAAAAAGACAACACCGACTGGTGCGGTCAAGCAGGGTGTCGCCCTAAGATGCAGCAAGCGCTTGTGCAAACACTCAACAAACTGCAGACCAAATTAGGCGATAACCCTAAGCTATGGCATTGGGGCCAAGTTCACACAGCCATCAGCGCCCACAAACCCTTTGGTCGCGTGCCTGTGTTGTCCAAGTTGTTCAATGTAGAGACCCCTATTGGGGGAGACGGCTATACCGTCAACGTGGGGCGCTACGATCTCACAGGCCCTCAGCCCTTTGCGGCGGTGCATGCACCGTCTTTGCGCACCATTTATGACCTATCGGATTTGTCGAAATCTCAATTTATCTACCAAACTGGGCAAAACGGCAACTTACTGTCTAACCGCTACAGCGACATGAGCAGCGATTGGGCGACTGGGGGCTATCGGCTATTTGGCAGCAGCGGCGATACAGCGCAGCACACATTAACGCTGCATCCCTAGCCAACGAAAAAAGGGGGGCGTGCCAGCTGTGTGGTCATTCCCCACGCCACACAGCCACCGCCCCGTACAGCCTACACATCACGCATGGCGCAATGTCAGTTGCAGCTGGTAGTTAGACATTGCCCCAGAACGCATCCTCTGCATCTTGGTCACTTGAGTACAGCCACACTTCGGTGATTTGGCCATTTTCAACAGTGAACACATCTACGCCGTTCAGTGCCATTTGAGCACCGTCACGTTGGGCTGAAAAGGAGATGGTTGCCGCTACTTGTGAGCCATTGCCCATGACGTCTTTGACGTCGACAATTTTGAAGGAGCCGGCAGAATCTTGCATCATGCCGCCTATCATTCCAAAGACTGCTTCAGCGCCTGTGTGCTTACCCGAAAACTTGTTGTGACCAGGTTGATGCCATACAACATCAGCGGCAACAAGCGAGCCCAAGGTTGGCATATCGCCTGTTTGAATGGCCTTAAAGTAGCCAGCGATTAATTCAGTATTAGACATATTTTTTCCTTAAGGTTGTTAGATGATGGTGTGAAAGCGCTCAAAGCCATTTGCGAATAGCTGGCTTTCCCCACCTGGTTTTTGACGCTACTAAGCCAGCTTTGCGTCCATGGTGATGGCCGCGTTGAGGACACGAGATACGGGACAGCCGCCTTTGGCGTTCAGGGCGATTGTTGCAAATGTGTCTGTATCGGCACCCGGCACCTTGGCCAGCACATCCAGATGGACGGTGGTGATGGTGAAGCCGGCATCCCTAAGCTCAAAGGTCACGGTAGCGTTGGTGTCCACAGACTCGGCATTCAAGCCGCTTTTTTCAAGCTCTGCTGCCAGCGCCATTGAAAAGCAGCCCGCGTGGGCAGCTGCAATAAGCTCTTCAGGATTGGTCCCAATACCGTTTTCAAACCGTGTGCTGAATGAGTATTGGGTTTGGGCAAGGACACCGCTGTCAGACGACATGGATCCCTCGCCAGTTTTCAAGCCACCACTCCATACGGCTGATGCTTTACGTTTCATTTTCATATCCTATTATGTGCAAAATATTTTTCGTATACATAATAAGTAGTAACAAATGAAACGTCAAGCAGCCTCTGTTCCTGCTGCAGCTGCCGTTTTTTAACGAAGCCTATCTTGCATAGGCCGTTTTAAGTGCCAGCGAACACAACGAGGTGGCTGTGTTGGCCTCGGCGATGGCCTTGTTCATAGGTATAAAACCATGAATTTGCCGCTCGAAGCATACGTACTGGCATGTTGACCCAGCATCTGATAAAGCATCTGCGTATTGCAAACCCTCGTCTCTCAGTGGGTCGAAGCCGGCGGTCAATACCAAAGCTGCGGGCAGGTTGGCATGGCTACTCGCCAGCAATGGCGACGCACGCCAATCGGTGTACAGCGTCGGATCAGGTATGTAGTGGGCTCTGAAGTACGACATGGTGTCATGCGTTAGCAAATAGCCTTGGCCGTTGGTCGTGTGAGAGGGCGATTGCGCCCGCTTGTCGGTAGAAGGGTAAATCAACAACTGAAAACAAGGCTGCGCCGCACTGACGCCATGCACAGCATGGCTATCGCCAGCTTTTAGGTCGCGTTGGTGCAACGCGACAACGGCTGCCAAGTTGCCCCCTGCGCTGTCACCGCCAACAGCGATGCGCGTGGGATCTAGTCCCAATTCAGACGACTGCGCCACTGTCCATTGGAAGGCTGCAATTGAATCGTCAACCGCAGCCGGGAAGGGGGCTTCGGGCGCAAGTCTGTAGTCCACCGCAACCACCACACCGCCAGACTGGTTGGCCAAGTCCCTGCACAGGCCGTCGTGGGTGTCCAAGTCGCCAATAACCCAACCGCCACCGTGAAAGAAAACCAATGCTGGTGCGTTGGACGCAGGTGCGCCGGCTGGGCGGTAAATTCTAAGGGCGATAGGGCCGCCGTTGCCTGGGCAGCTGGTCTCGATAACCTGTGCCACATCTGCGGGCGCCCGTTGTGTCGCAAACCGTCTTGCCACATACGCTGCGCGTGCTTCTACAGGCCCAACGGTATGGACTGGTGGAATCTTTTTTTCTACCATTAAATCGAGCAAAGCACGTGCGTCTGGATCTAGCATGTTGGGTCCTATGTGGTGATGTGTGGTGACGTTGGCAACTGTGGGCGACGTTCAATTTAAAACACCGTTCCAGTGCCTACCTGAAGCACAAATGTATCGACAGATAACCCTAATCAGTGTCGCCTTTATTCATTGCATTACAGTTTCTACTGTTTCGCTCTTTTGCGTTGTGTGTTGAAAGGTGTCTGTATGCGCTCAGCATGTCTTGTTGTTGTGGGTTTATTCATGGGTCTTATGTCTGTAACGTCATCTCAATCAGTCTTGGCTGCGCAAACGGCTCAATCGTCGCAATCCGCCCAAGTGGCCAAACAGCTTGCTTGCCCTGCTAACTTGCAGTTCCAGTTTGATAGGTTGCAAGACAGTGCGCCGCAGTCACTGTGCCAATACGCAGGCAAGGTGTTGTTGGTGGTCAACACCGCAAGTTACTGCGGCTTTACCTCACAGTACGAGGGTCTTGAGTCGCTGTACAAAGACTACGCTGCACAAGGTCTTGTCGTCTTGGGCTTCCCTTCCAACGACTTTGGCAAGCAAGAGCCAGGTGACGCGAAACAGATTGCCGACTTTTGCTTCAACACCTACGGCGTGGCATTTCCCATGTTCGCCAAAACCAAGGTCACTGGCACCAGCACCAACCCATTTTATAAACAGCTTGTTGAGCTCAGCGGCTCCAAACCCATGTGGAATTTCCACAAGTATCTGATCAGCGCTGACGGCACAGTGGTGACGGGTTTCGACTCCTCTAGCCAGCCACGCGGCGGGTCTGTAGAAAAAGCAATCAAAGCGGCTTTGGCGGTTCGGTAACGTCACGTCAGCAGGGCGAGCTTGACATTGTTGTTGTGCAGGCTGTCGGGCAGGTCGATGACAGCAGGTTGCTGGTCATGCAATGGTCTCGCTGGCGCAAGCGGACGAGCGCTTGCCTGGTTCATTGACAATGCAAACGCGCGACACAGAAGCGCCATGTTTCATGTTACTTTGATCATTTGTTTCTTAAGCCAATTGAGAAACGCCAACATGCAAGCAACCTAGTACGCCATGACCCAATCTATTCGCTCGTTCGCCACACATGCACCAACCGATCGCCTCGGCCTTTTTCAATTTGACCGCAGGACGCCTAGGGCAGACGATGTCGCAATAGACATCCTCTTTTGCGGCGTCTGTCACACAGACATTCACCATTCCCGCAACGATTGGGGACGTGCCAGCTACCCGATGGTGCCTGGCCACGAAATTGTTGGCCGCGTCACCGAAGTGGGGGAGTCAGTCACACGCTTCAAGGTAGGCAGTTTGGTGGGTGTCGGCTGCATGGTCGATTCCTGCAAGTCGTGTGTCAATTGCGGCAAGGGCTGGGAGCAATACTGCGAAAGCGGGTCCACCTTCACGTACAACAGCGCGGACAGGCAAGATGCCTCCCCGACCTATGGCGGCTATTCAGAAGCAATTGTGGTGTCGCAAGATTTCGTTCTCAGTATTCCTGAGGGGCTAGACCCCGCTGGAGCGGCACCCTTGTTGTGTGCAGGCATTACAACTTTCTCACCCTTGCGACATTGGAACGTGGGCCCAGGTAGCAAAGTTGCTGTGATCGGCTTGGGCGGGCTTGGCCACATGGCCTTGAAGCTTGCAAAGGCCATGGGCGCAGAAGTGACGCTGTTTACACGCTCTGCTGGCAAGGAAGACGATGCCCGCAGGCTGGGTGCCGACCATGTCGTGCACTCCACAGATGTGGCTCAAATGGAAGCTGCGCTGAACCAGTTTGAACTGATAGTGGATACCGTGCCCTATGCGCACGACCTCAATGTGTACATGCCCACATTGGTATCAGGTGGCACCCTGGTGTTGGTGGGCTACTTAGGCCCTGTTGAGCCTGCGTTGTTGACAGGCCCCATGGTGCTTAAGCGCCGCGCTGTTGCTGGGTCACTGATTGGCGGCATAGCTGAAACTCAAGAGATGCTGGACTTTTGCGGTGTCCACGGTATCACGGCTGATATTGAGATCATCCCGATGCAGGACGTGAACGAGGCATACGACCGCATGCTCAACAGCGATGTGAAATACCGCTTTGTTATCGATATGGCAACATTAAAAGTACCAGCTTGATCGCACAGCTGGTGGTGCTGCCTTCCAGATAACGGTATGTTGCTCACACGAGGCCATGGGTGCGCGTTTGTCGCGCCTTGTGGTTTTTTTCTATTGAATGTCGACAGAGCGTTCAAGCAGGCGACTCCTAGGCCAAGTTCGTTTTTAGACTCGAATCCACCCGGCCAATTTACAATTTAACATAATATACATTGTGGAATATTTATACCATAGGATCTAGCATCCATACAGCAGCTAAGAACGTATCTATTTGACTCTAGATACCTCTGACACGCTCTTGTCTGAAAGGCCTAAGACCTAA
>Ga0114998_10001967_pt1 | contig 15836 bp, 16 predicted proteins | sample ArcticOcean_MG_C_5_FD_87044 | JGI IMG/M metagenome (GOLD analysis project Ga0114998, IMG submission 87044) | Marine microbial communities from western Arctic Ocean - ArcticOcean_MG_CB4_138 | ecosystem: Environmental > Aquatic > Marine > Oceanic | place: Arctic Ocean: Canada Basin | collected...
AGCTAAAGGTAAAGTTCGTAAAAATAGCCTTGAAGACTTTTCTTCTATTAATGCTGCTGGTAAAATTGCCATGAAGCTAGATACAAACGATAAAATTGTAGGTGTTGAAATATGTACAAATGATCAAGATATAATGCTCAGCACTAAAAAAGGTAAGTGTATCAGATTTGAGTGTAAAAAACTTAGAATTTTTAAAGGTAGATCTTCTAAAGGAATAAAAGGAATAGACTTAGCTTCAGAGGATGAGATTGTTTCCCTATCAATTATCAACAAAGAAAAAATTAAAAAAAACATCAAAGATGAGAAGCTAGAATCTAAAGAAAGATTTATTTTATCAATTACAGAAAATGGCTATGGCAAGAAAACATCTCATTTTGATTATAGAGTTACAAATAGGGGGGGTAAGGGAATAATAGGAATTATAAATTCTCCAAGAAATGGAAGTATTTGTTCATCATTTCCAGTTTATGAAGTTGATGACGTAATGATCTCCACTAATAAAGGTAGAGTAATTAGAGTTGCTGTAAAAGAAATCAGATCTGCTGGAAGAAATACTCAGGGTGTAAGAATTATTAAGTTATCAGGTGATGAAAAAGTAGTTTCTGCTATAAAGATTGATGATAACTTAGTGTAATGAAAAAAGTCGCTATCTATCCTGGAACATTTGATCCGATCACGTATGGTCATATAGATGTTATTAAAAAAGCTCTTAAACTATTTGACAGGGTTATTGTGGCTACATCTGATGGTGTTAGTAAAAAATACCTTTTTAATTCTGAAGAGCGTATCCTAATTATTAAAAAGGCTCTTTTTCATGATTTAAAGTTAGATAAAAAAAAAATTGATATAATCTCATTTAAATCACTAACAACTGATCTTTGTAAGAAATATAAGTCAAATATTATTTTGAGAGGATTGAGAGCCGTATCAGATTTTGAATATGAGTTTCAATTGGCAGGAATGAATAGAAAGTTAAATAACAATATTGAAACAATTTTTCTAATGTCAGATGTTGAAAATCAGATTATTTCTTCTAGATTTGTAAAAGAAATAGTAAAATTAAAAGGAAATATTAAAAAATTTACTACAAAAAGCACAATAAAGTCTTTAAAAGAAAAATATGAATAAATTTATAACAAAATTCTTAATTTTATTTTTTTTACTAACCAACAATACAATAGCAAAGGATAACATAATGATTTTAAAACTTAAAGATGGAGATATTAAAATAGAACTTTTTGAAGATAAGGCTCCAAACCATGTTAAAAGAATTAAACAACTCGCTAAAGAAGGTAAATATGACGGTGTTGTTTTTCATCGAGTGATAGATGGCTTTATGGCTCAAACTGGTGATGTTAAGTTTGGTAATTCTTCTAACGATGATTTTGATTTAAAAAGAGCAGGTATGGGTGGATCTGACTTACCAGATCTTAAAGAAGAATTTAGTGATCTTCCCCATCAAAGAGGAACATTGTCAATGGCCAGATCACAAGATCCTAATAGTGCAAATAGTCAATTTTTTATTTGTTTCAAAGAGTCCTCATTTTTAGACAAACAATATACTGTTTTTGGTAGAGTAATTGAAGGTATGGAATTAGTTGATAAAATTAAACGAGGTGATGAAAGTAATAATGGATCTGTTTCTGATCCTGATAAGATTATCAGTTTTAAATAGTTTTTACATTCATTAATGACATTAAAAAATTTTATATTTAATGTCATTGAAAAAGATACTCATGCTAGATTTGGTTTAATAGAAACGCATCGAGGAAACATCCAAACGCCAGCCTTTATGCCAGTAGGCACTCAGGCAACTGTAAAAGCTTGTTTAATAGATGATGTTATTAAAACTGGATCAGAAATTATATTATCTAATACTTATCATCTAATGATAAGGCCTGGTGTAGACAGAATTATTTCAGCTGGGGGACTTCATAAATTTATGAATTGTAAGTTACCTATACTTACTGACTCTGGTGGTTTTCAAGTGATGTCCTTATCAAAATTAAATAAAGTAGACAGAGAAAAGGGGGCAATTTTTAATTCTCATGTGGATGGAAAAAAATTTGTATTAAGCCCAGAAGAAAGTATTCGCATTCAAAAAGGTTTGGATTCTGACATTGTTATGATTATGGATGAGTGCCCAAAAAAAACTACCGATTATGATATTATCAATAAATCAATGGAATTGTCAGTTTATTGGGCAGAAAGGTCCAAAATTGCTTTTGGTTCAAATCCTCACAAAGCTTTATTTGGAATAGTTCAGGGTGGCTTATTTAAAGACTTAAGGATTAAATCACTTAATGAATTAACTAAAATTGGTTTTGATGGATATGCCATAGGTGGTTTAGCAGTTGGGGAAACACAAAAGGAAATGTTTAGTGTGTTAGATGATATTAAAGAAGTTATGCCAGTGGATAAACCTAGATATTTAATGGGTGTTGGTACACCTGCAGACATATTGGGCGCTGTAAAAAGAGGTGTAGACATGTTTGACTGCGTAATGCCAACAAGATCTGGAAGAACTGGACTTGCTTTCACATGGAATGGTCGTATAAATATAAAAAATCATAAGTTCAAAAATGACAATGAGCCTCTAGATATCAATTGTTCAAAAATAGATTTAAATAAATATTCTAAAAATTACCTAAACCATTTATTTAATACTAATGAAATCCTTGGATCAACTCTTCTCACACTTCATAATATTAATTTTTATCAAGAATTAATGTCAGCCATAAGAGAAAATATCAAAATGGGAACATTTGATAAATTTCATGATGAATACATTGATAAGTTGTAATTTAATTATTTGCAATTTCTTATGTTATGCAATAAAAAACTATTTTTGGTAATAAAAATTATTTACTTTAGATATTTTTTTATTGTTTAAATTTTTAAGTGTAAAGAAATTTAAAAATTTTAGAGAAAGCTTCACCAATAGTTTTATTTAAAATTAAATAAAAATAATCAATCTTCTAAATTTTTAATTTCTATGTGGGCCCTTAGCTCAGTTGGTAGAGCAATTCCCTTTTAAGGAATGGGTCGATGGTTCGAGTCCATCAGGGCTCACCAAAAACTTCTATTAAAAATTTATTTAGAAAATAAATATTTAGCTGTTTTGTATGGAAGCCTGTATCCTGGAAATGAATTTACATCAGCAGATAATAGAGTAGGTGGACTCCATCCAAAAGAATAAATAGCAAATATAAAAATGACTATGTATCTTTTATTTTTAATAAATTTTTTTTTTAGAATTAACTCTATTTGTTTTTTCAGATGTTTCTCATTTAATTTAATATATTCATTTTTGAATAAATAAAAATAAAACAATATTGAAGAGACATATGTTATATTTACAGCTCTTCCCCAATCGATAAACATTAACCAATGGATTGGTATCATTATGTTTAATAATAAAAATGGATAAATAATTCCTTTAAAATTTAAAATTTTTATTTTAAGAAATGAATTTTTAATTAAAATTAACAATGGTGCGAAACCTACTAAAAAAATCAAAAAATATCTAAATAAATAAATAAAAATACTATTTTCTTTTTCTGTTAGCTTATTAATAGTTGCATTAAAATGGACTAAAGCTTCTCTCTTAGAATTCATCAGGCCACAAGAACCATAGCAACTCTCTCCAAAATTTTCTTCTAGAGATAATTTCATTATCTCAAAACCTTCTGGACTAATAAGTGTGAAAGCACTGAACCAGGAAACAGTGATTGCAGGAATAAAGATTGTAATAATTTTTAACGATAGTTTTACCAAGCTATCATTTCTCAATTTAATTATTATTACTGCAGCAAAAAAAGTAAAATAAAAAACTGTCTGTTCATATAATACACATATTAGTGGTAGAATAAAAATAATCCATAAAGTGGGGTAAAATATTGATTTTTCTTTAGAAGAAATATTGTAAAACCAAATAAATCCAATAAAAAGAAATATTTCTTTTCTTGCTAATGATTCAAGTTCCGCAACATGAAAAAATAAAAAGATTGGGGTATATATAGCTAAAAGAAAAACTACATTAAATTTCACTCTTTTAAAAAAATTATAAATTAAAACTAGATATATTGAATAAAAAATAGTTTGAGTTAAAAAGATTATAAACCTCAAATTAAAATCAAAAAATTTAGAAATTTGATAAGAAATTTCCCCAGGTAGCCCTCTTCTTGTAAAACCACCTTGGTAATTTATTATCCACTCAGATATACCCCAATCATTTCCAACACTATGTTTTATATAAAGCCAAAATGCTGCAAAGATGAAGATTAGGGATAAATATAGAAGTAAATAATTATTTTTTACATTCCACATTGCGACTATAACTTTTTAATAGGAGGATATTCTATAACTATCTGACTATACCACTCATTAATTTTTTTAATTCTATTTTCTGGTGAAGGGTGTGTGCTCAAGAATTCTGATGTTTTCTTCCCTTTATTACTAGCTTGCATTCTTTCCCAAATTTTAGCTGCTTCTCGAATGTCATAACCAGATAAAGAAGAAAAAATTAAACCTAAATAATCAGCTTCACTTTCTTGCTTCCTGTTAAAAGGGTTCATTATTCCTAATTGTGATAAAAGACCAACTGTGTTCATTCCAGTAGCACGGTTAACTTGAGACAGTACACCACCAGAAAAAATATCAATAAGCTGTGTTCCTGTATTTAGTAAAACACCTCTACTAGCTCTTTCAACTGAGTGTTTTGCTACAGCATGAGCTATTTCATGACCCATTACCGCAGCAAGACCATTTGTGTTTTTGGTAACATCTAATATACCTGTGTAAATAGCGATTTTACCTCCTGGCATGCACCATGCATTTTTAACTTTCTTGTCATCTATCAATATATATTCCCAATCAAAATTTTTTGTTGGATCATCAATTCCTGCTTTATCAAAATATTTAGATATTGAAAATTCCATTTTTTTTCCAATTTCTTTAATTTCATTTAATTTTTTTGTATCAGGGCTCATTTTTTCTTTTTCTTTGATCTTTTCATAAATTTGAGCAGCTTGAGCATTCAACTTAGCTTCTGGAATAATCGTGAATTGTTTTCTATCTGTAATGGGAGCTGTAGAGCAAGCTTCAATCATTAAGCCACAACAACCACAACTAACATAACTTAAAAATTTTCTTCTATTCATTTTTAATAAAATTTGATAATTATATAAGTATAGATTTATATGAACTTAAACAATAAAATTTTAGGAATACTTTTTATAATAGCAGTTACATTTGTTATTTATTCTAGTTACAATTAAGAAATTTATGGAAAAAAAGAAAAAAAAATCTATTGCTTTAAGAATAAGAAACTATTTTTTTACTGGTGTAATTGTTTTGATCCCAATAGGTTTTACTCTTTACTTGAGTAAGTTCTTAATCAATTTTTCTGCAAAACTAGTTCCAATAGGGCTTAATCCAAATACGTATTTACCTTATTCAATTCCAGGAATTGAAATTGTATTAACTGTTATTTTTATTACAATTGTTGGAGGTCTATCTTTGTCTTTTTTAGGTAAAAAATTTTTACAATTAATAGATGATTTATTTAAAAAAATACCCATATTGAGAACTATATATTCAGCTATTGGTCAAATGACAGATTCATTTAGAAATCAAGAGAGTAATAAAAAAAGTGTAGTTTTAGTTGAATATCCTAGGAATGGCTCATGGGCAGTTGGTTTTGCAACCAAAGAAAACACTGGAGAAATTAAAAATAAGACCAACAAAAATCTTGTTAATGTTTTTGTTCCTACCACACCAAATCCTACTAGTGGATTTTTACTAATGATACCCAAAGAAGACTTAATCTATTTAGACATGACTTTTGAAGAAGCTTCAAAATTTATTGTTTCGGCTGGAACTTCTAATCCAAAAAATTAAACAATATCATTAATTATGTCGGCTTGATCATATAATTTTAGTAAAGCTTTATATTTACTAATACTTGAATTATTTTTTTCTATTTTCTTAATTTCTTTCTCAGCTAGTAAAAATAAATCTTCATTTTGTATTGGGTCTGCTAATCTAAAATTTTTTATACCACTTTGTTTAAATCCAAGTAAATCACCAAATCCTCTTAATTTCATATCTTCTTCAGAAATTTCAAAGCCATCAGTTGAATTTTTCAAAATATTAATTCTTTTTTTGGCATTAACACTCAAATTTGATTTAAACATTAATATACAGCTTGCTTGTTTTGTGCCACGTCCAACTCTACCTCTTAATTGATGTAGCTGTGATAATCCAAATTTATTAGCATTTTCTATTATAATTACATTTGCATTAGGAAAATCTATACCAACTTCAATAATTGTTGTTGATACTAATATTGAATACTCTTTATTCAAGAATTTATTTAGTATTTTCTCTTTTTCATCATTATCAATTTTTCCATGAAGTAGAGCTACTTTGTTGGGAAAAATTTTTTCTAAAAATTTATATTTATTAACTGAAGACTGATGATCTAACTTTTTAGATTCTTCTATTAAAGGACATACCCAAAAAATTTGATTACCTTCTTTTATTTGTTTTTTAACGAAGCTTAATACATCATTAATTTTACTTTCCAATTTACTGTACGTCTTAACTTCTTTTCTATTGCTGGGTTTTTCTTTAATTATAGAGACATCCATATCACCATAAACAGACATAGTTAAAGTTCGAGGTATTGGTGTTGCTGACATTAGGAGGACATCACAGTTATTACCTCCTTTATCAGAAAGGAGTTTTCTTTGTCTTACACCAAATTTATGTTGTTCATCTATTATGATATAACCTAAATTAGCGAAGATTATTTTCTTTTGAAAAATGGCATGAGTGCCAAAAACCATTTGTGTTTTATTATCTTTTAAATTCTTAATAATTTTTTTTTTTTCAATATTTTCACTTTTACTGGATAATAATTCAAAAGAAATATTTTTAGGAAATAATTTTTTAGCAAGGCTATAGTGCTGTCTTGCTAAGATTTCAGTAGGCGCCATCATAGCAACTTGAAAGCCAGAGCTAATTACATTTAATGAAGAAATTAGTGAAACTATAGTTTTTCCACTACCAACATCACCCTGTAAAAGCCTAAACATTTTACTATTTGACATCAAATCTTTATTTATATCATCTAAAGATATTTTTTGATCATTAGTAAGATTAAAGTTTAACTTGTTAGTTATTTCGCTGTAAGGTTTTTCAGAAAATTTTTTTGATCTTTTTTTTATCTTTTTAATTTTTTTTCTTATTTCAGAATTTACTAAAAAAGATGCCAAAATTTCATCGTAAGCGAGCCTCTTGTAAAAACTAGACTTGTAATTGTCTATATTTTTTGGATCATGCAACTTAACAATTGAATTATTCCAGCTTTCATTATTAAAATTTTTTAAAATACTCTCACTATGCCATTCATTTAAAATGGGTAAATTCTTTAATATTTGACTGATAATTTTATTATAAATTTTTTCTGTTATACCCTCTGTTAACGAATACTTATTATGAAGAGTTTCTATTAATGAACTATCTTGTGAAACGTAGGTAGGATTTGTAATCTGATATCTACCTTTGTAAGAACCAATTTTACCACTTATACTTACTTGTTGATTTAAAGGTAAAATCTTTCTTACATATCCCTCGTAACTATTAAAAAAAATACAATCAATTTTACCTGTTTCATCTTCACAATTTACTTTATTTGGTAAATTTCTTATCCTGGGAAACTGATATTTTATAGGAACTATTTTAATGGTTTGTACTTCACCAATCTTAAGATCACAGATATTACTTATTAAACTTCTATCAGTATAAGACTTGGGTAATCTCCACAATAAATCAAAAATATTATTGACTTTTTTCTTTTTTAAAATTTCCATGGTTTTCTTACCTACACCATTTAATTTTGTTAAATCTGATAATAAATAATCATAACTATTTATAATTTCCATGATAGATTCATAATATAAACTTTTATCATGATTAATATAACGAATTTAAAAAAAAAAATAATCTATAGATCTAATTATAGGGGAACAAAGGAAATGGATAAGTTGTTAGGATCATTTACAAAAAGATATATTAACATAATAAAAAAAGAAGAGCTACAATATCTATGCAACTTATTAGATTACGATGATGAGAATTTATACAAATATAATCAGGGTCAAAAAACAACAATTAAAATAGATACCAATAACGTAACTGAACTATTTAAAAATTATATTTATGTAAGTGAATAATGGCGGAGAGACTGAGATTCGAACTCAGGAAAGAGTTGCCCCTTTGCCGGTTTTCAAGACCGGTGCATTCAACCGCTCTGCCATCTCTCCGTTAGCAAGGTTTTATTATTATAAAATTTTAATTCAACAATAAAATTGATAAATTAACCATATAATGAATTAATTACTAAATTATTAATATAATGGAAAATAAAAACTTCAATAAAGGTATAGCCTTAACTGCTTTGGGATCTTTCTGGTGGGGAATAATAGGTGTTATTTATTTTAAATACATATCTTTTGCTGGACCTATTGAAGTTGTAATACATCGGTGCATTTGGACTTCTTTAATTTTAATTATTTCAACTTTCTATTTTTCTAAATGGAATATTTTTCTTGAAATCATTAATGATAAAAAAAAATTAATTTGGTTATTTTTTTCAAGTTTATTGATATTTATTAATTGGGCTACGTGGATATACGCCGTAAGTACTGAAAGGATTATTGACGCAAGTTTTGGTTATTTTATAATGCCAATATTGAGTATTCTTTTAGGATATATTTTTTATAATGAAAGAATCAATAAAAAAAGAGGGCTTTCCATTATATTGGTTTTAATTTCTATCTTATTTCTTTTTATAGTTAGTTTTGACTCAATTCCATGGGTTGGAATAGTTGTTGCACTTAGTTGGGGGTTTTATAATTTGTTAAGAAAAAAAATTAATGTAGATACAGATGTGGGACTTTTGATTGAAAGTCTTTTTATACTACCATTTGCTCTTTTTTCTTTTTATTTGATTTTTCAAAATAATTTAAATGATTTCAATTTAAATAATCCTTCATTGATGCTTTTACTTATGTTGGCTGGCCCAATGACAGTTATACCTCTTTTTTTATATATTAGGGGTGTTGAGCTTTGTGGTCTCGGTCCAACAGGAATGATCTTTTATATAACACCTACATTTCAGTTCTTACTTGGTTTTTTTTACTACAATGAAGCATTTTCGTTAGAAAAATCATTAAGTTTCATTTTAATATGGATTGCTGTAATTATTTATTTAAAAGATTTATATGAAAATAATTAAAATTTTTATAAGTATTATAATTTTCTTCTTTTACCTTCCCGTAAATGCTGAAGATTCTTCATTTAATGAATGGTTAAAAAATTTTAAAATTTATGCTTTAAAAAAAAATATTTCTGAAGTTACTTTTGATAAAGCAATGTCTAAAGTCGTATTTTTACCAAAGGTTTTACAGTATGACCGTTTTCAACCAGAATTTTACGAGGATACCAAAACATATATTTCAAAAAGAACTTCCAAACAAAAAATTAAGCAAGGCAACTATCTTCATAATAAAAATATAGACTTCATAAATTCTATAGACAAAAAATTTTCAGTTGAAAAAAGTCTATTACTTGCATTAATGGGCATTGAAACTAACTTTGGTACTTATGTGGGCAAAATGGATATACTATCTTCGTTGGCTACACTTAGTTTTGACAAAAGAAGATCAGATTTTTTTACCAATGAACTAATCACGGTACTTCAGCTTGTTGATGCTGGAACTATTGATTATGAAATTTTATATGGTTCTTGGGCTGGTGCGTTTGGTAATTTTCAATTTATGCCTACCACCATTGATAGGTATGCAATTGATTATGATAAAAATAATATTATTGAGCTAAAATCGATAGAAGACTCATTTGCATCTGCGGCAAATTATCTTAACAAAATAGGTTGGAAAAAAAATGAACCCTGTTTTATAAAAGTTAAGCTAACCCCCAATACACCAAAAAAATTACTGAATACTTCAGCTAAAAAATTATATAATAAAGATAAATTTCAAAATTTAAAAAGATATATAATTGATTACAACAATACCAATATAGATGACTCAATTATAGGAGCTATAATAACTCCAGATAAAGATATTATACCTAATTCAGAAAATTTAGAACCTGCATTCATTGTTTTTGAAAATTATGAAAAAATATTACAATGGAATAGATCATTGAGATTTGCTTTAGCTGTATGTACTTTAAAAGATAAATTTGAAAATGAATTTTAGAAACTTCTTATTAATAATTTTTTTCTTGTTACTGACAAACTGCACTACTGGGAATATTTCAGTAAATAAAATAAATTACATTTCTAAAAAAGCTTTTTCAAATAAAGGTTTTGCCCTAGTCTATAACTCTAAATATTATGATAGTGGCCTAGTTTCTAAGAAAATTGATGAACGTGGCTTAGAAATATTTCAAAAAAATTTAAAAAATAATACACAAGTTAAAATTACAAATATTTTAAATAATAAATCTATAATAGCTAAAGTGGGGAAGAGCTCTAATTATCCATTATTTAATAACTCCGTAATATCAATAAGAATAGCCAATGAATTAGATTTAAATGTAGATGAGCCTTATGTAGAAATTGTAGAAATACTGGAAAACTCCATATTTATTGCTAAAAAAGCAAAAACCTTTGATGAAGAAAAAAATGTAGCAATAAAAGCACCTGTTAACAATATTAGCATCAATGATTTAAATGAAATTAATACCATTGATAATACTAGTGCTAAAAAAAAATTTTCTTATACAATTAAAGTAGCTGATTTTTTTTTTATTGATACGGCACGAACAATGATTGATAGAATCATTGGAGAAACTAAAATTCTCAATCCAAAAATGAAAAAAATAACTAAAGAAAAATATAGAGTATACCTAGGCCCTTTTAGTAACATTAATTCTCTACAAAAATCGTATAATGATATAAACATACTTGAATTTGAAAACATTGAAATTATAAAAAATGATTAGATTAAATTTTTTAGTACTGCTGACTATATTGTCATTAACATTAAATGCTAATGCATTGTCATTAACATTAAATGCTAATGCTGTTTTTGATGTAAAGGCTAGAACGGCTATTTTACAAGATTATTTGTCTGGAGAAATCTTATATGAAAAAGATGCCGATAAATCAATTTATCCTGCTTCTATGACGAAAATTATGACTGCGATTGTTGCTTTTGAACTTATCAGAAGTGGGGATCTTGATATCAATGAAAAATTTACAATATCTGAAAATGCCTGGCGACTATCTTCTGCTGGCTATTCTTCGATGTTTATAATGATTGGTGATGAGGTTAGTGTTGAAAATTTATTAAGAGGAATAATTATTGCATCAGGTAACGATGCTTGTGTGGCATTAGCCGAAGGTATTGCTGGTACAGAGGAAGAATTTGCTTTGTTAATGACTGCAAAAGCAAAAGAAATAGGCATGAACAATACTAATTTTGCTAATGCATCTGGAATAAATAATACTGAAAATAATTCAACAGTAAGAGATATAATGATTATGTCTAGATACCTTATTAAAAACTATCCCAAAGAATATCAGATTTTTTCAGAGAAAGAATTTACCTGGAATAGGACAGGTGGTGACCCAATAACACAAGGTAATAGAAATCCACTTTTATATAAAAACTTTGGTGTTGATGGTATTAAAACAGGTTATTTGGCTGTGGAGAGATATTCACTAGCATCATCTGTATACAGAAATGGTAGAAGATTAATCGCTGTAGGTAGTGGCTTCAATACCAAACAAGATAGATCTAAAGAAAGTGCAAAACTTTTAACCTGGGGATTAGTCAATTTTGATTTAATTGAAATAACAAAATCAAATACAGTGATTGAAAATGCAGATGTTTGGCTTGGTAAAAAAAAACAAGTTGCTACATATGTAAATAAAGACATATATAAAACAATTCCGAAAGCACGTAAAAAATTCTTAAAAGTTTCTATAGTCTATAATGGACCAATTCAAGCGCCTATTAAAAAAGATGACATTCTTGGCAAATTAAAAGTTACTTATAAAAATGAATTAGTTTCTGAATATGACTTGCTAGCATTTGAAGATGTTAAAAAATTAAATATATTTTCTAGATTAATAAGGTCTATTAATTTTTTAATTTGGGGCGATGTCTAAAAAACCACTAATAGTTTTTGAAGGTATAGAGGGAAGTGGTAAATCTCATCATATAAATGTTGTTGTGAATAAATTAATTAAAAAAAAAATAAAATTTATCCAAATCAGAGAGCCCGGAGGGAATAAAAATTCTGAAAGAATTAGAAAATTAATATTGGATAATAAATCTTCATTTAATAAAAATACAGATCTTTTATTATATCTATCCGCAAGAAGTGAAAATATTGATCTTATTAAAAAGAATTATGGAAAAAGAATTATTTTATTTGATAGATTTGTAGATTCTACAATAGCCTATCAACATTACGGAATGGGTGTAGAGATAAAATTTATTAAAATGATAAATGATTTTTTACTAAAGAATATTAATATTAGTTTTACTTTTTTAAATTTGGTTAATCCAAAAAATATGAAAGAAAGACTTTTTAAAAGAAAAAATCTTAATAGGTATGATCAATTTAATGATAATTTTTACAAAAGAGTACAAAATGGTTTTATAAAAATTTACAATAAAAACCCAAAAAAATATATGAAAGTAGATTCTAATTTAGATATTACTGATAATGAAAACATGATATTCAATAAAATTGAAAAATTAATATAATAAATGCATTTAAAACCATCTGAAAACACCGAATTATTTGGAATGAGTAATTTTTTTAATAACTTTAAAATGCTTTATGATAATAAAAAAATGCCTAATAAAATTTTACTGTCAGGAAAAAAAGGATTGGGTAAATCAACATTAGCTTATCATTTAATTAATTATATTTTATCACAAAATGAGGATTGTAAATATGATAGTAATAAATTTACAATCAATAAAGAAAACAAATCTTATAAGCTGGTACAAAATCACTCTCACCCAAATTTTTATCTTATAGACCTTGTAGATGAAAAAAAAAATATTGATGTGGCGCAAATACGTAAAATGATAAATTATACAAATAAATCAACCTTTAATAATAAGTCAAGATTTATACTCATTGATAATATTGAAAACTTAAATAAAAATTCTGTAAATGCTTTATTGAAAATTGTAGAAGAACCAAATGATAATATTTTTTTTATTTTAATTAATAATAATGAAAAGAAAATTTTACCCACATTAAAGTCAAGATGTTTATCTTTTAAAGTTAATTTTACTTTTAATGAAACTGTAAATATTGTTAATTATCTGCTTAAAAAAGATATCTCCAAACTTCTCAATAAAGATTTGATTAATTATTATATTACAGCTGGTGAGGTCATTAATTTAATTGATCTTGGTAATGATAAAAATATAAATCTTTTAGAATACGATTTGATAGGTTTGCTCAACTTGTTGATAGATAACGGATACTATAAAAAAAATAAACTAGTTAAAAATATAATAATTAATTTTATTGAGTTATTTTTTTTAAAGAAATCTATGCTAAGTGATGCAAAACGTTCATTGTTTACTTTCTATCATGACTTTATAATAAAAATTCACAATACAGAAAAATTTAACTTAGATGAAGAGAGTCTATTTTTAGAATTTAAATCTAAATTATTAAATGGATAAAAACTACTACATAACAACACCAATTTATTACCCTTCTGCAAAGCCACACATGGGTCACGCTTATTCAAGTATAATTGCAGATTTTTTTGCAAGATTTAAACGTATTGATGGTTTTGATGTCCATTTTCTAACCGGTACAGATGAGCATGGCTTAAAAATTCAAAGAGCAGCTGAAAATAAGAATATAAAACCTCATGATTTCTGTGATCAAATCAGTCAAACTTTTAGAGATCTTTCAAAGACTCTGAACTTATCAAATACTGATTTTATTAGAACCACTGAAGAAAGACATAAAAAAACAGTTCAACATTTATGGTCAGAGCTTGAAAAAAATGATGATATTTATCTATCAAAATATTCAGGTTGGTATTCCGTTTCTGATGAAGCTTATTACAATGAAGATGAAATAATTGATAAAGATGGAAATAGAATTGCTGAAGCTTCTGGTTCTGTAGTTGAGTGGATTGAGGAAGAATCTTATTTTTTTAGATTATCTAAGTGGCAAGATAAACTCCTAGATTATTATGAGAAAAATACAGATTTTATTTCACCAAAATCACGAAAAAATGAAGTTGTTAACTTTGTTAAGAGTGGCTTGAAAGACCTATCTATTAGTCGTAAAGCGTTTTCGTGGGGTATTAAAGTACCAGGTAACCCTGATCATGTTATATATGTATGGTTGGATGCACTTACTAATTACATTAGTGCACTTAATTATCCTGATACTAACGACATATTGTTTAAAAAATTTTGGCCAGCATCAGTACATTTGATTGGTAAGGATATTTTGAGATTTCATGCAATCTATTGGCCTGCTTTCTTAATGGCTGCTAAAATTTCATTACCAAAGAAAGTTTATGGTCATGGTTGGATTTTATCTGGTGATGAAAAAATGTCTAAATCAAAAGGAAACATTCTAGACCCAATAGATATAATTAATACATATAGACTAGACCCATTACGATACTATTTAATTAAAGAGGTGTCATTTGGTAGTGATGGTAATATTTCTCAGGATAAACTGGAAGATTGTATTAATAGTGATTTAGCAAATAACTATGGAAACTTATGTCAAAGAGTTACTGCATTTGCAGAAAAGAACTGTTCTTCAAAAGTTCCTGAAATTAAAAATTTCAACAAAGATGATCTCGTAATGTTAAATAGGTTCACAGAAAATCTAGAAATAATCAGAAAAGAAATTGACAATCAAAATATAAATTTTTATATAACTTTTATTGTTAATGCTTTATTTGAGGCGAATAAATATTTCAATGATCAAGAACCTTGGAAAAAAAAAGATGATAAAGATAGATTAAATACAATAGTTTACACCTCTTTAGAAATTATTAGAAAGATCTCATTTATGCTTTATCCTATAATTCCAGACTCTATTGATAAAGCTTTAAAGATATTTAATTTAAATTCTAAGGATATCAATTTTGAGTCTATTGCTTCTCACAATCATTTGAGAGCAGGAAATGATATTAATAAAATAGATATCTTATTTAAAAAGATAGAAAAAAAAGATGATTGATTCTCACTGCCATTTAGATCATGAGCCATTACATAAAAATTTATCTGAAGTTATTTATAGATCCAAAGAAATTGGTATTACAAAACTTTTAACTATATGTACAACACTCGAAAGTTTTGAAAATATCAAGGCTATAGTTGAAAAAGATAAAATGATTTATGGCACTTATGGTATTCACCCACATGAAACTGTAAGCAACAAAGTTGATAAACAGACAATAGTTAGATCTGTAAATGAAAATAAAAAAATAATTGGTATTGGCGAAACTGGCCTTGATTTTTTCTACAATTATAGTGATAGAGAAAGACAAATAAGTAGCTTTAAAGCTCACATAGAGGCGGCTATAGAACTTAATAAACCTATTATAATTCATTCTAGAGAGGCTGAAATTGAGACTTTTGAGATTCTTAATTCATACAAAAATAAAAAAATAAAAATTTTGATGCACTGTTTCACAGGTTCTTTAGAATTTTCAAAAAAGTTGCAAACTTTAGATGCTTTTTTTCAGCCAGTGGAATAATTACCTTTAAAAATAGTACGGACCTTCA
>Ga0114998_10001970_pt1 | contig 15817 bp, 6 predicted proteins | sample ArcticOcean_MG_C_5_FD_87044 | JGI IMG/M metagenome (GOLD analysis project Ga0114998, IMG submission 87044) | Marine microbial communities from western Arctic Ocean - ArcticOcean_MG_CB4_138 | ecosystem: Environmental > Aquatic > Marine > Oceanic | place: Arctic Ocean: Canada Basin | collected...
AAACACTTCTTCATACTTCGCACGACCACGGCCTTCGATGATTGTTTCTCAAGCATCGCTTCTTCTTCTTCTTCTTCTCCTCGCGTGCGAACGAGCATCGATCGTTCATCGTTCGATTGCATTCGCGCAAACATTGGATACTTAATTTCGATATCTTTTTTCTGCCGAGGAAGAAGAAAAAGAAACGCGAGAAAAGTTCCAAAAAAAAAAAAAAAAGTTTTGATCAAAGTTCGAAAATAAAAAGCGCGATGCCGCGTGAGACCATCGCTCTAGGAGTCCACGAACGCGAACGCGCGATGGATCGAAAGATAGATCTTCTCTTTGGCTCTGTTTCGTATTCGCGATGCGAGCGCTGATTCGCGCTCGTTTCGGTTTTATTTCAGACGCCAAGTTGCTCACATTTTATATCCGTACTCTACGAAACTCTTTCAAAACTCAGAATTCTAAAAAACGAACATTCGACCGCATTGAGATCTCGCTCCAAACTCTTTCGCGATTGAGAGAAAAGAATTTAATAAAGGAAAAAAATGGACGACGACGCAAAGAAAGGTCTCTCGTTGCTCCTCTGCTCATCGCTCGTCCTACTGATCGCCTGTCGTGAACAAATACAGCAAAGGAAACTGCGAGAACATCGAGGTCGCAATCATCATCAGCTTCACTATGAAGCAGAAGAAGAAACGATTTTGCTCAGGAATCGATTGGTTCTGATTGGAGAGATCGCGTTGAGTCTCTCGATAGCTATGTACGCTAGCTTTAGTAAACGGTTCTCGCAGTTCGGCAGGTTTAGGGAGATTAGGGAAGAGGTTGTCGGTGTGAGTGGGTTATGCGTCGAAGGCATGAGCGATTTCATGATCTTTACCCATCGCAAGAAGTTCTCGTGATATTTAAAGAGGACGGAGTAGAATACGTTGTATGCATGCAGATAAAGCGAAGATATTACCTGTTACTTCGCTTCGCGTTAGTTTTCTCCATCTTTTGCCCGCGTTGTTTCTTATTTTTATTGAGATCGTTCAAGGCACCTGGTGGAAGAGTGACCTTACATCCACCCGGCGGCAGCGCTCGACAGCAGTCTTCGGTTTTGAGCTCTAACGCTTCTTTCGCCAAAGATCTCTCCCGATCGCTCGCGAATGGCGCTTTTGAGAGAATAAAAGCGCATTCCTTGATCGTTTTACCACGTTTTTGAGTGCCCGGGATGATTTTGAGGCGGAATTTGTATTGCGCGAGAACCGAGAATGGGGCGCATATCGGGATAGCGAACTGGACCGAATCGGTTTCGTTCGGCGTCGCGGTGAGTTGACGCAGAGCGAGTTCAGTTTGCTTATCGCGGCGTTCGAATATCGAAGCAGTGGTTCCAGTCTTCTCTTCTACGGCGTCGTCATCGTCGTCATCGTCGTCATCATCATCGTTAGCACAAATATCGCCTTCGTCATTATCATTATCGTTATCGTTATCAACACCATCGTCGTCATCGGCAGTTTCTTCACTGATCGATTTGTATATGAGAGGTTTTATGCCGCGTTCTTTGAAATTTGAAGGCATCGCAGGTTCCGGAGCATCTGGAAGTACTACGACGACGGATTCACGGACTGATTCACTCTCAGCATCAGGATCATTTGCTTTTGTTTGCTTTTTCGTCGACGATGCTGATGATGATGGATTTAAAGCGGCAGCCGCGGCCGCTTTCTTGCGATCTTTCTTCGTCTCTTTTTGTTTCGTCGTAAGTAACTTTACGGCGAGTTCGCGATCTTCATCGTCTTGTTCCGCGTATTTCTTCGCAGCCCTTTTTGCTTTCGATGTTTTGCCGCGAACTTTTGGAGCGACGACCTTAGAAGCACGGTTTTCTTCTTCTTCATCGTCACCTTCATCTTCTTCGTCATCTCCTTCTTCTTCAATCTCTGCCGTTGCCGACGCTTTGAGCGGATCGACGAATACATCATCGTCGTCGTCTTCATTTCCATCATTACCCTTTTTCTTCATTTGTTTACGCTGTGCGGCTGATATGCGCTTCTTCTTTACCGCCGTTACTACTTCGTTAGTTTTGTCTACTTCTTTTGTTGATTTCTTGCCACTCTTGCTATTTGCGGAAGCATCTACGCGGGTTTTATCGAGTTTAGCAGCGAGCGCTTCAACTTCTTCTTCTTTCTTCTTCCCTTCTTCTTCTTCTTCTTCTTCTTCTTCGCCTTCACTACTGACGCTTACTTCAACGAACATCGACGATTCATTCTTTTGATCGTAAAACGTTTCATCAGCAGATTCTGACTTTACCATTCGCTCTTTTTCATGCTTCTCGATATCGCTCGCAGAAACGGCAAAGAGAAGCGCAAATCCCATCTCTGGCTTCGAGGGCGGTAAAAACTTTTTCCGAGCGCTTTTCACGAGTGTAAATGAACCATTTGGAAGTAAACTCGCATGTTCAGGAAGGTCCCATCTATGTTTCGAAACCTCGCACGCTCGAGCCCACCACGCGGAAGATGAACGTTTCTTTTGCCAACACTCACTCTTCGCCACGGTAGCTTGTGCGGCTTGCGCGATTGATAACGAAGGGACTTTCATTGGACCGCCGTCGCCGTGGTAGTTTTCTGAACTACTGGAACTGGAATACGCAGGCGGCGGCTTTATAAGCGTTATCGGCGGTGCACCTTTCTCGTCACAAAAGATGAAGCAATCGTTACCGCTTTCTGATCTATTCGCGTATTTTGAGAAGAGCATTTCAGCCTGCGTGTTATCAGTTGCGTGTAAGACTAGGCAATTTTCCGAAGTGATCCACCATATGAACTTTTCAAACCAAAACGGCTTTCGCACCGCTTTCGCGCCTGGGATTGCTTTTTCCCTTAACGATTCTATTTTCATTACAGCTTTTTTCTCAGCATCAGATACAACGCGGTCGTGATGCATTGCAGTTTTATCGAGCTTCAAGTCATGTTTCTTTTTTACGTTGAAACGCGCGTTACAATTCGCAAACGCGGATAAACTTAAATCTAACGGTATTTCAATAGGTTTGTTTTTTTTCAAAACGACTTCATTGCCAGTCGTTTCATCGATTTCGACGTCATCTTTTGGAGTTAACTTTATCGTTACTTGATTGTTCTTTAAATCTAAACTTGATATGAGTTTTGCGACTGGATTACCTCTTCGTTTTTCTTCGCCTATCATTGATTCTAAATCGTCCCATGCCATTCCACTCACCAACGCATCGTTTACCGCGTTTAGAACATTCTCGACGTCTTTCACATTTCTAGATATGAGCTCTGCGCGTTGAGCTTCTTTTTCAGCGTCGCGTTCAAGAACTTTCAATCTATTTTCTTGATCCTTTTTTAACTTATCAAACTTTTTCAGAGCCTGCGCTTCCGCTTTGCTACGTTGTACGACACCTTGCTGTAACTCCATTTTGGCGTAATATTCGTCCAACACGTCGTTAAAAATGTTTTCTTTGTTTGGCATATCGATATCGTTATCGATTTGCAAAATTTCTTTAATCGAAACAGTCTTCTTCCGTTCGTTCTGCTTCATAGGATGATGCGAAAAGTCGTCGAATACTTCGACTATTTGCTTTTCTGCTCCTACTTCCATCGTTAATTCTTTCAAAGTCACTTCTGGGACTGGAAAACGTTTGCCTTCAGTAACGTCTTGAAACCATTTGAACTCTTCCTCAATACATTCGAATAATTTTTGTTTCATAGCTTCGCTCTCTAAAGGAAGCTGCGCTAACATGCCTTTCTCGATACCGGCGCTTAACGCAACGTGTTCAACCTGCGATGGAGAAAAACTAAACGCTCTGCATAAACATTCTCTCAAAGTTTGCGGCGCTCTCTGTTGTTCTTCTTTTCTTATACCCTTTTTCTTCTCGTCATCATCATCATTATCATCATTTGCTTTATTATTATTATCATCTATTACTACTACTACTCTTTTCTCTTCACCTTCGTCGGCGTCTAAATATTTTCCAACGAAAGCGTCATCTAACACCGCTCTCGTAGGCATCTTAAACGATTTAAACATCTCGACCGGGTACCGTTTATTCCCCATAATCATCACATCTTTCGCCTTATCGACGTGACTCCTCAACAAAGTCATAACCATGAAACCGTCATCGACTAAGACGCAATTCCCTTGCGCGTATAACTCCACGATAACTCTCGCGCAACGTTCCCCGGGTTGCCCGAACGTCAACATTATCGCTCGATCTTGCCCTAACTGTCTCACGTCGTTCAATCTCTTTTGCTTACAGTGTTTCCTTAGCTTCTGCACGAAGTTGCTCGGCCCATCTTTCGCGGCAGACGCAGCAGACGTCTTCTTCCACTCGTTCGCCGCAGAAGAAGCAGACGCGCTCTTGAAATATCTCGTCAAATGGAACTTCGTCCCAGGCGAAATAACCAAAAATAACTTCTCCAAATCATCCTTCTCGTCGTCGCCCTGTGCCGCTACACCGGAAGGTTTATTGAACTTAAAAACTAACGCGCGCTTCTCTGCGTCGTATATTTGGTTCAACGTAAGTCCTAAACATCTTCTTCGCACGATGGATGTTTCGGCGCAGACGTCGAACGCTGAAAAGCGCTCTTTTCCCATCCTATTCCTTGAACTCTTCTGTTACTAATCACTCTCTGATGTGCTTTATTGCTTCGGACTGGTTTTGCTCAACAAAGATGATTGGACTACTACGACGACGAAAAGTCAATAAAAGGGAACGCAATACAGTCAATAAATCGATTCTGTCCTTTTAAATCGATTTCTAATCAAAAGCGTATATAAATACTACCGATGACGTTAATAAACATAAACAAACGCGTAAAGTGCTTTTTTAATGATGGAAAACACCAGCAGGAAAGAAACAGATACAAAAAAAACACGACACAAAACGCGCGTTTCGATCGACGAGAACTTCGTTAGATCCGATCCGATCGTGATTTTTTTAGTAGAATCAGGGCACGTGAAAGTAAGTCTTTTCGTGCGCGAGAGCGATATAGATTTAACGATCATCTTCTGTTGTTGGATATAACTCGCGCGCGGAGTACGCGTGGATACAGATTTCGAGATTATTTTAAAAGAAAGAAGGAGGAAGTTACAGGCACACATAACGCCTAAGGTTTTGGATCAGTAAAGGTATTAAATATATACATATCGTAATTGGAAATGCGTTTGAGGGCGATCCAGATCATCCTTTGCTCGATGTTCTGCGTCGACTGCTGCTTAGCGGTTCATTTACCGTCCTTGTTCGCCCCGAGCAGGTCGGGCGAAACGAAACCTGTCGCAAGTACGACTGCTGAACGAGTGGAAATCGATAATCGTTTGCCCGGGTCGATTGAGACGAAGCAGGCCGCGGTGAGATTTGAGAAACGGAGGAAACAGAGGTGTCCAGCCGCGTTCGATGGTGTAGCGTGCGATGCAGTCGCGAAAGATGTTCCGAAGTGTTTCCCTCGATTGCCTTTCAATGACTGGATTTCTGTCCATAAAAACGTGTTCTTCGGCGCGTCGAGTAGTAGTAATAACGGCGTCGTTATCAATGATAGCGATGATAGCGATAGTGAAGGAACGAGTCCGAGTAGTGTGAATGTAGTGAACGAGACCTTCGTGTTTTGTCCAGATACGCCGAGTTTAAGGAGATCGAGACATGACGAGAAAGCGAAAGACGCCTTCGCGAAGAAAACGGCGCAGCAGGAGACGAGCGATATAGACGCGAGGAAGATTTGGTACGAGAAACAAATGATCGAAGATAAGAAGAAGAAGAAGATTAAAGTGAATGGGAAAGTTTTTGTGAGAGGGGAGGTGCCGGAGAGGGATATTTTTGGCGAGAAGTGGTTCGGGAAAGTCGATGGGACCGTCGATGAGAAGCAAATGTTTGCGAAAAAAGCGAGTTTTAAGACGTGCGCGGTCGTTTCCTCTGGAAGCGCTTTGAAAGGGAAAAAATATGGCAAGACTATTGATGAGCACGGCGTCGTTATTAGATTGAATAATGCGCCTACGATTGGATACGAAGAAGACGTCGGGTCGTTCACGACTTTGAGATTAACGAATACTCAATACGAAGGCGTGAGAGAGTACGAGGACGAAACCGTGTTAACGAAATGGAACGGGAACCCGATGGATTTAATGCGTTTAGGGACGAAAAAAACGTACGCAATGAACCCCGCGTTTCGTCAATGGGCGCAACAACTCGATGATACTTTAAATAATCACATCGTCACCAGCGGATTATTAATGTTATTCTTGGCGTTGCAAAAATGTGAACGCGTCTCGGCTTTTGGGTTCGGCGGTAAAGAACTCGAGAAATGGTACTACGATAAACGACCGTCGGGGAAAATCCCAAAATCTGCGTGGTTAAGTAGCGGTAGAGGTGTCGTAAAATATGAAAATTGGAACCAAGTGAATGAAAAGGCGAGAGAGAACGCACTTTCTGGTGCGAAAGAGAATCGAAAACTAGCAGAACAACCAAAAGTGAAAGTCTACGGAAACAAGGATAAAAAGATTGGGACCATGCTCGGCATCGGTGCTGGGAAGACGGCAAGTTCTAGTAAAAAGAAACCGAAATCACCGCTTGATAGCAATAATAAGAAGGCAACGTTAGATAGTTTAGAATCAGCTGAAGAGGTTGAATCGGATATGATCAGGGGCGAGATCGAAGACGACGACGGCGGCGAAGAAAATGGAAATAGAAGAAGAAGAAGGAAACTGCTAAACATGGTATCGCACGTGATTTCGCGCGAGCGTCAGTGCATGGCATCTTTGGCCGATTTCGGGGTGATTAGTATTTACAGTTAATTAATATTAAATATAATATAATATATATATATATATTAGATTTACAGAAGAAGGAGTTCGTGGAATTTCTCGACGTTGAAAATTTGAATCGCGTCGTTTGTTAATTCGAGCTTAAGATCCAAGCGCGCAATCGAACGCATTAAAGCGTTTTCTTGAGCTCGTTTTGCTTCTTCTTCTAAATCAATAACCGTGACTACTTCTTGTTTTTGTTTCAACCTGTTATTCTTCTTCTTATTAGTCGAAGCTTGTTGCTGAAGAAGAAGATGGTTACTTAAATCGTTTCGTTTCACGACTTCGTCGAGTCTAGCGATTGAAGCCAAAAGCTTCGCCTCTTGACCTGCAAAGTCTTTCGACTCTGAAACTTCCTGCTTCAAACGAAAACGCTTCGATTGCAAGTTCTGTCTCGGTGAAGTTGCGGATATCTTTGGTTGTTCTTCGTTCGCATCGTCTTTTTCTAAAAGTTGTTCTCTCTCTACTTCTTCTTCGTTGACCGAAGTCGAAGAAGGAGAATTTGTTGTTGTTGTTGTTGTTGTCTTTGAGTGTTTGACCAAAGACGTACGACTTCGCTCGCGCAATTTTCGAATCGCACTCTGTCTCTTCTCACCTTCGGTAGGTTCTTCTTCGTCGTTCGATGTATTATTCCACCACGATATTGAAGTCATCGTCGTCGGCGATTCGTGGTCTTCTCGCGTCTGTACATCAGTAGAAGTTCTTTCTTCGGGTTCTAAAAAACGCACGTCAGGTTCCGAATGTCTCGGCACTCGCACTATTACTTCATCATCGGCATCATCAAAGCGAACGTGCTCGCGATCAGCACTCTCGACCGCGAACGTCACCGCGCTCATGCTCTTTCGCGCGTTCGCCGTCGTCGCATCCGTATCAAGCGCGGCAACACTACGAGCGAAATAAAAACTTGATCTGCTTCGACGACCGCGCAAAAATCGTTCGCAATCATCGCTGCGTTCGCGCTTACGTCTCTCAATCTCTCGCTCGATGCGTACGGTTTCCTCGCGGACCCATTTCAAGCTATTTGATTCGAACTCCAGTCTTCGCCGTCTCGTTTCCGCCGCCGATCGCGCCAGGTTTCTTTTATTATCTCTTCGGTCAACTCCAAAAACCGGCATATTAAAATTTTCTGAAGAGCGCATCAGCAAATTGGAAATTGGAAGAAGAAAAAAGCGAAGAAGAAAAAAGAGAGATCATCGGATAGTTTTGTTTCGTAAAGAAGTCTGTCACACACGCCGCGAGTGTTGTTCTTATTTGTATTTAGATATCACAAATCACGCATGAAATCGAGCGCGCTAAGGCTATGCGTTCATTCGTTCTTCGTCGATCGGCCAACGGGCCGATGCGGTGGATGTGCGAATAACGAACAAAGTAAATTCTCGATGGATCTTTTTTTCTTTGACGCCTTGACTGGACCCGTAAACTGAAGAACACGCGCGGATCAAAATAAGTACCAAACGAGAATAAACGCGGCGACGAGTATTGCAACGAACGACTCGTTTTCACGCATTCTTCGCTTTCATTCTCTCTCTGTCCGTTCCGTTCCGTCTCTGCAAAGACTGCGATCAAACTTTGACTCGAAAGAGAGAGTTGTTTGAAAAAACAAAAAAGAAGGGTGCCTTTGAGCGTTTTATGTTGCCCTCAAAAAAAGACCGCTTTTGCAAACACCACACTCAAGTTTCCTTTCCAACGCCTCTAGTTAATTAATTAAACTCGATTAATTCGAAAACACAGACATATACACACGAGCGTGGTTGATTACTCTATCATCGCGTTCGATTTTCTCTTAATACATAAGCATCGGTTGAACTTTTTTACCTCGCTAGTATTGAAAGAAGAATTTCAGAATCCCGGCCGTCAGGATTGCATTCGAGTTTAGGATCAACTTTTGACTTTCTTTTTCGGATCGCTTTGAGAGAGAGTAAGGGTAAGAGATTAAGATTTAGAGAGAGATTTAGAGAGATTTAGGGGCAAAAGATGGGGTTCTTTTCGAAGATGAACATACCGAAACCGCCAAAGTTAGACGAAGTAGGCGAAGAACTGGAGAGCGTAGAGATCAATTCTTCGGTAGCGATGGAACGACTGCGACGAGAAGAAGAGCAACGACGATTGTTGACGCCGATGGATTTGTTGCACATGGCTGCCTCTGATGGACAGCAACAACAACAGCAACAGCAACAACAACAGCAACAACAACAAGGATCACCGCAACCGATTCATCCAATGTTTAATAATCAACAACAACAACAACAACAAGGACCGCCGGTTCCGCCACCGGGGATGAGGCATCAACATCCGCAGCATAACAACAACGAAGGTGGCATGCCGCCGCCGAGAGGACCGCCGCCGCCGCCGATGGGTAATCATATGCACGCGTTTCCACCACTTGGGAGTAGCCCATCGCCGCCACCGAATGGGATGCATCATCCACCACCGCCACTGTTTGGAGGACATGGTCAGATGATGATGGGGCAAATGCAACCGCCGCTCGGGCCGCCGCCTCCTGGTTTTGATCATTCTCGCGGACCTCCTCATCACGGGGGTGGTGGTGGTGGGAGAGGACCGCCTCCACCGTTCGGTGGTCCAGGCGCTGGTGGACGAGGTAGTGGTCGAGGTGGTCGAGGAGGATATCATCATCCGGAAGATGGCTATAATAATAATAATAATAATAATAATAATAAGGAGAGACGCATTCGATCTGGACCATTGCGAGACGGACGCCCTCGATTCCAAGGTGAACTCATGACTGGCGAAGAGATTGAACAAATTTTGCGCATTCAATGGAAAGCGACGCATCCAAATTTCGATAAAGCGTACGCGAGCGATTACTATCATCAAGCTTTCTTGGCAAAAAATAATCCGCAGCGATTGCGCGAACCGTTTTGTCCAGAAGAGTTGAGAGAACTCCCGTCACATGTGAAGGAAAAGCGCGGCGAAGTTACATTCGTCCCAGGATTGGAAGGTTTAGGAAAAGTACCATTTGCTAACGTACAAACGCCTAAACAGTTGTTACAAATTCCAACTGGACCGGAGGAAGACGACGACGACGAAAACGACGACGAAAATGAACCGAAAGTTAGATTGGCAAACGAACCTTTACTCGCCGCGCGCATAATGATCGAAGACGCAATGCACTTATTATTAGACGTCGACGACATCGATAGATTACTTTCGAAGAATGAATTCTCCGCCGACGATGCGTTGAACAATAATGAAAAAGAAAACGAAGACAGCGAAGAGTTGAAGACTGTGAAACAAAAAACGAAAGAGTCGCTCTCTGAACGCAAGCGATTTCTTCTCGAAGGTTTAGTCTCAACGTTGAGACTTCCAGAGTCTCCAGTGCTTAATGGAGATGAATCCGATGCCGTTTTTCAAAGAATCACGTCTTTACCGAAAGGACGCGTAATGCTTTCGAGCGTTTTAAGAGCGCTTGATCCATCGTCTGCTGCTGCTAAGCATCTCGTCTGGGCGGTTTTTAGAAACGTCGGGAAAATTGCAAAGTCTGCTGAAAAATCAGCCGCGAAATCTGCGAAAGGTAATCGTGCTGCAGCCGCGGCGGCAGCCGCGTTTTCACAACAAGGCGTAATCACAGACGTTGACAAATTAATTCGCTCGGCGGCTCATGTTTCTTCTATGCTACCAAAAGAAGCAACTGAATCGGCTTTGGGTGCGATTATAGTAGGTATTTCCTATGCTGACACGCAAGGTTTAATCTTGAACTGTCTCACGAATAAGCGTTCACCGAGAGAATCTATTCAAGAATCGCTAGCGATCGTCGTCGAGCGCGGTAAAGTTGTCAAATGCAACGAATCCGAGTCTTGGAAAACCGCGCTCGGGTTTGCTTTCGATTTTTTCAACCGTCAAGCGCAAGCGTTGGTTTCAAATGAACGAAATAAAAGCGATCCCGATGCGTGCTTGTCAAGATCATTAATGCGAGCGCTTTTGCCTCAGTTAGACGATAAAGGTAAACAACGCATCGCAGAGTTGAACGCGTGCGCTTTTTAAAAAGCAAAGTGTTTTAAAAGCATCCACGACCCGCGATTTTAATTGGTCCGTGATGCTCATCATTAAAGAATAAGAGGTAGTAAAGAAAAATAAATATATATAGTTGTTTTGGTGGTGTTTTGAAATATTTAAGTACCGGTACAAAGTTATTATTATTACTAAAAATCGAAATCGGCCATTACGGCAAAGGCTCTGAGCCTGTACCTAGTCTATTTAAATGAACGTACGCATCAGTACCATAGCCATCCATGGATAATATTTGCAAATCACCCCCAAAATAGCGACAATACAATCGACTCAACGGCAAACCGTAGCCGTACCCAGCTAAAACTACCGGCGCCGATCCAGCACCGGCATCGGAGAATTCCATATCTTTCAAAGGCGAATCAGCAGTTGAATATAAATACGTCCAAATGTTTTTCAAACCAGATCTAGGAATACCCCCGCCTTCGTCGGAAATCTTTATACAAACATCTTCAGAACCTTCGGCGAGAACGACGCGAATAGCCGGAGCTGGGACGTCCGAATCTTTATACCGATCCGCAACTGCTCTCAATGAATTCTTAACGAGTTCAAAGACGACGTGATGAATATGTCCTGGAACGTACGCAAACGTAAGGTTTTCATCGCCAAAAATCTCAACCTCTGGTGCGTCTCCATACTGTCTCGCACATAAAGCTCTCGCGTCGTCTATGGCATCTTTCACGACGTCGAGTACTCTCGTCTTTGTGCATATTAAACCGACGTAATCTTTTTTCGCCGGTTCGTGTAATGCGACGTGTTGTCCAATGAGCATCCTAATACCAATTCTTGACATGTAAAACCCGTCAAGGAACTGATGAATTTCTGGAAGGTGCGCAATTCGATTTAGATCGATCGCTCCTTTTTTATTTTGTTCCGCTAACTCGTTCTTAAGCTCTAAAACCCCACTCGCTATCATTGGCACGACGTCGTTATGCCTTCTCATCACCGAAGATAACAACTCAGTAAAACTCTTCTCCCTCTCCATAGAATTAATTTCCTTCATTTCCCTAATCTCCTCGAACGATTCTACGTACCAATCTCTCACGGCTAAAACTTGCTGCTTCGTACTCAACCCGAACGGCAAGTTCTCCAACTCGGCAACGCGATGCGCCAATCGTATAGGTAACTCTTTATGTAAAAACTGCGCACTGAACAATAGCTGTTGATCTTTTGGATGATCCCCAAAGTCCATCATATATTTCAACGATACACCAGTTTGGTTCCTGAACGAACCGCGATAGATATCGTCCACTAACGTCTTTGAAAACTGCTCGGATAACGCTCGCCCTTTTACGTTCGTAGAACTATCACTCGTCGACGACGCAGACGACGAAGTCGTCGAAAATTGTCTCCTTCTGTCTCTTACGCCCGTTTTGCGATCTAAACCTCTCGCTACGGCCTCGAAATTGCTTAAATAATCCTCTCGCGCGCGATCTCCCATCGCGCCACTACTCTCGCGTCCACCGCTAAAACACCTTTTGCTAAAATATCCAACCAGACCATCAGCGCAACGACTGATTAAATCAGTTCTACAATGCACTCGATTTGCAACGAACTCTGCTCGAGTCAACAGAGACCGCGCGCTCTCGTAATTTCGATCGATCGCTCGTTTAACGACTATCTGCCCTTGCTTTCTCATTTCTGTTCTATTAAAGAAGTGGAAGTTATTATTTTATTTCTGTTCTGTCTCGCTAGATATGAAATTCTATCCTTTTCTTAAATTTAATATCTGACGGTGTTGCCTGCGAAAGTGTTCTGTTTTCTCTCGCTAGATATGAAATTCTATCCTTTTCTTAAACTTTTGATGTTTAATATCTGACGGTGTTGCCTGCGAAAGTGTTCTGTTTTCTCTCGCTAGATATGAAATTCTATCCTTTTCTTAAACTTTTGATGTTTAATATCTGACGGTGTTGCCTGCGAAAGTGCTGCTGAGATAATTTTAATAGACCAGCAATTCGAGAGTTAGTGTGTGTGTGTGTACTTCAAGCGTGATTTTGTGTGTATTCGATGAGCTTCTGTGAGTGATACGTGTGAAGCATAGGACGTTCTTATGCTGACACGTGAAAGCAAAAAAATCTTTTGTCATGCCGTACATTGTACTGCGAAAATTTGTTTCAACATTTCTATCGTTAAATATGCGCGCGTACTTTTTCTACCTCGCTTCGGTGAACTGAGGAGATGGAGATTTATTCGAGAACGATGATGCGTGTTCACTGGCAGTGCTTGCACCCGCTCTAGTAGTTCGTTCGTTTAACTTCTTGCATAAACCGGTGAGTCGCTCGTAGTTTTCCTGCGAGTCGCTTACGCAGCGTTCGATCGAGCGCTTCGGGGCGAGGACGAACAAGACGTCTTTCGCGCGCGAGACCGCGGTGTACAAAAGGTTTCTGCGTAACATTAAACCGTGTGCGGGGGATAAGCATAAGACGACGGCGGAATATTCGCAGCCTTGCGATTTATGCACGGTCATCGCCCACGCCGGTAATAGGTTTGCGAGAACTTCGTTTTTCGTGTATTCGACGGTTTTCTTCGCGCCAGTGCCAAACGTAACGCTCGTGATGGAGTTTTCAGTCGATTCGACGACGCCTAAATCACCGTTGAATATTTCTTTTTGGTAGTCGTTACGTTTTTGGAGCACGCGGTCACCTTTTCGGAGCTTTAAGATATCTTCGAGTTCTTCGTCGCCTCCTTTAAAACCGCCGTTACTGTTAAACAAAGAAGAAGAAAGTTCTTCTGTTTTCGCTGATATTATTTCGTCATCGTCTACGTTCTTCTTCTTTTTCTCCGAACCGGTGGCGTTTAGTTTCTCGCGTAAAAAGGCATTCAAAGTCGCCGTCGACGCGTTGCCGCGTCGCATGGGTGATAGGACTTGCAGTTTTTCTTTAGCCGCGATTTTGCGTTTTGGCAAAATATCGTCAATTATGAAACTTAAAATTTCCCTTGCCGTCTTGTCGTCCTCGCAATCGGTTGTATCGACCCATACGCAATCCGTAATTGTCGCGTCGCCTAAATCGATGTTTGTATTTCTGTCTATAGCCACTAATTCACTTCCGTTCCATATCGTTCTAACCATATCTTTAGGAAACTCGCCTCTATTAATTGCGTGCGCGGCGCTAACAATGTGTGATTTCTTCGCTTGGCGAAACACTTCGTCCAAATGCACGTGCGGACATCTTTTCGAAGCGATCAAATCTCTTAAAACTGCACCAGGCCCAACAGATGGAAGCTGGTCGGCATCACCTACGATTATTATTTGCGCTTTCGGTGGAATCGCATCAAGTAAAGCTGCGCAGAGAGGAGCGTCGAGCATAGATGTCTCATCGACAACGACAACGTCGCAATCTAACGGATTCGCGCGGTTCCTCGCGAAAATACCCTTAAAACTCAACGGGTTTGAATCATCAACGTTCGCATCGCCGCCGTTTTCATCGTTGTTGTTGTTGTTCCCATTCCCATTCGATGATGATTTATCACTACTATTAGAAGAATCTTCGCGAGAAGAAAAGTCTTTAAATTCAAGTAAACGATGAATGGTGGACGATTGTAATGGATTTGTCATCGATCTATTCGCGTTTCCCATTTCGGCCATGCGTTGCGCAGCTCTTCCAGTTGGCGCGCACATGACGACAGTTTTACCCATTGCTCGCATCAACCGAACGATGACATGCGTAGCGAACGTTTTTCCAGTTCCGGGACCGCCAGTTAAAGCGCACGCTGGTGCAGCTAAGGCGACGTTAAGAAATTCGAATTGTTTCGCGGATAGACCGTCGTTTGGACCCCAGTTTTCTTTCTGCGCCGTAAGCGAAAGCCATTTGGCCACGCGCGCTTTGTCAACTGCAAATTTTGGTCTACTAAATCGTCTCGTCAAATCATCCGCGATTGTTTTTTCGCACTCATGCAACGATCCATGGAAAACGTGCGTCTCGTCATCCCATTGCGCTAATGAAGCAATAGGCGCTTTCGATGCAAACTCGTTTTGATTTTGAAAGATGAAGATGTCGCCACAGTTTCTGGCCGTTTTTGCGGCTTCGATTAAAGTTTCATCTTTGATCGTTTGCGCACTATTTCCTAAAAGTTTCCTCGTATGTTCTTTTAAAAGTGGCCATGTCATATACGAGTGACCGTTCATTTGCGCGACGCGTTTTAACGACGAACGCATTGCGGCGGCTAATCTCGAAGGGTCGTCTGGAGATTTCTTCAATCTCGCGGCTATTTCATCAATCGCGTGGAACGAACATCCTTTGATATCGCTCAACGCCTTGAACGGATCGGCTTTGACGCGAATTTCCGTTTGTGAACCGTGCTTCAACGACGCTCTTCGAGCGATTAAAGGCGATGCACCTAACTCTTCCAAAAACGACGTCGCTTGCCGTTTCTGCGAAGACTCGTCCCACACGTTTTTCAATTTTATGGCAGTTTTCGCTCCAATACCTGGGACTTGCGCTAATATTTTTCCACCGTCTGGATCGTTAAGCGCCTCTAAAGCTTCTTTGCCTCCAAAGTGGTTCACAATCTTCTCAGCCGTTGCCGGTCCACAGCCTGGCAAAATGCCGGACGATAAATATTGAATAACGCCTCGATCGTCTTGAGGGACTTCGATCTCAACCGGTTTCGTCGTAACGAACTCGATACCGAACTTTGGATTTGTTCTCCAATACCCGCATAACTTCAAATGTTGTCCCACGCCTACGTTTGGTATATCGCCAACGACCGTGATCGTCGCCGCTGGTTCTTTTTGACCTTGTTTCGGTCTTCTATTCGGTTTCGTTAAAGCTCCTTTCGGCAACGCCCTCAAGACGTCTTCGTTAGTGCATAAAACTCTCGCGATTGTATATCCAGTATCGGGCGCGTGAAACGTCACTCTGTGTATCTCGCCACTAATTTGTTGTTGCTGTTGTTGATGATTTTTTTGTTCTCTATTAATATTATTACTACTTGCATTCGTGTTTTTTGGCGTCATCATTTTTGTCGTCGTCATACTTTCCATTAGCGGTCTCTTCAACTTCGACAAAGTACCAGACGACGACGA
>Ga0114998_10001975_pt1 | contig 15794 bp, 10 predicted proteins | sample ArcticOcean_MG_C_5_FD_87044 | JGI IMG/M metagenome (GOLD analysis project Ga0114998, IMG submission 87044) | Marine microbial communities from western Arctic Ocean - ArcticOcean_MG_CB4_138 | ecosystem: Environmental > Aquatic > Marine > Oceanic | place: Arctic Ocean: Canada Basin | collected...
ACTGGTTCATAGTTGATTAGTGATTTATTGGGACCATGATACAAAATTAGTATGACACTAGTTATGGGAATATCCACTACTTTTTATCTAACCCATTGATTTCATTGAAGAGTGTCTTCAATGGCACAAAGGCATACAAGCAACACAGCGATATATAGATATAAATGATGAATTAGGTAGCAATGCAGATGAGTTAGGATGAAAAATATTTTTAGGGACAGATTTATTTTTTTTAATAATAAGGGCTAGTACATGGAATATTCGCCAATTTCAGCAAGTAGGCGGAACCTGTCACGGTATGGCGTCAACTTAGAAAATTGAATGCTTCGCAAACTGACGAAACGATAGAGCCAGTTCGAAAGGCCGCTGATGAAAGTGACTGGTGCCACTTTTTAGAATTAATGGAAACTGCACCCGTTAAAATTGAAAGAATCTATAGTGAAAAATTAAATAGGTACGACGAACCGGTAGGTGATTTGATATTAGGTGTTTCGCTTCAAGGGATTACCCACGTTACACGTTTGCATGAATGGACAGTCGAATATCGACCTTCAGAAGAACAGGTTTGTAAAGAAATCAAGCCGTATGAAAATTTCGACTTAATGAGCAAATTTTCAAATCAGACTCAACGAGCGGAGCGAGTCTTGGAGTTCTGTCAATAACTGTACGGTCTGGAATCAATAAAAGAAATTAAGAGAGTTTTTGAAATGAGATGCAGTAAAGAGCCTCAACATCAGGTGTGTGAGCAATACTAGATTAACTCTCAGCCAAATAAACTAACAAGATTTGCAGGCTCATTACTTTTCAATGGCGATGGACTTAAGTTCTTTGACCGAAATTGGCTCAAATAATTCAAGTGGAGTAATATTGGCTCCTTACTACGAAGTAATTATTGTCGAATTAATAGTTCTGTTTCAACTCTTTTCTTTCCAATAACCTAATTAAATCAAGATTTTCCCATTTTACAAACCAATAAGTATTGAGTAATAGACTCACGCTATCAGATATTTCCTGGGGAGTTTTATTGATTGTAGGATTTCTACTGAGATAGAATTTTTCTAAATGTTTGTATTTGAACTGATTTGATATATATGGGCATGACATTAAATCTAAATATAGATGCGCAATCTCGGAGTTTTTTGATAAATCGAAATTCTCTTCAAATTTACTAATAATGTAGTTTTCGATTTTTACTTTCAAATGATGATATTCCGGATGGTTTCTGAAGTAATATAGAAGTGAAACTATATCAAAGTAGGTTAGGATTTTTACATCTTCTAGTAATTTATCGAAGTATTCGTAAGGTATTAAAAAATTCTTACCAAACTCACTAGTTGCAAGTACGATATTCAGTCTTTCAAGTGACACGTATCCTACCCTGGTGTCATCATCAACTTTATTTAGGGGGAGTTGGTTGATGTTTTCCATAACCTGGGTTCTGATAAAAGCTATATAGTTAGGTAATTTGGAAGATAAGAATTTGTCTATAATAATTATGGACTTCGCTAATTTATTTGATGCAGGAACCGTAGGGCAAACGCTATAAAAGAAAAACATCAGCTCCAATATTATAGATATAGCATCTCTTGTTTGCAGTGGAGTTTCCGAAAAATCAGGATCACAGAGGGGTAGTTGTTTGTAACTTTCAATCACCTGAAATAGTCGTCTTGATAAGACTCCTATTAAATACGGTGAAGCCTCTGCATATTCACTTTTCGTATTTGCGCACAAACTTTTCACTTTATCAATCAAGGAGTGTTTGAACTTGTGTTTGTTGTTTATTTTTCTCGATAGAAATGTAACTCGACTTCCATTTGTTTCTTTGACGAATAATGTTTTTTCGAAGTCCTTAATTACCTGATTTAAATTGGTGACTAAATTAGATTTAGTTGTACAAAATGGACGCAGATATTCAATACTCTTTTTTTTATTTATATAAAGATTTATTTCGCTTAATGAATCGCTAACAGTCTTAGAAACTATTTTTGAAATTTCTTTATCCATAGAGAAAACAAAGTAGTCATCAACATATCTAAGTGCAGTGTATTCTTTTCCATTTTTGTAACCGTGTGACTCTTCAAGTAATTTAATGATGTTTAAGTCATTTTTTTGAAAGATTATTTCGGAGAATACTCTGCTGACTTCGGCACCAATCGGTATTCCATTTGTTTCATTGTTATTACTTCTTTGCATTAGGTAGTCAAATTTTTGAGCGAATTGATTTTTCATATCAATGTTGGATTTGACATAGTCCTTATTTTTTACTGCCCAGGATATAGTGTGTGTATAAATACTATCAAAGCATTTAGAAACATCTAAAAATTGCATAACGGAGTATTTTTTTTCTAACTCTATGAAAAGTGGTGCTGAAAATAACTTATAAATTCGGTCATAGCCTCTATAAGAAAAAAAGGACGATGCATGTTTTCTGTATAATTCTGACTCGAGCGTATCGATAGTTATTTCTTTATATTTGTTAGAACTGTCTAGGTCTTTAGTGTAAAAAGAGTTTGTTATTTTGTTTGGGGCTCTTACTGAAAATGGGCTTATAGAGCAAAGATATGTTATTGCGCTGCTATATTTGGAATAGAAATCTACAAAGTTATATTGAGATCTTGGGTGGAGCAATGAAAGGGCGCGTAAACTAATGTCGTCTTTTCTAATTTTATACTTATATGGACTTGATTGAGAGAACCTCAGTGTCTCCTCTGTAGGCACGATAATAGATTTATAGAATTCCTTTATTAGAGCATCTAATAATGAAGTTTCGCCCATATTTACTCTTTGGGAATTTATATAAAACCCATCATTAGCGAAAATTATGGGAACATCAGACGGTGTCGTGTCTGTTAATAGCGCCCTTAAAGTATCCGTTTTATCTAACTTAACCTTTTTAGTTAAAGTTGCCATATTTTAGCTATTTTCCCTAATCTATTTGGGCTGAATTCTTTGAAGTTTCTTCTTATAAAACCATCGACAAAACTTAGGCATAATAACTTTGAGCGTTGGGTTTTCGAAATTGAAGAGCTTACTAGATTTCCTAGCCGCGTATTAGTTGAAAGAATTGAGTGTTTTAAATAGCTGTCGAGAAGCTTAAGACTCTTCGATTCTTTGCTTACCATTGAGTAATTGTAATAAATACCAGTGGGTATTTTTATTTTCTTCTTTTTTTGCCTAAGATTCCTGTTAGTAACTAAGAATGTTAGCCTGTCATAAAGTAAATCGAAATCTGGATTCTTGCAATGATTGTATAAGGCTTTAGAGATTCTTGATTTATAGTTTTTAACTTTCTTTAAGCTTATGTCTAGGTGCACTTCTCTATATATGTTTTTTTCGTTTTTGGGGATGCAAGTGTCTAGTACTGAATACTCATAACCTAAGAAGTCAAATTGTGCGACTGGAGTGTCGCTCGATTTGCTACTAGATTTTTGTTCTTTTTTTGACTGTAATTATTACTTCCTTAGATTTATTAAACTGAAGACGCCCAAGAAGTTTTGTCGATAAGTCACTTAGAAAATCACTCTGATTTTCATTAGAAGAAGTTATTATGATTATGTCATCTACGAATCTTTCGTAGTAAAACACTTCATCATTTTTCTGTATATTTTCATCAAATTCTTTTAAAGAGAAATCTGCAAGTGCTGGACTTATCTCAACACCTCTTGGTAACCCATTTCCAAATGAACTTTTGAAAAGGTCTAAATACGAACAAAGTAAGTTTTTAGTGTGAGTTGATAAATATTCAATATTTCTTAACGACGACTTTATGCGCAAAACATCAAGGGTCTCAAAAAATGCTTGGATGTCTAGACGGTATATTCTGTAGGGGCTACCCTCTTTTAGAAAAATGACTAGTTCCTTACAAATTTGATCTCGATGTTTTGTTGAAAGCCCTAAGGCCGATTTCAGATGTTCTGCACACTTTCTGAGAATTAGTTTTTCTGCCAAGTTTGAAACTCTATAACCAGATTTTTGTTTAATTTTAATATTATCAAGAGAAATACCTCCCGAGAAAAGGCTGGTTGCAATTGACAATGAAGTGTCTAGACACTTGTTACGAAAGATGTCGTTGCTAAGTCTTGGATCATTGAAGAAGTCTTGTGGGTAAAAATATCTTGAGAGTGATGCTTGACTGAATGATTGGTTTTTATTCACGTTACTCCTTTTGAATGAGCTGGTTCTTCCTTGGGCAACTCTTTTAACGATAGTAACGAAGAAACGAATTTTTTTAAACTATTTTTATGAATCTAAGCTTTATTCTATAGCCGTCGAGCTTTGAGAAAAAAGTTAAAGGGATGATTTAGTATAGATCGGAGTTAGTAGCACAAACTCCCAGTTGCCTACATAGTTTTTCTAGAAGGGGTCAAGCTCTCTTGAGAAACCCTAAGTTATTGAATTAAATGGTTGGTCTAGAGTGGCTCGAACTCTCGACCAATGGATTATGGGGAATATGATTCATTCTTATAATAAACTCAATTCCGGCCCAGAAAGAATTTTTTAAAGATTAAATTCCAATGGCCTTTCTAAATCATTGGAATTTATAAATAATTTGGTGGCAACACTTGGATTCGAACCTGGAACCCCATCATTATGAGTGAATAAGCCTTGGTAGATTAAGAAGTGCTAGAGCTAATTAAATGTCTACACTGTGCCTACACGAGAATTTGGGAAGATGTCAATGACTTGGAAATTCATCCTAAGTCATTGATTTATATGGTGGGCCTGGAGTGACTCGAACACTCGACCAATGGATTATGAGTCCACTGCTCTAACCAACTGAGCTACAGGCCCTTTGACTGATTTCTTTCCGCTGATGGGAAGAAAGGATTGCTGCGTTAATATTTCAAACGCAGGTAATCAGGGGTGGGAATTGTATATGAAACTTAGTCGGCGTCAATAAAACTTCTGAGTTGTTCTGAACGACTTGGGTGACGTAACTTTCGTAATGCCTTGGCTTCAATCTGGCGAATACGTTCTCGGGTTACGTCAAATTGCTTTCCAACTTCTTCCAGAGTGTGGTCAGTGTTCATATCGATACCAAAACGCATGCGGAGCACCTTGGCTTCTCTTGGCGTTAGGCTTGACAGGATCTCTCTCGTTGACTCTGATAGACCTGCATTGGTTGCAGTGTCTGATGGTAATGCCACGTTGGTATCTTCAATGAAGTCGCCCAAATTAGAGTCTTCATCGTCACCAATTGGAGTTGCCATCGAGATAGGTTCCTTCGATATTTTGAGTACCTTGCGAACTTTGTCTTCAGGTAGTTCCATGCGGACTGCCAATTCATCGGGCTGTGGCTCACGACCAAGTTCTTGTAGCATTTGACGCGAGATTCGATTGAGTTTATTGATTGTTTCTATCATATGCACCGGTATACGGATAGTTCTGGCTTGATCTGCTATCGACCGAGTGATGGCTTGTCTGATCCACCAGGTAGCATAAGTTGAAAATTTGTATCCACGACGGTATTCGAATTTATCGACAGCTTTCATTAGACCGATGTTGCCTTCTTGAATGAGGTCAAGAAATTGTAGGCCCCGGTTGGTGTACTTTTTGGCTATCGAAATGACCAGCCGAAGATTGGCTTCAATCATTTCTTTTTTAGCACGACGTGCCTTGGCTTGCCCAATCGACATCTTTCGATTGATTTCTTTGATTTCAAACACAGTTAAATTTGACGTTCTTTCTATCGTGCGTAGTCGTTTTTGATGGCGAAGTACTTCGTCTTTGTTGGCAGCTAATTCTTCTGAATAGCTTTCATTCTTAGCGATGTGACCATCAATCCAATCAAGATCAGCTTCATTTGATTTGAATGTGTCAAGAAAAACCTTTCGTGGCATTTTAGACTGCCGGACACAGATCTCTAATATGGTGCGCTCATTGAGGCGAATACGGTTGATAACGTCTTTTAAGTTGGTGCCTAGTTTTTCGACAAAAGCAGGCAAAAGCTTAATTAGCATTAGTTCGTTAACGGCCTTGCTCATGTTACTTTCATAAACTAGAAAATCATTATTTTCATGACCTTCCATAGCGTCATTGAAGCAGGTTTCGATCATAACAAAACGTTTTTCAGCTTCTTCTGGATCGGGACCCGTATCTTCTTCAACCGCATCCTCGTCTTCGTCGTCGTCATCGCTAGCTTGAGAAATGGCGGGCATTGGAATGGCGTTCGGATCTTCATTAGGGTCGACATAGCCAACCAGTACGTCCGTCAGCTTAGCTTCTTCTTCTCGAACTGCGCTGTATTTGTCAATGATCATTCGCATGGTGTCGGGATAGCGTGCGAGTGAGCTCATGGCTTGGTTTAGGCCGTGTTCAATGCGTCGAGCAATTTTAATCTCGCCTTCACGAGTGAGTAGCTCGACCGTACCCATTTCACGCATGTACATACGGACTGGGTCAGTGGTTCGACCAAATTCACTGTCGAGTGAGGCCAGTGCGGCAGCGGCTTCTTCAGCGGCGTCCTCATCTGTTTCTGTTTCGTTGTCGTTTAAAATATCATTGCTTTCTGCTGGCGCTGATTCATGGACTTTAATACCCATGTCATTAATCATGCGGATGATATCTTCAATTTGTTCAGGCTCTACGATGCCTTCTGGCAGGTGGTCGTTAACCTCGGAATAGGTCAAGAATCCTTGCTCTTTGCCTTTTGCTATGAGCTCTTTAAGACGTGATTGTTGATCTTTATCCATGGTGCCTCGACGATGATGGAATAGGACAGCGTAATCCGCCAGTATATAAGACCTTATCTCAATTTTTCAAGGTTTTTGAGGGTTTTACGTTGACAAATTACTGAATAGTGAACAATTGTTTCAGTTCAGTTTTCTCTGACTCTGAAATAGCACCCTCTGACTGGAGTTTTTTGATTAAAAGATTTCTTCGGTATTTTATGTATTCTTTCTGGAGACGGTTAAGGCAGTCTTGAAACATTTTTTTCAAACTGGCTTCGTCCTCTACCTGAGGTCGCATAGCAGCTAACTGATACAAATGAGATTCATGTGCATCACCTTGAAATCGTTGGAGTAAATTTTGTGTACTGATGTCTGGCTCATCTTGTATTCGATCTAGAATTTTGAGTAACAGGTCAATACCCGGTATTTTGGTTTCTGAAAGTTCGTATTGATTGCCTATGCCCTGGGCCAAGGCTGGTTTTTGAAGTAATAGATTGATGGCGAGTCGAGTCGGTGTCCAAGTTTGTTCGGGTGCAAGGATTCTGGTTTCGTGATTATTATTGCTGCGCGAAAGCAATTTTTGAAGCCGAGCTTCGTGTTTATCTGAGGTGAGTCCTTCCGCTCTGCTCAGTATTTGGTCCTTTAGGCTTTGTAACGGTATCTGTTTGACGTAGGGATCTAAACGGTCGAGTAGCATTGCCTTGCCTTCTGAGGACGAAATGTCACATTCTGCTATCAAGGTATCAAATAAAAACTCACTGAGTGTCGTGGCTTTTTGAACCTCTTCGAGATAGGCCTGTTGCCCAAACTCTTGTATGTAACTATCTGGGTCGTGCCCTTCGGGTAAAAACAAGAAGCGGGCGATACGGCCTTCTTTTAAAGAGGTCAAACATTGTTCAAGTGACCGCCAGGCTGCTTTCTTGCCTGCATTGTCACCGTCAAAACAAAAAATTAATGATTTGCTGCTGCGGAATAGTTTCTCTATTTGTTCATTATTTATGGCAGTACCTAAAGTAGCAACTGCCGTTTTGACACCGTGCTGGGCGAGCCCAATGACGTCCATATAACCCTCTGTGATGAGAATATGATCGATATTATTCGATCCCTTTTTGAGCTCAAATAAACCGTATATTTCACTGCCTTTGTGAAACACTGGTGATTCTGGTGAATTCAAATATTTAGGGTTGTCTTCTGGATCGATAACACGGCCACCAAAGGCGATGGTTCTGCCTCGGCGATCTCGGATGGGAAACATTAAGCGATGACGAAAACGATCATAAGGCTGGCCGTTGTCTTTTTCTATTAACATGCCAGCTTCAGTCAGTGTTTTTTTGTTGCCCGTTAGGTTGTTCCAGCCTTTGGGAGCAAAGCCAATGGCGAAATCACGCGCAATATCACCACTAATACCGCGCTGTTTGAGGTATTCAATGGCCAGTGGGTTTTGTTTTAATTGAGATTGGAAGTAACTTGAACATTGTTCTAAAGAGTCGTACAGCGGTTCGACACTATGGGTGGGTGCCGAAGGTGCCTGACCTTGTTCATAAGGTACCTCTAATCCCATTATCTGGGCGAGTGTTTCTATTGCTTCAACAAATTCCATATGGTCGTATTCCATCAAAAAGCTGATGGCATTACCGGACATTTGACAGCCAAAACAGTGATAAAACTGCTTGTTTTGGCTGACTGAGAAGGATGCTGATTTTTCACCATGAAAAGGGCAGCAGGCCCAGTACTCCTTGCCCTTTTTTTTCAGGGGAACACGAGTATCGATGACTTCTACAATATCAACACGATTGAGTAAGTCATCGATAAATAAGCGCGGAATTTTACCAGCCATTAGCTCAAGTGAGATCCTTTATTTAGCTAGCATTTTTTTGTAACGTAACTGACAACGAATCAAATTCAGCCGCTTTTGGTTTTACCATCCAGATTTTGCGCTTAAAGTGATTGAAGTTTTCGAGTATATATTGGCCCCATTCACTACCTGTTTCGGCAACATACTCTCGAATAGCTTCATCCAAGTAGGCGCCATGACTCTCCATGCTTTCGTCAGTAATACGATGAATATCAATAAGTTCTTTGTTCACTCGATCAATAAAGTTTCGGTCAAGATCAAGCACATAAGCGATTCCCCCTGTCATACCTGCACCAAAATTGAGGCCAGTATTGCCTAGAATAGTCACGATACCCCCGGTCATGTATTCGCAGCCATGATCACCAATACCTTCGACCATGGCGTGAGCACCTGAGTTTCTGACAGCAAAACGTTCTCCTGCTAAGCCTGCCGCAAGGAGTTTGCCACCCGTTGCGCCGTATAAGCAGGTGTTACCAATGATGGTTGAGTCTTGCGTTTTGAAGTGACTGTTTTTGGGTGGAGCAATAACAAGTTTGCCTCCCGCCATGCCTTTACCAACATAATCGTTGGCATCACCTTCGAGTGTCATGTTGAGTCCACCGGCATTCCAAACGCCAAAGCTTTGACCGGCTGAACCTGATAAATTTAAGTGAATAGGATTATCTGACATGCCGTGATTGCCATGCACTCTGGCGATCTCACCGGATAATCGGGCGCCAATAGATCGATGAATATTCTTCACCTTGTAATGAAATTCACCCCCGCTGCCTTTTTGGATTGTGGGTAAACAATCGATCACCATCTGTTCGGCTAATTCGCCTTTATCAAAAGGCTGGTTGCTTGCTTGAGTGCAAAACTGCGGCAAGTTAGGATCGAGGCCACCATCAAACAAGAGTGGTTCAAGATTTAGGTTCCTTTGGCTTGGCGTAGTCCCTTCGATGGCTTCGAGCAAATCAGTCCGGCCGATAAGATCTTCCATTTTGGCAATACCAATAGTCGCCATAATTTCGCGTACATCTCTCGCAATAAACCGGAAGTAGTTTTTAACTTTTTCAACGTTACCAACAAAGTGTACTTTTCTTAACGTTACATTTTGGGTAGCCACACCGGTAGCACAATTGTTGAGATGGCAAATACGAAGGTATTTACAGCCCATGGCAACCATGGGCCCTGTGCCAAAACCAAAGCTTTCTGCACCTAATATGGCTGCTTTGATAACGTCTAATCCGGTTTTTAAACCACCGTCGGTTTGTACTCGAACTCGGTCACGCATTTTATTGGCGCGTAAAACTTGGTGTGTTTCAGTGAGACCTAGCTCCCACGGTGCCCCAGCATACTTGACCGACGTTAATGGACTGGCTCCGGTGCCACCGTCATAGCCTGCGATGGTAATCAAGTCTGCATAGGATTTGGCAACACCCGCGGCGATGGTTCCGACACCCGCTTCTGAAACAAGCTTGACTGAGACGAGTGCCTTCGGGTTGACTTGCTTCAAGTCGAAGATCAGCTGGGCTAAATCTTCTATCGAATAGATATCATGATGTGGTGGCGGTGATATCAGGGTGATACCTGGTTTTGAGTTTCTTAACTCGGCAATGAGTTTGGTTACTTTATCGCCAGGTAGCTGACCGCCCTCGCCAGGTTTTGCCCCCTGTGCTACTTTAATTTGAAGCACTTCTGCGTTGACTAGGTAATGAGGTGTGACGCCAAATCGACCCGATGCGATTTGTTTGATTTTAGAGTTTCGATCGTCTTTAAACCGAGCGGGGTCCTCGCCACCTTCGCCAGAATTCGACCGCCCACCCAATTGATTCATTGCTTGTGCCAGTGTTTCATGGGCTTCGGGTGACAACGCCCCGAGGGACATACCGGCAGAATCAAATCGATTCAGTATGGCTTCTAACGGCTCGACCTTTTCAAGATCAATCGGCGTTTGTGGTCGTAACTTGAGTAAATCTCTGAGTGCGGTGGCGGTACGATTGTTGACTGTATTGGCATAGATCTTCCAGTCATCGTAATTACCATCGTTGACGGCATTTTGCAGTGTATTGACTACGTCTGGATTGTAGGCGTGGTATTCACCATCATGCACATATTTGAGTAACCCGCCTTGGTTGGCTAGTTTACGTGGATTCCAGGCCAGTTTACTGAGGGCCTTTGTGTCATTCTCGATGTCTTCAAATTTAATGCCTTCAATGCGTGAAATGGTCCCTCTAAAACAAATATCAACAACTTCGTGGTGTATACCAACTATCTCGAAGAGTTGAGCGCCACGATAGCTAGAGATAGTGGAAATTCCCATTTTTGATATGATTTTGTAAAGACCTTTGTTGATACCCCGGCGGTAATTCGTGCCAGTATTGGGGCATTGCAAATCGGGTAGCTCACCGTTACGGGTCATGCCGACGATGCTTGCATACGCTAAGTATGGATAGATTGCGGTCGCACCATAGCCGATTAAGACGGCCATGTGATGAGAGTCTCTGGCGGTGCCTGTCTCAATAATGATATTGGTGTCGCAACGGCCACCCGTATGACAGAGCCTATGATGAACGGCCCCAGTGGCGAGTGCAGCGTGTACCGGCAATCGGTTTTTTGGAACATTTTTGTCACTTAATATGAGCACAACAATACCCCGTCGAGATGCTCGTTCTGCTTGGTCAGCAATAGCGTTAATGGCTTGTTTAAGGTTGGTTACATCTGGATCATAACTTAGATCAATTGTTTCATTCGGGTAGCCATCGTTATGCTTTGATAAAAGCTCCAGATATTTCCTTTCGGATAAGATGGGTGAACTTGTTTTTAAACGATTCGCGTGCTCAGGTCCTTCTTTGAACAAATTGTGTTCGCGACCTATACAGGTTTCAAGTGACATCACGATCTTTTCACGCAGCGGATCAATCGGCGGATTGGTTACCTGTGCGAACTGCTGACGAAAACTATCGTACAGCGAACGATGGTGCCTAGATAAAACGGGTAATGGTGTGTCGTCACCCATTGAACCAGTTGCTTCTTGGGAATCTTGTGCCAATACTTTGAGTATTTGATCACGCTCTTCGTAGCTGACTTGAAATTGTTTCTCTAAACGTGCAAGCACTTCCTTGCTCATGGCTAACGCAGACAGATTGGTATGAGCCGGGTTGGCAGTCAAACGCTGTAAACCATTGCGTAACCATATTTCATAGGGGTTACGTTCCTGAAGCATTTTATCGATGTCAGCTGATAATAAAAATTTACTGGTTTCGGTGTCAATGGCAATCATTTCACCTGGCTTCAATCGACCTTTAGCGATGACATCCTCTGGTGCGTAGTCCCAGATACCAATTTCAGAACCCAGCGTAATATGACGATCTTTAGTCATTACCCAGCGGGCTGGACGTAGGCCGTTTCTGTCCATAACGCAACAGGCATAACGACCCTCTGTCAATACGATGCCAGCGGGGCCATCCCAAGGTTCCATATGCATTGAGTTGTATTCATAAAAAGCAGAAAGTGCAGGATCCATATGATCTACATTTTGCCAGGCTGGTGGAACTAACAAGCGCATGGCGCGAAAAATATCCATACCCCCAGTGAGAAGAAAGTCGAGCATGTTGTCCATGGAGCTTGAGTCTGACCCGGACATATTAACTAGTGGGTTAATCGCGTCGACATCCGGCAGTAAGTCAGAATCAAATTTGTAAGCGCGGGCATTGGCCCAGTTCCGATTACCTTGAATAGTATTGATTTCGCCATTGTGAGCCAAATAGCGAAAAGGTTGAGCCAGTTTCCATTGAGGCCAAGTATTAGTTGAAAATCGCTGGTGGAAAACACAGATGGCACTTTCCATCGAATCGTCATTGAGATCTGGATAAAATATGGGTAAATTTTCAGGCGTAATGAGTCCTTTATAAGACAAGACGCTCGATGACATACTCGTCACATAGTAATGTTCGTTAATACTTTTTTGTTCTAGGGCCTCATGTGCTTTACCGATAGCCCGACGTGCAAGATATAACGACCGGTTAAACTCAGCATTGGTGTGATGTTGGGCTGCATTGATGTAGGCTTGATAAATTGCAGGCTGAGATTTGAGGGATTCTTCGCCACAGGCGGAAGAATCAGTGGGTACTTCGCGCCAGCCAGCAAAATCTAAACCTTGGTCAGCTATTTTTTGTTCGATAATAGCTTTAGATATCGTTTTTTCCTCAGTATCAGGGGAGAGAAAGATCATTGCAACGGCGTATTCTTTATCACATTTAATACCAAGTTCCGCTGCTTTTTGACGAAGAAACGAATCTGGTTTTTTAATTAATAAGCCACAGCCATCGCCAGATTTCCCATCGGCTGCCACAGCACCTCGATGAGTGAGCCGAGCGAGGGCGGCTATCGATGTTTCTATGAGCCAGTGGCTGGGTTTGTCGTCGATGTTGGCAATTAAACCAAAACCACAACTATCTTTTTCAAAACTAGGATGGTAAAGGCCTTTGAGTTTGGTGTTTGTACTCATTCAATTTATACCTGTCTCAGTGCGGCAAAATAGTCAATAATTCACCGATTAGTATACGCGTGAAGCGCATTGAACTTCAATTATTTAAAGTGGAAATAGCCAACAGAGGGTATGGATAATTTGGCGCCCCCATAGGGTGCATTAACTGTTGGTGAGCGTTGCCTTTAAAAAGTCTGGGTTGTAGTCAGAGGTAACAATTGCTTCACCTAATCCTTTTAGTAATATAAATTGGATTGTTCCATTGATTACCTTTTTATCGATGGACATCGCAGACATATATTGGTCGACCGTCATGTTGGTGGGGGAGGTGACCGGTAGATTCGCATTTTTAAGCAAGTCTATCGTACGTTGTTTTAAACTGTTATCGATCCATTGCTGGCGACAAGATAGGTCAACAGCCATTACCATGCCTGCTGCTACTGCTTCACCGTGAAGCCAATTGCCATAACCCATTGTTGCCTCGATCGCATGGCCAAAGGTATGCCCTAAGTTAAGTATGGCACGAATGCCTGATTCTCTTTCATCTATGGAGACGATATTGGCTTTGGTTTGGCATGAGACCAATATAGCTTGGGCAATTATGTCGCTATCTCGGGCCATCAGTTTGCTTATGTTTTGTTCTAACCACTTGAAAAATTTTGCGTCATGAATTAATCCATACTTAATAATTTCGGCCAATCCTGCACTGAACTCACGATTAGGCAATGTGCTTAGTGTAGATATATCGGCAATTACGCACTGAGGTTGGTGAAAAGCACCTATCATGTTTTTACCCAAAATATGATTGACGCCTGTTTTGCCGCCGACTGACGAGTCAACTTGAGATAAGGTTGTTGTAGGAATTTGAATGAAATTAACGCCACGTTGATAGACGCTTGCTGCAAAGCCGGTGATATCGCCAACAACACCGCCACCAAGTGCAATAAGAGTCGTCTGTCGATTGTGTTTTTTTTCAAGCAGCGTAGTGATTATTGTCTGAACTGCCTCAAGGGTTTTGAATTGCTCACCATCCTCTAGAATGACGCAGTCATGTTGGATATTTTGGCTATCTAAATTGGTTTTTATTTGTTCTATATAGAGTGGTGCAATCGTTGTGTTTGAGACAATCAGCGCCGTGCCTCCTTTAACATATCGGCAGAGTAGCTCTGGTTGACTAAGTAGCCCACTTCCAATAAATATAGGGTAGCTTCTATCCCCAAGTTCAACCGTTAGAGTGTGATTATGTTCCATAGATTAATTCAGCGATTCAGGTAATTGGGTAATAATGTCGTTAGCCAGTTTGCGCGCTAACCGTCTGTCAGTTTTGACAATTAAGTCGGCCAGATCAAGGTAAATCGGACGTCGAATCTCAAGCAAACTTTCAAGGCGCTGGCGCGGGTTATCAGTTTGTAGTAAGGGTCTTTTGTTATCTCGTCTCAGGCGATGCATTTGTTGATTGACTGACGTGTCTAGAAATATGACGAAGCCATTAGATTTTAACAGCATCTGGTTTTCTTCTCGTATTACAGAGCCACCGCCGGTTGCAATGATTTGGTTGTTTAGTTGTAACAGTTCCTGCAGCGCTTGTGTTTCTCGGTCTCTAAACCCACATTCTCCTTCAACGTCAAAAATTCGGGGTATGTCCACGCCAGTTTTATGTTCGATGTAATGATCGCTATCTTGAAATTCACGATTGAGTTTTTTGGCCATTATATGACCGATAGTCGATTTTCCTGACCCCATTGGACCGATAAGAATGATGTTTCGATTATTCATACCGATATGATACTAGAAGTTGCTAGAATTATTAATGTTAAGGCGTTAATAATTTCAGCTTTGTTATGACTTTAATCAAATTGTACTAATAAAAGTTTGAATAATGAATCTAATGAGCCGAGAATTTAATTGTCTGGTATTGAGAATAAAGCACTGAAGGTGCTTTTATTATGCGATCAGGACCACACTACTGAAAGTTGATATCAACGCCTTGAAGTATCTTAGGTGTTACAAAAATAAGTAACTCCGATCGATTATCAACACTGCGTGTGGTTCTAAATAACTGTCCCAATATAGGTATATCACCAAGTAAGGGCACTTTGGTCACAGAATTTGTCTGGGTTGTTTCGTAAATACCTCCAAGAACTACGGTTTGCCCGTTATCCACCAACAGCTGAGATTGAACTCGGCGAGTATCAATGGTCGGTGCTGAAATGTTAGCAGTGCCAAACGTTACTAAAGAGCCCTGAGTATCTCGATGCACTTCAAGATCCATAAGAACTCGATCATCCGGTGTGATTTGAGGTGTAACTTCTAACGACAGAACCGCCTTTCTAAAGCTTAAAGTTGCCTGCCCATCGCTAACGCTGAAAAATGGAATTTCAACGCCTTGCTCAATTCTGGCTGTATGAGAGTCTGATGTTATGACTCTTGGACTCGACACCACTTCGCCTCTGCCTTCTATTTGAGCCGCTGATAATTCAAGTTCTAGCAGTGTACCTAATGGTAATTTAGCTAAGGCAAGGGCAAAAGTGCCAGCAGCATTTTGAACGGGTAAGTTCGTATTTAATCCCCCTGCACCTGGACTAAATTGGCCATTTTCTGCGGTTGCCACACCGGGCAGTGTCCCCGAAGTTGTGGCTCCTAAGCCTGAAGTAGGGCTTGCGTCAGTACTTGTTACTCCAAACCTAGCGCCCAACTCTTTACTGAAATCGTCGTTAGCTACGACTACTCTGGATTCGATTAGTACTTGTCGTACGGGAATATCGAGTTCGGTTAACAATCGTCTAACGCTGATTAGGCT
>Ga0114998_10001976_pt1 | contig 15785 bp, 12 predicted proteins | sample ArcticOcean_MG_C_5_FD_87044 | JGI IMG/M metagenome (GOLD analysis project Ga0114998, IMG submission 87044) | Marine microbial communities from western Arctic Ocean - ArcticOcean_MG_CB4_138 | ecosystem: Environmental > Aquatic > Marine > Oceanic | place: Arctic Ocean: Canada Basin | collected...
AGTAGAAGTAGTAGTAGTAGCAGTAGCAGTAGCAGTAGTAGTAGTAAACATGATAGGCATTTATGGCATGGCTTTTGAAAGTGTGTTGTTGTTTGTTTACAAGCCGTTGTTAAATACAAATTGTTTCAGTTTGTTTCATCACTCTAATTTCTCGCAAAATAACAAAAATAGTAGATCGATCTCTCCATTCACCCATCGCACAATAAGATGTCATCATCATTTAAGAATAATAAATCGGTCGAGATTGAAATGACCATGACCGGTATCTCTGATTCTGATGCACTTAAGTTCGTTCCAGATTCAGACGATGAGGATGAAGGAAAAGGGTAAGTTATGTTTTTGTTTCACATCTCTTGTCTCTCTCTCCCTGTCTCTTTCAAGTGTTTCGTTTTCCTTTTGTTGAAGTTATTATTATTATTATTAGTAGTAGTAGTAGTAGTAGTAATGATTGATTGATTTAATCAACCAAATGTTCTCATCACCTCTCTCTCTCTCTCTCTCTAACCTAACCTAACCTAACCTAACACATTTAATAAACTATTATGTTCTAAATATTTTAGGATTTTCAAGCAACGTGGGAACAAACCTGATGTGATGAAAGACGGTTTTGGAGTGTATTTTAAGAAATCGACGAATGAGTTGTTCTTCCAAAGTAAATTGAACTATTTGCTAGTTTGCGTCCCTCTTGCGATGATATCAAACGGTAGTGAATGGGGCGACGGCATAACATTCATGTTTTCTTTAATAGCCATCTGCCCATTAGCCGAACGTTTAGGTTTTGTCACCGAACAGTTAGCTGGGTATACAAACTCAACCGTTGGAGGGTTGTTAAACGCATCGTTTGGGAACGCTACTGAAATGATCGTCTCCATGTACGCCTTAAAAGCCGGTTTATTAAGAGTTGTTCAGTTATCTTTACTAGGATCAATTCTCTCGAATATGCTCTTAGTTCTCGGCTGCGCGTTTCTCTTTGGAGGGATGTCGAGGAAAGAACAGTATTTCAACGCCGAAGGCGTGATGATGAATTTTGGTTTACTCTTATTGGCCGTGATGGGATTATCGCTCCCAGCAGTATTGCATTTTACGCACACTGAGTTGCACGGAACGGCATCAGAGCTCGCGCTATCGAGATTTTCGAGTACGATTCTTCTCTTGATCTACCTCGCTTTCCTATATTTTCAACTCGTTACGCATACGCATCTATACGAAGATGAAGATGGAGACGATGACGATGATGATGACGAAGAACTAGTCCTCGGTTTTTGGGATTCCATCGTATGGCTCGGTATCTTTACGGTTTTTATTTCCATTCTCTCTGATTACCTAGTCGCAACTATCGAAGGCGCTTCGGCGTCTTGGGATTTCTCTGTTGCATTCATTTCAGTAATTTTATTACCAATCGTTGGGAATGCAGCAGAGCATGCATCTGCGATTATGTTTGCAATGAAAAACAAAATGGATATATCATTAGGAGTAGCCGTCGGTTCATCGACGCAAATCGCGCTCCTAGTCATACCGTTTTGTGTCATAGTCGGATGGTTTATGGATAAACCGATGGATTTGAACTTACAAATGTTTGAAACGGCTACGTTGTTCACGACTGTGATTACTGTTGCGTTTGTTTGTCAAGATGGGAGATCGAATTGGTTAAAAGGATTAGTGTTGATTTTAGCTTATATTCTTCTCGCGGCTTCATTTTTCTTCCACAAAGATCCAGCATTAATTGGACGTTCGGCAGCAAGCTCAGTTAGTGAGTGGGAAGGAGATCTTTAGTAATAAAATGAAAAAGGATAGAGAGATGGAGAGAAATATTTCAGTTTACACAATGCAAGTATATGTAACAAAATTTAATAAGAATATAATAAGACGCACCGAATTTTTGTCAGTCACTGTTCGTGCGGGCATGTGTGTATATAAGTGTGTGTTTTGATGATAATGTCGTTTGTTTATTATATCATATAATTAGTCTCGATGTATTGTTTTGTTTATGTTTTCTTAAGCGCGACCATCCGCCATTGCGTTTGCGGTAGCGGCCGCAATCTCTCGGTCGGTACCGTTCGGGAGGTAATAATATTTACCTCCACAATTCTTGGCCATTTCTTCAGCCATACCCGATGATACGAATTTATTTTCCGTATCAATCACGAGTAATGACATACCATTTGAAGTCAATAATTTTGCCATTTGGTATACTTCACTTTGTAACTCTTCGTTTGATGATTTCGGCCTTTCCGGTGACATGTATTCTGGATCTTGCAATGATTTACCGAGCGGAACGTTTGCTCGACCGTCGGTCAAACATACAACTGTAACTCTCGAAACATCGCCAGAACTCATTGCGTTGATACCAGTTCTCGCTGCAACGGATAAACCGTGCGCTAACGGAGAGCCTCCACCACACGGCATAGTGTCCAAACGATTTCTCGCCATTGAAATAGAACGAGACGGGGGCAACAAAACTTCAGCCTCGTCGCCTCGGAAAGGAATGATACAAACTTGGTCTCGAGACTTGTACGAATCTTCTAGAATCGAAAGTGCGGCGCCTTTCGAGGCGTTCATTCTGTTCAAAGCCATGGAGCCAGAAGCATCGACTAAGAAGATGATCAAAGCACCAGATTTTCGAGCTAACTTTTTTGCTCTCATATCTCCCTTCTCGACGTATACTTTCTTCTTCACCTCGTTCTTATCTCGATTCCTTCGCGCAGCTTGATATGGTGCCGCAGCTCTAAGCGTGGCATCTACCGCTAACCGAATAGTATTTCCTTTTGGTAACACTGGCTTAATGTAACGTCCTCGGTCATTCGAAAATATGACATTTTTCGAACGACCCGTTCTGCCGCCCTTTCTATTCGTAGCTTTGGCAAACTGCATTACTTCATCATCCATGACGACGCCTTCGGGATCAAAAATAAACTCTTCAGGAATATCGGGAATGTCATCCTCTTCTTCTTCTTCATTTTCATTCTCTTCTTCGTCTTCTTCTTGATCTTGATCATCATCCATGTTATCCTCGGGCGGCGGCGGCGGCGGCGGCGGTTGGTCGTCCTCAGGAGGCGGTTGTTCTTCCATATTTGAAAGATCAGATCTCGGGATAATCACGAGACGAACGGCTTCTTTCAAATCATCGGCGTTCACTTTCGAACGTCCATCTAATGCAGCCAGCGCTTTAGCCGCTCTCACGGCGAATATTTCTGCTCTGTGACCTTGAACTTTACCCCTGGTTGCTTCTTTGACCAAATATTCAACCTGTTCTCGACTGATTATGCTTTCTTTCAACCACTCTCGAGCTAAAATAATCGTACTTTTAATACCATCCATTGCCTCTGATGCCTTCTTCACTGACAAGTCTGCTTCATCTTGAAAGCCCATGGCTTGATCGACGGCTAAAACACGGTCTTCGAATTTCATAACTTGATCCGCGCTTAACGTCACGGCAATTCTATCCAACAAATGTTCTCGCAAAGCACCTTCTTCAGGGTTGAACGTCGCAATCAAAAGTGGCTTACATGGATGTCTCAACGTAATACCTTCGCGCTCGACAACGTTTACGCCCTCTGCCAACACAGTAAGTAACAAGTTTGATACAGAATCGTCCAATAAGTTAATCTCGTCTACGTATAAAATACCTCTATGTGCTTCGGCTAGCAATCCTGGTTGAAATATAGTTTTACCTTGCTTCATTGATTCTTCGATATCAACGGTACCAACTAAGCGATCTTCAGTGACTCCCAAAGGTACTTGAACAAATGGTGCTTCTCTAATGAACGTTTCAACTTTGTCGTTTTTCTTCGTGACGATGTTTGCGAGTCCGGTTTCCCATTCGCGCGGATTTTCCGGATCAGCGTTTGAGTAAGAACCTTTCACGACTTCAATTGGAGGTAATAGAGCGTGCAAGCCTCTGGCCATGATTGATTTTGCAGTTCCTCTTTTACCAGAAATCGCGATACCGCCCAATCCACCATCTACTGCGCCTAACAACAATGCGGACTTGATCTTCTCTTGTCCAATAACCATCGAAAGAGGAAACGCTTGGCGAACTCCTGAGGATTTGATTTCCTTGTTCGCATCTTCTTCCATTTGCATCTCTTCGAGTTGTTTCAATCTCTTAGCCGCAGCTTCTGGATCTGAAACCGCTTGGTTTCGAATGATTTTTTTGATTGTATTATTATTATTATTATTATTATTATTATTATTATTAAATCTTCTTCTAGCTCCTCCTCGGCTTTGTTGTTGTTGTTTTAGAGAAGAAGAGATCGTTCGAGCGTTGCCATTCGTTGAAGATGATGATCGAAATGCCATTGATGATGATGATGATGCCGAAGAAGCCATTATAATAATATTGTTGAATGAGGAGATCGAAGATATTGTGAAATAGAAATTATATACCGCGTATAAACAACGTATGTTAATAATCAGAAACTTACTATGTGTATTAGTGTATGAATAAATAAACAACGCGTAGTAATAGTAGTTATTTTTCTCGTCCACTGATATTGAATGATATTGAGAGATGTTATTATTTGCGTGCGTGTTATATTGCTGTAGTACGTATGGATAATGTTGTACGCTGTGGAGGGGGGGAGATCTACCAAAATCCTATGATTTGGCCCACATCATGCAGAAGATTATTTACAAGTGTAATGATTACAAGCCTATCCCTTACGCCAAATCAAAAGAAATAATGTCGTTAACAACACGAGCGTCATCATTGAATGTACAGACAATTACTATAATAAATCGAAAATCAAATAAACGCGCGAGGAATGATACTACTAATACATCTGCATTACCACCAGGATTCGTTACATTCGGTGCACTAGGAACAATCGCCATAAGTGCAACGAAGTTCTCCCAAATCGCTTTAGAGAAACGTGTTGAAGAACAAATGGATTTGTGCAAAAAAAACGGTATCGATTGCGAGGACTTGTTCTATGACTTCGACTTACCAGGTGATGCATATCCATTCGGTGACGCAGAAGGTATGGACTGGTTACCAAAAGATTGGAAACCACCAAAGACAGGAGATGCAAAGTTCTTACCGACGCGAATGTTAGGACAACTACAAATCAGAAACCAATTATACGATATTACGAAGAAAGCCGAAGAGAAAGGCGTTGACGTTAGCGACGTGCTCGTGCCATTTTTCGATGAAGACGAGAACCCGTGCGACGAAAAGTTTAGCACTAATCAAAAGCGATACATGGAAATCAGAAAACGTCTCGGCATGTAATATATATAACGCGAAAGCGCAAAAGCGCAGAATTCTGTACCATTTATTCTCTACTATATTATTATTATTTGTCATTAAACATCTCTCGAACGTCTATTACGTTAACGATTGAGCTAAACAACAACGCAAACTTATCTCTACTATAATATTGGAAATCTACTAAAACTGTCTCACTCTCAAAATCAGATTACTTCATCTTTGCTAATTTAGCATCTTCTTCAGCTTTCTTCGCCTCTTCTTCGAGCTTTTTAATTCTCGGGCCGACTTGCCACACGTTCATCATCTCCGTTCTTAATTTTTGGTACGCCTTGAACGATTTCATCTCATCCGTCACCGTCACCATCTCAACCTTACCAGTATTCTTCTTCTCCAATGGTTGAATCTTACCCTTGAACTGCGTCGCGGCTGCCAACGTAGCCTTGTCGGCGTCGCCGTGCTTCGGCTTTGAGTTCTTACGCGGGAACAAGATCAAGTTGGCCATGTATGCCTTTAATCTCTCAACGTTCGTCGCCAATGAATTCTCTGATCTGTTTTTACGCCTGTGGTCGACGCAAATACCAATCGTCGGCGCAAGCTTCTTTGGGACGCCAGCCGCTTTTAACTCCTCGAGCGTGAAACCTCTACCAAGTCTTTGCTTAAAGTTATATCTTTGCGTTGGGCATTGGACAGCTGGTCTCAAAGAACCAGAAACCGGTCGCGGGAAGATCTCCTTTGCTTTCTTTTCGCGTGCTGTTATTTTTAATGATAATAATAAAGAAATAAAGTAAGTCAGTATTTGATCATTTTCGGATTTATGTGGTGTGTTTTGCATTTTCATTTTGAAGCCCTCTCGCCTCCGTTTCAGCTTTCGCCCATCGTATATGAATAGAATACTCTTAGACGGTGCGCGCGTAGACGAACTGCTAACAACTATAATTTCGTGCGAATATCATTACTACATTTGATTACTGCAGCATTGCACCTCATGTAATTTCGCTCTTTCTTTTTTTCTAATAAATGCAAAAAAGCGCGCGATTCGATTGTGTGTGAGATTTTGCGCGCACACACTACAGCAACGACAGTTCGCGGAAAATGCGATGAAAACTATACATGCGATGGGCTAAAAACGCACCAATTCTGCGGGACTTCTTGCGGCCAGCTTGGTTAAACCATGTTCGCACAAAAGATTGCGAGACATTCCTGTTGTTGAAAGAAACATAGAAAGTTAGCTTCGAGATTTTACGCGACTCGCGCGAATGTTGATGATGAGATTTTTACGCGTTATAAATGAATTTGCGAGCTAAATTCGCATACGCAAAACAACACACATACGCGACAATTCAAACGCGCTATAAAGAAAAAGAAAACTTACCCTTGCCAATCTTTCTTAAAGTGTTGGTGGGGGATTTCGTTGTTATGTTTTACCATTTTGGGTTTGCAAACGTTGAACTAGTGACGAATTCTTGTGCTGGAGGGTTTTTTTTTCGTTGAAGAAGTCTCAAGCTCTCAAACGTGATTAATATGATGGGTGTCTGCATTCCTTGTCACTCTCGCATACTTTGCATTTGTGAGTGTAGTGAGGAAAATGTTTACAAAGCTATATAATAATATTTACACGAAGATTTCACGGACCACTCTCGCGGCTAACCTAGATGTCAACCTAGATGTGAGCGTAGGTAAGAGTTCATTAGCCACGGCTGGTAAAAATGGGCGCATCTCGTCAAACGTTTCGCGCGTAAATCCATCAGACGACGATCGGTTCTTCTTTCCATCGTTCCCACGAAGTAAAAAGTTCAATAACTTCGTGACATTTAACGCTGTATCTTTATCTTCTTGCGTTACTTTTGGGGCCAAAGCAAAAGAGTTCGGTAACCCAAAGAATGGAAACAAAATTGGTATCCTCAAATCTTTCAAGCCGGCTTGTGTTAACACCGCAACAGCCGATTCGCGACTCAAAGCATCGACGCCTTTAACAACCTCATCGAGAAGAAATTCTCGAAAGAAACTGCCTTGCGGTGATAAAACGAATTGTAAAGCTTCTCGAGAAGTTTTCTTATCAGCAGCGGCAGAATCACCGCTAGTAGATGATGTCGTCGACATGTCTTTCTTAAAGCTCTCGAGAGCTTCGAGTAAGTCGATCAACCGATCTGCGTCGAATACTGTCGATTTTCCATAAACCATATATTTAAGCGCCGCTTGCAATCGAGCGTCGTCGTTTGAAGTCAATAAACGCTTCGATAAATACGGATAGGCTTCATCGACGAGTGCAAATTCTGGATCTCCAACGAGTGCTATTCCTTCAAGAACGCCAATCGCTCGAATTATTATTGCAAAATACGGTGGAATTCGAAACGGGAAATCAAACGTGATTTGCGCTAAATCGGCCGCTAGTTCTTGAAAATTTATGTTCTTTGCACCCCCGCCCTCGAGCGCTTGATCGAAGACTCTGCCAAGAGGCGCAGATAAAGGCGATAAGTCTGTTCCTTCCTCGATGAAATCGAGCGTTACGAAATCGTTCACGATTGCATCATAATCGCGATGGATCAAGTGCGAAATCGCTTCAATCATGCCGTATTTAATGTTATCGTCGATTTGAGTCATCAAACCAAAGTCTAAAATAGCTAACCTGCCATCTGGCGTTCTTATTAAGTTCCCCGGATGAGGATCGGCGTGAAAAAAGCCAGTGTCGAGCAATTGTTTTAAATAACAAATCACGCCAACCTTAACGAGTTCGCCTACGTCATCCGCGGTACTCTGCGAAAGTTTCTCGCCTTCGATCCACTCCGAGGTGATTACTTTTCTACGAGTATATTCCATGTACGTCCCAGGTACGACGACTTGCGGTAAATCTTTCTTAATTGATTTTGCGAATTTGATTTGATTTTCGCCTTCGTTGACGTAATCTAACTCCTCGAAGAAACGCATAGCCCACTCATCTAAGAGAGCGACGAGATCGGTATTGAACCCTTCAACGGTGCGTAAAAATAAGCCGACTCTTCGTAAGACGAACAAATCGATGGATACGGTTTCTAAAACTGCCGGTCTTTGTACTTTTACCGCTACGACGGCGCCGTTACTTTTCAATTTGCCTTTGTAAACTTGTCCTAAACTCGCGGCAGCGACTGGGAAAGGGCCTAATTCTGAATATATTTCTTGCCATTTGCATCCGAGTTCGCTTTCTAAAGTTTGAAAAGCGAGGTCGTTATCGAACGATGGAACTTTATCGCACAATTTTTGCAACTCGACCATTGCTTGAGGACCGAGCAAATCAGGTCGAATAGCCAAAGCTTGACCGAGTTTAATATACGCCGGTCCTAACGAAGTGACAATTTCTCTCAATTGAATCGCTCGTTTCACGGAGTTCTCCTCAGTCCGTTTCATCAAGTAATCTGACACTAATCCGCTTATGAATCCGCCCCCAATCGTAAATAACTGAAACGCTCTTTGAACGACTGCGCCAGATCTTTTCGACCAATATCTTTCGATCGCTTCAGGGTCGTACGTCAACGGTAACTGATCTTCAAAATTATTGTTATACTTTTCGAAATCGATCACTTTCATCTCAACATTGGCTTCCGCGAAATCTGATTGGTCGATGTTCGACCCGCGCAGACCACTCATGAGAATGTTCAAATCTTCGTTTTCGCTCATTTGTTCGCGAATGTTTTTCATTTGTGATTTCATGTCTTCTCTCCTGAACGTCGACGACGACGACGATTGTTGTTGTTGTTGTTGTTGTTCTTTACTTTCTGTTTCAATCGGTTCTTTAATAGCATTATTATTATTATTATTATTATTATTATTATTTTGTCGACGACATCTCTTATGTCGGTTGTATGAACGAGACGACGATGACGTGCTTGGCTTTGATAATAAACTAGTAATGGCTCTGCCATTAGTATTACCCTGACTGTGACTGTGACTATTAGTCATCATCATCGTCATCGTTTGAGTCGTTAAAGAGGCCGTATATTTATTTATTATTAATTTATATGTGTTATTAACGCGCGTTCCAGTTAACTTAAAAGTAACGTATTTTGCTTGCTTGCTTGCATCATGATCACGTGCTGCTCGCCTTGATCATCAGGCTGCTTGCTGCTGCTGCTGCTGCTGTTTCAGCTTCCCCCCTTATTATTATTTACTGCCCCTGGCGTGCATCGAGCGGAGCTACTATAAAAATAAATTAATCACACACGTTATTAAATACTTTCAAATAAATCATCATCATCATCATCGTCATCATCGTCATGGTCGCAACGAAGAAGAAAACAACTGCTGCAACTACCACTACGACGAAGACTACGAAAACGAAGACGAACGACGACAACAACGACGACAACAAAATCACCATAGCCGCCGAAAACAAACAAAAGAAGAAGACGAAGAAGAACGACGACGACGACGACGACACTGCTCCTGAAACGATGACGATCAACAGATTGAACAAGAACCAAGTGCAAAAAGCAATCACTGCTTTAAAATTACATTTAGAGAAAGTTAAGGAAGAACGCGAGAAAGATCCATTGTTCGACGACGAGGCCGATGATTGTTTCTCGGTTTTGATTTCCTTAAAAACGCAACCGGTTGGAAAAGGGAATAATCCATCCGCGAAAATGAAAGCGATTCGTATTCCACACTCGATGGTTGACTTGGAAACCGCCGAGATTTGCTTAATTGTTAAAGATAACGATGGGAAAGGACATAAAGAGGCGAAACAGAAGGTTGAACAAATGGGCGACGACAAGGCGGGAATAGCGAAAGTTTTAGGAGTATCAAAGTTACGAAATAATTATAAACCACACGAAGCGAAGAGAAAATTGTGCGATTCGTACGATTTATTTCTAGCAGACGAAAGAGTGATTCCAATTTTACCAAAGTTATTAGGGAAGACTTTCTTCAAAAAGAAACGTCAACCGATTCCGGTCGATTTGACAAAGAAAGATTGGGCAAAGGAAATCCGTTCGGCGACGTCGGCGACGTATTTAAGTTTAAGTAACGGCACTTGCGTGCGCATTAAAACTGGTACATCTCAAATGAGTATTGAAGACGTCGTTGAAAACACATGCGTTGCCGTTGAAGGCGCTGTGAAACATATTCCGCGTCGATGGGGTAACGTTCAATCAATTTTTATTAAATTGAACGAATCAGTTGCGTTGCCTTTGTATCCTTAGAAAAGTAATAATAATTAATACATATGGTTATTATACCGTAATGAAGAAAATAAAGAAGAAGCAGATGTTTTTGTTTTCACTGTCGTTTTTGTTGTTGTTTTGTTGTACGAATTTTTCCACGGTTTCCCGTAATTTGCACCAAATTTCTGTAATATCCGATTTTATAATAAGCATCGGTCAAGCTGTCAAGCGTCAAGAAAGAAATTTTCTTCATTAGGAAAGAAACGAACACTAGTACTCTCTTTAATTAACTAACGCACGAGGTGTTGAAGTTCCGAACATTGAATTAAAACTATGATGAAACGAACAAAAACAGTATTTATTGTTTTCGTTGCTTACGCAATCTTAGTATCTTTCGTCGCGTTCGCTGATCACTCTGTTTCTAACGAAAACAGCGGTGATGACGATCTTGCTTGCGCTAATTTCCTTCAGACGTGTTCGCAAACGTGCGAATCGAACGGAGGAATGAACGAAGAGAAGTCGTTATGTAAGACATGGGAGAATGGGATGTACAAGTCTTGCGTGTGTTCTTCATCCGAATTTTTGGTACGTTTTCGATCTTAATTTTCGCATGATCTGCTTCTTTTATTGTTTATACCTTGTTGTTCTTTCTTTCGCGCGCGCGCGCGTCTAACAACTATAATTCAAAGAAGGCCTCGTCATCTCTCAAACACAGTCATCTCTCAAACAAAACTGAACTAATTATTACAACTCGCTCTCTCTCGTAATAAAATCATATACAGGAAGAGGAACGAAAAGAACAAAAAGAAATACAAACGATGAGTGAACAAGACGAAGAAGAAGAAGAAGTGCTCGTAGAACAAGAAGAGGAGAACGAAGAGGAGGAGGGTAAGCAAGCTTCGAATGAAAGAGGAGAGGAAACAATTATCGAATGCGACGGCACCGGCGCTGGTACAGAGAACATGATGATGATGGACCAACCGTCTTCTTATTCTTCTACGTCGTTCTTACCTGCTATGATGATGCGTACGTTCTTTGGAGATGATATGATGTCCCCATCGAACAGTATTTTTGGTGATAACACTGATTCTGCGCGTCAAAGTTATTTGAACAGAGTGTTTCGAACGCCATTTTCTTTGGACATTTCCTTCAACGCCAACGACGATTCATTGACGACGAACGACAAAAACGACGGCGTCGTTAACAATCAACCGTTTGTATTCTTTTCGTCGTCGTCATCATCAAACGATAATAAAAACGCGAAGACTATCGAAGATGAAATCAACGCCGACGTTGCGTTAATTAATGATTTCCAAACGGCAATGAATGGTTTCTTTAATAACAACGACGATGATACTTTCTTTTCAACAGCTGAACTAGGTGAAAAGAGAACTAAGGCTCCAATGACTTATTTGGAATACCGACGTAAGAACGAGCACATGATGAGATACGAGAGGATGTTGACGTGCATAATGTCCATCTCTTTAATATCGTTACTGCTTTACTCTATTTTTGTTTTAGTCGTTCGAGTCTTTGCCGGCAATGATGATGATGATAATGACGACGAACAAAGGTATTACGAATTTTCGGATGACACGAAAACTGAACCGCTTTTAGACCTTGAGCTAAATAATAATAATTCTGATAACGAAAACGATGAAACTGCGACTGTCGAGCATTACAAAGTCTCTTCATCATGGAAAAGTGCAAGAGTGTAAATGAGTGTGAGTATATGTATACATATACTTATATATATGTGCGTGTGTGTGTGTGTGTGTGTGTAAGAAGATGAATTTTGTAATGAGAACTTTGTATTAATTTTTGTAAAATCGACTGTGCTCCTCGAAAAACAGGTGACAGGAGCTCCACTACGTCGCCACAAAATGGCTCAACTACTTTCTTCATCAAGAACTTCGTATGATTATGATTATGATTACGTTTCACTTTCGAGAAAAAGAATGAATATTAGTTCATCTCGCTCTTCTTCTTCTTCTTCTTCATCATCATCATCGTCATCAAAACCGTTATGCTGCCATTCAGTTTATCGGACCTCTCACATTTCAGAAGTAGATAATGATATGCTCGTTCGCAGTAGTAGTCAGTCTTCGTTCAGTATGAGCTTAAATAGCAATAGTACTCATACTATGACCATGAAACGAATAGGAGGAGGAAGTAGTATTAGAAGAAGAAGGAGCAGAGTAAAAGAAACGATCAGTATTTCTCTCAGAAGTAGTCGTAGTGATAACAAAAGTTTTACAAGTGTAGTCAGAACAAACGACGATTCAGAAGAAGAAGAAGACAACAAACAAAGAGAGTCTACTGAAAATGATTCGATGATGATAATAATGAAACCAATTAATGCTAAAGCGCAAATTAGAAGCATTCTGATCTTCGTCGTGCCTTTGTTGGCATCAAACATAGTCTCACCTTTATTGACAATGACCGATACCGCGTTCGTTGGAAGATATGCGAGCGACGCGGTGGTTTCGTTAGCAGCCTTGGGCGTCTGCGCACCTTTGACTGATTACCCAGTAAACTTGTTCATGTTTGTTACCGCGGGTATAACGTCCATTGTTTCAAATGGTTTAGCTGTGAGAGAATCCGAGCGTGATATGGAACGGAAAGTGTACGGTGCAATGTTCATCTCGTTCATGCTCGCAATAACGCTCTCGTTATTATTGGTCACGTTCCCGGACCAATTATTGTCTCTTTTAGGAGTTGAAAAAATTGGACCTTTACGAAATATTGCAAAACAGTACGTTCAAGTTCGCGGTTTAGCAATGCCTGCTGCGTTTTTAACAGGTGCCGGCTACGCATCTTTGGTTGCGCGCGAAGATACGGTCACGCCTTTATTATGCGTTTTATTAGCGGCCATAACAAATGTTGTTTTAGACTATGTTGCGGTTGTGATTTTAAAACAAGGCGCCGTAGGCGCTGCGTGGGCAACAACAGCATCGCTTTACGTTGGAGCGATTTGTATTTTTACAGTTATGAGAAGACGAAAACTATTTAATATTCCTCCTCCAAACGCGACGACACTAGCTTTGAAAACGAAGGAATTGGATATCGTGCGAGCGGCAACGACGGCGGCTTCTATTATTCCAACAAAAGAGATGTGTGCGCCCGTGATGAAGTTTTTTGCGCCCATAACGTTTCTGAGTTTCTCCGTTTTAACTTTATACGTGGTGCTCATTTTACAAGCTAATTCGGTTGGAAACGTTGCTTCGGCTGCGCATCGAATAGCCGGGAATATTTTCACCGTTTGCGCTTTATTTGGTGACCCGCTCATACAAGTAGGACAGACGATGATGCCTAAATATATCGCCTTTACGCCAGAAAATGATGGTAAAAACGCTCGGAAAATGGCAATAATTGTAAACTCGATGGGATACTTGGTCGGAATCGTTTCAGCCGTTTTATGCTTTTTTCTGCTTTACTTTGGTGCCTCTGGATTCACGAAAGATAGCAGTGTCATCGCATGCGCAAGGAGCGTCGTCGTGCCAGTTTTTGCGTGTACAGTTGCAAACGTAGTATCGAAATCTTTATACGGAATCATGGTTGCGAGGAAGAAGCTAACATTTTTGGCAGGATTAACGGGCATTGGCACGAGCGCTTTCTTGGTTGCCGTTTTTGCAATTAATAAATATTTAGGTCCAGAGTCGCGCTATTATGCCCTATGGTGGTGCCTCTTTTCCTATTACGCGATCGCCGTCGTCGTTTTAACGTTCAAGATTAATTTTACGAAAACTTTAGTGAACAAAGAACGATACGTTTAGTTTTTTAAAAGTAAGATGTTTTGGTTAGTTGTTCTTTTTCTTCAAAAACGCGCTAAAATAGACTAATAACTAGCTAGGCTAACTAATACTAGAATTGAATCACAAATCGCATTGTTTGCAGATACTTTCATTTTCATTTTCACACGCAACGATGATGAACAAATTCTTTGGCGAAAGAATGTGTTCGTCTCGAAACATCCTTTTGCTTACTTTTCGAAAACTCGAACCAACGTGCGAACTAATGACGTTGTATAAAGCAGTCGTCCAAAGATCGTATTCATTTATACCAGAGTCTTTTTGTCTCTCTTTGATTGTATAACCGAAATCTGCGTATATTCGCTTCGGTACGCGAACTTTATGCGGCAAGCAACAAGGAGTTAGAACTAACGATAGATTGAATGACGACGACGGCAAGGGTGTATATTTTGACGACATCAAATTCGTCCAAAGCTCAATAGCGCGACGACTTAAATTACCACACAAATGCATTCCAATCATCACTCCGCAAAAATCGTTCGCTCTAAGTGCGCCTACAATTAACTCCTCGCATTTCTCGGAATACAAGTCTATGTTTTGGAATTTTACGTTTTCACACGCTTTCAAGTGCGATAAGTTCATGTTCTTATTCGAGTCTAACATGAAAATCGTTTCATCAGGATATTCTCTAGCTAAAATGATCGACGTGAATCCTTTCCCTGAACATAAATCGAAGAACACGCATTTCTTCTTCTTCGTTCGATGTTCGTTTTTGTTGTTCGTTAAAACTTTTTTGACCTCTTCTCTCACGTGTTTACATATTGCATAGCTTTCGATTATTTCCTTCTTCAGTTGAGACGTTTTCTTCGACCATGCCCATGAACGAAACTCTTCGTTTTCTTTGAATTCTTTACACAAATCGGATTCGACGAATAGTTTTAAATATTTATTCGTCTGAACATCTCTCGAATCGATTATGTAATCGATTGACTTTCTTCCTCCTCTTTCTTCTACTTTTGTTGTTATTATTAGTTTGTTGTCGTTTTTATCATTCCTGACTTCCTCTTCTTCTTCTTCTTCTTCTTCTTCTTCACTTATGTTATTATTGTTATCATCATTATTATTATTATTATTATTATTATTATTATTATTATTATTATTATTACTATTACTATTATTGTTATTGTTATTGTTGTTCATTGTTGATTCTCTATATGAAGGAGCAAGGATGAATATCAAAATATGTACTGGTATATCGGGTACCACAATGGCGCGATAAAATAATAATTGAACAAAATTAAACACGTTATTATTAATAAAATAAAATTAACACTCTCCTTTGGCACCACCTCTCACTTTACCACCTCTTTCTTTGTTCGGTTCAAACACGTATTTGATTAAACTATCTTTAATGTTTAGAATTTGCGGCCAAGCGGATTTAATCTTCACGTCACATAACTCATTATTACTTCTTGGAGCGGCTAAGATCTTATCTTGCTCTTCCAAGGAGAAATTTTTCCAAGTATAATTAGGTGAACAATAATCTTTATATAACTGTAAGACCTCGTTATGCGAGATTGCACCAGGGTTCGTAAAGTTATAAATACCAGTAAGCTTTCGCAAAGCGCCGTCGATTGCGTATGGCACGAGTTCGTCCAAAACAGTCATCGAGTTCGGAACGTTCACTACGCA
>Ga0114998_10001982_pt1 | contig 15757 bp, 18 predicted proteins | sample ArcticOcean_MG_C_5_FD_87044 | JGI IMG/M metagenome (GOLD analysis project Ga0114998, IMG submission 87044) | Marine microbial communities from western Arctic Ocean - ArcticOcean_MG_CB4_138 | ecosystem: Environmental > Aquatic > Marine > Oceanic | place: Arctic Ocean: Canada Basin | collected...
AGATGGTAAATGTTCCTTTCGTATTTTAGACCCGACTGGTGTGCACATTTGGTGGGGCGCTTATCTAGGTATGCCAGAGCAGCTGCTGATCGCTGGGCCCTTGGCCGAGGTGCGCGAGCGCATCGCTTTAGAGCGCAATACCGCGCGCATTTCACATGGTTGGATTATGGATATGTATGTGCTTCGTAGGGTTGACTTAGGCAGTAACTTTTTTTGATTGGTGTGCATCTGCTTGTTTGTGCTGCAAATTGCTACTGTCAACTAAATATTTCTTTGCCAACATTGGTTTGAGTTTCTATCCAACACTGGCAAATAAACTCATTTAATAGCTTTAACTTCAACGAGCGCTCCGCGAGGCAGTTTAAAGATTAAGGCTACGGTGCCGAACGCATCACCCACGTCCATAAGCGTGATTCTTCTGTACGGGTGGCAATGGCAAGCACAAGCTGGGCTTGACGCGCCTTGATGACACTAAATAAGGGTAGAAAAAAAACCACCTAGGCCGTTGGGCTGAGGTGGTTGCTGCCGCGCGGACCTGAACTAAGTCAAGTGAACGCTGATGAGCTTAGTCATCTCAAACATGGTGACTTGGTCTTTACCAAAAATCACTCGTAGTTTGTCGTCGGCGTTGATGTTGCGGCGGTTGGCGGCATCTTGCAAGTCGTACTTTTTGATATATTCCCAAATTTTCTTGGTAACTTCAGTGCGCGGCATTGGTGCTGCGCCGATTACAGCGGCCAAATCGGCGCTGATGGTCATGGGTTTCATGAAAGCGGCATTGGGAGCGCGCTTGACTGCAGGTGCTTTTTTAGCTGTCGCCATTGTAGGAATGTCCTTTTCTGATGTTCTTAAACGCGAACCCTCTTTTTGAAAATGCAAAATATTGGGGGCCCGGCGCAACCTATGCTACCGGAGATAAGTGTGCATAAGATTGGAAGAGGGCGATTTTGTCAAGAAAATTGCATTTATTAGTTATTAAGTATTCTTAGTGTAGTGCTACAGGGTGGTTGAATGGTCGCGATTTAACAAAAATAAGACCCCTAACAAGCCATTTAGCCCCTGTGCGTAACAATGAGCTATCATTTTTCTAAGCATTTGTTGTGTAGCCCGACACATGGCGCTGTCATGGGTTGTGTCCTGCGCATATCTCCACATGGACCTGCACCCACACCTCACCCGTGCCAACAACTTTATGACAACTGACTTATTGATTTTTGCAACTTGTGATTTATGCGACGCATTTAAAAGTGACACATCTGGCACTGTGAACGCCTTACCCGTTCTGTGGCGCTCGTTTGGCAAGCGGGCGTCTTGGGCTGGCCCTGTTGCCACCGTTCAGTGTGTAGACGACAACAGTCTGGTGAAGGCGTTCGTTGAATCACCAGGCTTGGGGCGGGTGTTGGTGGTGGACGGCGGCGCCAGCATGGCGCGTGGGCTGCTGGGGGGCAACTTAGGCTCGGCAGCAGCCAGCAATGGCTGGGCTGGTGTGTTGGTCAACGGTTGCGTGCGTGATGTGGCTGAACTGGCGCAGTGTGATGTAGGCATTTTTGCGCTGGCGTCAAACCCCATGCCTACCAACCGACAAAACCTTGGCGTGCGTGATGTGCCTGTTTGTATTGGAGGGCATTGGATTTATCCAGGAGACTGGTTGTACGCCGACGCCGACGGTGTGGTGGTCAGCCGTCAGCCAATCCATATACAACAGTGAACGACCCAGACTACTGGTGTTGTGGGCGCTTACGCCGCTAAGCCTTTGTAGGCCATGTACACAGCCAAGCCCAGCAACAGCGTGGCGAATACCCGTTTGAGTTTAGCCACTGGCAGTGCATGCGCCGCTTGTACTCCCAAAGGAGCCATACACACGCTGGCGATTGCAATGATGACCAATGCGGGCATGTAGATGTAGCCAATTGCACCAGCGGGCAAGTTGCTGACTTGCTGGCCAGACCACACATAACCCACGGCATTTGCCAAAGCGATAGGGAAGCCCAAAGCGGCACTGGTTGCCACTGCTTGATGAATGGCGACATTGCACCACGCCATGAAGGGTACGCTGATAAACCCACCACCAGCACCTACCAACCCAGAGGCAAATCCAATCACGCCGCCCGCGCCCGCCAAGCCCGGGGTCCTTGGCAGCATGCGTCCGGGTTCTGGCTGCTTATTTCTAAACATTTGGAATGAAGAGAAGCCGACAAAGCCAGCAAACACAAACGCGAGCGTCGTGCCTTTCATCACAGAAAAGACCCCCAGGCTGGCGACCAGTGCGCCCATTACAATCCCCGGTGTTAGTCCTCGCACGATGTCCCAGCGGACTGCCCCTTTTTTATGGTGGGCGCGCACGCTAGACAGCGAGGTAAACACAATGGTGGCCATGGACGTGGCGATCGCCATTTTGACGGCTAAAGCGCTACCGACGCCCTGCTGTGATATCAAATAGGTGAGAAACGGTACCATCACCATGCCGCCACCAATGCCCAACAAGCCAGCCAAAAAGCCTGTGACCAGACCCAGGGTCAGCAGCGCAGCAAAGGTCCATAACCAAGACCATTCAAAAGAGCTAAGCAAGGTCATGGCGTAAGTAGCCTGGGTAGGCTAGTAGGTACAGCGAATGTGTGAAAAGGGGTGTCTGCAAGTACCGCCGGGCCGCATTCCTGAACCGAAGGGTACAGGTGGGCAGGATCAGTCGAGGCTTCGGGTTCATCTAACGCGAGACGCTCACACCAGCCAAGCAATATTTCTAGCCCGGGCTCAATGAGCATTGGTACAAGGAAATATAGAACCCAGCGCGTACTGCAGACGTAACAATTATAGACGTGGGTTAGAGCAATTGGCCATCTTGAGCCAGCGCATCATCAAGTTTTTTGATTAAAGATGTCAAGGCTGGGTTGGGTGTTACAAGAATTGGCTCTGCAATGGCGTGTGCAGCAGACACGCCGTCGCTGCCAACCGATGGCTGACCAGACTCGAATGCCATGTTGAGGCAGGCCAGCACGGCAATTCGTTCGCGAGCCTTAATCTTGCCTGCGTCCCGAATGCCGCACATTGCGGCGTCAACTTTGTTGGCGGCCACTACCAAGGCTTCTTCACCGCCATCTGGGCTGGCGAGCACGTAACTTTGCCCCATTATTTGCACTTCTATACGGCTCATGGTTGTAGCTCCTCGGGTGATGGCAACGGCAAGCCGGCGATGACGGCGTCCATGCGCTGCTTGGCAGCAGAGAGTCGCATTTTCAGCATGTCACGGTCTCGGTTGCAAGCATCCAGTTCGTCTTGAAGCAACGCGTTGGCACGTTGCACCTCTTCGTGACGCAACAGCAAACGCTCGACGCGTTGGGTCAGTTGCTCAAGTTGTTCGTTTGTAGCCATACAGCTATTTTAAGGGCTTTACGATGGATGTTATTGGGTGTGAAGGGTTGTCTTGAGTGCCCTGCAGCTCCACGGCACGCACGAGTTGGTGGTCCAACAGGATTGTGCCAACAGATCTTGGTCTATTATTTCACCTTGCGTTTTAGCCTCGATTCCAGCGCATCGAAGCCACTGAGTTGATTCAACTTGGCACGGCGGCATACCAACTGCATTAGCTCGGATACTGGCCTACAACGAAGTGCCAGCGTTGTTGATGAACATACTTACTTGATTCGAACACTTTCATGAATCCGTCAAAGGCTAGCCTAAAACACGTGTGGGCAAAGGGTTAGGTTTGAAATACAAAAAGTGTGGGCTAAGTTCAACATGCAACATACCGTAGCAACTTTCGCTACATAATTGCACCAGATCAACACTTTTCTTTGTCAATAGCTAATGCTGTGCCAGTTGAAGTTTTGACCTGAATTGTTAACATTTTTTTCAGCATTTCAACTGTTTTTGAGTGGTTCAAACGCATTACGTGTGCGCAACACACCCACAGTTTCGCTGCTGCACTGCCGTTCAATTAAATCAGCCTTGGCTAACAGTTCTGATGCTATCAAAGTATAAATGTTGGATGGGCAATGGCAAAATAGCGACCAGCGCTTTTTTTTCAGGCAGCAGTGTTTTAGAAGACTCCGCCTCTTAAAGCGCTCACGCCAGCAAAAAGATAGACACGAACTGGACATTACAGGCGTTCATTGACAACGTTGCCAACCGCAATTACGACTGCGATGCATAACCTGCTTTGCCTGACCGCTGTATGTTCTTTGTTTTAAAGTGACAAAGTAAAAATTCACTGCATTGAGCTACACAAACAACTAACTTAAATATGATCCAACATGGCCCGCAACGCATTGTTTGTCTCACCGAAGAAACTACCGAGTGGTTGTACTTGTTGGGGCAGCAGCACCGGATTGTAGGTGTGTCGGGTTTTACAGTCAGGCCGCCTCAGGCTAGGCATGAAAAGCCTAGGGTGAGTGCTTTCTTGAGTGCCAAGATCGACAAAATATTGGCGCTCAAGCCAGACTGTGTGTTCGGCTTTTCAGATCTGCAGGCCGATATTGCAGCCCAGCTTATTCGTGCAGGAGTGCAGGTCACGGTCTTTAACCAGCGCAGCGTTGAAGAAGTATTTGTCATGCTCTTTCAAGTAGCAGCGATGGTCGGTGAGGCCGATCAAGGTCTTCGGCGTATTGCTGATTTGCAACAAGGTTTGCAGGCCATGCAAGACGCCGTGACGAGCCGGCTGGCGGCGGGTGCACGCAGGCCGAAAGTTTTTTTCGAAGAATGGGATGTGCCACACATCAGTGCCATTCAATGGGTGTCAGAGCTCATTGGCATTGCAGGTGGTGACGACTGCTTTCCCGAGTTGGCGCAGCAGTCCTTGGGGAAAAATCGCATCATTGCCGATGGGTTCACCATTGTGCAGCGCAGCCCAGACATTATTCTTGGTTCGTGGTGCGGCAAGAAATTCCGACCTGAGACAGTGGCCGCACGTGATGGCTGGGCAGATGTACCTGCCGTACGCAATGGCCAATTGTTTGAAATAAAGTCACCTGATATTTTGCAGCCTGGCCCTGCTGCGCTCACCGACGGCGTGGGCCAGATCCACAAGCTGGTTCTCGCGTGGATGGACGCAGATCTAGCCGGGGCTTTAGCGCCGTGACCATGCACATTGCAGACAGTGAATTGATCATCGGCGGCCAAAAAAGTGGCAAGTCTCGCCGCGCGGAACAATTGGCCAGAGTGTGGTTGGATGCGTCTGGTGATCACACGGCGGTTTTGATTGCCACAGCACAGCCGTGGGACGAGGAAATGCGCCAGCGGATTGAACGCCACCAAACAGACCGTGCTGAACGCGTGCCTGGCATGACAACCCTAGAAGTGCCGCTTGCGCTGGCAGATGCGATCCGAAGGGTCAGTACACCAACCACATTGGTGGTGGTGGACTGCCTCACGTTGTGGTTGACCAACTTGTTGATGCCTGCAAAGTCAGTCGGAGACCAACCTGCCTACACCTCGGACACGTTGCCCGTGGCGGATCTTGCAGCAGCTATTGCGCTGGCTCCAGGCCCTGTCATTTTGGTTGGTAATGAAATTGGTTTGGGTGTGATTCCAATGGGTCGCGAGGTTAGGGCTTTTGTAGATGCATTGGGTTTGCTGAACCAACAGGTGGCCAGCACCTGTGAGCGTGTGACGCTGATGGCGGCAGGTCTACCACTCACATTAAAAGGGTTGTCATGAAATTGTGGCTCTTTACGTTGTACCTGTTGGCCACAACGTCTCATGCCCTGCAGGTCACCGACGACCGGGGTGTGCTGGTCACACTGACCCAGTCGCCGTTGCGCATCGTCAGTTTGCTGCCTTCCTTAACCGAAACTGTGTGTGAGTTAGGCCGTTGTGATCGTTTAGTCGGCGTCGATCGCTACTCAAATTACCCTGACAGTGTTCAAAAGTTGGTGCAAGTGGGCGGTGGTTTGGACCCAAACATTGAAGCCATCGTGGCGCTCAAGCCCGACGTGGTGTTGATGGCCAAATCGTCGCGCGCTGGCGAACGGCTGGAGGCACTGGGCTTGAAGGTGGTGGCGCTTGAGCCTAAAACCCACGCCGACGTGCAGCGCGTCATGCTCAAAATTGGGGCGTTGCTGGAGGTGCCAGACGCGCAGCGAATCTGGCGTGACATCGACGCGGGTGTGTCTGCAGCTGCCCGATCGCTGCCGCCATCCGTGCGTGGTTTAAGGGTTTACTTTGAAGTCAACCAAGGTCCTTACGCGGCCGGTGAGTCGTCTTTCATTGGCGAAACGTTAAGCCGTTTCGGGGTCAGCAATATTGTTCCAGCCAAGTTGGGACCGTTTCCAAAGTTGAACCCAGAGTTCGTTGTGCGTGCCAATCCCACGTTGATTATGGTCAGCCAAAGCAACGTGAATGGGTTGCAAGCCAGGCCTGGTTGGCACAGTATTCGCGCCCTGCGTGAGGGTCGGTTGTGTGTGTTTTCTACACAAGAAGCCAACGTCATGGTTCGCCCCGGGCCGAGGATGGCCGAGGCCGCTCGTCTGATGGCGCAGTGCATCGCACGCAAAGGTGCTGATGCCTTAACGGGCGGTAACCCATGAACATGCGCCAGCGTGTCGTGTGGTTGGTCTGGTCGGGTGTGGTCAGCGCCGTGGTGCTGATTGGCCTTGGTGTTTGCGTGGGCAGTACAGGCTTTGAGGATCTGCTGTCGCCCTTGTTGAATCCACAGGTGGACCCTGTTCAGACCGCTGTCGCGCAGCAAATTGTGTGGGAAATTCGCTTGCCTCGCACCTTGGGTGCCTGGACCGCAGGTGCCTTGCTGGGTCTTGCAGGTGCTGTGGCACAAGGTTTATTTCGCAACCCATTGGCAGATCCTTATTTGTTAGGCAGTGCATCGGGTGCCTCCTTGGGTGTTGCTATGGCATTGGCTGCAATGGGTGGTGGCGCGGGCATGTTGGGCAGCTCTGTGTCGGACAGTGCCAATCTGGTTGTCAGTGTTTTTTCAAGCAGCCTGTGGGTTCGCGTGGGTTTGACTGGCGCTGCTTTCTGCGGTGCCTTGTTGGCGGTGTTGTTGACGCTGGCGTTGTCTAGGGGCGTGGGCCACACGCTGCGGCTGTTGTTGGCTGGCGTGGTGGTGGGCGTGGTGTTGGGGGCAATGACGCATCTGGTGTTGCTGATGTCACCTGATTCGCTACAGGCCATGCAGGCTTTTATATTGGGCTCTACAGCGTTTGTAGGTTGGACGTCCACGCTGCTCATGGCCGGTGTGTGGTGTCTGTGCTTTGTTGCTGCTTGGCTGCTGGCACGCGTACTCGACGGGCTGAGCTTGGGCGATGCCACGGCCATCAGCTTGGGCCTGCCTGTGGCGGCTATGCGTGGGACGCTGGTGGCCGTGCTGGCCTTGGCGACAGGCACTGCAGTGGCACAGACAGGCCTGATCGCTTTTGTTGGCCTTGCAGCTCCCCATCTTGTGCGCTCGCTGGTCAACACAACCTATGGCAATTTGATGCTGTTGGCCAGTTTGGCTGGCGGCACGTTGCTGATGGCCGCTGACATTCTCGCGCGCGGACTGATCGCGCCGCAAGAGTTGCCCGTGGGCGTGCTGACAGCTGTGCTCGGTGGTGGCTATTTGTTGTGGCTGATGCACCGTGGGCCCAACCGTGTTGCCGGGGCTAATCCATGAGTGTCGCCAACCATGTGGCCATGCAGGCCACAGCTATCAGTGCAAACTTGGGGTCTGTTGAGGTACTGCACAGCATCAATCTGTCGCTGGCAAAGGGACGCTGGACCAGCATTGTGGGTCCCAATGGTGCTGGTAAATCTACCTTGCTTAAAGTCTTGGCAGGCGTGCTGCCGCACAGCGGTGATGTGACGTTGTTGGACCAAGCGATGCACCAACTGCCCAAGCGTGTGCGGGCTCGCCAGCTGGCTTGGTTGGGACAAAACGAGACATCTGCAGACGACCTGTCCGTGTGGGACGTTGCGATGCTGGGTCGTTTGCCACATCAGGCTTGGCTTGCTGGTCCTAGCGCGCAGGACCAGGTTGCAGTAGAACAAGCCTTGCGATCCACCCAGGCGTGGGAGTGGCGCGACCGCGCGCTGGGGCAGTTGTCTGGTGGCGAGCGTCAGCGCGTGTTGCTGGCCCGCGCCTTGGCAGTGCAAGCGCAGGTATTGCTCATGGACGAACCGCTCGCCAACTTGGACCCACCGCATCAGGCGGACTGGTTGGACATTGTGCATGCGTTGGTGGCTCAGGGCACAACTGTTGTCAGTGTGTTGCACGAAGTCAATATGGCATTGCATGCAGATGCTGTGGTGGTCATGGCCGGTGGCCGCGTGCACCACCACGGGCCTGCTGGTGAACCGCACACGCACCGCCTGGTAGAGCAGGTGTTTGAAGACCGCATTGCCATCCGCCAGCTGGATAACCAATGGGTTGCCCTGCCAAGACGCCGCATGTGGCTGACCAAGCCCATGTCACCCCACAACATTGCCAGGGACTTATGACCTTAAACGCGCAGCGTCTGGTATGAGTACCGCAGTGTTGGCTATCTTTGTCGCCCTCGCGGTAGACCATTGGTTGGGGGAGCCGCCTGTGCGCTGGCATCCAGTGGTTTGGATGGGCAACGCTTTGGAGCGATACGCAGAATGGGTGTTGCCCAGTCACGGTGCGTTGTCTGATGGCGACCACGATTGGATGGCGTTCACGCGTGGCGGCTCGATGTGGGTTGCGTTGGCGTCGGTGGTTGTGGCGATCGGCTGGGGCGTGCAGTGGGCCGCTCTGACAGCGCCTAGCTGGTTAGCGGGTCTTTTACTGGGCGTTGCACTCAAACCTTTGTTGGCTTGGCGCATGTTGCGCAGCGAGGTGCAAGCCGTCGAAACGGCCCTGCAGGTCTCATTGCCTGGGGGTCGCGAGCGTTTGAGCTGGCTGGTCAGTCGCGATGTAACGCAACTCACCGAAAGCGACGTCCGTGAAAGCGCGATTGAGTCATTGGCTGAAAATTTAAATGACTCGGTGGTGGCGCCACTGTTTTGGTTTGTGTTGTTTGGTCTACCGGGTGCGGCACTGTACCGCTTTGCCAATACGGCAGATGCCATGTGGGGCTACAAAGGTGTGTACCAGGGACGCAACTGGGAATGGGCTGGTAAGTGGGCGGCGCGTATGGACGACGCGTTGAGTTGGATGCCTGCGCGTTTGACAGCTTTGGCATTGGCGTTGGCCGCGGGCGGACTGAACCTGTGGCGGCTGCGCCGCGAGGCAAGTCTTACGCCATCACCGAACAGTGGTTGGCCCATGGCTGCCATGGCGATGGCCATTGGCGTTCGCCTGCACAAGCCTGACGTTTATGTGCTCAACGAGGCTGGGCGCGAACCGCGAGCGGCTGATACGGTTGCAGCAATTCGATTGGCCACTCATGCACTGGTGTGGTTGGCTGGCTTGGTTGTTGCCATGCAAGCCATGGTTGGTTTCGGTTGGGTGTCATGGCTTGTTGGGGTGTTTTTATGAGTGTGTCTCATGGTGGGCCTGACGCGCTGGGAGTCCCTGCGTACGATTTTTCGACCAATGGCAATGCCTGTGGCCCTTGTCCGCTTGCCTTAGCGGATGTGCAGGATTGTGATGCGCGCCATTACCCAGACCCCAGCTATGCAGCGTTGCGACAAGGACTGGCTGATTTCCATGCGGTTGAACCGTGGCGGATTGTATTGGCTGGCAGTGCGAGCGAATTTATCTCCCGCATCACGGGTTGGGTGTACCGCGGCAGCCGCGGTGATGCGCCAACGCAAGACAGCACCACTGTCAGTGTGCCAGTTCACGCCTATTCAGACTATGCCGCGATGGCACAGGCTTGGGAGCTGGCTGTCGTTCATCAGCCACATAGCGCTGCATTGTCTTGGGCTTGTGAGCCCTCTAGCCCTATGGGACAAGGCCAAGTTGAATGGAGCCACGCCTATCTGGCAACCCAAGTGGCATTGACCCAGCGCTCGGTCAAACGCTCCGTGCATGTGTTGGACTGTGCCTATGCGCCTTTGCGCTTGAGCGGAACACCCACCGTGCTGGCGTCGCAGCGAAACAGCCTGTGGCAGTTGTGGTCACCCAACAAGGCTTTGGGTCTAACGGGTGTGCGTGGTGCCTACGCCATCGCCCCAACGGATGCACACGATACAGCGGTTGCCTTGAATAACTTGAGCCCATCATGGCCATTGGGCGTGCACGCGGTGGCCATGCTTCAAGCTTGGGTCAAACCGGAGGTGCAAGGCTGGTTGTCCCACACCCATGTGACGCTGCGTGGCTGGAAAGAGCGTCAGGTCAGTCGCCTTGAGGCACTGGGTTGGACGTGTTTGCCCAGCGATGCAAGCTTTTTTGCAGCGCAACCTTTCAATCGCGCTGGTGATGATGCCGCCGACAACTGTGTCCCGGCGATACAGCACTTGAGACATGCTGGCGTCAAACTGCGCGATGCACGCTCGTTTGGTTTGCCAGGGTATGTGCGTGTGAGCGTGTTGCCACCGGCGGCACAAGATGCCTTAATTCAGGCATGGAATGTTTATAGGAGCCAGCAATGACGGCCAGATGTGTCATGGTGCTTGGCACCACCAGTGGTGCCGGTAAGAGTTGGCTGACAACAGCCTTGTGCCGTTTTTATGCGCGCCAAGGCCTCAAGGTTGCCCCGTTTAAAGCGCAGAACATGAGCAACAATGCCCGCGTTGTGGCCAGCTACAGGCAGCCCGAAAGCGCGTCCCTTGAGTGTGATTTCCGCAACCAAGACCGCCCTGTGCAGCGGTGGGTCGAGTGCGGAGAAATTGGCTCTGCCCAATACTTTCAGGCATTGGCAGCACGTTGTGTGCCTACAGTTTTAATGAACCCTTTGTTGCTAAAGCCTGAGCGCGATACGCACAGCCAGGTGGTCCTTCTTGGCAAAGTGGATGCCGCCCTGACACAGATGCCATGGCGCGGTCGCAGTCACCATGTATGGCCGCATATCGCGGCTGCGTTAGATGATCTGCGCGCCAACAACGATGTTGTGGTGATCGAAGGCGCTGGTTCACCTGCAGAGATCAATTTATCGAGCAGCGATATTGTCAACATGCGTGTGGCCATGCACGCCAACGCGCAATGCCTGTTGGTGACGGATATCGATCAAGGTGGCGCATTTGCCCACCTGTATGGCACTTGGGCGTTGCTGCCTGAAGTCGAACGGCTGTTGATCAAAGGCTTTGTACTGAACAAATTTCGGGGCGATTCAGCCTTGTTGGCACCCGCCCCACAGATGCTGCAAGACCTAACTGGTGTTCCCACAGTGGCGACGTTGCCGATGTGGCGCCAGCATGGACTGCCCGAGGAAGACGGCGTGTTCGATGACCGCAGCACCGCCGCTGGTGCGGTCAGCATGACCATCGCGGTGGTTGCATACCCGCGAATGAGCAACTTAGACGAGTTTCAAACCCTCAAGAATGTGCCAGGTGTCAAGCTCAAGTGGGTGCGCAGTCCATCAGAGTTGGTTGGCCTGTCTCAGTCAGATTGGGTCATATTACCGGGGTCCAAAAACACCTCAGGCGACCTAGGTTGGCTGTGTGCACAAGGCATTGACCAGGCTGTGTCGGCACATGCTGCAAATGGTGGCGCTGTGCTGGGTATTTGTGGTGGGCTTCAAATGCTGGGAGAGTCGCTGGTTGACGCCTTCGGCATAGACGGTAACGCGGTTGGGCTGGGCTTGTTGCCGTTGGTCACCGTGTTTGAGCGTGACAAAACTGTGCGTCACACCAGCAGTTGCTTTTATGCGGACATGCTGGGCAGCACCAGCTATAACAAGTACGTCGCAGGCAAGTCGCCGTGGGCCTCGTTGGCCGGTGTCTCGTTCAGCGGTTATGAAATCCATCATGGCCGCACAGAACAGCACATGGCGCTGGCGGGGCAAGGCGCTAAGGTCAGTGCTGTGCTGCCTGGTGACCTGGGGTGGGTGAACGCGCAGGGCAATGTGATGGGTTTGTATCTGCACGGTATGTTTGAAGACCCAGGCGTGCTTCAGGCGCTATTTGGTGCCCATGCCCCGACCTTGGACTCGGTATTTGACGGGCTGGCGGACTACATAGAAACACATTTCGAAGCCGGTGTGTTGTCGTCGCTCATTGCACCTGCTGGCGCCACTTCCTCGATCACACCAACTGTGCCTGTGCCGCCAATTTTTCCGACATCATCCCAACTTCCGCCATGAACAATTTGATTCCACAGCTGGTAGACATCAGCGACACGTCTTTGACACTGGCACTGCAGCAGGCTATGGACAACAAAACCAAGCCCGTTGGTTCGCTGGGTCGCCTCGAGCAGTTGGGTGTGCAATTAGGGCAAATTTTGGGAACGACGAAGCCAGAGTTGCATGCGCCCCAAATGGTTGTTTTTGCAGCTGACCATGGGTTGACAGCCCGCGGTGTATCGGCGTTTCCCAGCGATGTGACGTGGCAAATGGTTGAAAACTTTTTAGCTGGAGGTGCAGCCGTCAGCGTGTTGGCGCGTCAACACGGTTTGGCATTGACCGTGGTGGATTGTGGCGTCCGGCATGATTTTTTGGCAGGGTTAGTCCCAGGCACCAACCGCGCCGGCTTGCAGGTGCGCAAAGCTGCTTGGGGCACAGCAGACGCCAGCGTCGGGGCTGCAATGACAGCGCTGCAGTGTCAGACGGCCCTTGCACACGGCCAGGCCTTGGTTAAAGCGTTGCCAGGCAACACCTTGTTGCTGGGTGAAATGGGCATTGGCAACACGTCAGCGGCGTCGCTGTTGTTGGCACGTTTGGCGCACTTAGACATTGCGCGTTGTACAGGCGCTGGGACGGGTCTTGACGCTGCCTCTGTGGTGCGTAAAACCGATGTTTTACGTGATGTGTTGTTGCGCCATCAGGCCGTGACCGAGCCTTTGAGCGTGCTGGCAACAATGGGGGGCTTAGAGATCGCCACCATGGTGGGGGCGATTTTACAAGCGGCACACGAGCGCCGTGTGGTGCTGGTTGACGGCTTCATTGCCAGCAGCGCAGTGCTGGTGGCGCATGCTTTGCAGCCACTTGTATTGCAGCGCTGCGTGTTTGCACACCGCTCGGGCGAGCGCGGTCATGAACTGATGCTACACCATTTGGGTGTGCAACCGCTTCTGGATTTAGGCTTGCGCCTGGGTGAGGGCTCTGGCGCTGCGCTGGCTTGGCCGTTGCTTGAGTCCGCCAGTTTGCTGCTGCGTGAGATGGCCAGTTTTGAGTCGGCAAGCGTGTCTGAAAAGACACTATCAGAGCCGCCGTTGACAACCTTGCAACAGGTCGTTGAGCCATGAATGGGTTGCGCCATTTTGTGTTAGCGATTCAGTTTTTCACGCGCATTCCCGTTGTGGGTCGATTGGCTGATTGGGTAGGCTTTAGTCCCTCGCAACTTCGGGCCAGCAGCGGACACCTTCCCGGTGTCGGGGTACTCGTCGGCACTTTGGTAGCTGGCATGACAGCGCTGTTGCTGGCGTACCTGCCACCAAGCCCATTCAGCCCCTTGGTGGCTGCTGTGTTGGGAACTGTTTTCAGTGTGATGCTCACAGGGGCATTCCACGAAGATGGGTTGGCTGATATCGCCGACGGATTGGGGGGCAGCTACGAGCGTGAACGCGCGCTTGCCATCATGAAAGACTCTCGGGTTGGGGCTTTCGGTGCACTGGCATTGGTGTTGGCCCTGTTGCTGAAGGTGTCTTTGTTGGCCCTTGTGGGTTCCATGAACGTGCATGCAATGCTGTTGGGTATTTTTGTGGCCCATGTGTTGTCGCGCAGCTGGCCGTTGTTGATCATGTGGCGCATGCCGTATGTTGGCAATGTGGCGGGTTCTAAGTCCAAGCCGGTCGCCGATCAGATCAGTTCTAAAAGCCTGTGCACCGCACTGGTGTGGTGTGCGTTGGCAGCAGCCGCAGTGTTGGCGTATGCGTCGCAACTGGCACCGTGGGGTTTTGCGCTGTGGCCGCACATCAAGCCAATAGTGGTTGGTGCTGTTGTTTCCGGGTTGGGCTTTGCCTACATGACGCGTTTGTTGTCGCGGCGCTTGCAAGGGTTCACCGGTGACGGTCTTGGCGCGACGCAACAGGTGTGTGAGTTAACGTTTTACGTGGGTGTTGCGTTGTCTGTATGAGCGCTGCTATGTATCAAAAAATGGGTGAATGTGTGTGCTGCGTCACCATAGGCTGTCGCTTGTTGTGATGCTGTACGTCGTTCGGCACGCACGGCCTTTGGTCGAGCCTGGTGTTTGCTATGGGGCCACCGATGTACCAGCTGATGTGCCAGCCACGCACACCGCTGCTATGGCATTGGCGCAGGCGCTTCCGCCTGGCGTTCGTGTGCGGTTTTCACCCATGTTGCGGTGCGTACAACTCGCCAAAGGCTTACAACACCTGCGCCCTGAGTTGCACTACCACAGCGATGCGCGTTTGGTCGAAATGAACTTTGGCCAATGGGAAGGACAGCGTTGGGACGCCATTAACAAAGCGGAGATTGATGCGTGGACCAATAGTTTTGGTGACTGGCGCTGCGGTGGCGCGGAGAATGTGTCCGAGGTGATGACCAGAGTCGCCACGGCTTGGGATGAGTGCATGGCTCACAGCACCGGACAACCTACTGCGTGGATTACCCATGCCGGCGTGATCCGTGCGGCCAGTCTTATTGCGGGGGGTCAGCGGGCTATCAACCGCGCAGACCAGTGGCCTGCAGACGCTCCTGCGTGGGGGGAAAGTTGGCAGTTGACCGCTACAGCACAACGGCCATAGCGGGGCGTTTTGTCGGTAAGCGTCAGTCACTCAGCAGACTCAAGCACTTGAGTAACCGTGCATTTCAGTTATTGACAGCCACGGTTTTTGGCTTGTAGTCGCAGGTGTGGCTCACGGCACACTCCCAACACCTTGGCGTACGCGCTTGGCACACGTAGCGCCCATGCAGTATCAACCAGTGGTGCGCATCCACCATGTAGTGGGCTGGTATGCGTTTGAGCAAGCCTTGTTCGACGTGGACCACATTCTTCCCTGGTGCCAAGCCAGTGCGGTTGCCCAGCCTGAAGATGTGTGTGTCGACCGCCATGGTGGGTTGTCCGAATGCACTGTTCAAGACCACATTGGCGGTTTTTCTCCCTACGCCTGGCAAGGCCTCCAAGGCTTCACGGTTGTTGGGTACGACGCTGTTGTGGTCGCGCAGCAACAGCTCGCACGCCTGCATCAGATGGCGGGCTTTGCTTTTGTACAGACCAATGGTTTTGATGGCGTCCTCCAGCGCAGGCAAGCCCATGTCGACAATAGCTTGCGGGGTGTTGGCTCTTGGAAACAGTTTGGCCGTTGCTTTGTTGACGCCTACATCGGTGGCCTGTGCCGACAGCAACACGGCGGTCAACAACTCAAAGACGCTTGTATAGACCAACTCCGTTTGTGGGGAAGGATTGGCTTGAGCCAATGTTGAAAAAAATAGCTCTATATTGGCTTTGTTCATCAGCGAAGTTTACGGCGTTTGTGCACAATAGAACATTACCTTTATTTGTACCTGACCAAGCACTGACCATGACCGACGCCTTTGATACCGATTTATTTGCCCAGCGCTTGTCCAACGTCGAAACCTCGGCTATTCGTGAACTGTTCAAGGTGCTTGGTAAGCCTGGCATCATCAGCTTTGGCGGCGGTTTCCCCGATCCCAACTCTTTCGACGTAGCGGGTGTTGCCCAAGCCGCTCAGCAGGCCTTGAACGATCACCCCGTTGCCGCCTTGCAATACGGCGCGACAGAGGGCTATGAGCCGCTGCGAGAGCAGTTGTGTGCGCTCATGGCCAACAAAGACGCAGCAGTCAAG
>Ga0114998_10001983_pt1 | contig 15756 bp, 17 predicted proteins | sample ArcticOcean_MG_C_5_FD_87044 | JGI IMG/M metagenome (GOLD analysis project Ga0114998, IMG submission 87044) | Marine microbial communities from western Arctic Ocean - ArcticOcean_MG_CB4_138 | ecosystem: Environmental > Aquatic > Marine > Oceanic | place: Arctic Ocean: Canada Basin | collected...
AAAACTTCCTATAGGAAATTTTATATCTATTACCGGTGTTTCCGGAAGTGGAAAATCTTCTTTAATAGTAGATACACTTTTACCAGCAATGGAAAAAGTAATAAATAATAAAAGCAAATTACATGTTGGGAAATATACAAAAATTAGTGGGTTAGAACATATAGATAAAATTGTAGAAATTAATCAAGCTCCTATTGGTAGGACACCTAGATCTAATCCTGCAACTTATACAGGCGCATTTACTCCAATAAGAGAATATTTTGCGCAAAGTACTGATGCAAAGGTACGAGGATACAAGCCTGGAAGGTTTTCTTTTAATGTTAAAGGCGGAAGATGTGAGGCCTGCCAAGGAGATGGAATTGTTAAAATTGAAATGCATTTTTTACCTGATATATATGTTGAATGTGATGAATGTAAAGGCAAACGTTATAATAGAGAAACCTTAGAAATAACCCTTAAGAATAAAAACATAAGTGATATTCTAGATATGACTATAGAAGAATCTATCTTATTTTTTAAAGCACTACCTTCTATATACAATAAAGTAAAAACTCTATCTGATGTAGGTTTAGATTATATTAAACTTGGACAAGCAGCTACTACTTTATCTGGAGGAGAAGCACAAAGAATAAAACTCTCAAAAGAATTGGCAAAAAGAGCCACTGGTAATACTATATATATATTAGACGAGCCAACTACAGGGCTCCATTTTGAAGATGTAAAGAAATTATTACATGTATTAAATTCTTTAGTTAACCAAGGAAATACAGTAATAGTTATAGAGCATAACCTAGATATAATAAAGTCCTCTGATTGGATTGTAGATTTAGGGCCGGAAGGTGGTGATATGGGTGGAAGCATTGTAGTCCAAGGGACACCTCAAGAAATAGTACTGCACAAAACAAGTTATACAGCTAAATATTTAAAAAAATATATTAAATAATATATAAATCACCAGTATCTAAATTTTGCATAAACTAGTTGTTTTAAAAGTAGAGTTTTTTTAAAAGATAAACTTGAATTTAGTAAAAATAAAATTAATAAATTACGTTTTGGTCTCTTACATAAAATTTTAGCTTTATTTAAACAAAAGTGTTTTTCTTTACTTCTATTAAATTTCTCATAGGTTTTATACATGCTTGCAAAGTTTAAAGATTTATGAGATTGATTATTAATTTTTATATCTAGTATGTAAATTACTATACTATTCTTAAATTTAATATATTTATAATAAGCTTTAATTTTGTACTTTATGCTTGTTTCTAAAGAATAGCTTTGAAATAAGTTTATTAAATTTAGTAATTTAGATTTTAAAACCTCATCTTTAAGAAATACTTTTTTTAATATTCTTAATATAGGTACTGCAAAAGGTTTTCCCTCTATAGCTTGTGAGCATGAGATCTTCCACCAATCAAATTTTATAATTAAAATATTTTTTTCAGTGTTCGATATTAATATTTTATTTAATTCTAAATCTATAAATAACACTGATAATAATTTTAGCCGTAAATCAGGTTTAATGAAGAAACTGCTAATGTAAGAATGGTAACAATTTAATTTTAATTCTCTTTCTATAGTAATTTTATCAGAGTATTTATTATTTTGATTCAATAACAGCACAGATGTTTCTTCCATCACCTATTAATACTGACCAAGTTCTGCAAGCAGGACCTATTTGCATTACTTCTAGCGAAATATTAGATTCTTTTAAAAATGACTGCATTTCTGATTTATAACCCAGGCCTTTTAATGACCCATATAAAATTAGATCAGGTTTGTATTTTAATAGGTTTGAATGAATAATATTCTTACTTTTATCATTTAAAATGATAGGAATATTAATATATTTATCAGGTAATAATAAAATAGTATTGCTTATTTTATTACCAGATATATTTATATATCCATTTCCATAACCTTCTATTGAGGGTGCATTATTTTTTGGATATAATTCTAAATCCATAAAACTCTTTAACTTTCTGATTCCTTAGATCTTCTTACGTTAACATAAACCAATATATTTGAAGCTATAAATATAGATGAATAAGTACCTACCACTATACCCCATAGCATAGCGAATGCAAAATCAGCTATTATCTGTCCACCAAACAAATACAAAGCACCCAAGGCTAATATAGTAGTAACAGTAGTATTAATTGTTCTAGATAAAGTTTCATTTATACTTTTATCTAACAAATCGTTTAAATTCATTTTCTTAAATTTTCTAAGGTTTTCTCTAATTCTATCATAGACAACAACTGTATCGTTCATTGAATACCCTATTATAAGTAATATTGCTGCAACCGTTGCTAAATTAAACTCTAACCCTAATATTGCAAACAGGCCCATGGTAAGAATAATGTCATGCATTAAGGCTACTATAGCACCTATAGCAAAGGGTAATTCAAATCTAAACCAGATGTATGCAAGCATTGCTATAATAGCAAATATTATTGCCATAAATCCATCTGAAACTAAATCTTTACTTACCGTAGGACCCACATATTCTAGCCTTCTATATTCTATATCTTTAGCAAAAGCTTTATCTAATGATGTTTTGATTGCCTCAACTGCTATTTGTTGAGCACTATCTGGCCCCTCTTGTCTTTCAATTCTAATTAAGTAATCAGAATCTTTTCCAAATTCTTGAATAGAAATTTCTCCAATATTTAAATTAGATATTTCATTTCTTATGCTTGATATAGTAATATTAGAAGAAGTTCTAACTTCTAATAAAATGCCACCTTTAAAGTCTATACCCAAATTTAAGCCTATAAAAAAAACAACAAAGATTGAAGCTATAGATAAAATAGTTGAAATAGAGAAAGTAACTAACTTTAACTTTATGAACTTAATACTTGTATTATCAGAAATTAACCTTAACACTAATAAATTCTCCTGCTTTATATGTTTAAACTAGTTGGTTTATATTTATTATACCAAAAAGTAATTATACCCCTACTTAATAATAAAGAACTAAACATTGTTGTAATAACTCCAAGAGCCAAAGTAACTGCAAACCCTTTAACTGGGCCAGAGCCAAATTGAAATAGAATTAAAGCCGCTAGTAAAGTGGTAATATTTGCATCAACAATAGTTCTAAAAGCTTCTTTAAAACCATTATCTATAGCTCCAATATTAGACCTACCTGATCTAGATTCTTCCCTAATTCTTTCAAAAATAAGGACATTAGCATCAACTGCCATGCCTATAGTTAATGCAATACCTGCTAGTCCCGGTAAAGTTAATGTTGCATCTAATATTCCCAATAATGAAATTATTAATAAAACATTTATAATAAGTGATATATTTGCTGCAACCCCAAATCGCATTCCATATATAATAAGCATATATATAATAACTAATATCACAGCAATTAATCCTGCGTATATTCCAGCTTTTATAGAATCTTCTCCAAGTGAAGGTCCTACGGACCTTTCTTCAAGAATTGTTAATGGCGCAGGTAATGCTCCTGCTCTTAATAGCACAGATAGATCACTAGCTGATTCAAATGTAAAATTACCAGAAATTTGTCCACTGCCACCAGTAATAGCTTCTCTTACTACAGGAGCACTTATTACCTCTCCATCTAGAACTATTGCAAACCTTTTACCTACATTTTTTGAGGTCAGCTCACCAAATTTTCTAGCTCCTGATGTATCAAATCTTATACTAACTACTGGTTGATTATTTTGATCCATACTTGGGTTAGCATCAACTAATTGCTCTCCAGAAACTCCTATTCTTTTATAAATAACATAAGGTATTGATTTTTCACCAGTTCTTTCATCGATTTCAAATAATAAGTCTGATCCAGGAGGAACTCTTCCTGATAATGCATCCTCAATACTAGCAGTTTCATTTACCATTCTAAAGTTCATTCTTGCTGTTTTGCCTAATAATTTTTTTATTCTTTCAGGGTCTTCTAAACCAGGAAGCTGAACTAATATTCTATCATCACCTTGCCTTTGAATTATTGGCTCATTTGTACCTACTTCATCAACTCTTCTTCTTATAATTTCAATTGATTGCAATATGGCATAATCACTTATTTCTTTAATTTTTTCTTCAGACATTGAAACTTGCACATTATTATAATTATCAATATCAATTAAAAATGCTTTATCAATACTATCTAAGAGATCTTTTATTGTTATTGAATCTTCTTGATTAATAAGTGTAAAATTTAATTCTGTTCCAGATACTTTTAAATTTTTATATCCAATTCTAGGAGAAGAATTCCTCATCGCTAATCTAAGCTCGTCCGCTAAAGAATTTAATCTATCCGTCTGCAAGCTTTCTGATTCGACTTTTAATAACAGGTAAGAACCTCCTTGAAGATCCAAACCTAATCTAATTTCCCCAGATTTCAAAAAACTTAAAGAATTATTTCTAATCTCTTTAGATAGAAAATTTGGCAACGAAAAAATAATAGCAAAAACACTTATGGTTAATACTAAAAATTTTTTCCAGTTTTCAAAAACAAGCATTGATTATCCTATAATTCATTTATGATTAATAATTATTATTTCTTCTTACTAGTACTAGGTTTACTAGTATTAGTTCCAGAAACCACTTCAGTTATTGTTGATCTAACAACTTTAACTTTTACATTATCTGAAATTTCAACCGATGCGATTCTTTCATCTTCAATCTTAGCTATAGTTCCTAATAAACCTCCGGCTGTAACTACTTTATCACCTTTAGTTAGAGATTCTACCATTGACCTATGATCTTTCATTTTCTTTTGCTGTGGTCTTATTAGTAAAAAATAAAAAACTGCAAATATTAAAACTAGAGGAGCTATTTGTATTAAAAAACCAGATCCTCCTCCTGCGCCTTGTGCCATAGCTTCTGAAATAAACATTTTAACTCCTTTAATAAAAAAAATATAACTTCTAAACCTTATATTGCAAACTATATAATGAAGGTTTAACGTAATAAATATTAAATACTATATTATTGCAACAAAAACTATTAATCATATCACTAAATGGAAATAAAACATGAATATTAATGATAAAATTTTATCTTTGATTCAAAGATCTACAAAAGCATTAGAAAAAATATCAAAAGTAAACAATGAAAATAAAATTGATATATCTAATGAGAATGGCTATTTATGGTCTGCAGAAAACTTTCAATTAACCCCCGTAAAAAAAATTAATTCAATAAATATAGATTTATTAAAAGGTATAGATCAAACAAAATCTATCCTTTTACAAAATACAAAACAATTTTCACAAGGTTTTCCTGCTAATAATGTGTTATTGTGGGGTGCTAGAGGTATGGGAAAATCATCTTTAGTAAAATCGATTCATAGAGAGGTATCCTTAGAAAAAAATAAAAACCGCTTAATCTTAATAGAAATTTACAGAGATGATATAAAAACGCTACCCTTATTAATTTCACAATTAAATAACTATGAACATAGATTTATTATATATTGTGATGATCTATCCTTTAACGACAATGAGAACAATTATAAATCCCTTAAAACTGTGCTTGACGGTGGAATCATGGAAAGATCACAAAATATTATTTTTTATGCTACGTCAAACCGAAGACATCTAATGGCAAGATCAATGATTGAAAATGAAAATTCAACAGCAATAAGTCCATCAGAAAGTGCCGAAGAAAAAATTTCTTTATCAGATAGGTTTGGGCTTTGGTTAGGATTTTATCAATGCTCTCAAGATGAGTATTTAAATATAGTAATTTCTTATGCTAGTTATTTTAAATTAAAAATCAAAGATAAGGAACTAAAAGATCTTGCTATAGAATGGTCTGTAACTCGAGGATCTAGGTCAGGTAGAGTTGCTTGGCAATTTATTCATGATTTAGCAGGAAAACTAAAAATAAAATTATAAAACTTATGGTAAAAACTTTAAAGGGTCTAAAGGGCCATTAGAGTCTCTCACTTCAAAATGCAATTGTGGTGTTGAAACTTTTCCACTATTACCTACAGAAGCAATAACTTCACCTTTCTTAATATTTTGCCCTTTATTTACCTTAATTTTATCAAGATGAGCATAAGCTGTAGTTTTATTATTCAAATGTTTAATTAAAATTAGATTACCAAATGCTTGAATTTCATTTCCTGCATAAACTATTTTTCCAGATTCTACTGCAAAAACCGGGTCACCTTTATTAGCAGAGATATTGATTCCATCATTTCTTAATCCTTTAGCTAATAAACCATATTTTGATAATATTTTTCCTTTTACTGGCCATAGATAAATAGCATTTTTAGAAACTTTATTATTTTCATCATTATTACGTATCTTTTTTTTATTCTTACTAAGTTTTGTAATGTTTTTTGAAATATTTTTACATTCTAAATTAATATTATCATTGTTAATTGGGATAAATAATTTCTTACCTTTATAAATCTTATCTTTAAATTTTAAATCGTTTAACCGTCTAATATCAATTACAGAAACTTTATAACATTTTGCTATATCCCATAAAGTATTTCCAAGTTTAACTAAATGAACCTTTGACCTTGCAATAATTAGCTCTTCACCCTCATATAATATAAAAGGAGGCTTTAAATTGTTTGCCTCTATAATAGAGCGTATTGAAACACCTTCTCTTTTAGAAATAGAATAAAGACTATCACCCTCATATATTTTAACTACTTTAGATTTATTTTTTAAGCTCTCAGAAGGTATGTTTTTATTTATTAAGGGCGCTAAATATTTGCTAGTACATGAAGATAAAAACAAAACAAAACAGATAAGTACTATATTTTTAAAGCGCATAATTTGATTTCGATATCATTATAATAATTTGGTCCTATTAACTTCATAAACAGACTTAACTATACCTTTACCACTATGAGGCAAACAACTACAATAATATTGTTTATTATCATAATTTTTTACTGTAATTAAAACCCCTTCATCTTTAACTAAATTTGAGTATAAATAATAAGGCTCATCTTCAATGCAACAATCTATATATATAGCATCAAAAGGACCTGCATCTGGCCATCCTAATTTACCATCACCATATTTGTATGATATTTTACTAGAAATATTTTTTAAGATATTACTTGAGAATAAGTAAGATTCTTTATTAATTTCAATTGTATATACACGATTATAAATATTAGACAATAACGCTGATTGAAAACCTGATCCAGTACCTATTTCTAAAACATTTCTTACTTTATCATTGTTACTTAATCCTAAATAAATCATTCGAGCAATATCACTGGTTTTTGATGCAAAGACATTATTAAATATTTTAAAATTTAAATCTTCGTTTGAAAAACCTTTTAAGCTTTCTGGCAAGAAATTCTCTCTAGAAAAAGAGCTAATGGCATCAAAAATTCTATCATCCAATATACCAATTTGCCTTAACTCTAGAAGCATCATTAAATTTCTATCATCTAATTCATTAATTTTTATTGAACTGATCCTTATAATTATTAAAGCAAACGTTTTCTGTCATATCAGAATTAAGAGGTGTTATTGAAATACAATTATTTTTTAAAGCCCAAATATCACTACCTAAACTCTCCTCTTCAATAGAGCGTTCCGTTGTGAGCCAATAATAAGGAATATTTTTTGCATCTTTTCTTACAATATAATTTCCAACCGGTTTTCTATTTGCTAAATGCGTTAATTTTATATTTCTAACTTCATTAGAACTTATGTTTGGAAAATTAATATTAAAAAAATTATTTTTATGCACATTATTTTTTAAAATATTAAGTATTATAGGTTTTAAGTAATCATCAACAGAAGACCAATTATTTTCGTTATTATTTTTTGATATTACTTTTGATAAAGCTACTGATTTTATATTTCTTAAAGAACCTTCTAATGCTGCAGATAATGTTCCCGAATATGTCGCATCATCAGCTAAATTTTCACCCATATTTATTCCTGATAGTAATAAATCAGGATTACCCTTTAAAATTTTAAAAAAACCTAACATTACACAATCTGTAGGGGTTCCATCACATGTATAAAATTTATCACTTACTTTATTTAGCCTTAATGGCCTAGATAATGTAATTGAATGTCCAAAACCAGAGCAATTTTTTTCGGGAATAACAACTATATAATTAGTAGTTATTTCTTTAACTATATCAATTAACTTATTAAGGCCAATAGTATTAGGGCCATCATCATTTGTAATAAATATTAAAGGATTTTTTTTAATTCTTTTCATTAACAGATATCTTATCTAAGCCATTCATATAAGGCTGTAGAACCTTTGGTATACTTACAGTTCCATCTTCATTTTGAAAGTTTTCTAGTATTGCTAATAAAGCTCTACCCACAGCAACTCCAGAACCATTTAAAGTATGAACTGGCTCAATAACTTTATCTAAATTTTTCATTCTAGCATTCATTCGCTTTGATTGAAAATTAATACAATTTGAACAGCTAGAAATTTCTCGGTATTGCTTTTGAGAAGGAAGCCAGACTTCAATATCATATGTTTTAGATGCAGAAAATCCTAAATCACCACAACATAAAACTACTACTCTATATGGCAGTTCTAACTGCTTTAATATTTCTTCTGCACATAAAAGCATTCTCTCATGTTCATCATTTGAATCTTCTGCTTTAACAATTGAAACTAATTCCACTTTTTTAAACTCATGTAATCTGATCATTCCTTTTGTATCCATACCAGCTGACCCAGCTTCAGATCTAAAGCAGCTTGTTAATGCTGTATACCTTATAGGCAAGGATTCACTTGGAATAATTTCATTAGCAATAATATTTGTTAAAGGAACTTCAGCAGTTGGTATTAACCAATGATCTGAATTTGTTTTAAATAAATCTTTAGCAAATTTTGGAAGCTGACCAGTTCCATATAAAGCTTTATCTCTTACAAGACTAGGTGGACTAACTTCCATATAATTATGCTTTTGAGTGTGTATATTTAACATAAATGAACTTAAAGCTCTCTCTAGTAGTGCTAATTTATCTTTTAATATGACAAATCTTGCACCTGACATTTCAGCAGCTTTGTCAAAATCCATCATATTTAAATTTAAACCAATTTTATCATGTGACAGAGGTTTAAAAGAAAAGATTGGCTTATCACCAAAATTTTTTATCTCCTTATTTGATGACTCATCTACTCCATCTGGAGTATCTGTAGATGGAATATTAGGTATTATTTCTAATACTTCTCTTATTTTAATATTAATAGAATTACTTTCTTCTTGTAAGGAGGTAATGTCAGATTTCAGATTAGCTACTTTTTTTATTTCTAATTCAGAATTTTCTCCCTTAGATTTTTTTATTCCAATTATTTTAGAAGAATTATTTCTTTCATTTTGTAATAATTGTAGTTTTGCTAAAATAGCCACGTATGATTTATATAAATCAATAACTTCTCTTGAAACACTTGGAATACCCCTTCTTTCCATAGCGTTATCAAATAATTCTATATTATCTTTAATCCATTTTATATCATGCATAGGTGACTCTCTTACTCTTCTGAAAAATCTGTTTCTGGAATATCATCAATATCATCAATAATATTTTCTTTGTTACTCCTTACAGAAGTATCAGTGTCATTAGGGTTGTCTGGATCATCTGGATCATCATCCGTATTCTCTTTTCTTTTTCTTTCCATAATAGCAGCAAGACGAATAGAAATTTCATAAAGTATAATTATTGGCACACCTAAGCCCACCTGACTAATAAGATCAGGAGGTGTTAATATTGCTGCTACCCCAAAGGCTCCAACAAAAGCAAATTTTCTTTTCTCTCTCATACCTTTGGCAGTTACTAGCCCTGCCCTAGCTAGCAAAGATACGGCTACAGGTAATTGGAAAGCTAATCCAAATGCAAACATTAATTTTAAAACTAATGACAAATATTCATTAACTTTTGCTTCTAGCTCAATTGCTAAACCAGTATCTAACCCTGTAGTTTGAAAGCCTAAAAAAAATTTCCATGCTAATGGAAATATAATATAATATACTAAAGAAGCACCTAATACAAAAAGCACAGGCGTTGCTACTAAAAAAGGATAAAAAGCTTTTTTTTCATTTTTATATAATCCGGGAGCTGCAAATTTATATATTTGAGTAGCAATAACAGGAAAAGCAATAAATAATGCGGAATAAAAAGAAACTTTTAAATAAGTAAAGAAAGCTTCAGTTAAGCCTGTATATATCATTCTTGGGTTTTCATAACCCATTGCCTGGTATGTATCTTTTAGAGGTTTAACTAAAAACCCATATATATGTTCAGCAAAAAAGTAACAAACTAAAAAAGCTATAAAGAAAGCTACTACAGCCCACTTTAACCTATCTCTCAATTCAATTAAATGAGAAACTAAAGGAGCCTTAGAATTCTCTACATTATCATTGTCTAAATTATTATCTGTCATTATTTTTCATAGAATTACTAGGTTATTGGAGTTGATTTCTCTTTATCTAAATTATCTTTATTATCTTTATTATCTTTATTCTCACTATTAGCTTCTTCATTATTCTTATTAAGAGGAATAGGCCAAGCTGAACTTGGCTTATCATTTTTTTCCTTATCTAAAACATCTACTCCACGCATCATATCTGTTAGTTCTCCTTCAGAATCTATTGCATCGGTCATACCTTTAGTAAAATCTGATTTTGCGGATTGTATTTGTTTTTTCACTTCATCAAGCTCAGAATCTCTAACAGCATCTTCTACCGTATTTTGAAATTCTCTAGATAATGCTTTTAACTTACCTATCCATACGCCAACTGTTCTAAGTGCTTTAGGAATATCTTTAGGTCCCACAACAAATAGAGCAACTACTGTTATAACTAAAATTTCTGTCCAGCCTATATCAAGCATATTAGCACCCTTTAATTAACAGATCTTTTTAGCTTGATTTAGAGCCTTTATTACTTTTAGTATCTGTTTCTTTTTTTACAGATGAAACAACATCGTCCTTATCTACTTCTTCGGTACTTTCCTCTTCTTTCATGCCAGACTTAAAGCTTTTAATTCCTTTTGCTACGTCTCCCATTACACGTGGAATTTTTCCTGCACCAAAAAGTATTAAAACAATTGCTAAAATTAAAACAATTTGCCAAATTCCTATACTCATATGCTTACCTCCATTTATTCTTATTTAAAAATCATCTTATAATAATTAACTAAAATAATAACCTTATAACCACTAATGTATATACTTTATTTAATTATTAGGAAACACAAAAGCCCAATCTTTATTAAATGATAATTTATTTTTCTTATAAATTTCTTGGAAAATATTTGAATATACTAAAAACTTAAAGTTATCACCTTTATTGTTATCAAGTATTTCAACTTCTGTTAATACACCTATATGTTTATAATTAACAATCTTTAATGATATTGACTCTTCCTCTTTTGACGCAATAGAAAACGCATCTGGCCTTATAAGTACTTGATAATTACTTTTAACAATTTTATCTTCAATACTAATAGCTCCAAAAGGTGTCATTATTGAACGATTATGTACATCACATGAATATGAAGTTGCTGGCCCCATCAAACTAGCAGAAAAAGAATGTTTAGCATTACGATATAACTCTGAAGGAGTTCCTTGATCAATTATTTCTCCATCAAGCATTACTATAATCCTATCAGCAAGCTTCATTGCCTCTTGGGGGTCATGCGTAACCATAATTGTGGGAGTTTTAGATTCTTTTAATATATTTATAATATCGTAAGCGATATCATATTTAGACCAGGCATCTAATGATCCAAAAGGTTCATCTAACAACATAATATTTGGCTTGTTTGCTAATGATCTTGCTAAAGCTACCCTTTGTTGTTCTCCACCAGACATATTAGAACTATACCTATCTAAAAAGCCTTCTAAACCTACTTTTTTAAGCAAGTTTAATATAAGCTTATCGTTTTCAACATTCTTCTTAATCAAAGAAAAACCCACATTTTCCTTAACTGATAAATGTGGGAAAAGTGCAATATCCTGAAAAAGCATGCCAATAGACCTTTTTTCTGTAGGCACATAGTTATTTCCAAAAACCACTTCTTTTCCTATTTTTATTTCTCCTGTTAAAGGCTCTTCAAAACCTGCAATCAACCTTAATAAAGTAGTTTTTCCACAACCACTTGGGCCTAATATACAAACAACCTCACTTGGAGAAACATCTAAATTAATATTTTTTATAGATTTTCCATTTTTATAACAATGGCTTAAGTTAGATATTTTTAAAATTTTATTAATTTCCATATATATTTATATTACTAATTACTATTCTTGTCTAATTACCTTTGTTAAAAAATATAAAGGTATTAAACATACTAAAATTATTGTCAGTAGAGGTATTGATGCATCATTTAACCTTTCATCTATAGCTAATTCATGAGCTTTTATCGCTAAAGTTGATAAACCAAAAGGCCTTAGTATCATAGTGGCGGGCAATTCTTTTAGAACATCTACAAAAACAATTAGTAAACCTAAAGAAATTCCACCCCAACCTATTTTAACATGGATATTAGTTAGAATACTTCTATTTGATCTACCTAGAACCTTAGCTGCATAATCTATAGATTTTGATATTTTAATAAAAGAATTTTCAATACTCTGCATAGATAAAGCAAGAAACCTTACTAAATATGCAAATAATAAAGCAAACCAAGTTCCAGTAATTAGTAACCCTGTTGAATAGTTAAAGTACTTTAAGCTTATGTTATTAATAGTGTTATCTAACCAAACCAAGGGTATTAATATCCCAACTGCTGCAACAGCCCCTGGAATTGAATATCCCAAACTTGCTAACCTTGCAAAGGGCGCAACCAACTTATAATTTGTTCTCATTCCAAATACTATTATTAATGCAAATATAGCACATATTGCAGAAGCAGAAATAGCAATCCCAAAAGAAGCAAAAGTTACATTAATAAATTCTAAAGTGTAAATAATATTAATACTATCAAAAGACCATGCAATTAAAGTTAAAACAGGAATTATAAAACCAATAAAAATAGGTATTACACAGACAATTATAGCCATCATTGCAAAAACACCATTTAATTTTTTTAAAGGCACCTTTTTATTACTTCTAACTTCATTATTATACTCTGCTTTACCTCTAATTTTTCTTTCAACAGCAATTATTACTGCTATTGAAATTAATAAAATTGCAGATAATTTTCCTGCAGAAGTTATGTCTCCTAAATTAAACCATGCTTTGTAAATACCCTTAGTAAAAGTATTTATACCCAAATAATCTGAAACTCCATAATCAGCTAAAGTTTCCATAATCACCAAAGTAACTCCACCTGCTAATGCGGGCCTAGATAGAGGAAGAGAAACTTTTTTTATAATTTGTAATACACTTAAACCTGAGATCTTAGCTATTTCTATGTGAGCACCAGACTGCGAAATAAAAGCCTGTCTCATTAATAGATATACATATGGGTACAAACTAAATATAAAAACAAAGATTGCTCCATAAATTGAATAAAAATTTATAGATTTAATATTAGAATTAAATATTGATACTAAGTTATCTGTAATAAACCCTCCATAACCTAATAAATCAGCGTAACAATATGCTACAGCATAAGAAGGGATTGCTAAGGGCATAAATAAAAGCCACTCTATATATTTTTTATAAGGGAAATTATGCATGGCGACTAACCAAGCAGTTGAAACACCAATTAAAATGCTCCCAAAACCAACAAATATTATTAAATATAATGAATTAATTATATAAGAACTTAATACATTTTCACGAAGATGATACCAGGTTTCATTACCAGGAGTTATTAAAAAAAAAATTATAGTAAAGATTGGAATTATTACAACTAAACTTAAAAGAACTGATAATAGACCCCACCCATGTTTTAAATAATTAATCATTTAATTATTATATACATAAAAATTATTATTCCCAACCTACTCGGTCTGCTAATTTTATAGCTCTTTTAGATAAACGACCATATTCAGATGTATTTACATTATCTTCTCTAAAGTTTCTTAAGTATTTAAGTGATTTTGGAATTTCAATATTTTTAACTACTGGGTATTCAAAGTTATTAAAAGAATAAACCTTTTGAGCCTTGTCACTTACGAGAAAATTAATTAATTTTTTACCATTTTCAGCATTAGGTGCATTATACAACAAACCAGCTCCACTGATATTAACATGCACTCCCATTTCTTGATCACTTGGAAAATATATACCTAAATTATCAAATAAGCTTTTTTTATCATTATTCAGCATTTGAATCACATAATATGAATTAACTATTGCAATATCTCCTTCTCCAGAAGCTACTGCTTTAATTTGATCTCTATCTCCTCCAGCTGGAGACCTTGCAAAATTATTAACTAATTTTGCCGCCCATTCTTCAGTAGGACCTTCACCATATTTAGCGATCATATGAGCTATCAACGATTGATTATAAATATTGCTGGAAGAGCGTATAAGTATTCTATTTTTAAATCTTGAGTTTGATAAGTATTTATAACCCTTCAGCTCATTTTGATCCACCCTATCTAATGAATAAACAATAATTCTAGCTCTTAAACTTAAACCAAACCATTGATTACCCGGATCTCTGTATTTACTATCAATCCTACTTGTCAGATAGTCTGAATTAATTTTTTGAAACAAACCTTTATTGGATGCTTTCCATAAGTTTCCAGCATCAGATGTTAATAATACATCTGCAGGTGAATTTTTTCCTTCTCTAACAATTCTTTCATGCAACTGTGAAGCTTTAGCTGTAACTAAATTAACTTTAATACCAGTTTCTTTTTCAAAAAGATTTATTAAAGGTTTTATTAGATGCTCTTTCCTTGCAGAATATAAATTTACTTCAGTACTCCAAGCTTTAATGCAAAAAAATAATGATAAAATTATTAATATTAAAATATTAAATATCTTCATAGAACCCCTTCAATGCATAAAAAATAAGCCTTTTACATTTTTGGTGAGAATGATAATTACTCTCATATATCATAAGACTATTAATTAATAAAATAAAGTAGAAAATAAATAGGTTTGAACAAACTAGATATCGTTAATATTATCTCTATTAAGAACTGAGGGACCAATATTCCTAGATAACAACCCTGAAGCCTTTAATTCAGATATTCCTGGAAGATCCTTAATAGATTCTAATCCAAAATGATCTAGAAAATTTCTTGTAGTACGCCATGTAGAAGGCTTTCCTGGGACATCTTTATGCCCTCTTGGTTCGACCCAATTAGATTCAAATAATATATCTAATGAACCTTGGCTAACTCCAACGCCTCTGATATCCTCTAATTCAGCTCTGGTAATTGGTTGGTGATAAGCAATTATTGCAAGAATTTCTAGTGCTGCTTTAGATAATTTTTTATAAATTGTTTTTTCAACCGTAAGATAATCAGACATATCACTCGAAGTTCGAAATGCTAATGTGTCTCCAATTTTTTCAACTTGAAAACCGCCATCTTTATACTTATTTAATAAAAAATCTATAATAACACTCATATCAGCATTATCTGGTAAGCGATTTGCAAGTTGTCGGATACTAACAGGCTTTTCACTAGAAAAAATTATAGCTTCTGAAATTTTAATACATAACTCTTCATTCATAGTTTTTACTCTCTTGCCTTAGATCTAATAAAAATATCACCAAATGGTTTTACTTGCCTAATCTCAAGCTCTCCTTTTTTCGCTAATTCTAATGTAGCTGAAAATGTAGCTGATAAAACAGAGCTATTAAAGACCTTATCAACACTAGATAAATTTTCTGGTAAAAACAAAGAAAGCTGCTCCCA
>Ga0114998_10001986_pt1 | contig 15746 bp, 15 predicted proteins | sample ArcticOcean_MG_C_5_FD_87044 | JGI IMG/M metagenome (GOLD analysis project Ga0114998, IMG submission 87044) | Marine microbial communities from western Arctic Ocean - ArcticOcean_MG_CB4_138 | ecosystem: Environmental > Aquatic > Marine > Oceanic | place: Arctic Ocean: Canada Basin | collected...
AGGTAAGTGGGTTGCTGCGCCCTGATATTGGATTTGTGCTACGGGCCCCAGGGTGGCGCCATAGGCCGTGGCTAATCTAGCGGCCTTTTTCTTAGAATCGGCTATGGCAAGCTGCTGAGCTAGGCGCTGGTATTTATCCTCGTCAGTTACTTTAAACTGAACATGGCCTATTTGATCGATACCTGAGTCTAGAGCAATGTCCATTAGCTGATTGAGAAGATCTAATTTTTCGAGGGTAACAGTAACATTCCGCGAGGCGCGATAACCTATAAACACGCGGGCCTGATTGCGATATTCGTAGTTGGGATTAAGTTGCAACGTTGAGGCAATCACGCTGCTGTCGTCTAGATCGAGACGTTTAATCGCGCTTAAAAAACGATTAACCCGTTTATCGACATCAGACTTTGCTCTGTTACCGTCAAGATTAATGGCTTCTAGTTGCAGATTGATCTCAGCCATATTGGGCTCAGCAGATACCTCCCCAGTTCCCGATGTAATAATAGTTCTATCTAATGCCTGCGTCTGGGTGCTAAGCGAGCTCAGCATAAACGCGATGGCACAAATGGCGAGTGGCAGGCTTTTCATCACAGATACTTCCTTATCGGTCGTGGTAAAGTTTGTTACAGTCCTCTTCAAGCTTAGCACCGATCAAGCAAAGCGGGGATTATTAACAAAAACAGCCTGTAATTTGGATCGAGCTATTGTCAGCAGGTACAATGTCGGTCACTGATAATATTATAATGCGGAGGCGTTAATGCGGGCTCTATGGTTATTGCTAAAAGGCATATTATTTCTGGCTCTGGTGCTATTGGGCGCCGTCTTCGCCCTGAAGAACAGTGTGCCCCTTAGCGTCAATTTTGTACTCATCAATAGCCCTGAAATAAGTTTGGGGCTGTGGCTTATTATTTTTCTAGCCGCAGGTACTGTGCTGGGTCTTTTTTCCAGCGCCTTAATTATCGGCTCCTATCGACGAAAGTTGGCTCGCGCCATCACCAAGGATTAGCCAATATATGACTGCTTCAACCTCTCGCGTAATTGTCGCTCTAGATTTTGATAATCAGCAGGCTGCTCTATCGTTTGCAGATCAAATAGATCCCTCCCAGTGTAGGCTCAAGGTGGGTAAAGAGCTTTTTACGGCAGCTGGACCAGAGTTAGTCAAGGCGCTGGTCGACCGCAACTTCGATGTATTCCTCGATCTTAAATTCCATGATATCCCCAATACCGTGGCCAAGGCCATAAAGGCAGCGGCTGATCTGGGCGCATGGATGGCTAACGTGCATGCCTCTGGGGGCCGTCGCATGATGACAGCGGCTAAGGAAGCGCTGGACGAGCAGGGCGGGGCCATGCAGCTAATTGCAGTCACCGTGCTAACCAGTATGGACGAGGCTGATTTATTGGAGGTTGGTGTGCCGCGCAGTCCGGGTGAGCAGGTAATGCATCTGGCTCAACTCAGTCAAAAATGTGGTCTCGATGGTGTCGTCTGCTCTGCTCAAGAAGCTGAGGTACTTAAAGCCAGTCTAGGCGCTGACTTTAAGCTAGTTACCCCTGGCATACGCTTGGCGGCAAGTGTTGCTGACGATCAGCGCCGGATTGTTAGCCCTGCGGATGCCGTTGCTCTGGGAAGTGACTATCTGGTGATTGGCAGACCTATTACGCAGTCAGAAAATCCATTAGAAACACTGCGTCAGATTAACGAATCCATCGATCACAAGGTATAAGTCCCTATCACAGACCGATAGTATCTATAGACCTATATGTTTTTCAGCATCATCTAGAAAAGTCTAGTTTTGACGTAGATCAGTCCTGAACCATCTAAGGCGACAGGGGACAATTTGGGGGGTATCCGAGAAAATCACTGGTTAGAATCGACGATGAATGAATCGGCAAATAAAAAAAGCCGTTTCATCGCTCGATACTTAAGTTCTCGGCATAAAAATATAGGCTAGTTCAGTTTCTAGAGCAGCATAGATTTTTATCATTAACAGTCCATGATATGAACTCTATTTTGCGGCAACGCATTGCGATGTTGTTAGAGCGGATACCTTACCGCAAATTTCTCTACCAGCACTGGCATATCCTTCGTGCATTGCAAGTCTAGGTCTTCGAGTATTTCGTTCCAGTATTGAGTGTGCAGCGCAAGCCATATGCCGGTTTCTCTGACTGGCGGCCCATCCAAGCCGGTGACGGAATAATCTACTGCCCCAAAGGTTGTCTCAAGAACCTCTGTTATTTGAACCACCAGAAGAGGTTCACCTTTGCAGGACATAAGAATAATCGGAAGCCCGGGATAGCCATCAGGCCATTTGTGAAAGCTATTGACCCATGGCAAGGTAAACGTCGCGGTCTTTTCGCCCGACTGAATGAACCTGATTATCTGTGCTGTGGTCTCTTCGTCGAGACCGATCCATCTCACTTGGTGATCCCGTTCCAATGAGGGGTTTTGCGCAACGGCTTTTGCCCAGAACATATCAATAGCCTCTATGTCCGGTGCTGTTTTCAACTTGGGGCCTACGATTGCGTATGATCTTTGAATAACACTCATGTCCTAATTGACCGTCCCTTTTGAAATAACCTTGTAGATATCTTGAGTATGCTTGATCGCGTTAAGCGGATTATTGTTCAGAATCAGAATGTCGGCGACTTTGCCTTGATCAAGGCTACCCATTTGATGCTCTAAATTGAAAAACTCAGCAGGAGTAATAGTCGCCGATCGCAGTGCTTGCCTGGGGGAAAGGCCCGCCTCGACTAGTAGCTCTAGTTCTTTATGAAGGCTGTATCCAGGGGTTAAGTAACCTATGGGGGTGTCTGTTCCGGCCAAAATTTTGACCTTGTTTTTATTAAACAGGCTGACGATTTTCATACTCCAATTGTCGAAGATCGCATCATTTTCAGTTACCGCCTGCTTGGCTAATCGCAAAGACTCCTCCTGCCAGCGCTCCTCGACAGCTTTGGGAAGGCCTTTATAGGTCTCCCGCCATTTTGGGTCTGCATAAAATCGCTTTGAACCAAAGGTATTAATCGTCAGTGTGGGTGTTTGATATACGTCGTTTTTCGCCAATGCTTTGATTATCGCGTTACAGCGCACCTCATCGAAACTCGCGATGGCTGTATAGCGCTGACTCCGGTGAATTTGACTCCTTAATGCCGAGCCCGCTAGGTTGTCTGAATTGCTCAGTAGCACACCTCGCTGGGCCCTAAACTCGTCCGCATCAATAGAGCATGCTAGATCAAGATTTCGAATATGTTGCATGCCGCCCAAACCGGCATCAATGGCTTCCAGTAAATCGATACTTAGAGGTATATGGCCTGTGACTCTGAGGCCTTTTTCTTCGGCAATCTGCAATAGCCTGAGGTAGGTCGGGCGCGATAGCATTTCATAGGATTTCAAGAAGCTGGCGCCGTCAGAAACCAGCCCATCTACGATTCCCTCAATGTCAGAGGACTCGTCTATGCCGATGGACAGATCAGGAAACCCAGGTTCCATACCTTTATAGACTCGATCCTTGCCATCAATCAGCGGGCCAGCGAAAAACAGTCTCGGTGTTTTGTAAGGGTGTTGTTTGGCGTAATTAATGGCAGGCTGCATCGACGCAATGCGACCGCCCGTATCTCTAATGCTGGTGATGCCGTTCTTAAGAAAAAGGTCGTAGGAGGTTTTATAATCAAGGTCTGGGATAAATGTCATATGCACATGCGCATCCCAGAGTCCGGGAATGACAAACTTACCCTCGGCGTCTATTACTCGATCATCGTCTAATAATAGAGGGGCCGTTGCAGCGGGTTCAATCGATAGGATTGTATCCCCCTGAATGATGATCGTCATCGCACGCCGGTCGGGGTTAATCGCATCAATGAGTGTGCCGTTTTTAATTACCAGTCTAGGTTCAGCACTAACGGCTGAATGGACTAGAAATGCTAGCAGCATGAAGACAGATTTGTTTATCATAATCGTTCCTTGGGGGAGGATACTGGCATTATCAGACTACAAATATAAAGAGTGCATTGCAAGCTTACTAACCTGAGGAAACTCGTTCACTGAAATGCAGAGGCCGCCGATGACTAAAAGCCCCCCGACTACACGATGACATTGCTAGGTTAAAAGCATCATCCATTAACGACCCTTTTGTAGAGAGAACGGGTTTTGATGTGTACGCCTGCTAGCCGACAGAGTCTTAAGTGAGTTGTTGCGACCCACTGCATACGCAACAAGATTGTTGTCGGGGCTAAGGCGGTCAAATTCGCGCTATGGCAAACAAACTGATCAAACATCTGTCTTAGTAATTCGCAACACTCTTGCCATGCTGACGCATCTGAATGCCAGCGGCCCCACCAATGATTAAAGCGTCGAACAACTCAGATAGCCCTGTAGACTTACGCCACTCAACATATAGGCTGTAATCGGCTAAACTGTCCCAGTCCTCAATCAAGGTATAGGTATTAGTGGTTTCGTTAAAGTAGACGTAAAGCTCACAACCACGTAGCTAATTAGGGTATAAGTTATACAACAGTGGCATCCAATTAAAAACGATTATCTTAGGCCATCTAATGTAATTCTATGGTCAAATACAAAAGTAAATCTAACTCAAAAAAGGAAGAGCATTAAGATGAAAGCAACATTACTCAATGTCGGCCGAAGCCTATTAGCCCTCTATTTTTTCTTGCCGGGTATCATGAAGTTTATTGACTGGGACAGGCATGTAGCGCTTATGGAAACGCATGGAATGATCATGGTGCCAGTACTTTTGGCGCTAGCAGGCGTCCTTCAGGTAGGCGCGAGCATTTGTCTATTGATGAATAAACAGGTTGCTGTCTGTTCGCTTGGTTTAGCCTGCATGGTACTGCTGATTAACGTTAATCTACATGATTTTTGGAACCTTTATGAAGGCGTTGATGTTAATCATGAAATGCAAAATTTTGTTAAGAATTTGGGTATATTTGCAGGGTTATTACTCCTAGGGGCTATGAATATTGGAAAGTCTAGCGAGGTCAATATTGTTGATGACACCGCATAATAACAACTAGGTTGGAGGCGCGGCGCGGAACCTCCATAGGCAAATCATACTTGGAGTGGTAAGCGAAATGGCTCAAGCGCTAAACATATCGTCGCCCGTGGTCTAATTGAGATGCGCAACTCGTCTAGCGGTCAATGCTCAATTCAAGTAGCCCTGTTAAAGCAGGGTTTTTTTATGATTTCAAAGTAACGTATTTTGTATGCGCGCTGGACCTATGAGCACAAGAGCGGCGGACCCTTTTGGCCTGATAAGCTTGTTGGCATTAGTATTGGATGTTAAGGCGATAAGCAACATGCCATTGTGGCAGCAATTGACGCGTTTAGGCCTAAGGTGCCTCTTAGGGCGAGCGATACAGAGGGGTATAGTGGTGTTCGTGGTACCAGTGGCCGGACTCGAACCGGCACGCTTTTAAGGGCGCGGGATTTTGAATCCCGTGTGTCTACCAATTCCACCACACTGGCATTCCATTGCTCCGTGGACGGGCAGGGCGATAAACCTTTACCGCTGCAGTCCCAGCAAGCCGGCGATTATAGCAGTGACGATGTCTGGGTCAACTGATTTACCTAATATGCAGCTTTGTGTCGCTCAAGTTTACGATAAAGTGCTTAAGGCGACCGATTAAATAGACTGAATTATTTGGCGCTTTCAGCTGCTTTTCTATACCCTTGCGGCTTCTGAGACAACAGGCGATAAATCGCTTCAAAGCCACCTTATGCGTCGTGACCTATTTCACTTTGATCTACCCGATGATTTGATTGCTCGACAGCCTGCATTGGAGCGTCAGGGCAGTCGTTTGCTTTACCTCGATTCTGGTTCTAACGCGCTGCAACATCAGCAGTTCACTGACCTGATTGGTCATATTCAGCCAGGTGATCTTATGGTGTTCAACAACACCAAGGTGATTCCGGCAAGGCTGTTTGGGGAGAAACAAAGCGGCGGCAAAATTGAGGTGTTGGTTGAACGGATAGTTGATAGTCACACCGCTCAGGCCCATGTTCGCGCCAGCAAGTCTCCCAAGCAGGGTAATCAGCTGCGCTTTGACCAAGGGCACAGCGCTGAGATGCAGGGCCGTGCGGGTGATTTATTTGTACTCAGGTTCAGCGCGCCTGTTTTAGACGTGCTCAACCAGATTGGCCATATGCCGTTGCCGCCCTATATTGATCGCTCTGATACTGACGACGATAGATCCCGCTACCAAACGGTTTACGCTGAGCAGCCCGGTGCCGTCGCGGCGCCCACTGCAGGATTACATTTTGATGAGCAGTTATTGACTGAGATTAGGGCCAAAGGCGCCAATATTGCCTTTGTGACCTTACATGTCGGGGCTGGAACATTTCAGCCGGTGCGGGCGGACAGTATTTTTGATCATCAGATGCACTCAGAATGGTTGCAGGTCACTGAGGAGGTATGCCAACAGGTGGCTCAGACTAAAGCACAGGGTGGACGGGTCATAGCCGTCGGCACTACTAGCGTGCGCTGTCTGGAAACTGCAGCGAGTTCCGGAACCATCGTGCCCTTTGAGGGGGACACTGCCATCTTTATATACCCCGGTTATGATTTTAAAGTGGTGGATGGGTTGCTGACTAATTTCCATCTATCGGAGTCTACGCTGTTAATGTTAGTCAGCGCATTTTCGGGCTATCAATCTATCATGCAGGCCTATGCTCAAGCTGTCGCTGAGCGCTACCGTTTTTTTAGCTACGGTGACGCCATGTTCTTAATTCACAACCCCAATGCTGCACAGGAAATACCGGAATGACCCGCGAGTGTTTTATGCAATTTGAAGTCTCGGCCACCGACGGTAAAGCGCGTCGTGGTGAAATGACCTTCCCCAGAGGGAAGGTGCAAACGCCTGCGTTTATGCCGGTCGGTACCTATGGCACCGTAAAAGGTATGCTGCCAAAAGATATTGTAGAGATTGGCGCCGAGATGATTTTGGGAAACACCTTTCATCTAATGCTGCGCCCGGGCACCGAGGTGGTCAAAGCCCACGGTGATTTGCATGATTTTACCCAGTGGCATGGACCTATCCTCACCGATTCTGGGGGCTTTCAGGTATTTAGCCTAGGGGATATGCGTAAAATCAGCGAGGAGGGCGTGAAATTCCAGTCACCTATCGATGGCAGTGCTGTTTTTATGGATCCTGAAAAGTCCATTCAGGTGCAGCATGATCTGGGCAGTGATGTGGTGATGATTTTTGACGAGTGCACCCCTTATCCTGCGACGGTAAAAGAAGCCAGTGACTCGATGCAGCTTTCACTGCGTTGGGCTGCCCGCTGCAAAGACGCCCATGGTGACAATCCATCGGCGCTCTTCGGAATTGTTCAGGGCGGCATGCATGAGTCGCTTAGACAAGAGTCCCTTAAGGGTCTAGTTGAGATTGGCTTTGATGGTTATGCCATCGGAGGCTTGTCTGTGGGAGAGCCTAAAGAGGACATGATTCGAGTGTTGGATCATCTTGCCGACACTATGCCGGCTGACCGTCCGCGCTATCTAATGGGTGTGGGTAAGCCTGCAGATCTGGTTGAAGGCGTGCGCAGGGGTGTCGATATGTTTGATTGCGTGATGCCCACGAGAAATGCACGCAATGGCCACTTGTTTACAAGTGCGGGTGTTATCAAAATTCGCAATGCTCGTCACCGTTACGATACCGCGCCATTGGATGTCGAATGTGACTGCTACACCTGTAGGCACTTTAGCCGTGGCTATTTACACCATCTGGAAAAATGTGGCGAAATGCTCAGCGCTCAGCTTAATACTATTCACAATTTGCGTTATTACCAGACCTTGATGGCTGCGCTCCGTGACGCTATTGCCGAGGGTCGCTTAGAGACATTTATTGAAGAATTTTATGTAAAGCAGGCTTCGCTAAACCCCTAGGGTTTAATTCTCAAATTCTGCCCCTATTGTTAGGGTAATGTCGCTATACTAACGCGCTTGAAACAAAGGACCCTAGAGTCATGCCAAACACGTTTCCCCTTTGGAAGAATCTTATGATTCTTCTCGTCATTATGTTCGGATTTACCTTCGCAGCGCCCAATCTTTTCCCGCCAGACCCTGCAATCCAGATGTCGGGGCAAAGTGGCGCCATGGTGATAGATGAATCAGTACTTAAACTGGTTGAAAAATCACTCGACGAAGCCGGTATTGAGTACTTTGCTGGGGAGGCCGATGGACAGAGCCTAATCGTGAGGCTGCAGGACATTAAGATGCAGCTGCGCGCTAAAGAGGTGATTCAGGCAGAGATGGGTGGAAACTATATCGTGGCGCTGAATCTGGCCCCAACCACGCCAGATTGGTTGAGCAGTTTGGGTGGAGTTCCTATGAAACTGGGCCTTGATCTAAGCGGCGGTGTGCACTTCTTGCTAGAAGTGGATCTGGATTCGGCCTTGGCAGTGAGGTTGGATAGCGATCTTCAGAATATTAAAGAAAAGTTACGCGAAGAGCGTATCCGCTATCGCAGCTTTGAACGCAAAGGAAATATGCTGATTGGTCGGTTTCGGGATGTCGAGCAAACTGAACAGGCCGCAGGCCTTATACGGACCAACTACCGCGACCTAATGCCGCAGTCTGAAAAGGGCCAAAATCCGTTGTCTTTGGTGCTAAGTCTCAGCGATGTGGCCTCTAAACTAATCGGTGATAACGCCATCAAGCAAAACTTAACCTCGTTGCGAAATCGGGTTAATGAGTTAGGTGTTTCTGAGCCCCTGGTATCTCGTCAGGGTAAAAACCGTATCGTTGTTGAGTTACCTGGTGTTCAGGACACGGCAGAAGCGAAACGTATTATTGGTAAAACAGCCAACTTAGAATTCCGATTGGAGGCTCAGTCTAAGCTGGGTGAGACCTTTAGTTTCCGCAATCCTGCCGGTCAGGGCCCCGATGCTCTGCTGGAGAGAACACCGGTTATCACCGGTGAAAATGTGACGGATGCTCGGGCTAGTTTTGATGAGAATGGCCGGCCTCAGGTGAATATCACCTTGGATTCCAAAGGTGGTTGGCAAATGGGCCATGCCACTCGCGACAATATTGGTCGTCGCCTGTCAGTACTATTTATTGAATATAAAACCAAACTCGAGAAGTCCATTGATGAGAACGGTGAGGTGGTGATTACGCCGATCCCCTTTGTCGAGCAGCACATTATCAGTCTGGCTACTATTCAGGCGCAGCTGGGTAAGCAGTTTCGTATCACCGGTTTAGATGGGCAGCGAGAATCCTCAGAGCTTGCTCTGCTGCTGCGTGCTGGTGCCCTGGCGGCACCTATGTACATCGTTGAAGAGCGCACCATTGGGCCCTCTCTCGGTGCTGACAATATCGCATTAGGTGTCAAGTCGGTTACCGTCGGCCTAGCGCTGGTGCTGCTGTTTATGCTGGTGGTCTACCGTGCCTTTGGCGTGGCGGCAAATGTTGCGCTGGCAATGAATCTACTGCTGCTCGTGGCCTTTATGTCCCTGTTGGGTGCTACTCTGACCCTGCCAGGTATCGCGGGCATTGTGTTAACCGTAGGCATGGCGGTCGATGCCAATGTGTTGATATTTTCAAGAATCCGCGAGGAGCTTGCTGGCGGTGCGTCGAGTCAGGGTGCTATTAGCGCAGGCTATGACCGAGCATTCGTGTCGATTCTCGATGCCAATATTACTACGCTCATTGTGGCCCTAATCCTATTCCTGATTGGCTCCGGCCCTGTACAGGGTTTTGCTGTGACATTGTCGATTGGTATTTTAACCTCGATGTTTACTGCCATTGTTATGACACGTGGACTAGTTAACATGGTTGTTGGCGGTCGCAAAATCGAAAAGCTTTGGATTTAAGGAGAACATCATGACGCAAGCAAAGATTTATAACTTTATGGGCCTTCGCAAATATGCGGTGATTTTTTCATCTCTCCTGCTAGCCGTATCGGTCTGGTCTCTCTATAGCCAGGGGCTGGTTCTAGGTCTTGATTTTTCGGGTGGGACACAGATTGAAGTGGGTTATGAGCAACCTGCGGATGTCTCTGCGCTACGCCAGCAGTTGGCCACCGCAGGCTTTGAGAATCCTGTAGTAGTACATTTTGGTTCAGAAACTGACGTACTGATACGGCTGCAAGGGGAGCCTGATCAGGCGCTCTCCGAAAAGGTGCTGGCTGTTTTAGAGTCTAGTGGAGATCAGCTTGAGTTGAGGCGTGTGGATTTTGTCGGCCCGCAGATTGGAGACGAACTTCGCGAAGATGGTGGTTTGGGTATGTTGACGGCACTGGCGGTTGTGATGCTGTATGTGGCGATTCGCTTTCAGCTTAAATTTTCTATCGGTGCGGTATTAGCTTTGGTTCACGACGTGATCATCACGTTGGGTATATTCTCTCTGGCACGCCTAGAGTTTGATCTCACTGTATTGGCGGCGGTACTAGCGGTGGTGGGCTACTCTCTCAATGATACCATCGTGGTATCTGATCGAATTCGCGAGAATTTTCGTAAGATTCGTCAAGCGAGTCCGGTTGAAGTCATCAACGAGTCCCTGTCGCAGACATTATGGCGCACCATCAATACCTCAGTGACCACTATGCTGGTACTGTCAGCACTATTCTTTATTGGCGGTGAACTGATCCATAATTTTGCTATCGCGTTGATGATTGGTGTCGGCATTGGTACCTATTCATCCATGTATGTGGCGGCCAGTATAATGCTGACGCTGAAGTTAGACCGCGAAGATCTGCTCGAGCATGTCGAAGGCGAATTGGTAGACGATCTGCCCTAGAGCCATGGGGACTGCCGGCTTTAGTATCCCCTAGAGGGGTATGCAAAGACGGGCTATTTATGGCCTATAATGCAGAGCATAAAATGCCCCACTTATAGGTCTGCCATGAATAGTATGATAAAAAAGCTGACTAAAGCATTCCACCCACGCGAGAAAAAGACGCCTGAAGCTCAGGGTTTTTATAGTCATGCTGGCGTTACCCCCGAGCAGTTTGAAGCGCACTGGATGCCTTTCACCGGTAATCGCGAGTTCAAACAAAATCCCCGGATGATTGTGGGTGCTGATGGCGCCTACCTCACAGCCGCTGATGGACGTAAAATCTTTGACGGCTTATCGGGTCTATGGACGACCGGCCTAGGGCATTGCCGCCCTGAAATTTCTGCAGCTATTGCCAAGCAGTCAAGGACTCTTGATTTTTGTTCACCCTTTCAACACGGCCACCCAGCTTCTTTTAAGTTAGCCGAGCGCATTACCCAATTTATGCCAGCAGGGCTTAATCGAGTGTTTTTTACTAACTCTGGCTCTGAGAGCGCTGACACCTCATTAAAAATGGCTCGCGCTTACTGGCGTAAAAAAGGCATGGGCTCCAAGACGCGTCTGATTGGTCGCGCCAAGGGTTATCATGGGGTCAATTTTGGCGGCATCAGTGTTGGCGGTATTGTGGGTAATCGCGCCACCTTTGGGCAGACCCTCGAGTCTGATCATTTGGCTCACACACTGCTACCAGAGAACCTGTTTAGTCGCGGTATGCCGGAGCATGGCGCCCATCTGGCCGATGAATTGCTAGACCTAGTGACTCTCCATGACGCCTCTAATATCGCCGCAGTCATTGTCGAACCAATGGCTGGTTCAGCGGGTGTGATACCACCGCCTGTCGGCTATTTGCAGCGGCTGCGTGAGATCTGTGATCAGCATAATATACTGCTCATCTTTGATGAGGTTATCACTGCGTTTGGTCGGGTTGGTGCTGCTACGGGAGCTGGAGAATTTGGCGTGGTGCCGGATATCATTAATATTGCCAAGCAGATGACCAATGGCACCGTGCCTATGGGCGCAGTAATTGCCAAGCAGGAAATTCACGACACATTTATGGACGGCGGGGGATTGGATTATATGATCGAATTCCCTCATGGCTACACCTATTCCGCGCATCCCTTGGCCTGTGCCGCTAGTTTGGCAGCCCTAGATGTGCTCGAGAACGACAACATGTTTGAGCGAGTGCAAGCCATTGCACCGGTGCTAGAAAAAGCGATACATGGCCTGCAGGGCGCCAAGCATGTGACGGATATCCGTAACTACGGTTCTGCTGCGGGTATCACGCTTGCTGCGGTGCCTGGTGAACCGGCCAAGCGACCCTTTGAAGCGGCCATGAAATGTTGGGAAAAGGGCTTTTATGTGCGATATGGCGGCGATACGCTGCAGTTGGGTTTACCTTTTATAAGTACAGCCCATGAGATAGATCTAGTGGTCAACGCCATCGGTGAAGCACTGCACGAAATAGATTAGGCTGCTCAGTGAGTATGCGCAGGCGCCAGCTAGAATGCCGATAGACGGCGCTAGAGTTAGGATAGCGCCTTGGTCCCCCAGTCCTTGTCTACAATCGATCTTTTGTGTTTTGTGGGTTCTATTTTCTTTACTCACACTAATCAGTAATCTCTGATTAGTGATTCCAGCCGTCACGAACATCAGAGCCTATACGACAGTGATTTGTTACTCATGATCCGATATTTGGGTTAATATCCCCTGACTGAGCAGGTATTTCTCACTGAAAAGGCAACTCGTCAGGATATATGAAAGCTTCAATCACCATTTTGTTGATCCCGATCCTCCTGTCAGGCTGCACGCTTCTGCCTGCGGGTAGCTGGGGGCCTAGCGCCTGCCCGCCGCCCGATGATGAGTTGCCAGTAAATTTGCCACAGTGCCCAGCAGCTGCAGTTGTTGAACGGATCATCACTAAAATTGTACCCGCGGAGCTACCGCCTATGGCAACCACGGCGGGGAAAATGCACCTGCCGATTGTAGGGGCTATCGAATGGGTGAGGATTGAGCCTGCCGGACTGTTACTGGAGTCGCGTATGGATACGGGCGCGGTAACGACCTCCGTGCATGCAGACAATATTCAATTAGTGGAAAAAGAGGGCAAACGCTATGTGCGCTTTGTTCTTACCGATCCAAATAGTGACGAGAAGGTCGAGCAGGAGTTGCGCCTGCGTCGTCGAGTATTGATCAAGCAAAGTGGGCTGCCGGATACTCGACGCTATGTCGTGCGGATGTGGGTTACCCTAGGCGAAACGAGATCACGCATCGATGTCAATCTCTCCGATAGGACTGGCTTCGAGTACCCACTCCTGATCGGCCGTAATTTCTTGACTGACAGTATGATTGTTGACGTCAGCCGCCACCATACTGTTTTGCAGTAATAGACTGTGATGCTGGAGTCAACAGGGAGAGACGGCATTGCTTAGTTCTAGAGTACAGGTTGCACTGATAGCCGGATTGTTGATTTCGCTTGGTGTAGGTCTAACATTATATAAAGCCGTTAACTTTGGCTTTCCTCTGTTACCGGGTCAGTATCGTGATGTCTGGACGGTGGAAACTAAGACCAGTTTTCAACCTTCGTCAAATGGTCCCGTTGAGGTTGAATTAGTGTTGCCGACCCTATTAGCTGGGTGGTCAAATTTGGATGAACATTTTGCTTCTTCAGGATTTGGGTTTTCAGTCGTCGATGACCTCGCCGATACAGGTTCTGCGAGTGTCAGTCGCCGCGCTCGTTGGAGTCGTGAAACATTAGATCGGCCAACGACACTGTATTATAAAATGCAGATCTACCGAACAGCGGATTCTAATGCGTTACCTGATTATCCTCTCGCCTATCCGGTGGCACCGCGCCTGGAACCCGATCAATTAGCGGCGATGCAGCGGTTAGTCGCAAAACTTGGGGAGCAGTCATCTGGGCCCGAGACTTTTACGATATTGCTGTTACAGGAGTTTTTGCGGCAATCACCTGATCAGGACACTTTATTTTTAAGCAGCTCCTATCAGGATGATAAACTGACAGTGATAATGGATGTGTTGCGATATCGGGGTATTCCAGCCCACCAGCTTCGTGGGATTTTTCTTGAAGACGGGCGCCGCCGGCAGACGCTGAGTTCCCTTGTCGAGATCTATGATGGCCAGCAATGGCTTATATTAAACCCGAATACTGGCAGTACCGGCTTACCCCATAATTTTTTTATATGGCAGCGTGGTGACGGCAGTGTACTGAACGTTATTGGTGGGCGTAATTCGAGTCTAGAGTTTGCACTATTGAGTAATAGCCTACCCGTTAAAGCCCTAGTTGGTATGGGTCAGCAATCGGAGAAAGTGAATCTATTAGATTTTTCTATCTATGCCTTACCGGTGGAACAGCAGGGTATTTTCAAAGGCCTTTTGCTCATTCCAGTGGCCGTGATGGTTGTCGTTTTGATGCGTATTTTGGTGGGTGTGCGCACCTCAGGTACCTTTATGCCCGTATTAATCGCGCTCGCATTTATTCAGACAACACTGCTTGTTGGCCTGATAATATTTTTAGGCTTGGTGGGGGCAGGTCTTTGGATTCGCTCCTACTTAAGCCAGCTTAATTTACTACTGGTGTCCCGTGTTGCTGCCGTCATTATAGTAGTGATTGTGCTTATGGCAGTGCTGGCAGTAACCAGCTATAAACTCGGTCTTGACCAGGCCTTAACGGTCACATTTTTCCCCACCGTTATTGTCGCCTGGACCATCGAGCGCATGTCGATTTTGTGGGAAGAGGAGGGCGGTCGTGAAGTACTAATTCAGGGGGGCGGTAGTCTATTAGTTGCAATTTTAGCTTACCTCGCCATGTCCACTGCCATTATCGAGCATCTAACTTTTAATTTTCCAGAACTACTTTTGAGTTTGTTAGGAGTGATTCTGATAATGGGTAAGTACACTGGATTTCGACTTTCGGAGCTCTATCGTTTCCGTGATTTAGTCAATAAAAAATGATGGGACTAGCCTCGCCATTCGCACTTCGCCGCCTCGGTATTTTGGGAATGAATCGGCGTAATATTAGTTTTATCGGTGATTACAATCCGCGTAAAAACTTTCGTTTTACCGACAACAAACTAGAGACTAAAAATGCCGCCCTAAAGCTTGGTATTCCTGTACCTGAACTGTATGGCACCATTACACATCAGTTCGAAATCAAACATCTGACTAAACAGCTGGCGTCCCTAGATAGCTTTGTGATCAAGCCGACTCAGGGTAGCGGTGGCAAAGGCATTTTGGTAATTACTAAGCGCAGTGGTGAGTTGTTTGTAAAGTCCAGTGGCGTGGAAGTAGATAGTCGAGACATTAAGCATCATACCTCTAACATATTGGCTGGACTGCACAGTCTGGGTGGACGTAATGATAGTGCCATGATTGAGGCTCTAATTGATTTTGATCCGGTGCTTAGGGACTACAGTTTTGAGGGCGTCCCAGATATTCGCGTAATTATATTTCGTGGTGTGCCGGTGATGGCTATGATGCGCTGTGCAACGCGTGTGTCAGACGGCAAGGCTAATCTCCATCAGGGGGCCGTGGGTGTCGGTCTTGATATAGGCACAGGCCAAAGTATCTGCGCAATACAACATAATCGAGTGGTGGGTGTGCATCCCGATACTGGCGTCGTTTTTAGCGCATTAGCTATTCCCTATTGGGAGCAGATATTACAGCTATCTGCTAGCTGTGCGAACATGACTGGGTTAGATTATATCGGCGCGGATATTGTCTTGGATCGTTTTCATGGGCCCATGTTACTGGAAGTTAATGCGCGACCCGGTTTGGCGATTCAAATAGCCAATAAGGCCGGTCTCCGGAAGCGCCTTGCAGAGGCTGATAAGATCGCTGACACCACTGATAATCAGGTTGAAAAGATCCGGCTGGCGCGCGCAAAATTTACCCAGACGGTTGCCTCTGACGGTAAATGAAGTGACCTTGATTAAAGAAGATGGCCCA
>Ga0114998_10001987_pt1 | contig 15742 bp, 10 predicted proteins | sample ArcticOcean_MG_C_5_FD_87044 | JGI IMG/M metagenome (GOLD analysis project Ga0114998, IMG submission 87044) | Marine microbial communities from western Arctic Ocean - ArcticOcean_MG_CB4_138 | ecosystem: Environmental > Aquatic > Marine > Oceanic | place: Arctic Ocean: Canada Basin | collected...
GAGAGAACCTGGCTCTGAATATCGAGAACCATGTCGCGAAATTCCACCAGTTCGTCTCGACCAACCACGCCTAAACCATGCCCCGGTATCACTTTCGTCTCCGGGCCAGCTATATCGATAGCCAGATCGATTGCAGCGATTGTGCCGCTGAGGGTGCCTTCGTTATAGAGATCGATAATAGGGTAGCTAGTGGTGCGGTACACATCGCCAAGATGGAGCACATCCGACTCAGGGAAGTAGACGAAAACATCCCCATCGGTATGTGCGGGAGGAGCCAGAAAGGCTCGAACCTCTTCGCCGTTAAGGTGGAAGCTTATGGTGTCGTTGAAGGTTATTAGCGGTCTAGCGGCAGCAGGTTGCTGTGGGACGGAACTGCCTCCGGCTCTGGGGAAGCGACTTCTCTCCTCAAAAAAGCGCAAGCGAGTATTGTCATGAGCAAAGATCATCACGCCCATTTTCGCGAGATTTTCATTGCCGCCAACATGATCAATATGTATATGAGTGTTGATTAGAAAGCGAATTTTTTCATCGCTCACCTGAGTCACCGCTGCAACCAATTTGTCCGCAAGTGGCGCGAACAGGGAGTCAACCAGCAGGATGCCATCCGGGCCTATTTGTACGCCAATGTTACCGCCGCCTCCCGGGCGCTGCACCATATAAACATTGCCCGCGACAAGCTTAATGGAAAGCTCAACCCCCTCGAAATTTCCCTGGCTATAAGAGAGTCTAGAAGCAGCCAATAAAGACAGAGCTGCTAAGGTGAGTAGTAACACATTTTGGAGTTTGTTCATTTCCATTCTTACCTGTTCTTATTAAATGGTTTTTATTCAGATTCTTAAAGAACTCAGGGATCTTCTAACCTGCGGCCGGGACAGGATGACCCATTAATTGCTGTAACTCTAAGTAGATTCACACCCAGATTGGAGAATGCGGCCATGTCGGAACAGCGCACGGCGGTGAAGCGTAGGTCTAGCTCGTCGCTTTCTCCTAGACCTGAGTTAAGTAGCAGAGCTTGGACGTTATTAAGCGAAAAGTTTTGCGCCAGACTCAATTCATTTAGTTCGCTAAGGCCCGCCAGAGCGCTTACATCAGTAATGTTGTTGTTCTCTAGGCGCAGAACTTTTAATGCATGTAGTCGCCTAAGCGGGGAGATGTCCGCAATATCGTTGTTGCTAAGAAACAAATGTTCCATATCAATCATGTCGCTTAAAGCGCTAACATCCGAGATGGCATTATTATTCAGACTGAGCTGCTGTATGCCACTGTTGCCACTTAGTGCGCTGATGTTTTCTATTTGGTTGTTATGAGCCCATAACAGAACTATATCATCTAGATCACCCAGCGCACTGATATCCTTAATCTCACTGTTATAGATGCGCAAATGAGTGAGCTTGGTGAGATTAGCCAGAGGACTGATATCAGATATGGCATTAAGATGAATGCGCAGCAACCGCATTTCCGTTAGGTCGGCAAGCGCACTGATGTCAGTGATGCCATTGAACACCACATTGGGATCACGCCCGTCATTCATGTCGAGATAATGTTTAAGCTGATGAGGATACAAACCGTGCACATGTAGCTGGCGCAGTTTGGTGAGTCCTTCTAAGGGGCTGATGTCGAAGATTGGGTTTTCACTGATAATGAGTTGCTCGAGGTTGATCAAATCACTTAAGGGACTAAGGTCGCTGAACCAATTGGTGTGTAGGTTCAGATTAACCAGATTCGTCATGCTGCGCAGTGGACTTATGTCAGTTATCAGGCGGTTGAGTAAATTTAATCTGGTTAAACCGGTGAGATTCTGAATACCTTCTAGGCTTTCAAAGGGTTTTTCGGGCGAGGGTCTTAAGGTGCCGCCGTAAACTACTCGCTCAATAGTGGTGCCAACAACCAGTCGTTCTAACATGGCCGCTTGTCCGCAGCGCAAAGCTGCACTCGGCGCCAATCCTAGCGCTTCATTGACCACTTCGGCCAAGTCAACATCGGCGAAGGTGACAATGGCATCTTGCGCAAAGTTCCGGCAATGATCCGTCGGTGACAGGGTGGTTTGTGCGAAAGCGTTAGCAAGAGGGCAACACAATAACGCAAGCGCTAGCAGCTTAGTAACAATGGGGCGAATATTCATGAGGCACCTTTTCGATTCTAGTTTTGTTCTTTGTTTGAATATATTATCTGTAAATGTGAGAGCACTGTAAATGCGGTAATAACAATACCTAAAAGTCATCAAATTCAATTTCTGCAACAGCGATTCCATTCTCGCCTGCAACCGAATAGAGTAAATAAGTTTTATTGGCTTCGATATAGATGGCAGGATCCCGTAGCTGATGGACCCGCACATCGATATGCCCCCTTCTGGAGGGCTCTAGTGGCAGATTAACGCCCTCGTAGTCAAATTCAGGACGCAATACCTCTATCGGTTCAGATGCGGCCCATTCCTGCCACTCATCCGTTAAATCAATGGTGGAAAGCAGGATTCGTTCCGGTTCTTGTCCCGCTTGAGTGAAGAATACATAAAGTTGATCATTACGAATCATTAGGGCGGAGTGCCGCATGTCCTTGTTGAAAAACTGAGGACCTGCTTCGAAATCTGATAAACCATCGGCTGAGCGATACAGATAACCAGGCATGCTCATAGCGTAAAAATAATTATTGTGCTCGATCACGCGAAAGTAGGCGCGACCTAGATCCTCCTCTCTGCCTTCGAAATTAATGCCGTCTCGAGACACCGCTGCACGTGTGAATTGTCTTCCTACATCCCTGCCATGTATGTACATCACTATTTGCTGAAGATCTTCACGCACGTGTACATCGGGCGATGCGATATGTGCATAGAGAGGTGCATTTGACCCTGGTGCGGGAGAACAGGGTGGGCAAGTAGTTGGAAATAAGGAATCTTCTAGGGTTAAGGAACCGGGCGAATGCACGGTCCAAGGACCAGTCACTTCATCTGCATAGGCCATCCGAATATAGGTGCCGCGATGATCGGCAAAGTACAGATAATAATTGCCAAGTGGATTCTCCACCCAATCGGGTACTTTGATCAACGAGGGTCCTTGAATATTGCCGCCCATACGAACATCCATCTCCGGCGTAATTATGGGTCCATTGGTCAGGCGGGTGACAGTGATGCTGGGTGGTTCTGCTGCCTGTGGAGCGCGAGCCAAGACAAGAAACGAGCAAAGAGTGCAAAGTAGAGCTAGCGATTTTATTGTTTTCATAGATGCGGATTCACTGACAGTGGAGTTAAAAAAGGCCCGAGCTGTTGCATTGCCCAAGTTATAAAAGATGTTCAAGTTTCGTGTTTGTCGTCAAGGGGTTTCCTCTATCATTTTCGAAATCACACTTATGTTAGTTTTGGGACTAGCGTCATCGCCCAGATCATGAAAAAACCTGCTAGTACGCTGTTGAAATCGCTGGGCTGGTTTCAAAAGCGAAGGCAGTTGCAGAAACTGATGCACTATTTATCTGAATCGAAAAGGTAACAGGTATTCCATTTCGACCTTCCTTTGGTGGTAATACGGCTAGGCAAGAAGCTACTGGCGGGAAAAGATCAAGTCCGTGCCAGACATAAAAACATTGGCTTCACCCTCATTTTTTTGTGCGTACTCTTGTGCAACTATAGTTACGATAAAACAGAGCAAAGCAAAGATATGTTGTTAGTAGCTTCATTCCAAATCTACTGTCTCGCTCAATTTATTAGGCCGAAGCCCATTGCAAAAAAATAAGGTGTTATGCAGTCAAGGGCATCTTATCGAAGGCTAGTTTCGACAGCAAATTTACATAACACTCTGGGAGTCCTGCTTTCGGATTATTAATTGAATCCACCTTTGAAAATAGTACGGCCGCGATTGTAATTTTCAGGCATTGGTAAGACATCGTTAGCCCGTTCCCACACCTCATAGTCTGCCAGCATCTCTTCAAGCAACTGCGGTTGCTCGTCTCTTAAATCGCTTACCTCACCTGGGTCGGCTTTGATATTGAACAAATGCCACTCGGTCTCGTTCTGTTCGCTTCGATTGGTCACGATTTTGTAGTCGCCTTTAAATAGTGCGCTACTACCCCCTAGCTCGTAACCAATGGGTTCAGACGGGGAATGGATCTGCTGCGTAGTTCCCATCAAATAATCCGCAAAATTCGAACCGACTATGGGCTCGACTGACTCACCATTGAAGTTGCCATCGTGATCATTGAGTCCAACGAGGTTGAGAATCGTGGGTGTAAGATCAGTCACAAAAGTGAATTCATCGGTCAATTCACCTTGCTGCGAAATGCCCGGTCCGGACATCACCAAGGGCACTCGCAGCCCCCCTTCGTTAGTATGAAACTTGTAGTGGATCAGCGGTGAATTAGAAATTGACGCATTGCCTGTGCCCGACGCAAGCCAGGAGCCTTTCTCTCCCAGGGTTTCATACTTCGTGCTGTATCCCATGCGATCAAGCCATTTATTGAGCGGTGCATTCCCGTTAAATCCATTCAATCCTCCACTTGCTGCGCCATTGTCTGAGGTGAAAATGAAAATCGTATTGTCATACTCATCGATACTTTCCAGGTATGACATAAGGCGGCCAATATGGGTGTCCATAGCGTCCACCATGCCGGCATAGACTTCCATGCGACGGGCATCATAGCGTTTCTGCTCACCCGTGCTGTCGGTCCAGTTAGGTGTCCCCGGAGTTACTTTAACTTGAGAGTCAGCTGGTATTATGCCTTTGGCAATTGCGGCTTGCCGCCGCTTCTCGCGCATCACTGACCATCCCTTATCATAGACACCGGCATATCTGTCCGAATACTCTTTCGGTGCTTGCACGGGTGTATGAACGGCCTGAAACGGAATGTAGGCAAAGAAAGGTTGATCACTGCTCTCATTTGAATCAATGAATTCGATGGCCTTGTCGATGAAGTATTCCGATGAGTAGAAATCGTCGGGCAATGTATGTGACGCTCCATCTGCGTACCAGTTAGCCTGATCATAGATTGGAAGGAAAATGCGCTGCTCCCAGTTATCCGCACCTGCGTCGGCCATGGCGATTGTGCGATCAAATCCGCGAGCAGAAGGCAATAGAGATGGAGTATGCCCCAAATGCCATTTACCAGTCATATAGGTATGGTAGCCATTGGCTTGCAATAGGCTGGCAAGAGTGACGACTTTGTCGCTAAGTACACCCTGATAATGATCGTAGGCCATTTGTTCAGGAGGAATCGATTCGGGGATATTCGGCACGCCATTGCGGTGGCTATCAACTCCAGTCAGCAGCATCGCTCGAGCTGGCGCGCAATTAGCAGCAGTATGATAGTTGGTAAACGATAATCCTTGAGAGGCGAGTTGCGCGATGTTCGGTGTATTGATTTCGCCACCGAAAGGCGAAATATCAGTATAGCCAAGATCATCTGCAAGAATCAAAACCACATTGGGGCGGTTGACTGACTGTGCCTGAACCGCGCCAGAAATTCCGCTAAGAGCTAGAACAGCTGATGTAAGTATTGAAAGTGATAAATTCATGGTCCTTGCTCTTAGATAATTAGATAAAGATTTCTTTAAACAGACTTTTTACCAACCATTGGAAAGGCTCCTAGGTGAAGAAATAGACTGCCGTTAATCGTGTTGCATCGATAAGTTGACCAAAAAAGTTCAGAGTTTCGTGGGTAATTTTTTTGACCTGTGACACAAGTGCTGCTTGTTGATTATATTTTGTGGCCGACTATATCAAATTTCAGTTGCTCAAGCTTTGAGGCAGCGCCCCTTGCCAACCTTGAGCCAGTCTTCTAGAAAGCTCTGCCACCCGACTAGCCTGTCCAGGCACGTCCGCGAGGTTGTCGAATTCCATGGGGTCCTGCTGAAGATCGTATAACTCATTCATTTTCGCACCGGTGCCCTCCAGCGGAGACCATTGTGTGTAACGGTATCGAGCAGTTCGAATGGTAAGTCCGTCATGGCCTTCGCGCCTTGACTGAGAGAAGGCCGCTGACTTCCATTGGCGAGTTGGGTCTTCCAACAAGGGTACAAAACTTAGACCTTCCAGATCATGAGCCGGTTTCGGTAGATCAACTAACTCAGCCAATGTGGGATACAGATCCACTAGTTCCACCAAGCCAGGCACTGCTGCGCCGGCATTGCCACCATCGGGAAGTCGCACGATGAGTGGAACTCTTATGGATTCATCAAATTGGACGTTCTTACGCCACAGCCCGCCGTGTTCGTTGAGCTGAAATCCGTGGTCGCTGGTAAACACCACAATGGTGGATTCTGCCAGATCCAGGTCTTCAAGAGCCTGCATCAATTCGCCCACGTAGGTATCCATCATTGTCACCGTCGCGTGGTAGGCGGCGATGGCTTGCTTATGTTGGCGCTCGGTGAGTAGGGCATCAAACTTGCTAATTTCAGTTGCAGGGCTCGGAATATCAATAGTGTCGCCCTCACGTTGCGGAGGTAACTGAATCTGATCTAGTGGGTGCCGCTCGAAGAACTTAGCAGGTGCTACCCAGGGTTGATGGGGCTTGTGAAAGCCCGCTGCAATGAAGAATGGTTTGTCGCGGTTCTGGGCCAATAGTTGGATGATGCGCTGCGATGTGGTTCCATCCGGCGTCATGCGCGTTAATTCATCTGTGGCGCGCCAAGACAAAGGCAGACCTAGTGGTCTGCCGCCAACGCTTCGCAATACCTCTTGTCGGTTCATGCCGTTCTCGGACCCTATCCCCCAGGTGATATCGCGCACTTCAGATCTATCGATGCCAGGCAGATATCCGGGAAAATGTATGATGGCCTCTGGGTCACGGGACAAGGCAAAGTTAGAACTATCCCAGTCGACGATATCTTCGTAGGTGTTGTGCCCCACTTTGCCAACTCGCGCGGTATAGTATCCATTATCATGGAAGTGCTCGGGCAACAGGCGCATCTCATCACTCATGGTTTCAAGCGGCGGTTGTCGCGTTGTATGCACTCCATGTGTCGCAGGTCTTTGTCCACTAAGAAGTGATGCCCTTGACGGACTGCACAGGGGGTTTTGTACAAAAGCATTCTCAAAGCGAATGCCTTGGGCTGCGAGTTTGTCTAGGTTGGGCGTACTCACCGTGGAGTAGTGCGGCCGAGTCTTTGATTCGGCATAGGACCCTAGTGCAAGGTTTAGATCGTCCGCGATAATAAATAAGATATTGGGTTGAGCATTTTGTGTCATATCGCGCGCGGGCGCAGCGGCGTTTAACAAAACATTCACTGTGAGGTCATTGCTCTGGGCAGTGGCTGTTGTGCATAGGCTTGTAAGCAGCAATGCGCTACAAAGTGTTGAGTGCTTAAAAGCGCGTGTTGTTTTCGTTATATTTTTCATTATTTTTCCCTAAATAATTTCATTATTGGCAAGTTTCATGCCCTGAATAAATGGGCTGTAGGGCCTAATATTTTTGATTTTCAGTTTTATTGAGGACTGTTCTGAATCCGATGTGACTAGTTCCAAGGCCACTGTCTTGGGCCTCCCTCGCCGCAGGTCTAAAACGTAGACAAAAGTTTTCGGCACATAAATAGGACCCGCCTTTAATCACCCTGGCAATCGCCTCGCCATGATTGCTACTGTAGCCCTCTTGCTGACTTGGCCCCGCAGGATTGTCAGAGTCAGCAGGGTTGTGTTCTGGATAGTACCAATTCGAAGTCCATTCCCACACATTGCCGATTAAATCGTGAACGCCGTAGTCATTTGCCTCAAAGCAACCCACGGGTGCCAGACCTGCGTGACCATCTTGGGGTTTATTCTCCGCTGGAAACGTGCCTTGCCAAGTATTGGCATGGTGATGTCCGTTGGGAGCAAGCTCATTGCCATTCCAGGCAAATCTACCGTCATGTTTGCTGTGTGCCGCCAGCTCAAACTGGGCTTCTGTAGGTAATAATCTGCCTGCCCACTTAGCATAGGCCTGCGCATCATCAAAGGCGACATGAATGACCGGGTAGTTATCCTTAAGTGCAATAGAGCTATCGGGACCGTCTGGGTGACGCCAGTTTGTGCCAATAATCCAAGACCACCAGTTTGTGACAGGCTCACCTAGCGCAGGAGGAGTGAATAGCACCGAACCAGGTTTTAGAAATTCCGGGGGAACGTCAGCGGGCCAATTGGCAGGGTTGGGATTGCGTTCAGCGACAGTCACATAGCCTGTTTCTTCAACAAATCTGGCAAACTGCCCATTAGTCACTTCATGGGTGTCTATCCAGAAACCCGCGACGGAGACTTTGTGGGCCGGGCCTTCTTCGGGATAGGCGGAGCTATCACCCATAATGAATTCAGCACTTTCTATCCATACTTGCGCGCGGTTATCTGTTGAATCCACTCCAGTTATTTCAGCCAAACAAGAGTGAGTCGAGTGTGCATCATGAGCAGGCTGGGCAGCAGCCTGCGTGAAGAACAATAGGGCGCATGATGTGAGGCTAACAACTTTAATATTCATACTAGTCAATTTGAGGATGGTTGGGCAAGACTCATAGAAAATGTTTCAGAGCAGTTTTAATAGTGCACCCGTGATGACCGCACCATTTACCTGTAAGTAAAGCTACACTCTAGACGTTGGTCGAGAGCCGACAAGTCAGTGACATGTCATGCTGTGCCGCCGTTAAATCCGGAGACCACCAGCTAGAGTTCGTGGCAGGGCTTGGTTTGTCAAATCTATATTCGGAGTCGCCATAAGGGTTTTCAGTGATGAAGTGCTAACTACGATGCTGACGCAGCCGCTGCCGAGCCTGTTATGGGTGTTGCTCTGAAACAAAAGCTCTCTTATTATGAATTAAGATTCACAATGCGTAAGCGAGGTCCGATGGGACAAGAAACGATTAAAGAGCTCAGGAATCAAAACGGGTGGTCACAGAGTGACCTATCTTCGCTTACTGGGTTAAGTGTCAGGACCATTCAGAGAATGGAAAATGGCAAGGGAGCACCGTCAATGGAAACAGCGAAGGCACTCGCCTCTGTTTTCAATAGGCCGTTTTCAGATTTTCTTTCCTCTATAAAGACGAGTACGCAGCATACCGGTAGGGCTACACCCAAAGAAACTGCTTCATCTCCAAAAAACGCTGATATGCGAATGAGCTTTTTCCACAAAGCTGAAACTTATTGGCGCTCGACTTTTCTTATTATATTTGTAGCAACACTCTCTGGATTTCTTACTAAAACGTATCTAGAAATGGCGGCTCTCTCGGCAAATACTGCCGACATTGCGCTTCTAAGGTCTAATGAGCCGGCTTCGAGCCTTCCGGCAAATTTCGCACCTACAGCTTCAGCCATGCAAGAAATTGGGCGAGATCGCTTATTAGAATTTGCCCAGTATTATGGAGGCCAATCAATAAGAAAGGCATTCCAATTGTCTGGTAAGCCCGAAGGCGCAATTCACATGAACCTTTTTGAGGTGGTTATGCTGATGGATGTTGCGATAACAGTATCCCGCTGGGAGGAGATCGCTGGTTTGAATTCTGACCTCAGCGCACCCACGGTTTTGAAAAGCCATTTGCAGTGTTATGGCGAATCACGAGCCCCGTCGGATTCGGTGAATGAATCTATTGCGAAAATTACCATCTGTATTCGCGGCGCTTTGTCCGATGCTTATTGGGAGTTGAACCCTGCTATGGACCGAGCGCTAATGAAACTCGCGCTGACGATGAGAGAAATGGGTCCTGCCCTTATGTGGGAATTCTCTCGACCCTTCCCTAATGTGGCAACGAAGCAGATCATGATTGGCCAAGAACAATCGGAGGGTGTGGAGTAGTTTGATTTTACCCATTGATTTTCAGAATGGTTTTAATAGACGCGATGATCAGCAATTTTATCTCTCAATAAATGTGTGCTTTCTCCTCAAGTGTTGACGCCTCGATGATCGAAATGGGTATTTTTAACAAAGACTTCTTTTTTGATTCTCGGTTCTTTTAAGATTGCGCAGGTGGCAACTCTTTCTATATTGGCATCCCAGCTTTTGCAAATCTATCGTGAATTTCACTCAGCCAAAAGGTCACTGATTTCAACACTTTAAGCCGATCTTTTTTTTATGAAATATAGAAGGAAATCCTGCTTTATTTCCACCATCCTTTGGTGCTGACAAGTTAATCGCAAATAGGTCGGGATTTTTCTTATGACTCAATCGAAAATGCACAATCCTCACTTATTCTGATGCAAATTTATTCAACATGCGGCGTGGCTATAGCATAGATTCAATCTTAGTCGTCATACAGTGCCAGCGAAAGCTATCGGCATTTTAGAGCGTGCTGGATTACGGCTTGGGAAAGGGGCTAGCTATTTGGCTGCAGGAAATAGTGTTTTTTTCGACTTTAGTAGTTAACCTGTCAACATCGTTCTTTCACTGGGCTCAGATTTGATCTTCGTTAGTGGACGTCATCAATTGCCAAACGGTAATATGCAAAATACCTTATCTATTTCCTTTTCCCAAATTGAAAAATCACGGAGTCTCAATATGAAAGCCATAGTCTTAAAGGAACTTAATAAAAATGCCAAAGGAATGGATTTGTTCGATTCTCTGGTGACTGCCGATGTGCCATATCCAGAGCCGGGGGAAAATGAAGTGACTGTCAAGGTTATGGCAAGTGCACTTAATCATCGTGATCTGTGGATAGTTCGGGGTTTGTATGCCGGCATTAAGCCGCCGATCATTCTTGGCTCGGATGCAGCCGGCGTAGTAGACAAGGTTGGTAGTGGTGTTGATTCTAGCTTGGTTGGCAATTCGGTAATCATTAATCCAAGTTTACGTTTCGGTGATAATCCTAGAGTACAGGGTAAAGAATTCAGTATTCTTGGCTTGCCAGAGGATGGTACGCAGGCGGAGTACGTTAGGGTGCCCGCGGAAAATATCTTCGCGAAGCCGGATTTCTTGAGCTTTGAACAAGCGGCAGCACTGCCTCTTGCGGGCATTACAGGTTACCGAGCCCTGTTCACTCAGGGCAGACTGGAATCGGGCCAGGTGGTCGTTATAAGCGGTATTGGGGGCGGTGTGTCTTCGCTAATGCTGGCGATGGCGGTAGGGCGCGGAGCGAAGGTCTATGTTACTTCCGGCAGTGATGAAAAAATTGGCGCCGCGGTGGCAGATGGAGCTATCGCTGGCGTAAATTACCGCAGTGAAGATTGGGTCGAGCAATTACAAGCGCTAACCGAATCAGATGGCATTGATCTGGTTGTAGACAGCGCCGGTGGCGATGGCTTTGCGTCATTGGTTGATTGTCTGAAGCCTGGGGGTAGATTGACTTTCTTTGGCGCCACTCTTGGGTTCCCCTCTAGCCTCGATCTACGAAAAATGTTTTTCAAACAAATCACTATTCAGGGAACTACAATGGGCAATAACGCGGACTTTGCCAGCATGATTGACCTTGTTAACACCTTACAGTTGCATCCTCGGGTAGATGGACCCACGTCCATAAAAGATATCCGTGAGGCTTATAATAAAATGCACACAGGGGACCAGTTTGGGAAATTGGTGTTGACTCATGATGTGTGGAATTAGGCAGCTGAAATGTTAACTCTGCATTTAACAGAGTTTAGCGTATGGTCTAGTCAAAAATGGTCAAGCGCCACCGATTTCGGCCTAAAATAATCGAAACTACCGAGTGGCTTTAGCATCGATTCAAGCTGAGTTACCGTGACGTCGAAGATTGGATGGCCGAGGGGGCATCACCGTCAGCTATTCGCCTGTGGCGCAATAACATTGGTTCGAAATATTTTCAAAGGTTAAGAACAAAATATCAGGGTTATGGCGACACTTTCTTTATAGATGAGAGCTCATTAATCTCCATGGGAGGACGAGTTGTTTGTGGCAGGCTGTTGACTTGAATAGCAAGGCACTAGCGGACAATTAAGTCGTCACTCAGTGCCTAAAAAAATCTATTGGTGTTTTAGAAGCCTTGCGTTTGCATCTCGAAAAAGGCAGTGACGATTTAGTGGAAGCTAAGCAGTGGACTTTGAGAGCGGAAATAGTCGCCTTGTCAATACTGTTAGCGATGCTTGAAAACCGCTGGTCTCTTCTCGCGGAATGCAGCCACCCCCTCGGCGGCGTCTTCACTCTTCCCCACCTCTATTACATGGTGTCGCTCTAAAGCCAAACCTTCGTTGCTAAGAGGTGGTCGCGCAGCAGCGGCACACTCGCGGATGCTGTTGATAGCGATCTTGCTGTATTGGTTGATCGACGCTAAATAGTCTACAGCCTGATTCAGCAGAGGGGCCTCATTGTTGGCAATTCGATTGATCAGGCCCATCATTAAGGCCTCGTCACTTGCTACTGCTCGACCCGTTAGCATCATGTCCAGTGCGCGTGAGGGCCCCACTACGGCGGGCAGTAACTGCGTGCCGGCGTAGGCGGGTATCAAGCCTATCTTCACCTCCGGCAGAGAGCAGGTCACGTGGGGTGCCGCGATGCGGAACACACAGGCAAGCGCTAGTTCTAGGCCTCCGCCATAAGCGAGGCCATTGAGCGCGGCGATACTGATGAAGGGCGCCCTATGCAGGCGGACAAGTAAATTGCGGGCCCGGTCGGACTTGGTGCGAATCTCGTCCTCGCTTAGGCCCTCGCGTTCGAATAGGTCGGTGCCGGCGCAGAAGGCGCGCTCGCCGCTGCCAGTAATGATCAAGCCGCGATTGCCGGACTGCTGTTCTAACTGTTCGATACAGTCGGTTAAGTGGTCTAAGACCTCGCCTGTGATCGCATTCAGGCGTGCAGGGCGAGTGATAGTTAAGACAATGTGATCATCATGCTGGTCGATCTGGCAGGGGCTGTCGGTCAAAACTATTACCTCATGGCGTGAGCGAGTTGGTGAGTTTATATAATCCTCTGATAATAAACGATTAACGTCGCTTCAACTTCCATTAATTTTACAGGTGATGTTACTAAGTTTTTCTACTTGAAAAACACCTGAACCGCGGTCCAGTAAAATTTTTAACCGCCCAATTCAGAATTTAACGGATGCTATTTCTCAGCACAAGGCACGCGCAACAACCGACGTAAATGAATCAACCCGCTTAGTTTTGATTCGACTAAGTGAGGAAGGGCCTTGATGGCGGAGAAGGGCTAGTCTCGTGCAGCAACACTTGCCGAGCAAGAGTGTTTAAACTCATGCCTGGGCCGTGAGTAATCAAACCGACTTTTGTCTATTTTTAATGGCGCTAGGGCTTTGTTTTGCCTATTCATGGATAAGCTAAAATAGTAGTCTGTGCGGACAGTGCATACTGCCGATCAATATAGTGAGGTTAACTTGGAGTTAGAAGAATTACAGAGGCGACTTATTCCATTTAGTCGTGCTCACTATCAAGAAGACGCGCTAGAAGTCAAAAACGTGTTTAAGATGCCGGGTCATGCTGGCTTCGCCTATGGTTTCTCGGTGCAGACAGCTTTAGCTATAGACAAATGGTATATACGGCTGCCTCCGCCGGACGTGAAACTGCAGGGGACTGCCGACGTGCTCCGTCAGGTCGCGGCGCTTTCAGTGATGCCTAACTCGGTTCCTCACTGCACAGTTAAGTGGTCGGGGGACGATCCGCAATGGTTCGGTCGTCCCTATTTCATAGTGCCGCAGTTAGAAGGCGACGTGGTGAAGCTAAAGGGCGATGGCTGGGTCGAAGCGCTTGAGAAATCTGCGCGAGTTGGGATGGCACAGCAGGCTATCGACGCGCTGGTAAGAATTCACCGCGTGGATTGGCAAGGGGCGCAATACTTGGGTAAGCCGATGGCCTTCGAGGAGGATGTGGTGCGCTGGGACCGGTTCGTCGAGAAGGCTGCAGAACCACGCAGTTTGATGTTGGTGCCGGAAGTCCGCGAATTACTCCTAGCTCAGCTGCCGGCTAACGCGCCAGTTGGCATCTTCCATGGCGACTTTCAGTGGTCGAATCTGTTCTTCGCGAAGACTGGCAAGCTGCTTGCCGTGATTGATTGGGAGTTGGTTGGCGTCGGCGCGGTGCTCAACGATATCGGTTGGTTTGCTACCTTCAACGACCCGCTAGCCTGGGACGATTCGGGCCATCGAGGGCACTTCATGCCGCAAGCCGATGAGTTGATAACCATGTATGTTGAGGCCTATGGAGAGGAGCTTCCGGACCTTAACTGGTATCGCGCGTTGGCCTCTTACAAGTTTGCCATCATCACCGGTTTTAACCTGATGCTTCATCGCCGCGGCAAGCGCCATGACCCAATGTGGGAAACCTCCAAGGACTCTATGGAACCCCTGCTGGCGAGATCACTTTCATTGCTGACATAGTGCATTGGATGCCATGGTCCTATGCTAGGTTCGATCGAAATCTCATCAAAATAGAACCTAACGTCTGCTACTGACCAGTTCATTCTCTATATGTTAGGGGCATGATCCAGTCAAAGGGTAATGACAAGTTAACTTCCAATCTGCCAGTATTCAACTCAAACTCAGCCAGAATTGCAGAAGCATCACCGATTCCCACCCGACTAAATCTAGCATGCCGTGCGGCGATACCATTGATTCAGCTACGTCACCACGACGTCGAAAACTTGATGGTAGAGCGGGGTATGCGAAAGTTTAAACCGATAGAGCAAGCGCAGCGATTCTTGAATGCATACGCAGCCGTTTTTAGTTAATTCAATCTTGGACGGCATTTTGTATCAGCGAAAAAACCAACGACTCTTTCGTCTGTGCACCTTCACGTTTTGGGGAAAAGCAATGGGAATGTGGAAATGGCTTGAAGCGATTTTTGTTAATTCGAGAGTTAGATTGTAAATACAGAGATTTTAGTCAGAGTTGAAAACAAGCAATAAAAATCATATGGTAATTAGTCTAATTCGACTACAAACAGGAAGCTGCGATGCGAAGACGAGATTTCTTAACGAAGTTGCCCGGCCTTGCGACTATGCCATTGATGTTGCCGCAGGCTGCGAATGCTGCGCAGGCGGCGAACCTAAAGGTCACTGATGTCCGTTTGATCCGGATCAGGATGATCGAAGACAAGGGCATCCTTGCCCGACGCGTTGATACTCCCCGTGGAGGGCTGCACGTTAAGATTGGTGGGTTCACCGTGATTGAAGTGCACACAAATCACGGATTAGTGGGCATCGGCCCCGGGATCCCCCCAGAGAACATTGAGTCCGTGAAACAACTGCTCGTTGGCAAAGATCCTTTCGAAATAAATAAGCATGCCGCAGCGCTATACCGCCCGCATCGCAGATGGGGTGCCTCGGTAGAAATCGCGCTTTGGGATTTGCTGGGCAAAGCAACGGATTTACCGCTCTACAAGCTCTGGGGCGGTTCACGCGACAAAGTCCTACCCTATGCAGCCATGTGGGGCATCGGCACCGTGGAAGACCGGGTCGAAATCGCCATTGGACTCAAAGAAGACGGCTGGCGCGCCATCAAACTGCGCTCAGGGTTCAGGACGATGGAGGAGGACGTGCGTGTCGTGGAGTTGGTTCGGGAAGCGGTGGGCGATGATTTTCACATCCTTTGCGACGGCAACAAGGCACCCGGCAACGCAGACGCCCTGGGGGAGGATCCCACGTACTGGAACTTTAAGCGTGCTTACGACACGGCGATGGAGTACCAGCGACTTAATGTATACTGGTTCGAGGAGCCACTGCCCCGCTATGACTACGCCCGATTGGCGGAGCTTAACCGGCTCCTGGCGATGCCGATGGCAGGCGCCGAGTCAAATTGGGGCATCCATGAGTTCAGATGGCTTCTTGAGCAGGGATGTTTCGACGTCCTCATGCCGGAGATTGGCGATATCGGGCCTCTAATGTCCCGCACGGTCGGGACCCTCGCGGC
>Ga0114998_10001995_pt1 | contig 15706 bp, 11 predicted proteins | sample ArcticOcean_MG_C_5_FD_87044 | JGI IMG/M metagenome (GOLD analysis project Ga0114998, IMG submission 87044) | Marine microbial communities from western Arctic Ocean - ArcticOcean_MG_CB4_138 | ecosystem: Environmental > Aquatic > Marine > Oceanic | place: Arctic Ocean: Canada Basin | collected...
AAAATGAACATATTTCTTTGTGTGTATGTGTATGTGTGATGAGGTCAATGTTTTCGACGATACGTGTGCGCGCACGTTGAGTGTTCTTGTTCCATGAGTGGTGATCGGTTTCTCTCTCTTTTGTCTCTCTCTTTGTGCGCGTGTGTTTATTTATTTCATTATTATCTAACACTTTCTCCTCTCTTCTCTTGATGAACAATAACAAAAACAAAAACAGCGAGCGGAGAAGGCGGCGTAACGCACGAAGGGCTAACGATTCACCCAGCGGCACCTGTACATAAAATTTTAGGCACAGCAATGGGAGGACTGATGTGGTTTTGGGTCATGTATCGTTTCTATCACGATGGGGAGACTTTGATTTACGGTCACGAACCGCATTTTTTACACGACGACGATGATCATGGCCACGGGGACGATAAGCATTGATTATTTATGATTGATTGATTGCTGTTCATACATATACTTAGAATAAAATACATATAATAAACAAACGCTTTGTAAAATATAGAATTAGATATAACACGAATTGAAAGCGATTGAATAATAAAAAAGCGGCGGTCGCGGGGCATCATAGATGAACGACGTTTACTACATATGCATTATTTGAATGTATTAATAAAAGTTATTGTAAGTAGACGATCTGAACCAGTTATAATCTGGAAGAAATTGTGTTGGACCAATAGAGGCGATTGCCAATTCTTGGTCGCGAAGGTATCTCCACGCGGTTTCCTTCACAGTCTCTGCGTTCACCGCGTCAATTCTTGCAAACAACTCTGCTCTCGTCATTCTTTTTCCATACGTCAACAACTGTCTACCAATCTCTTCTGCATTCGCCGATGTCGAGGATTCTTGGTGTAACGTGAGCGATGCTTTCAAAGCTTGCTTCGCTCTTTCCACGGTTTCGGGTTGGCTTTGATAAATCAAGTTTTGAAATTCGCGCATGACGGCAAATGCAACTTCGTCCAATGCATCATTCTTTTCCGTCGCTACGTGGACACCAAACAAACCAGTATCGGAATAGTTTGTGTTAAATGTCATGAATGAATTTCCTAAGTCGTTTGAGTGAAAGATTTGCGCCAACTTTGAGCTAACCTCGGAAGCGCCCGGCGCGTTTTTATCCCACGAACCCAACATCGCTTGCATGACCAATAACGGCATCGCATCAGGTGATGTCCAACTCGCACCTTTAAAAGCGACCGCGAAATTTGTCACTTTCATGTCATCGTCTCTGATTCGCACCTCTGAACCTGTGAAATGTCCAGGATCGGAAATGATCGCATCTTTGGTCGAAACGCCTTCCTTCGGCAAATCTTTAAACGCGCTCTCCGCGAGCTTCACCAATTGATCGTGTTCAACTGCACCAGTTCCGACAATAACCATTCTGGGCGCAGTGTAATGCGTTTTGATATATTTTTCCAAATCATTTCTCGTAATCGTGCTCACGTTTTCTGCAGATCCGAGAATCGTTCTGCCTAAACCGGTGTGCTGAAACGCAGTCGCGTGCAAGTGATCGAACAAAACCTCCTCGATTTCCTTCTCCACTTCCTCAGCCTCTCTTAAGATTACTCCTCGTTCTCTCTCAATAGCTCTTTGCTCTAACGCCGAACGTTGTAAAATATCCGACAAAATATCAACCGCTTTACCGATATCTTTCTTCAACACTTTTGCGTAATACGTCGTCTGCTCTCTCGACGTATAGGCGTTCAAGTGTCCACCCATATCCTCAATCTCTTGCTCTAAAGACGCAGCAGTGCGCGTTGCCGTTCCCTTGAACGCCATATGTTCAAGAAAGTGTGCCGTCCCGTTTGTCGCTTTCGACTCGTATCGCGATCCGGCGTCGATCCAAACACCGATCGTCGCAGTTTCGCTATACGGAGCGGCTTCTGTAGCAACTCTTAATCCAGACGCTAACGTCGTGACCTGTTATTATTATTATTATTACATATATATATACATTGCATTTGCATTATTAGAATTTGAGGAAGATGATGATGATAACCGCGGTTAATAAATATGATCACGCTCGCGACGACCGTCAAAGAAATCAAACGAGAGAGAGCGAGAGAGAGAGAAAATCCACCAAAATCCCAAAAGCCGAGAAAGAGATCGAACGATCAAAATCAAGGAAACAATCAAACCTATTTATTACGTAATACGCGTCACCCATTTCTCGACAGAACACACACACACACACAAACAAAAAAACAAACAAACAAATCATCTTCGTAAGAAATCGAGCATAGAATAAATAAATACCTTGCACTCGTCCTGCTGTAAGATCGCTTGATGCGAGAAATTCTGCGTCTCAGGTTGCGACCACTTCATGAACACAGAGTTTTCGTCGTGACCGAGGTTCAACCGTTGAAGATCCGTCGAAGCGTTCGATGCGAACGATGCACGAATGAATTGAGCGAGTTGATTATTGTTTTTGTTGATCGCGCGTCGAGCTACGCGAGCTAAACATCTCGCATACATCTTTCAGTGCTAGTAATAGTACGAGCACGCGAGTGTTTTCCAAAAGAGTGTGTTGTATGGGCAAAACGAATAAAGTGCTAAAAATGCTTATTTGTGGGGAAACCAAAAAAGTGCTAAAAATGCTTATTTGTGGGGAAACCAAAAAAGCTGAATAACCTTCGAGAGAGTAAAAATGTGAGCGCTGCCACATGGTGTTAGTGATTAAAAAATACACGCGAGATCTCGAAAGAAAATACTAACCCATTGACCGTACAATGAAGAACAATAACACTAATAGTAATGATAACGAGAATAACAACGAATATAATTCGAACGATGGGACGAATAACACGACTGACGCGTTAGCGATGGAAAATCGAGAGCTATCGGAGTTCTTCTTAAAATACGAGCGAGGCATAAAGGAGCTCAAAGAAAACCTGGAAGAAGTAGTCACGGAGAGCGAAAACGAAGCGAAGGTTTTGGCGCAAAGAGCTGTGGATATTATGGATGAGGCGAAACAGAGATACGTGGACTGTGCGAATGAAAACGCGCGTGGGAGCGTGTATTTGAGAGAAATTAAACAAAAAGCTATCGATGCTTTCTCGTTGATTTCTGAATTAGATGACTGCGCAGAGGAGGAATGAATAAATAGTGTATGGTAATAACAAATATACAGCAGTTACGTGTTTATAATCAATTAAAATCACTCTACTAAACCTAAGATGTTCCCATGGAAGCGACCTTGCTCTACTCGATACCATGGTAAAGACGTCGTGACAACACCTTCTGCGTGTAAAGATTTTATGCGAATTAAACAATCTCTCGCTTCCATGACGTCGTCGAACCAATATTTTTGACCCTCGAGTTCAAAGAAATCTTGGTCACCTCTTCCTAGTATTAAGACGCAATCGTTGTCTTCGGCCAATCCAATAGCTGCTCGAATTGCGAAAAATCTATCAACAATCACGAATCGCTTCACCATGTTTTGTAACTCAACCGCCTCCGCTTGCGCGTTTGGATGAAGCAAATACATATCCTGCATGAAAGGAATATCTGCAATAATACCGTCAGGTAATCTTAGTTGCACCGCCCTTAACCCGTACACACGACTTCGAAAGCCTTCGACGACGTCATCTAACAGATCGTAACAATCTTCGTTCTTTGGTGACTGTGTGCTTACAAAGACAACATCCGCATATTTATCCACCGTCTCGCCCATCTTACGTCTCAACTCTTTCTCTGGCGCAGAATCCATTACAGTATAATCATGATTAGTACCATCAGCACCGACGACGACGATCACACGACGACACTGCGTAATTGCTCTCGCTGACTGAATTGCGTTTCGAACATCCTCCGGCGTCTTTGCGCTATCGACCAAAGTACAAAACTTCTGTCCCTCGTCGACGAGTTGCATGCGACCAGGTATAGAATTAGCTCTTGATAAACCTTCCGCGATAGATTCGATATCAATTTCACTTGCAAAACCACAAGCTATTGAAGCTAAAACGTTCGAAATATTTGCATCACCAACGAGTGCGGTAACAATTTCCTCTTCTTTGTCTAAATTTTTCATGTACACCTTAATAGCGGTCTCATAAAGAGACAACTCGGCGCTCTCGCAAAAAACATCTGCCATATCTTTATGCTCAGGTTTGCGAGCATATAATATTACTGGAACTTTGCAATTGGCGATTATATCAGCAGCAAATTCATCATCTAAGTTTACGACAACGCGCTGCCTCTGCTTATCATTTAAAGAAGATACAAGCGTAAGCGCTCGCTCACGCCAGTTTTGTACCTCTTCCTCGGATAAGTTGCTTTCATAACTAGTTTCGTACTCTCCATCATCATCGCCTTCATCATCATTCACTTTTTCTTCTTTTTCAACTTTTCCTTGCTTTACTATATCATCTATCCCAACATCATCTTCGTTTTCTTCATCCGAAGATGCATCTGAAGTCGAAGCCGCCGCCTTGTCTTTTTTATTGTCGTTGTTTAGAGCTGCCATTCTAGGAGAATTTGTAAATACAAGGATGTCAAAGTCGATGTTATTAATATGCCCTTTTACCAAGCTTTCGTCGGAGATTTCCATGGCTACTGCGCAAGCGCCTGCATCGACCATGCCAGCTAATATCTGTTGGTTTTGCAACGCGTCTGGTGCTTTCTCTGGAATCTCGTACTTTCCTTGATATGGCGCAAGCCACCCTGGTGCGGAACATGCTCTGTCTTTGTTCAAGTCTGGCTCTTCTGCTCTCCAAGCACCACCGTGTTGAGTAATTTTCATGTTCGGAATGATTGGATCGAGAAAAAGTTCCGAGGCTTCGCACCCCCGGCAAAATATGCTGCCGCCCTCTCTCTCTTGCGTTATTCTTTCATCGGCTGGAACGCATTTTTGGCCACATTCCGAGCACGCGTGCTCGAGTTCGTCCATATCTTCGGGAAGGATTGATGGTGTCACAAAGTACCCACTCGAGGTGATCACACCTGCTCTATTTTCAACCTCTACGTTGTCGTCATCTTCATCGTCGTCGTCGTCGTCTGCATCGTTTTTGCTATCTGTTCCCTCTCTCTTCAACCTATATCCGCTCGTCTTAAGTATTTCTTCTTTGCTCGCCTCGAATATTTCTTTAATCAAATTACACGTAGTATCTTTCCCTCTGTGTCCAAAAACGCCGGCGACGATGAGTTTCCCAGACGGATCGTCGTAAAAAGCCTTGCCAAGTTTTCCCAAAATATCTTTCGTGCTTTTCACGATAACGACTGGCGCTCCGTTTGCGTTTTCTACAACCCCTTTTTCTCTTTCTGAAACAACTGCAACCGCACGTCTCAACTTAATAGCGTCTTCAACTTCGTTATGGCCATCGTGTGGATCTAGTTTATCATCAGAGTTATCTACGCATATGAAAAGGTCACCCTCGAGCGCATAGCGCGCGTCGGATACGATGCCAGTAATTTCTACGTCTTCCTCTTCGTCTAAATCTATCCATTTAGCGTCCTCGATACCTGCTGCTTCGAACGTATCTCTAAGTCGCCCGACGTTTTCTTCTATATATTCTTCGTTTTCGTCGTCATTTTCCTCGTTTTCTTCATCATCATCTTCTTCATCATCATTCGCAACCTCGTCGCTTTCATCATCATCATCTTCAAAGTATTCATCATCATCAACATCATCATCATCATCATCTTTAGCCTCCAACAAAATTTGTGTTCTGCCCCTCGTTCCTCTCCTACTCCTTCTTCCACTGATTACTGCAGTTAAAGAAGAAGAAGATGATTTAAGGGCTAACGGTTCACGCATCATCACCTCCATCCTCGTTTGTCTCATAGCGAGCAACTGCTGAGGAACGACCGATCTCGAAAAACCCGTCGTCGTCATCGTCATCTGCGCTCGTTGACGATGATTTTTTTGACCGCGATTTTGTCCCATCGTCGTCACACAAATCGGTCGTTTCCATGCTCTGTTTTTACTTAAAGCGGTCACTTGTAGTCCATTGCGCGATCGACACAGATGCGTTCTTCTCGACGTCGTCCTTTGTTTCGTGCGTGTTATTATTTCTTGTCGTTTGTGTGGATTAGCGCTAGGCGATATCATCATCATCTTCTTCCTCTTCCTCTTCCTCTTCTTTCGCCGCCGAAGTAGGGGAAATAAATAAAATAACAAAAAAGACGAAAGAGAGCGCGAGCGAAAAAATCAAGAACAAACAGCAGAAATCAAGAAAAATCAAGAAAAACAAACAGACAAAGGGAAAAAGCCAATCAAAAGCAGGAAATTCTGAATAATTGAAATCAAGAAAAACAGAGGGAAAAAGCCAAGCAGGCAAAACTGCAAAGTGCTGGCAGCGCATCAACTCATCATCAAGAAACAAAGGACGAGATCGTATCAAAGAACGACTGGACTCGACTGATGATGATGATGATCACGACAACGAGAGTACGGTCTGGTGAAAGCACTGTTATTACTAGTTCGAAGAGTAGTAATAAAGGGAGTACTGCTACTGATAAGAACAGCGCGAGACGGGTTTTAGTCGTCGTCAAAAATAAGAATATTTCCAACAACCTAATAATGACTTATTGTTCTAATCGTACTGACGAGCAGAAGAAGAAGAAGAATATGGTGAGAACGATGACGACGACGACGACGACGCGATCGTTAATGAACAGAGAAACGAGAGGGGTAAATAGGCATCGCGTAAGAGCGACTAAAGAGGACAAACAAGCAGAGATTGAAGAAATCACGAAGAAATGGGGACTCGAGGCTGGGCTATGGAACATATTCAAATCTACTCCAGAAACGAAGAAGAAGAAGACCGATATGATGAATGGAGAAGAACAGGAACAAGAAGGAACTAGTACTGGAGAGAAGTTAACAGGGTCGAGAATGGATATGGCGAAACAGCTCTTGAAGACGTACGGGTCGGCGTATTTAATCACGTCGATATCGCTTTCGCTCGTTTCTTTCGGCGTGTTTTACGTCCTCGTGAGTTCGGGCGTAGACGTCGCGGCTTTATTATCAGTAATTGGCATCACGGCGACGCAGAATTCAGAAAAGGTTGGGACTGTAGCTATTGCATACGCTGCTCATAAAGCGGCGAGCCCTATACGTTTCCCACCAACCGTGGCTTTAACGCCGATCGTAGCAAAATGGATGGGGAAAATTCCCTCCGGCGACGAAAAGAAAGATTGAAACAAACACAAACTCAATCCGCCGCCGCGCGCGCGCGTCTTCTGATGATGATGATGACGATGATGAGAACAACAAACACTTTTGCGCTTCCCTAGAGAGAGAGAGAGAGAGAGAGAGAATAGTGGTGTGTTCGATGTAATAAAATTAAATATATTTGGATAAAGAAACTTGCCAGCATCAGGGCATCAGGGTCTCTCCTTTTTTGTCTGCTAAATGTCTACTCTGTCTGTTCAAACTCTCTCTTCTTCAGATTTAATAATAGTTTGTAATAGTTTATAATAAAAGTAATGATAATAATGCGATCAACGATCATCACGAAATCAGTAGTACTCCTAATCCTTATAGTATCAATCAAGAGTACGGTTGAATGTAAAGAATATGCCAAAAACGAGATATTAAAACTAACCGATAAGACGTTCGAGAAAGAAACGCAAGCGGCGACTGGGCAAACAACTGGAAAATGGTTAATATACTTCGATGTTCATCATTCGTATAACGAATTCTTGACGCCAACATTAAAGGCGACTTTGAAAAAATTGGATAAAGAACAGAAGGGAGAAGAGTATCGAGGCGAAAGATTCGTCGCGGCTGAAATCAACGTCGATGAGGAATATTTCACGAGAGCACGTTTTGATGGTTTCATTGAGTTCCCTTCGTTAGTTTATTTCGAGAGACAGCAAATGAGAGTGTTCGATGCAGATCATACTGCGGCTGGGAAAAGCGTGGTCGATGTGAAGCAATGGATGCGATCGATTGACGCTCGTTTTATGAATGTACCGAAGACGTTGTCCGCTATTGGCGTCATGCGAGTGTATAAGGAGCAGAAAATGAAGGCGCTTCATGGATATAGTTTACGCGTACGAAGAGATTCGAAACATTGGATGAGAGCGTTTAGGGAGGCAGGTATTGATTATGCTCTTGCGCAAATGCACGAGAGCGTAACGATGTCGCCAAAGCTATACGGTTCTATTCTAATCGCTTGTGCTTTGGGTATGATTACTTTTTTTGTCGCAATGTCAAAGCTCGTCCGCAGCAGCTCGGGAGATTCGAAGCGTAAAGCAGAATGATCATTTCGTTGAAAGTTGTTTTAGTACATGAAAGATACAGACCTATTATTTATTATTATTACTTCGATTTTTAACCACTACTAATCGATTAAGAACGTTCCTCGAAAGTAAGGAGGTTGTACACTTCTTACCTTTTCATAAGCCTCGTCGAAAGCGGATACCATTTTGGTCGGCAAAGGCCCTTTTTCCGAAGCCAATAAATTTTCGCGACATTGCGCGAGCGATGATGCTCCAATGATAACAGCGTCTCTTTTTTTCCCAGACAATTTTGAGTGGAAATATAACCATCTTAAGCTCGCTTCTGTTGGCGATATTCCGCACTCTTCACTCGATTTTTTAACAATTTCGACGGCATCGAAGTAACAATCGTTCCAGAAACGATTTTTATACATGTCGTTGTTCTTAAATCTTCCAGCTTTGATTTCTTCATCACTTTTTGTATGTTTTCCTGTCAATAAGCCGCCAGCCAATGGATTGTATGCAACGAAGCGCATGTTTAGAGACTTCAACGCAGGTATCAATTCCGGTTCGACCTCACGCGTCAAAGCGTTATACATGCCTTGGTATATCGTTGGTACGACAAAATTATTTTCTTTACAAATAGCGTGCGCTCTCGCTACTTCCCACGCAGCCATGTTCGACAAACCGAGTTCTTTAAACGCGCCAGATTTGAACAACCCTTGAGCGGTTTCGAGAACCTCGAACAATCTCGTCTCCGAGTCCGGCGCGTGTAAATACAAAATATCAATCGAACCAGGTTGCAGATTTAGTAAACTTTTACCTACTTGCTTTCTAAAATTATCTCGTTCTAATCCGCCTTCACCAGCGGTCGATTTCATTTTCTCCCCCCACGGGTTCGCTTTCGTCGCAATCGAAATCTTCTCCAAGACATCTTTTTCCATCGTACTGAAAATCTTCCCTAATAATACTTCGGTCTCTCCATTAGCATAGGCAATAGCAGTATCGAGCTCTATTTTACTATTCTTTGTGTTTTTAATGTATTCCATGATAATCTCTTCCGATTGTTCTTTATCTAAAACAGTGCTCGAATAAGTCCAACCGAACGTCATCGTTCCCAAGATCGTCACAACTGCTTCGCCTTGAATAGCGAGTTCTACATCTTTTTTAGTCGTCTTAGTCATGCTATTATTACTATTACTATTCGATGAAGCTATCCTATGTCTGCGTGTTTTTGTTTTCTTCTGCTTTCTCGGTGTTGTTAATGAAACGAGCGAAGTAGGTATTATTTGATTCGTCGGAACAGTAGCTCGCATGATAGATAGATAGTAATTAGATATTATTCGCTTAATGATGATGGTCGTTTTTTGAGCACTTTTTATGCCTGATGCATGCCATTGCGAGCACTTTTTTTCTACTTCTACTTCTACTTCTACTTCTACGCTCTTAACGGCGCGAATTCTTTCCTATGAAACTTCCCTTCGTCAAAGAAAGCGCACTCTATTCTCCTCCCACCAAATATTTTATTATGTATCTCTAACCCGCATTGTAAACAATCATCGGCTTTAAGAAATTGGACAAAAGCGCAAACTCGCGTTTTCTCGTTTCGCCAATTTATTTCAGTGACTTCGAATAAGAATATTCTATGTATTGAACCGTACGTTTCACATATTTCGGCAATTTCATCTTCCAAGTTTTCATCGACGCTAGTTTCGACGTTTTTAATCATTAAAATTGACGTCTTTTCAACCGTATCGTCAAACGGCTCTAGAAGCTCATCACAACCTTTATTACTCGAAGTGTCTTCAATTTTAATCACGCGTCGCGCTTTGAACAAAGGTTTTGATTTAACGATTCTTCCAGCATCTTTATCATATTTCTGTATCTCTAACGGGGTATCTATTCCTTGTTCTTGTTTCCCTAGTCCTTTACCTTTTTCCCACCCCATCTTCATCATCATCTTCATGGCCAACGACATCCCTTTTTCGGCGACTGGTATCTCTAAAATCTCTTGTCCTTTTTCTTTCTTATTCTTCATCATAATCATTTGCTGATGCATTTCACTAATCCTATTCTTCCTTTCCATTGCATCATCATCTCTCTCTTTCTTCTCCCTATCCTCGCGCGTACTTTTCATCTTTTCGTCCTCGTACGAGTTTGGCGTCGAAGGGTCGTATTCATCTACGCAGTCCCATTGTCCTCCTCTAACGACGTCATTATTTTGAGAAACATTCGAGTTCATCATCATCATAGCCGTCTTCTCCTTCTGTTGTTGTTGTTGTTTCTTCAAAATCGATTGTTGTTGTTGTTGTTGTTGTTGTTGAGAATGATTATTTCTCTTCGCTTTTAACATCATTTGTTGTTGTTGTTGCATTTTCAACATTTGGTTCTTCGTCGTTTGACTTATCGATTTCTTGATCGTAGCAGTAGTATGAGCAGTAAAAGTAGTACTACTAGTCTCTTTCCCAGACGAGGCTCTCGCTAAGTTATCGTTGTTATCATTATCGGCGATATCAACGGCATCAACAACGTCATCATCGTCTCCTTCCTCCTCCTCCTTCTTCTTCTTCTTCGCGCTACAAGTAGGTAAATCTCCAAAAAGTGAAGAAGTTTGCATTTTATTGATACGCGGTATACTACTCATCGTCTTCTTCCCCCTCTTCTTTCAATCGCTAATCGTATTACTATGCAGCAGGGTTCAATCAGTGCACGCACGAGTACTGATACTAAGCATCATAATAATATGTGTCTGTGTGATTTGTTGATTTGTTGATTGGTAGTGGGGAAATCCGAATTCGGCAGCGTAAGAGAAGAACAAAACTGAAAGCGCATTCGACGCGATAATAAAGAACGATAAATAATTTAATTAAATAAATAAAACCACGGCGCTTGGGAACAAAACATGCAAACTTATCATCACGAACGGAAGATCTGTACTCTCGATTTAGACACGGAGAGAGAATTTACTACTACTGCTACTGCTAATGCTAATGCTGCTTCTCAAGAATTGGAAGAAGAACAAGTAAATAATAACAACTACGACGTTCTGTTCAGTGAAATCTCTGCCGGTGCCAGTACTAGTAGTAGGGATGACGATGATCGCGATGACGATGAAGGCGATGATGAGAAGAAGAAGATACAGAAAACAACGACGACAGTGAAAGTGTTAACGAAGGACTCGAAGGGAGTACTCGTGCAAATCAATCAGAGGAAGAATGAGAACGAGAATTATTATTATTTCGACCTCTCCAGAGCGTTCTTCGGTTTAGACACGGAACAGAAACGCTCGATTGTGGAAGATCGAGACCAGATGTTAATAGGAACTTGCGAAGACGAGTCAGAGAATAAGAAGAGAGTTGTTGGAGTTTTCGTTGCGAAACGTTCTGGGGTATGCGCGTTCGTGGAAGCGAGCGAGCGGGATAGTTGCGAGGGGAGAGGGTATTGTTTGGTTAAGATTGGGGATGGTAGTAATGGTATAGTTAAACCGACGTCGTTGATCGTGTCGTGTACGTCAGACGGCGGAGTCGTGGCGATTATTGGCGATACGAACGGGGACGTGTTTTGTGCGAGATGCGATGATTTAGTCTCCGCGTGCGTAGTCGATAAGTGCGAACGAGAGGCTACGACTGCAATGATGAACGTAAGTGGTGGGTCACCTTCTGCTACTACTACTACTCAGAGACGGAATGATTCTATTTTGAGTTCACCGCAAAAGGCTGCGACGGCGGCCGCGAGAATAGCATCAAAAATAACCAAAAAAGCCGGGAGTTTGTTATTCAATAGCGGGAGTCATAAACCAGTAGTGTCTTTGAAATGGGCGGCGGAGATGCCGGAGCTGAAAGAATTGAGCGGAATGAATACTGTATCGCGAAATTTTTTTGTTTTGAAAGAGAAGGGCGTGATCGAATGTTGGAGGTGTTCGTTAGATTCGTCCGTGATTACTCCCGATTTAGTATCTTCTTGCGATATCAACACCGAGCTCGCGGCGCGTACGAATCAGTTCAGTAAAGTTTTAGATTGGGATTATATCAAAAAGTATGACGACGTAATTTTCGCAGTCTTTTTATGCGAATCAGTTCAGTTACACAAAGTAGCGCATGTTTTTGAGTTTAAGCAAGAGCGAAACCTCGAAGCGTTTAAATTAGTGCAGTCGTTTGAAATATCTTCCGCAAGTTGCGCAAGAATTCTTCTATCGAGTAATGGCAAAGCAATCGTGACTATGGACTCATCAGAGACTAAAGACAAGACGGCGGCGATGACGACGACGACGACGTGTTATTACGGAGCACATTTTGCAAAAGCAATTGCGGCCTTTAAGCAAAAAGAAATAGTATCTTTGTGTCGCAGTAGTAATAGTTTGAATAGTGGTTCTTTTTTGGCGCTCGCTGATCCATCATCGGGTTTGAGCATTTGGGAGTTCGTTCCTCCAACAGAGTCTGAAGAATACGCTTCACCTCCTCAACGAACGAATGCTGCTCCGTTTACTTCGCCAATTAAAACTAGAATTGTAGATTTCGCTCACGAACAACAATCGAGCCAGCTAGTTATAGAAGAGCACGAGAAGATGAATTTGGACGATTTGCGCTCGCCGTATGCGAGCGTTTCTACTGCATACGATGATAGTGCGAGAGCGGCCGATGCGAGATTTGTGAAAGATTCCTTTGAGAATATGAATAATTACGAAGCAGTTGCAGAACTCGCGGCAACGCAAATAATCGCTGGGAAAGAAACTAAGCCTTTCGCCGCGCATTCGGCCGCTATAGTTGATACTTTACCGAAGCGTTGGTCTGGGGCAAGGACTGCTTCGGGAAAGGACGTTAGGACTTTATTGGAGGAAAAATCGATTACGCATGAAAGATATACGAAATTTCTAGTCGACTCTGGTGCGTGGGGAAATACTGCACCTCATGAAAAGATGATGGTCTTGAGAAACGGAGAAACAACTTTTGCGCTCTTGAGCTTGAGAGCTTTATTAGATACTCTTAAAATTGAAGAAACAAATCAAAGGAGAAGTATACTGAGTGAAATCGTAGAAGATGCTGGGAGGGAAATAGGAAAAGCGGACAACACGTTATCTCGTTTTAGCGATGACAAAGCTTCCGTCGTCGTCGTTAGTGACGATATATTTTTTAGTCGTTCGTCTTTATTTTCGAAGGTGTTTTGGAACGCGACTGCTCGCGTCGTCGAAAAGAAAATCAACGAAGCTTCTCAACAAAGTGAACGTCCGGCGGATAACATCCGCTTAGAGTGTTTGAATCAAGCTGCTAGAGTGGTTTCAATCGCACTCGATTGCTCGAACGAGTTTCGAAGACGTCATAGCGACTTATATCCAGCTCAAAGAGTTTCTGTTGAAGAAAATTGGACGTCTCAAGCATCCGCGAGAGAATGCTTGAGAGTTATATCTAAATTCTCAATCGACGTGTTCAACGCAAGTAGATTGGACGTCGGCGCCGCACTTTATACAGTTGCTCAGCCATTACTCGATGCCTCGGCTTCGAACGTTTTATTCACGAGGACTGAAAAATCGTTGAAGGAATATAAAAACGACCGAATGTTAATTTTGCCCGCTCTTTTAAATTGCGCTCGAGCGCACGTTTTGCAAGCTGAAAACGTCGCCGCAACGTGCGAATCGCATTTTGGCTACGATGAATTGTTCACATTCTGCGACGCAGAAGGAGGAAAACCGCGTTTGTTTCATTACATGCGAACGCTTAAAGCCGAAGCTGCGGCGCCATTCAACGAAAATAGTTTTTGTTTTTACGTGTTTCAGAAAATCTTTTGGAGCGCGCAGAATAACAACAACAATAAACGAGTTTCTGCGATTTTGAGAGAAATCCCAGACGAGTTTTCGAAGCAACTCTCTCAATTTCTTGACTCAAATACGACGAATAACAATAATAAAGCAAAGTGGATACATGCGATTCGTAGAGGTGAATTCGAAAAGGCGAGCAAAAGTTTAGAGGAAGATGACGGGTTGCGATACGAAGCGAAGATAGCTTCGATTTTAGCCCTTCGTAGTAGTAGTCAGTAGTACCAGGTACAAATTATTTATAATAAATAGATGCAATTGTAGTCAGTACTGTTGATTGGCATGAAGCCTCCTTGAATTTGTGACGCACGGTCAAGAGCTCAACGGGACTACGTACTATGATACAAACCGTCAATCGATGAATCCAGCACAATCTTTTCAAACAGTACAGTACACATTTTTTTAAATCATAAATCCAGCCATAGCAACGCTATTTGCCGCCTGGTGCGCTACTACTTTACTAGCTAAAATTGATGCTAAAACTAAACCTCCGTACGTTTGATTGCTCCTAAATTTATCGCCGCAGTCTTTCCTATTTTTTAAATCAACCGTATATATTTGCCAAAACAAATGCGCGCCGGCGGTTGAAATTATAGTCGGGTAAAACATCCAATGAACATCGGCTAAATATCCACTCATGAGTACACCAGATAGTGCTCCAGTGCCGAAAAGAGACAAAATCGCTTTCGTGTTTGTCTCGAACAATCTCGCGGATGATTTTATGCCAATTTTCTTATCGTCCTCGATATCTTGGTGAGCGTAAATAGTATCGTATACCATCGTCCAACATACGCCGCTGAAATACAAAGCGACAGCTGGGGGTTCTAAAATTCCACCAGTAATCGCAGTCCAACCCATTAACGCACCCCAATTAAACGTAAATCCAAGAAACAATTGAGGCAAATTCGTCACTCTTTTCATTAAAGGATAAATTACAATCAACGGTAAAGACATTACACCGAGAATTTGCGTGTTCAAATCGAGTTGGTATAAAATTACGCTACCCAAACTGAGCTGCGTTACTAAAAACTTTAAAGCGTTTGGAACTGTTATTCGCCCAGATGCCACTGGTCTATTCTTAGTTCTCTCTACTTTCGAGTCCATTTTCCTGTCCCAAATATCGTTAATAGTACACCCGGCGCCTCTTAAGAGAATAGCTCCGGTTGAGAATAACACGGACATTTTTATTGTTTCGTATGATGATGATGATGATATATCAGATGATGCGAGTACTATTGACCATAGACACGGATATGCAAGTAAATATATCCCTATCGGTTTATCCAATCGAGCGAGTTCTATGTAGTCTTTTATTGTTGTTGTTGTTATTGTTGAAGATTTGTTATTGTTTCTGTTTCCGTTGTTCTCGAGAGATTCTGAAGAAGAAGAAGAAGAAGAAGAAGAAGAAGCGGCGAATCCACGGTTGTTTGTTGTTCTTGCTGAATGACTTTTGTTCTTATGAGTATTAGTATTATTACTATGATGATGATGATGATGATGATGATGTCTACTCTTCTTCTTCTTCTTAACAGAATGTTGATATTCTCCCGAAGATGACTGTGATGAGAACAGTCGAAGAAGAATAACACTTATTTCATTCTCTGTAGCAGCAGTAGTAGATGATGATAATAATGTACTCGCGGCGACATAACGATGTGACAAAGAGGGGAGAAGACGACGACGAGGACTTCTCTGCATCGTCGTCAACTTTTGAAGTCTTTATTACGTCTA
>Ga0114998_10001996_pt1 | contig 15705 bp, 9 predicted proteins | sample ArcticOcean_MG_C_5_FD_87044 | JGI IMG/M metagenome (GOLD analysis project Ga0114998, IMG submission 87044) | Marine microbial communities from western Arctic Ocean - ArcticOcean_MG_CB4_138 | ecosystem: Environmental > Aquatic > Marine > Oceanic | place: Arctic Ocean: Canada Basin | collected...
ACCATTATATTCAGGCCATTGTGGATTGAGTTGACCAGGTGTTGGCCAAGCAGATTGAACCCAATCAGTGCCAGTTGAAGCATTTAGTCCGAGTATTCCTGCACCAGCATGCATGGAGGTAGGCGCGATTAACGATTCGCCTTCTACAGTATTGTTCCAAGAAACACTATGGATGTCAATTCCATTGCCGTTAGTTAAACTAATAATATCAGCACTTGTGTGTTTTAGATAAAAACTACTAGTTCCATTTAGTACAACTAAAACTGATTCATTTGGTGCTATATTAGAATCAGTTTTGAAAGGCATATTATACTCATGAAGTGATAAAGAACGACCTTGAGCAGTTAATTTCCAACCGCTCAAAGAGATTGTTGATGCTCCACGGTTGTGCAATTCAATCCATTCACCTAGTGGCCAATCATTACTGTCGGAGCCCACTGCATCAGGATAAACTTCACTGATTACAATGTCGCCTGTTGCAGTAGAAGTATCGACTTCAGGTTGTCCCGGTGTTGGGTAAGACGTTGGAGACCAAGGGTCATATGGATTTGTTGAACGCGTTAAAGAAATATTTTCACCATAATCGGTGGCATACCAAGCCATGTCGACATTTATTTGATTCTGGTCTACTAAAATTAGATGATTGTGATTGTCCCATAGTCTTGTCTCGGAACTGAATTGAACTAGCCTTCTTCCATCAGCATCTATCATAGTAGAACCTTGACTTTGATTGGTGACTATTGATGCAGGGTCGAGATTAGTCTCATTGCCCATTCCGTCAATAATACTCCATCCCATCAAATCAATTGATAACAAACCGGTGTTATGCAATTCAATCCATTCTCCATCAGGGAAAACCATTCCATCGCTAGTGGCATTGGGTAATACTTCACTAAACTGAATGTCTGATTGTTGTACAGGCATTTGATTAATTCTTCCAGAATTGGATTCCCCCTGCGTAGGGTATGCAGAGTATGACCAATGACCGCCGACTGAAGAATCGATCATCGAAAATCCAGGTTCAGATTCCGACCAACTTATTTGTTGCGCATCAGTACCATTTGGCCAATGCAAGGTCAGAGTCTCTCCACCATTATTGAGTATCCCGTAAAAGGAGGTACCATTGATAGTGATGATTCTATTCTCGCCTGACAATATCTCATAAGATGATGTGGAAGAATTTGCTCCGACCAAATGTGTTTCATTGAAAAGCAATTCATTTCCTGCAGCATCGGTTATCTTCCATCCAGTAAGGTCGATAGTAGAAGTACCAGTATTTGAGATCTCAATCCATTCGCCGCCAGGCCACGTAGAATTATCAAAACTTGGCCATGGGTTTGGCATTACTTCGGATATGATTAGGTCACTCGGAATTAATCCGCTAACCCCTCCTCCATTCGCTTGTCCCGGACTCGGATTTGGTTCATTTATCCAGTCATATGCAGCGTTTGCAGGGTCAGCAACTTTACTGCTACCCGAGTTTGAACCATTCCAACTGGCTTGGTCTACTCTAGTTCCTGATGAATCAAAGAGGTCAAGTACATCATTGCTATTTGCGATATAGAATTGCGACTGTGGAGTTCCATTTCTCGCAATTAACATATAATCTCCAGCAGATATTGTCCAAGATGAAGAGTTTTGAGAATCATAACCAACAATTGTTACTGAGTTTAGGTCAAGAGTTTTTGAGGCTTTATTGCTTAGTTGCCAATTCAGAATACTGATATCTGTTGTACCAGTATTGTGTAATTCAACCCATTCGCCACCTGGCCATGTTGCGTTGTCAAATCCAGTCGGGTTTGGCATTGTTTCCGATAGGCAGATGTCTCCGCCACAAGCCATTGCTCGGCCGCTAGATGCTGTACTAACATCAATAAATTGCGACATTGGCATTAAAAGTAAAAGTGCAACAAGAAAAATTGAACGTCCATGCATGGTATCACCGATAAATTGCCACTTCGGTAAAGGACTTCATAGTTACCCTCGCAAATCAATAGCAAAGAGTAGGTCTTGTTGGTCAATAGGAGTTCAAAGGAACCCTGCGTTATCGACCAAGTTTTGGAATAATAGATAGGTAATTGGTACCAAAATTACACCCATTGCGTGGCTACGACGGATACCTAGCCGTGGAGGTAAGAGTCCCAGCATAGTTCCCACGATTAGGACTGCTAATCCGATGAAACCCGTACTTACGAAAACCAGAGCCGCGACGAAAACGATGACCCCCATAATCATCTGCTGTAATGGGATTGCAGCGTGAAGTCTCAACATACCCTTCCCGACATATCTCATGATTGGCATAGCCATTAGACCAGCAGCAAGTGTGATGGCCAATAAGCGAATGAAATCAGCAGTCGGTTCAAGACTGCTCCAAGTGTCCACTGGGTACATTGCTTTGAGTGCCAAGGTTGCACCAGATCGTGAACGGCCAATGATGTAGAGGAATCCAAGGACACACACTGTAACAGCTGTGTTCACAGCGGAAAGGATTGCAATAATTTCCAAATCTTGCTTAGTTTGGGGCCCTTCAACACCTTCCTCAGATTCGGCTTTTGCGATTTCGAGTAGTTCGTCATCGGTTAACTCGGTCAGTCGGCGGGTTTCCCAATCCATTCCAAAGCCTTGTTTTCCTTGTATCTTAGCCGCTACGTTTCGTCCACCCATGACCAGAACAGTTGCTTGAGATGCAGTCATTCCAGGAAGTACTCCCATCGATGCACCTGCAACCCCTGACCAGAAACATGGAACCAATAGGGGTCTAATCGGTGGTAATTCCCAATTCTCTTTCTGTGGTGGGAGATGAGAAGTTGTGGCGTAAATATCAAGCAGATTGGCCACACCGAACAATCCTGCTAAACTCGGTAGCAAAAGACTCGCTCCTGGCATATCCAGTGGTGAGCGTGCTGGTAGTGAACTCGGGCCAAGGATGGTCCAGCCAAACAGTCCAGTGAGTAAGAAAAAGGCTGTCGCGGAAAAGAACCCTGCCAAACGTGAATCTGTTCCAAACAGTCCGCCGGTAACGTTCTGCAACCATTTTGGCCAATCAAGGCGTGTAGTTTCAGTTGCTAACAATAATGCTGAAATAATAAATAAAAGGAAAGGTAGCACATCTCTCAACTGTGAATACCAACCTAATTCGGGACCAAAAGCAATACGTGCCAAAATAATCAACGGCAGTGAAAGGAACAAACCGAGTTGTGATCCTCGGGCAGACCAAGCCACTCCCCGTGCGGCATTTCCAGAGAGTAACATTCTGTGCCCAGGTAACAGTGACAGCGCCTGATCAGCATCCGGTGCCCCCATTAACGCCGAGGGTATGTAATTGAGGAATGTATGTACAGTTCCAGTTGAAACAATAATACCTGCAACAGCTGAAAGAGGAATTCCTAAACTTAACAGTCCTGGTGCCAAGGCAAGTAAGATCAATGCCACATTGTTAACGTGGAAACCAGGAATAATTCCGGTAAGAGTGCCCATTGCAACTCCCATAAACAGTGCTGCGAACATCCAGCTCAATTCATAAAAGTAGGCTTCAAGCATAATATCACCTCAGGAGTTATCGCCGTTTGGACCAGTTCCATTTTCCATTTCTTGGCGGTCATTTATTCCATCACCATCTGAATCAATGTTATTGGAATTGAAACCTATAGATACTTCGAAACTATCCGCTAGACCGTCGCCATCTTTATCCAAAGCATCTGCTCCATCAAGAGAAAATACCAGAGCTAAATCACTTGGATGTTCTATTTGGCGCAGTCTTCCGTTCCATGTAAGAGATTGATTTTCGTGTAGTGAATCGGTTCCGATTGCATTGGCACGTACATTCAGTTTGATGGATTGTTCTGAACCTGGGCGTTCTAGGTACCAACCATCGTCATGAAGGGTTGCTTTTCCATCTATTAGCACAAACTGGTTCTTTGAATAACCCCATTGTGTGGCTCCATCATCCCAAAGTATGGTAGATGCAGGTGGAGGGTTTCCGTTGAGGGTGTATGAACTTACCATGAGCCGCATGCGCATGTCCTCATCATCCCAAACAATGGTGACATCTGCTACGATACCTTGACCAGATTCAATCCATTCAGTACGTGGGCCAGGGAATGTCATGGCAATACTAGTTTGGCCAAAGGTGTAGGTTTGAGAGTCAACAAAGTAACCTTCGGTGTCGAGGGGTTCAAATGCATATTTCATGTAGGTATTGATGGTGTAATGAGTATTTGGAGATTCTAGCATTGATGCAGGGTCCGCTGAAAGCATTGCTTGCATTGATAATGCTGTCATCGGATTAACGAGGTTTTGGCCCATTCCTTGGTTGGCATCTATACACCATGAATTACTATCATCACTCCACATTAAGCGGCCTTCAACAGAGCGGATTGAACCTGAGTAATTTTGTAGTTCTGCTTCAGCCATGTCCTCAACCGTAGGGATTACACAAATTACACCGCCACTTGGCCCTTCTAACTGCCAAACACCGTCTGTAATGTTCAATGTCCCATCCATTTTTACTTTGCTTCCCGATTCATAACTCCATGTTGCTTCTGCTGCCCATTCCAAATGGGTGACTTGCGGTTGGAAACTAGTGTCCAATAAAATATCAGGCCCTTGTATATGAAATGCCCAGCGCATATCAGTTTCTTGGTAGGATAACATACCACTGACTTCTATTTTAGAATCGGCTTCAATCCATACTCCGGTCGCAGATTGTACGAGAAGTTTCATTTGATGAGCAGCATTACCAGGATGGTCAGTCAAATAAGCGGAAGTATATACGGCATCAGGGCTTATAGATTCACTAATGAAACCCTCTACAGTGACGATTTTTCCGGAATAATCTTCCGGTGCTACCGCAAGATCCGAAATAGATATACGTTCCAGAATTGGTAAATCTTTTGATTTCCAGTGAAATGCTCCCGAACCAGTTGCTTGCATGTAAAATCGTCCGTTATAGTCGACAACTTCGCCCATCGCAGTAACATTAGTACCTATGGGGGGAATCTCTCCAGTTGAATACCAGCGTACTTGTATAACACCAGTTTCATCTTCAAGTACTATATCTACACGGTCTTCTCCATTCCCATATCGGTCTTCAATCCAAGAGATAACAGTCCCTTCAACCAAAACGACTTCTTGATTGTATTCTAATAAATCTCCGATATCGACTACTTGAGGTTCACGGACCATCGCATACCAATTCAAAGTGGCCACTAAGAATAGGGAAAGAGCAAACATGACCCATAACTTTTGGCCACGGGTCTCTGGGTTATCGTCAGTTATCCGAAGCATGATATCCTTGAGAGGGTCTGCCATAATGACTTACACAGGAACCCGACGCTTAGGTATTGTCCTAACTCATTCTGTAACAATTGCTAGAATCGCTAGTGTTTTTTTAACGTGCGTGGCCTTTTTAATGGAAAACAAGACCGCATCATGAGGATGGCTATGCGTGACCGTGTGATTCGTGATGAAATACATCGTGACATCCTTGTCCCAGCGCAGCATGCTTCGATAATTGACACTAAAGAATTCCAGCGATTACGCTCAATTCTGCAATTATCAACTTGTGAATATGTATTTCCCGCCGCTACTCACAACAGGTTTGCACATTCTTTAGGTGCCTATTTCTTGGCAAAAGAGGTAACAACTCATCTCAATGAGGTACATCCTGGGTTGTTGAATGAATCTGATGCAGAATTAGTTCACTTAGCAGCATTACTACATGATATCGGTCATCCTCCATATTCTCACTTATTGGAAACTCCAGAAGTATATGCAACATTCCATTCACATGAACACTGGGGCCGGTTACTACTAGAAAGTGAAAACACCGAAATCGGTATTGCTATCAAGAAGGTATTAGGTAAACAACGATTATTCCGTTTATTTGCGATTATGGATGGAGAGTCTATGCATGAAGGGATTCCGATTCCCCCATTCTTGAAAGAAATAGTATCAAGTCAATTAGATGTAGACCGTATGGATTACATGATAAGAGATCAAGCAAATACTGGGGCTCAAATTGGTGGCTTTGATGTTGCAAGGGTCATCAGAGCGCTAAGAGTTGGTGAGGATGGGCATTTCTTCGTAAAATCATGGGGGCTGCCAGCAATAGAAGCATATTTAGTGACGAGATATCACATGTACCATCAAGTATATTTCCACAAAGTGAACATGTTAACTCAATCCTATCTAGTAAATATGCTATCTCGTGCCCGATTCCTAGCGCAACAAGGGAAATTGGAATTAATGCTTATCGAAGAGGAATTGACAGCAGTTGGATATGCTACTTTGAATGATTCTCATGTCAAAGTAGTGTTAACCGATTGGGCAGAGCATGAGGATGTGATGCTCTCTGAATACGCAACACGACTCTTGTCGAGAAGAGACTTCCACAAGTCATTGAGGATTGATGGTTTTACAACAGAGATGAGTGATGTAATTATTGATAAAGTCAAAGCGATGGTTCAAGAAGCGGGCTATGATCCTGCGATTGAGGTTATCTGTTCAAAAATATCTAAGGTCGGGTATAAACCGTATGTCCAAGGCATCTTGTTGGAAGATGGTTCCGATGCTGCAGAAAAGTCCCCCCTTATTCGCTCACTAAGTCAACCCTTCGAGAGGGCATTGATTTTTGTTCCAGAGGCTATCAGAGATGTTGTTGAAACGAAAGTCCGCGAATGGATAAAGCCATCTCAGACCTCACTTTCCAACTACTCAAATTGAACAAACTAGGTGAACATTTTAGATGGGCCCGAGGGGACTTGAACCCCTGACCACCCGGTTATGAGCCGGGAGCTCCAACCAACTAAGCTACAGGCCCGATAAGCCGTGGGTTGCGGTTGCAATTTTGAACCTTATGTAGAAATCACCTCTCTTTTACCTAATTCTATCTAGCGATATGAGTGAGATAAACCTCTTTTTTGCATATTTTTATAATTGAAAAAGCGTCTAAAAATCGCTTAGGAGTTCTTTTTGGTTAATGCACAAAACTTAATCAAGAGCACTTTTTCTATTCATCCGCCCCAAATGGTTATGTGTGTGTCTTAGTTGGGCTTCTTTGTTAGGTGATATCATGTCTCCACTAAAGCGTTCCATCTTCCTATGTGCACTGTATATGTGTTCACTTCTTTTAGTCGCAACTCCAGTTGCTGCACAGACACCTACTCCTACCGCAGCGATATCATTGACCTGTGCTCCAAATAATATCGACATCCAAGTAAATCCTGGTGCAATTCCGTCTGGATATACTACCTGTACTCTTGAGAACCCTACTTCATGGATTGAGAAGGTTGCAATCATGGTTACTAGCGATGGAATGGCAACTGCTTCTCCAGGAAATATGTATGTTGGTGGTGGCGGTGAAGTTGATTTCCAGGTATCAGTAAGAGCCGACCCCTATATGGCAGTTCAAGCTAGGCAACTCACTATTTCTGCAACAGTACAAGAAATCAACGGAGTACCTCCACTAAATCAAGCAGACTCGACAAATACTCTAATTGTCAATATTGAACAATATTCACTTGTTCAAGTTGAGGCAGTAGAGCCTTTCGTTCAGTTGCAGCCGAAGATTGACAAGAACTTTGAGTTCAAAGTATACAATCTTGGAAATCAAGTTGATTTCATGAAGGTTGGAATTACTGATGCTTCACGTAAGTCACTTGAAGATGCAGGATTTACTATCAACTTACCAGCGGTTAAGGTGCAATTAGAATCTAAGGTTGCTCCACAGAAGGTCCGTGTAATGATTCGTACACCTAAGAACCAAGGATGGACTGATGCTTACCATGTTCTAGACTTCTATGCAGAGTCTGACTTTGCTTGCCAGAACGGCGGATGTATGCGTGAATCACAAATGATCACCATCTATGTACGTGGTGTGTATCTTCCTGGTTTTGAAGTAATACCTGCCCTTTCAATGTTAGCCCTTGCAGCAGCAGTAGTGGGTAGACGACTCAACGAAGATGAAGAAGAAGGAATCACCGAATGGCGCGAAAGCGCTCCCGGGCTGTAACGGCATATTCCTCAAACCTGTAAACTAGACTTGGAGTGACTACTTCCAAGGGTTTGATTGATAACACCCTTGATGTAAAGGCAGTATAAGCGGAGTTGAGATGTGTGAGTGGATTATTGAATAAAGCGAATGCGGCCAAAGATGATACAGTTATTGAAGCCGAAGTACTCGAAGCAACCACTATTGCAGATCAAGTCAAAGCGGATTCTCCTAAAGTGTCCAATTCTTCAGCAGGGATGCTAGATGAAAGTTCGAGCGATGGCAACCGATTTAGTTTTGCTAATATTTCTACAAATGGAAAAATAGGCTACGCTCTAGCCTTAGTCGGTTTTATACTAATGTGGCCCAGTTCAGGTTTCAACCTATTTGGACTATCGGTCTTACAAGATATGCTCGGATTTATTCCTTTATGGATTATTCCATTATCGCTCTTGGGGGGTTCCTTTTACCTGATTTGGGATGCGGTTGATAGGCAAAAAACCATCGTTCTTTCGATATGTGCTCTTTTACTAATTGCAACTCCGGTTATCGCTGGTATGGCTCTAGGTGGATCCGCAGCCGGAATTTCAGATTTATCAATAGATGAAAAGAATGACAAATTAACTTTTTTAGTTAGAGGATCTTTCTTTGTTAGTTCGGTAACAGCATCAATTAGCGCAGATGGTGCTGAAGTTTGGACTGAAAATGGAGAGATGTCCAATAATCTACATAGATTTGAAGTGAGTTTATCGGATATATTTGTTGGAAATGCGCAAAGTTATGATAGTTCAACTCTCACTAATTATGAATTGACAGTTACCACAGGTGACGGCGAATCCAGTACAATTCCAATTACTTCAGATTTGATGAATCGTGAAATGAATGATGCCTCAATCAGGTTTTCTACAGTGACCGACACAGATGATAACGAAGCCGGTTCCGAAGTGGTAGTTGAAGGTATTAGAATTGACCTTGCTCTTGGGTTGATGAACCCTAGCGAAGGTCCATTGAATGGAGGTGAAAGTTCACTTTCTACCTACAAGACAATTACAACTGACTATTCAGTGGATGTTAAAATCAAGCATGGCGGCAGTGTTGTATGGTCACATAGCACAATTGTTGTCGATGGCATTGACGCGACATGGAATAGCCAAGTTAGCGGTGCTGTTTCCGGACAGACGGTGTATTGGCTTGGACTTGCAGGTACTACTGAAGATAATGCTGGAGCAGAATATCTAGAAAGAGATCAGTTTTATGATGATGATGGATGCTACACGTTTGAAGTGACAATTACTAATGATTTGTATTCAACCTCACCAACCACAGTCATCGATGAGTATGCTTGGAACCTTTCATGGGATACAGATGAAGAAGATTCTGGAAACGAAGTCTGTAGTGCTTGATTAACAAGTCACTTGATTTTTTCTAAAGATCAAACTTCATTGCTTTCTGTTGTGATTTCTTCGATATCTTCAACATACTGCTTTTCTTGTTCCACATTGGATTCAGATTCGATTTCATGTTCAGTAGTGTTTTTTGTGTAAAACCACAGACCACCTAGGATTGCAACCAATATTGTTCCATATATCAAAAGAGGAGCATCAGCTGCTGTTTCTTTGTAAACCCAAGAAACCTCTTGCGAAATTGCACCTTCAGTGTTGGTAATGTCTTCACTTAAATCCCCTAGAATGTTTGGTATCAGTGCCTTGCAGACCAGAATCTTTTGGCCATCATCATATGCGTACCAACTGACAGGTGTTTTTTTGCTCTCTCCAGGAAGAAGGGTTACAGTAATTGTTGAAGGGGCGGTATCAACGTCTTCTCCATTAACATAACAACGGATATTTACTGTGGCTTGAGCAGCCCCAGAGTTGCTGACGGTCAGCATGAATCCAATGCTTTCATTAACATTAGCAATATTTTTTTCCAAATCGATATCATCAATTGAAATGTATGGTAATGGAATATTTATTTCTGCATATGGTGTATGAGGTGCTGCAATAGTGATGTTGAAAACACCCCAACCTGAAGTGATTGTGAATGTAAGAACTCCTGTTTCTATATGCTGCATTCCGTCACCATCCATCCATTCTACAATTCGTCTAAATTCACTCCCTCCGATATCTACAATGCCACTTTCATTTGTAATATCATAACGTGAATCATCGCCGTATCCAATTCCCGTTTCGTAAACATTTACAGAATTGCTATTGGTCTGAATTATTCTTTCAGATAATAGTCGAATCCAAGAATCAGTATCGCCCCCAGTACCAGTGTTTGAGGTATAGGTTAGTGCTGCTGCATCGTGGGCAATAATGTCCTCATCGGTTCGTGAACCGGAAATACTGCTTTCTGAAATAGATAGTGAACCTTCATTTTGAATATTGATCGGTGCACTGCCCGTTAATTGTGAATTAGCAATCGTACATTCTCCAATACAATTTAAATCAGCACCATCTAAAGTCGCTGAATCCATTGTAAAATCTCCAAGTACGCTTAGGTCAAAAGAAGAAGATAGCCAAACTAGACTTGCACTGTCATAATTAATTTCTTGTGGACTAAAAGTCACAACAGTATCTCCGCTATGTGCAAATGAAACGGAAGTAATATGAGTGGTTGAAAATGAACTGATTGAGAAGTTGACATAAATATCATCTCCGTTAAGAGGAACTGTAATGTCAACAAATTCTTTTCCTGATGCATTGGTTACCTCTTCTCCAACAGTGATGTTGAATATGAGCTCGGAGGGAATTTGATAGTCGAATTCAACTCTCATTGTCCCCGATTCAGCAACATCTCCAAGATTAAAGAGTAAACTTGAATCATATTGAAGTCTAATCAATGAATCCAATTCTGCGCCAACTAGATTACCATTCAAAGTTAGTGAAGCACCATCCTCAACCATAATGCTAGAACCACTAATTACGGAAATATTGGAATTGATTGTTAGTGATGAACCAGATTCAATCAATAAAGTTCCGTTTACGATACCATCTTCATCCCAAACAGTTGCTGAAGAAATTGTTTCATCGGAATCGCCACTAGGGGCAGTGGCTAAGGTCAAAGGTATTGCTGAAAAGGTTGCTACTAACAGAATCATAGTGGCAAATATTGCTTGGCGCATGTGATGATTGACATGACGCCTGCACATGAATGCTTTGCCGGATTGTGAGTCTCAATACGGAACATCTTTCCAGCCGATTTTGTAGCCAATTACATTGAACGTTCTGTGCAATATTGGTGTTATTACTACTATCAGTAGCATTGGGATGAACAATTGGTTCGCAGAAATTAAAGCATCTCCTAAGAATATTAATCCGAATGCAAATACCATTATTGCAAATGGTAATGTATCTAGTAGTGGGGCTTTAGAAGAGATATCTCCTTCTCTTTTTAGGCCTCGTCTACGCTTTAAGAATGAACCTGCAGAATCACCTAACAAGCAACTAAATCCAAGAAAAGTGCCCAATATGAATGCACTCGATAGGGAGGATCCAGTATCCCACCAACTTCCCTCATAGCCGGTTAATGGATGAATGAATATAGAGGCGCTAGTTTCACTAATCGCAGTAGGTTCGCCCATCTGCATCACAATCAACATTGACATAAGTCCAGAGGTAAGAGAGCCACCTATCAAGCCATTCCAAGTTTTACCATCGCCTAGAATACGATTGCCATCTTTCCAATTTTTACCGCCATCAATCGGCCATGGACCATAACCTGTTTTTGGCAGCCACTTGCCCCACATCATTGCATAAGTATTTGCTAAAAATCCCGGTAAGTAGAGCCACAATACCATGAGAGCTGCACAAGCAAGTCCCAATTCGGAAACAATCTCTTCAGCGAATTGCGAAGGCGACACTGTTGAGGTCATATTTTTGCCTGAGTAACTAGACATATGAATAAATCCCCTATATCGGTTCATTAGTTGCAGTATCTCTACGCGATTTGCTTATGTGGTGCCGTCATTGACCTCGTGATATGGCGGGAAGCGTAGTTCTTGTAGTCGGAAGCGGCGGTAGAGAGCATTCAATTTGCAAACAACTCTCCTTATCTCAATTAGTCTCTGAAATTCATTGTTCTCCTGGAAATGCAGGAACTTTGAAGATTGCAACAAATCATTCGGTCTCAGCAGACGACGTTTCTGGTTTGGTTGAACTAGCAAAAAGTTTGCGAGCAGATTTGGTGGTCACGGGTCCAGAAGCACCTCTATGTAGTGGATTGGCAGATGCACTATCAGCCGCTAATATCCCCTGTTTCGGACCTGTTGCTAAATTGGCAAACTTGGAAGGCTCAAAGTTACATGCAAAGCAAGTAATGCATAATGCAGGTGTGCCGACAGCAGCTTTCCATGTATTGGATAGTGATTCAGATATCGATGCTGCACTCGATGACTTTTCGGGAAATCCATGGGTCGTTAAAAGGGATGTATTAGCAGGTGGTAAAGGCGTTGTTGTCACTTCTGACAGGTCTGAGGCAAAGACGTTTATTGCCTCGTCTATCGCATCAGATGGCAAGGTTTTGCTTGAAGACTTTTTGCCGGGTGAAGAAGCCAGTATGCTCGTAGTAATGGACGGCACTGGGTTCATCACTTTGCCATGTTCTCAAGATCATAAGCGTGCACATGACGGTGACCTCGGCCCTAATACCGGTGGCATGGGTGCTTATTGTCCAGCTCCAGTCGTTACAGAATCGGTCTATCAAAAAACTATTGAGAGAATTATTGAGCCTATGCACACATATTTGTCAGGGCAAGAGATTCCATACCGAGGAGTTCTTTTTGTCGGTCTGATGATCACACGTTCTGGAGATCCATATGTGGTTGAATTTAATGTTCGCTTTGGTGACCCAGAATGCCAAATCACATTGCCTCTAATCTCCTCTGATTTTTACACATTATTACATTCTGCTGCTACTGATGGCCTTTCAAAACAACAAGTTACATTTTTCGATAAGCAAGCACTAACCGTCGTTCTTGCTGCTGAAGGTTATCCATCATCTCCCGTAAAAGGGAGGTTAATTAGTGGTCTAAGTGGTGAGATAATTCAAACCCCTAAGGGTGATGCATGGGTCAATTTCGCAGGTGTGGGATTGGATGTAAATGGGGATTATATTTCGACTGGCGGAAGGGTTCTGTCCTGTTCGGCTTTGGCAGATACATTAGAGGATGCCAAGAATCTTGCATACCAATTAATTTCTCAAATTGAACTTGAAGGATCACATTACAGAACTGATATTGGCCATAGAGCATTGTGATTATTGGCGCAGTAAATTGATTTAGGCAGAATTTTAGGGTCTGATTTAGATGCTCTCGGCGATGGTTTCTACTGCACAAATAGTATACTGTGAAATGTGTCTAAAAGGGTCACTGATTGGCATGTCGGTGTTATGAGTACCCCGTCACTGTTAAGAGGGGCTCTCAAGTGGCGAACTCGCTTCAGTCTTTAGACTGTAAGCAAAAACTATTGAGGGAACTAAAATGGAAGAAAAAACAGGTACTTCGCAAGCACCATTCCTAGCGTGGCTAATTGGGCCACTTGCTATGCTGCTTGCAATCGCTGCCATCAAGATTACTGGAATTGATTTTGATCTAAATATGAACAACCTTGCACCTATGGCTGTAGTACTTATTGCCAGCATAGTTGCGACCTTACCTCGTGTACTACGAGAAACTGAAAATTTGACAAACATGAACCTATCCCTCGCTTCTCTGTTTGTTGCAATAATCGGTGCTGAAATTATAAATTCATTCACAACACTTGGTGCTGTAAACGCTGGTATTTTCTTCCTGATTGTCTTTTTCGGACAGATGTTAGAATCTAAAGGGCGATATGAAATATTCACAATGTTGACATTTGCAGCAATTGGATATCATTTCGCTCTAATTATGGTTGAATCAGCAACTAGTTCCTTTTCTCCTGACCACATATACACATATGTGAAAGAAGGTGGCGGAGCGACATTAGTCAATAACATGGAAAGATCTGCAAGTGCATATATCTTCTTTTCTTACCTTACCATCGCTATTATTGTTGGAACTTTAGTTGCAACCCTTGCTCGTGGAAAATTGACCACAGCAGGAAATGATGGATGGTTCTCGTTCGTAGGTTCTAATCACCGTGGATATAATAAAGGTAATTTGCCACTACAAATCGCTCTTGCTGTATGGGCATTAGCTCACATTGCATCACTTTGGCACTTCAACGATGGTTCTCTTGCTGACAAACTCGGAGTTACCGATGAAGCTGGTTACGTCGGATATGTTGGATATTGGGCTTCGTTCATGACAGGATTAGTTGCACTTATGGTTGCGGGTATGGTAAGCGAACGCTGGAATACTCGTGCAATGTTATTGGGTTCAATGTGGGCTCTATTCCAAGTTTCAAGTTGGAATGAGGCAGGACTTTGGTCCAACGCCCAACTCGAAGGCTCTTGGGGAGCAATCACGTGGTTCGGTATTACTTTCTTTATCTGTTTTGCAATTTACAAGATTTCAACACATCAAAAATACGGTGGATGGGCTAACTTAGAAGACCATGAATACTCAGGTGCTCGCCGATTTTGGAATGCTCATTGGGCATCCCTGATGATTGGTATGGCGTTCTTCTTTGGATTAATTATCCGCATACAATGGTACATAATCCCTTCAATGAATTCTGCTGGAACTGAAACTTGGGATATGACCGGTGGTTCTGACCCTTGGTACATGAAGAGAGTTGTAGATTATGTTCTTGCCAATAATGCTCATCTAGTATTTGATGCTGACAGATTTTACCCTGTTGGAGGAATCAATCCACGTCCACCACTATTTACATGGTCCTTGGCAGTAGGCGCAATGATACTTACTCCATTCTTGGGCGAAAATGCATCTGATGCAGTTTGGTGGAGTATGCTAGGATTACCTGCAATTTATGGTGCTCTAACAATTCTTCCAGTAGCTGCAATCGCAAGAGATCACTCCGGTAAGGTTGCTGGAGTTCTCGCAGCATGGCTTATCGCATTTATGCCAGCTCACCTTACACATACAACGTGGGCTCTTGCAGATCACGATGCGTTTGTATTGCTATTCATCACACTCGGATTCATGTACTGGCTTAGAGCAGTCAAGTATGCTGGTAGTGAGCGTTTATCAAAAACAACTTCTTCTAGTCTTAGCGGTTTGATGAGTTCATTCCGTGATGTTATGACTCAACGTAAATCTGCATTTGCAAATGCGGTATTAGCAGGAGTCGCATTCGGTGTTGTATCACTAGGTTGGAAAGGTTTCGTTGTAGGACCTTCTATTCTTTTCATCGCATACGCAGTTCAAGTCGCACTCAATATGTTCCGTCGCAGAGATTCTACTGCACTAAACGTATTGTTCCTTACAATGCTAGTTGTCAATTTAATGATGGCACTACCATTCTATGCACATCCTCAATTAGCTTTGGTCTTTGATGGAACAGGTCTTCAACCATTCTTGTTCATTCTAGGATTTACAATCGCAATTTCATATGTGACAATCGGATTTAGAGACAAGCCTTGGTTGCTCGTACTTGGAACGCTATTGATTGGAGGAATTGTTTTCTTCGGTATCTTATTCATATTGAAGTTCTTCGAAATCTCAAATGCTTGGGATGTTCTATTGACTGGTTCTGGTTATTTCGCCAAGACCAAGATTTTCGATACTGTTGCTGAAGCGAATGCCCCACCGCGAGGGCAATTATTTGCCTCAT
>Ga0114998_10002007_pt1 | contig 15644 bp, 18 predicted proteins | sample ArcticOcean_MG_C_5_FD_87044 | JGI IMG/M metagenome (GOLD analysis project Ga0114998, IMG submission 87044) | Marine microbial communities from western Arctic Ocean - ArcticOcean_MG_CB4_138 | ecosystem: Environmental > Aquatic > Marine > Oceanic | place: Arctic Ocean: Canada Basin | collected...
TATTCATTGGGCAAATTAAAATACTAATAGGCCAAAGATTACAAGCAGTAATAATCCTACAATAGACTGGTTTCTAAACGCAATCATTTCAGATTTCTTTTCGTTTAATGCTGTATAGGAGTTTGAATTCTGAGGTATTTGCCCACTTGCTAATAATGTGAGTGCTTGATTGGCTTTATCCATAATCTCTGGAAAATCAGGTAATCTTTTAATTACTTCGGTAGTACTTTTTAAGCCTTCAGCTAGAGTATTAATAGGATCTTTGGTTTCTCTTAACCAACTTTCTAAAACTGGTTTTGAGGTTTCCCAAATATTAGTATCGGGATTGAGTTTTCTAGCAACACCCTCAACTACAACCATAGTTTTTTGTAACATTAATAATTGGGGTTGAGTTTGCATATTAAATTTTTCAGTAACATCAAAAAGTTGTTTTAACAGTTTACCTCCAGAAATATCTTTAACAGATTGACCAAAAATTGGTTCACCGATTGATCGTAACGCTTGAGCAAGATCATCAACGGGTACATCTTTAGGGACAAGACCAGCAACCAAATGTACTTCAGCAACTTTTTTATAATCTCTCTGAATAAAGCCGAATAAAATTTCTGCTAAAAATCTTTTGCTAAGGTTGTCTAATCTACCCATAATACCAAAATCAATTGGAACGATTTGTCCATTGTTATCAATAAAAATATTACCTTGATGCATATCAGCATGAAAAAAACCATCTCTGACAGCATGTCTTAAAAAATGCTGTATAATGTCAGAGGCAATTCTTTTAGTATTAATGTTTCTTTTTTGTAAATCTTCAGTTTCACGAATAGAAACACCGTCTACCCAATCTAGCGTCATTACATTTTCACTTGTAAAATTCCAATAAATTACAGGAACTCTAAAACCCGCATCATTTTTTGTATTTTCAGCGTATTCATTTGCAGCAGCAGCTTCAAATCTCAAGTCCATTTCAAGATTGGTTATTTCTTTAAGTAGAAAAACAACTTCAACTAATTTTAATCTTTTAGTTTTTTTAATAAACGATTCAACAATAAAAGCAAAAAGCAACAACGCATCTATTTCATCATTAAATATCTTTTTTATATTTGGCCTCAGGATCTTAATAGCCACATCTTTTATTGTACCATTATCATTTATTCTAGCTTTGTGAACTTGAGCTATTGAGGCAGCAGCAACAGGTTCACTTAAATCTATTATTGAATTAAAAGTTTCTTCTCCTAAATCTTTTTTAATGATTGCTTTAGCTTCAGATAATGAAAAAGCAGGAAGTCTGTCTTGCAAGCCCTCTAATTGTTTCGCTAATTCATCTCCAATTATATCTGGCCTCGTAACTAAAAATTGTCCTAATTTAATGAAAGTTGTTCCCATGGACTGTAGTGATTTTGAGAGCCTTTCTCCTTCAGTATTATTTAAATTAGTTTTTTGTTGATTTGAAAAAGAAAAAGAAAGTATTTGGAATAGAATCTTAATAGCCAAAGGTGGTTTTTTAAATTTAGATACAACATTTAAAATATCAGATTTAGCCAATTTTCTTCCTAATTGAAATAATGTAAATATTTTTTTAATCATTAAACCTTCCAGCCAGAGTGAATTGCTACAATTCCACCAGATAAGTTCCTATAACTACAATTATCAAATTTATTTTTTTTCATTAGATCAATTAACTCTTCTTGATTAATAAACTCTTCTATGCTTTTAATTAGATATTCGTAGGGTTCTTTTTTACCAACAATAGCCCTCCCAATTAAAGGAATAAGTTTAGAATAATTTTTATAGATAAAATCTAGATTTGAGTTTTGAATTTTTGAAAACTCCAAACATAAATAGCGACCACCTGGTTTTAAAACACGATAAGCTTCAGAAAGAGCCTTGCTAAGGTCTCCAGTGTTACGTAAGCCAAAACTTATTGTATAATAATCACAAGAGTTATCTTTTATGGGTAAATTTTCTGCTGGAGCAATCACCCAGTTAATATTTTTATAAGAAATTAATTTTGCTTTACCTTTGCTAATCATTCCTTTATTTGGATCTACACAAAAAATCTTTCCATCTTTATTAGTTAAATCTAAAAAAAGTTTACCTAGATCTCCAGTACCGCAGGCCACATCAATTAAAATTTTATCTTTAGAAGGATTCATCCAGCTCATTAAATCTCTTTTCCAAATTCTATGAACACCTAAAGACATGAAGTCATTCATTAAATCATATTTATCATAGACATTGTCAAAGACACCCTGAACAAGTCCTTTTTTATTTTGGAGATATTGTTGCATGTTAAATTTATTATTTATTGATAATATACTGTGAAATGCCAGAATTACCAGAAGTAGAAATAGTCAAACAGTCATTAGCTAAAAAAATACAACGAAAAAAAATCAAGAAAGTAATAATTAAAAACAGAAATTTAAGGTTTAAAATTCCTCTAAAGTTTGAAGAATTATTAGAAAACAAAATAATTAAAAAAGTGACAAGGTTTTCTAAATATTTAATTTTGAATTTTTGTGATGGTTCGTTTTGTATGATCCACTTAGGAATGTCTGGAACTATCCACTTAATTAAAAAAGATAATTTCACTAAATTTACTAATACTAGTTTTTATAATTCACGAAGCTTACCAAAAAAACACAATCATGTTGAAATACAATTTCAAGATTTAAATCTCATTTATAATGATCCCAGAAGGTTTGGGTTTTTTAAATTTATAAATAACAAACAAGAACTTATAAATAGATTTAGTCATTTGGGACCTGAGCCATTTTTCAAAAATTTTGATTTAAAATATCTTTTGAAGTATTTTTTCAATAAAAAAAAGGACATAAAAAGCTTTTTATTAGATCAAAAGTTCGTATCGGGTATTGGAAATATTTATGCAAGTGAAATATTATTTCTTTGTAAAATTAATCCCTCTACTCAGGCAATGAAATTGTCTAAAAAGGATTGTAAAAATATTATTTTATATTCTAAGAAAGTATTGAACAGAGCAATTAAAAAGGGAGGATCAAGTATTCGCAACTTTAAGAACATTTCAGGGCAAAATGGGAATTTTCAAAAAGAATTTAAAGTCTATCAACGAGAAAATCTAAACTGCTCAAGAAACAAATGTTATGGCAAAATAAAGAAAATATTTACCTCTAATAGATCAACTTTCTTTTGTAATACCTGCCAAAAATAAACAATTATTCTATTGACCAGTATAAATTCTACAGCTATACCACTGCGCTTATGGCAAACACAAAATCAGCAATTAAAAGAATTAGAAGAATTGCTAAGCAAACCTTAGTTAATAAAGCTCGTAGAAGTAAGTATAGAAATGCTATAAAAAAAATGAATCTACTATTAGAAGGGAAAAAAAAGACAGAAGCCTTAAAATTCTTACCTAAGTTGAATTCAGAATTAATGAAAGTTGCAAAGTCTGGCATTATCAAAAAAGAAAATGCTTCAAGAAATATTTCAAGAATTACAAAAAAGATATCAGCCTTATAATAACAGCTTCTAGTTGTTAATAAATTTCACTAAAAAAACTTACACCAAATAGGAATAATTTTTATTATTTTTTACTATATGTAGACCTAGATAAGATTTAAAAACATATAAAGTGTACACTCACAGATTTAAAATTTGTAAAATGTTTTATGAAAAAAACTGTGTAGCATAAAATTCTAAGAGCAAAAAAAAATCACTTGGTGATTGTAATAATATAGTAGCATTTAAAAAATAATTATTCCCGTTAGAAATGATTCACCTATAGATTTTATTTATTTTTAAATTAAAAAACTTTTTTATTGTATAAATCTTGTTTTACTTTTAAGTGACTTTATTCTTACAAAAAAATGTTTAACAATATTAATACAAATAAACTAAAAAATGTTTCTTCCATAGACTTGGATTGGACCGTTATCCAAAAAGATATGAAGAATAGACTTGGAAGTGATATTTATGAAAGCTGGCTTAGAAAGATAAATTTTGTTGAAGAAATGAATAATTATATTTTGTTGTCAGTTTCAACTAGATTTATAAGAGACTGGATTACCTCAAGATATTTAGATCAAATTTTGCAAATTATTAAAGCATACAAAAAAGATCTGACTAGAATTGAGTTTAAGATTATTGAAAAATCCTCAAAAGAAGAAACGCAAGAAAGTATTAATACTATTGAGAAAAGTGAAAATATCTCATTTATTAAAGATACTTATTTACAATATAACAGAATTGATCCAAATAAAAGATTTGATAACTTTATTACAGGTACTAGTAATAAGTTAGCTTATGAGGCCTCACTAAAAGTTTCAGAAAACATTTCTCATTATAATCCACTTTATATCTATGGAGGAGTTGGAATGGGTAAAACCCATCTATTAAATTCTATTGGTCTTTCATTAAAAGAAAAAAATAAAGTTATGTTTATTTCAGCTGAAAGATTTATGTATCAATTTGTAAAATCAATTAAAGCAAATGATATGGTAAAATTTAAAGAGTATTTTAGAAATACAGATATTTTGATTATTGATGATATACAGTTTATGAATGGTAAGGAAGCTATGCAGGAAGAGTTTTTTCATACCTTCAATGCACTATTAGACAAAGGCTCGCAAGTAGTAATTTCTGCTGATAGAGCGCCAAATAAACTTTCTAGAATCCAAGATAGAATTAAGTCTAGATTTGCAGGAGGTTTAGTTGTGGATATACAGAAGCCTGATTATGAGCTAAGAAGCAAAATCGTTAAACAAAAAACAGAAGAGCTTAATGTTTTCTATTCAAATCAAATAAATATTTCAGAAGAAATACAAAAATTTATTAGCACTGAAATTACTACAAGTATAAGAGAGTTGGTTGGTGCTATTAATAGAGTTGTTTCTTTTTCAAGAATATATAACAAAATTCCTAATTTATCAGAGGTTAAGGTAGTTTTAAAAGATTTACTAAATATAGGAGAAAATAAAGTTACAATTGACTTAATTCAATCAACTGTATGTAAATTTTTTAAAATAAGTAAAAATGAAATGTTATCATCAAGAAGGTCCAGGTACCTTGTAAGACCAAGACAAACTGCAATTTATTTAACAAAAATTTTAACATCTAAGTCTTTACCAGAAATAGGAAGAGAGTTTTCTAACAGAGATCACACAACAATTATACATTCTGTAAAAACAATTGAAAAATTGAAGGAAAAAGACCAAGAAATGAATAACAATATTAATAACTTAAAAAACCAGATATTGTATAATAAAGAAAATGAAATTTAACGTTAATCAACAAGACTTACAACAAGCGCTGAATTATTGTCAGGGTGTAATCGAAAAAAGAAGTACACTTCCTATTTTATCAAACGTCTTATTAAATGTTAGTAGTTCAAATTTAACAATTACTGCAACTGATTTAGATTTAATATTTATACATCAACTTAATAATGTGGAAGTTATTGAAGAAGGAAGCACAACCACAGATTCTTCAATTATGTATGATATTATTAGAAAGTTTTCTTCTGGAAAAAAAATTAATCTATCTTTAACAGATATTAACAAGCTTCAACTTGAGTCAGAGAAGTCTATATTTAATTTGAACTGTATTAGTTCAACAGAATTTCCTTTAACTGATGAAAATTTTAGTCAGAACGAATTTTCAATAAAATCAAAACAATTATTAAAATTATTAAATAAATGTAAATTTTCGGTCTCAAATGATGAAACAAGACATTATTTAAGTGGGATTTTTTTTCATCAGACACAGATAGAGGACCAAAATTTTTTGACAGCAGCAGCAACAGACAGTCATAGAATGTCTATATCAAAGGTAAGAATAGATCAAAAAGTTGACTTCGAACCAATCATATTACCCAAAAAAACAATATTTCAATTATGCTCTTTATTAGAAAATTATGATGGTGATGTTAAAGTTTCAAATGTAAAATCAAAAATTAAATTTGAATTTAACAATAGCATCTTAATATCTAAATTGATCGACGGAAAGTTTCCAAATTATATTCAAGTAATACCTAAAAATAATCAAAAAAAATTAGAAATTGATTTAAAATTATTTTTAGACTCAGTTGACAGAGTCGCTTCAGTCTCCCAAGATAAAAAAGATGGTGTAAAATTCAATTTATCAAAAGATGTTTTAAATTTATCAGTTAACAATACCAATAGTGGAGATGGAAAAGAAAGTTTAAATGTTAAATTTGATCACGACTTAGAAATTAGCTTTAACTCCAGGTACTTAATAGATGTAGCATCCCAACTTGGGGGTAAAAAAATTGAGATTTTTTTTAATGATACTGGTTCTCCAGCGTTAATTAAAGATCCAGGAGACTTTGATAGTATTTTTGTTGTAATGCCCATGAAGGGTTAATCTAAAATATCCAACTCAGAATAAATATTATTTTGTAATTGTTTTAAAAAAACCTCACTATCGAGTCCAGGTTCAATAGGATTTAAAATTGAAATAGTTAATTTGGTATTAATTTTTTTTCGTCCATTTTTTGGCCATGTATAGCCAGAATTTATAGCAATAGGTTGGCATGTTAATTTTGCCCTCTCATAGATTTTACTGGCACCTTTCTTAAAAGGACTTCTATCTTCTGGTAGCAACCTTGTACCTTGAGGAAAAATTATCAGAGGTCTATTTGATGAATTTATTAGTTTAAAGATATTATCAAAAAAACTCAGATTATCTTTTGATGTTTTATTACGTTTAATAGCTATTGAACCAATTTTTTTGAGGTACCAGCCAAATATTGGAACCATAAGCAATTCTTTCTTAAGAATAAAAACAGGTGAATTAAAAATTGTTTGTAAAAAAAAAGTTTCGAACATTGATTGATGTGAAGATGCAATAAAAAATTTTTTATTATGAATTATATTCTCTTTACCCTTAATTATGATTGTAGTTGATAAAAAAATACGCAAACAAAAAGAAGCCCAAAAACCCATAATCTTTCCTCCCAGTATAACTATTCTTTGAGGCAAAATATATGCAGGTATAAATATGATTGAAATAATAACAATTCCTAAAAAAAAGAAAAAAGAGAATAGAAAATTTCTTATAATTTTAATCAATAGCTACATCAAGTCAGTTAGTTTTTGTCTTTTTCTAATAACATTAATTTTAGACCCTTTAATTAGTACTTCAGCCGGTTTTGGTCTAACATTATAATTTGAGCTCAAAGACATTCCGTAAGCACCAACATCACACATTACAATAAGATCGTCTTCTTTTAATTTTTGAAATTTTTTTAACATTGTAAACTTATCGGTACTCTCACAAATTGGTCCTACAAATTCATAAGTTTTTGTTGAAATTTTATTTGTTTTTATCACAGGTAATGTTCTATGACTTGCTCCATATAATGCAGGTCTCATTAAATCATTCATTGCCGCATCAAGTATAATAAACTTTTTTTTACCACTTTCTTTTATGTAAATTACTTTTGAAATTAGTGAGCCTATATCCCCTACTATTGACCTACCTGGTTCAAATATAATCTTTGATTTATGGTTCTTTAAGAATTTTTTTATGGCGATATTATATTTTTTGTAATTAAGTTTTTTATCATTATTTTTATAAGATATTCCCATTCCACCACCAAGATCAATAAGATTGAAATTGTATTTACTTTTTTTAATGACTTTGTCCACAACATTAAGCATTCTTTCATAAGGTTTGTAATCTAAAATTTGACTTCCTATGTGTACACTCAAGCATTTAAGGTCAATATTTTTAGATCCTTTAGAGTAGTTGACTAGTTTTAAAAATGTTTTTTCATTAACTCCAAATTTATTTTCTTTTTTCCCAGTTGAAATTTGTTTTAAAGTTTTAGCATCTGTGTTGGGATTTAATCTAATACCAATATTTACAATTTTTTTTTTTGATTTTGCAATTTTTTCAATTTCGACAATTTCGCTCTTAGATTCGGCATTTATTAGTAATATATTTTTATCTATTGCATAACTTATTTCTGTAAACGTTTTACCAACCCCTGAAAAAACAATTTTTTTTGGTTCTATACCAGCTTTGAGTGCCATCATTAATTCTCCCATTGAAACCACATCTGCTCCCAATCCCAATTTTCGAATCTCTCTAATTAGATTTACGTTAGTATTAGACTTAACAGCAAAGCATATCAGAGGAGAAAATGATTTAAAACTCTCTTTAAAGTCGTCTATATTTTTTTTAAGCCCTCTATATGAATAGCAATAAGTAGGAGTGCCAAATTTTTTAGCTATATTTTGAATCTTAACATTTTCGATAGAAAGGTTTTTATTGATATATTTCATTAAACCTTAAATATAAGGACATTGTTTAGCATAGTTTTATATTTTGGATCTTCTTTTTTACCACAAGAAAATAATAAACAACAAAATATAGAAAGTAGAATTATTTTTTTAATCATTTTAATCTTTTTTATATTTCATTATCATTTTTTTAATATTAGCAAAAGATGTTCCACCATAAGATTTTTTTGAGTTTATTGAGTTTTTTAAGTCAAAAACCTTTAATACCTCAATTGTGAGTTTAGGTTCAATATTTTTTAACTCTTCAAGGGTTAATTCATTCAATTTTTTCTTTTTCTTTTCTGCAAAATTAACTATGGAAGCAGTGGTTTGGTAAGCTTTTCTAAAAGGCATTGAGTGATTTTTAACAAGATAATCTGCTAAATCTGTGGCAGTAATATAACCAATGTTTGCTAAGGCCAACATTTTTTGTTTATTAGGTTTTAAATTTTTTAAAACCTCATTAAGAATTTCAATACAATTATTGAGAATTTCATTAGATTTAAATAAAATTTCCTTATCATCCTGAAGATCTTTAAAATAGGATATTGGAAGACCTTTGAGTATTGTTAGCATTGAAAACAAATTACCATAAGTGGATCCAGTTTTTCCTCTCAAAAATTCTAATAAGTCTGGATTTTTTTTTTGAGGCATTATTGAAGACCCGGTTACTATTTTATCTGAAAGAGTAATAAGATTGAATCCATCGGAGTTCCAAATAATGAGCTCTTCAGCTATTCGTGAAATATGCATAGAACAAACAGATACACTATACAAAAAATCTAAAACAAAATCTCTATCAGCAACTGTATCTATAGAGTTATTTGTAGGTTTTTTAAAACCTAGTTTCTTTGATGTAAAATTTCTATCGATATCAAATGATGTGCCTGTTAGTGCAGCAACACCGAGGGGGCATTCAGACAAACTTTCTAAATTATTGGAGAATCTTTTTTTATCTCTAATAAACATCTCAACATAAGCCATTAAATAATGTGCAAATGATACGGCTTGTGCATTTTTTAAATGAGTAAATCCTGGCATAATAGTTTCAATATTCTTTTCTGAAATTTTAAGAATTGTTTTTATAATGCCATCTAAATCATCAGTAATCTTGTTAGTTGCAGATGTAGTCCACATCTTAAAATCAGTTATTACTTGATCGTTTCTAGATCTTGCAGTGTGCACATATCCTGCTTCTTCACCTATTATCTGAAATAATCTTTTTTCAATATTCATATGAATATCCTCATATTTCTTATTATATTCGAATTTATTCCTTAGGATTTCTTTTTTAATTTTATTAAGTCCATAAATAATTTTATTCTTAACCTTAAAAGAAATAATTTTTTGTCTAAACAACATTTCCACATGGCAAATTGATCCCAAAATATCTTCTTTATAAAGTTTTTTATCAATATCTATAGAATTGCCAATTTTTTGAAATAATATTGATGCATCTTTTTTGATTCTAGACCCCCATATTGCTTTGTTGTTTTTATTTTTTACCATGATAATTAATTATACATATTTAGTATGAAATTTTTAATAATATTTTTTTATTTAATAACTGCTGGCTTTGGTTATGCAATAGAAAAACCAAATATTAAAAATCTAGTAGTAATAAAAAAACCAAAAGTTTACGAGAGTGTGATTTTTAAAGATAAAAATCAAAAAGAGATCAATTTGGCTGATTATAAAGGAAAATTAGTAGTATTAAATTTTTGGGCAACTTGGTGTGCTCCTTGTAGAGAAGAGATGCCATCATTAGACAAACTACAGTCAGACAATAGACTTGAGAATTTGATGGTTTTCCCAATAAATATTGGACAAGAAGATTTGTCAAAATCAGAGATATTTTTTAAAGAATTAAATATCCAGAATCTAGATATTTATTTTGATTCAACAGTTACATTAGCAAAAAAATTTACTTTAAGAGGTGTTCCAACAACAATTTTATTTAATAAAAAAGGACAAGAGTTTGCCCGTATTTTGGGAGCTATCGATTTTAATAATGAAGAACTTATAAATTGGCTCAAGCTTTATAATTAGTTTTTAAAAAAGTACGCAAAGGAAACCAAAACAAGTATAGCTATAAATTGAAAAAGCACCCTATATTGCATTAATTTATTTGAATATTTTTTGCTTGTTTCACCTCCCTTAAATAGCGTTCCGATTCCAAGGACTAATACAACAGCAACCACTACCAAAAGCATTATACTTAAAATTTTAACAAATGTTCCAGATATCATAGTTCTATTGTAGAATATTTTTAAAATAAAAAAACATAATTAAACCATCTATGACATTTTGCCTTACAACAAAAATTATAAAACCAGAAAAAGACATTCCCATTAATAATGCGGTTATTTTACTCCATGGTTATGGTGGTGATGGTGAAGACGTAAGCTTGTTAACTATGAATTGGAAAAGATTTTTACCCAATACTATTTTTTTATGCCCAAATGGCCACGAAAAATGTGCAATTAATCCTTTGGGATTCCAGTGGTTTGATCTAACAAAAGATGAACCACAGTATATTTTAGAACAATCAAAAAAAGCTGAAAAAAAACTACAACAATTTATTGATGAGGTAAAAATTGAATATAAACTGAAAAATAATCAAATTTGCTTATCAGGTTTTAGTCAAGGGTGTATGATGTCTATAAATTTAGGATTAATAAGCAAAGAAAATTTTAATTGTATAGTAGGTTTTTCAGGTAAAATAATCAATCAAGAGGATCTTGTTAGTAGAAAAATTTCTTCAACAAAAATGTTATTAATACATGGTGACCGTGACACAGTTGTTTCACCGACTTTTTTATTAGAAGCTAAAGATTTTTTAATCAGAAATGGCATTGATGTTAAAACAAAGATTATAAAAAATTGTGAACATCATATTCCAGTTGAAGCTTCAAGCGAAGGGTTAAATTATATTAAAAGTAATTTTAATATTTAATAAATCTTTAAAAAAAATAATTTCTAATTATTGATAAAAGAATTCATTTCAGTTATGTTTTGTATTAATGAATTTTATTGAACAAAATCTTTCCTTAGAAAAATGTCCAGCTTTAGTTTTAAATGCTGATTATAGGCCTTTAAGCTATTACCCATTATCCTTATGGAGTTGGCAGGATTCTGTAAAATCTGTTTTTTTAGATAGAGTAACTATAGTTAGTAACTATGAGAGAATAATTAGAAGTCCATCTTTTAGTATGAGGCTACCTAGTGTTATCGCATTAAAAAGTTATATTAAACCTCAGCCCAATCCAAGCTTTACAAGATTTAATGTTTTTTTAAGAGATAAATTTTCCTGTCAGTATTGTGGAAGTAGTCAGGAATTAACATTTGATCATTTATTGCCAAGATCTAAGGGTGGGGAGACAAATTGGGATAATGTGGTAACAGCTTGCTCGGGTTGTAATGTTAAAAAAGGAGGGAGATTATTAAAATATTCAGACATGATACTTAATCAAGAACCATATCAACCTACTACTGAAGACCTACATAAAAACGGTAAAAATTTTCCACCTAACTTCCTCCATAAAAGTTGGATGGATTATTTATACTGGGATGTTGAATTAGAAGCCTAATTAAATTTTTTCAGATATATTTATTGCAATTTTTGAACCAGTTTTAATTAATTTGTCTAAGATTGAATAAATACCTTTTTTTGTGGCACCCTCTTTGTAAGCTATATCTTTGTGATGCAGCTCATCTTCTCTAAATTTTATAATTTTATCTTTTAACTTCTTTTCATCATTTTCTAACTGTCTAATTTGATCTGAATAATGCTCATCAATAACCTCCTCAACAGAAGCGGTACAAAGCATAGCAGCTTTTTTTCCTAAAATTGTAGATCCAAATCCCAAGCCAACCCCAAGCAAATCCCAAAGAGGTAAAAATTTTGTGGGTTTAATATTTCTTTTTTTGATTTCATTTTCAAAATAATCACAATGTTCTTTTTCATGAACTTTCATTTCTTCAATCTTTTTCTTTAAATCATCATCTTTTATTAATGTATTTAAAGCTAATAGTTGCCCCTCATAAATCTTTATAGCACCACGTTCACCAGCATGATCTACTCTAATAAATTCTTCTACTTTATTTTTATCTGTTTTTTTCATATATTAAAAATTTTTTTATAGTTATAGAGCCTAATATCAAAGAGATAAAAATATTAAAAGTCGCAAGAGATAAACCAAAAATTTTAAAGGTCACATCTTTGCAACTAATAGGTACCTCTTTTAGTTGTTTTAAAAGAGCTTTTTTTGAAAGATAGCTACTTTCTTCACTTAGATTACAAACCAGAGACTCTTGAATAAATCCCTGTTCTATACCAAAGTGATAAAAAGATATTAAAGCTGCAGAAAAAAATATTAAACTTAAAATTATTAAAGAAATTTTTTCAAATTTCTTAGAAAATATACAAATTAAAATAATTATTATTGAGGCAATGTAAGGTATTCTTTCTATCAAACACAAGTTACAGGGCTGGTGTTTTAACACATACTGAATAAAGTATGCTGTAAATAGAGAAAAAATACAGAAAAGTAGTATTAAATTAAGAGTTATTTTGTGTTTAATTTCAGACATATTATCTAATAACAAAATATATTAAACTAAAAATAACTACAATAAAAATTCCGAAAATAGAAAACCATTTTGCAGCATCAGTCTGCATAAATTTATTAAATACATCTCCAAATTTAAATGAGAGATAAGAAACAATGAAAAATCTTAGACCTCTAGAGAGTAAACAAATTAAAAAAAATATGAATAGGTTAAAACCAATCATACCACTTGTTATTGTAAACACTTTAAATGGTAGGGGTGTAAAACCAGCTAGAAATAAAGTAGCCAACCAAATATAAAGACCAGTACCATTTGTTAAGTTCTCTTTAAGGGTAAGAACTTTATCCTCATAGCCATAAAATGTAACTATACTCATCCCAAAATCTAAAAAATATGATCCAATAAAATAGCCCAACACTCCACCCAAGGTGGAAAAAATTGTAGAAATTAAGAATATCTTTAAATAATCATTTTTTTTTGCCATAACCATTGGAACAATCATGACATCAGGCGGAATAGGAAAAAAGGAACTTTCTAAAAAGGATACTATAGCTAAAAAGGTTTTTGAACTCTTGTGTGAAGCAAGTTCTAGAGATTTTAAATATAACTGTTTAAACATTTTTTGGTTTTAATATAAATTAAGTTCTTATACTATTTAATTTAATAATTATAATAATAAAAATATGGGCGAGTGGCGGAACTGGTAGACGCGCACGACTCAAAATCGTGTTTCGTAAGAAGTGAGAGTTCGATTCTCTCTTCGCCCACCAAAAATATGCAAGTAGATAAAATTAATAATTTATTAGAATTGTTTTACGAACAATATAAAAAACAAGATAAGGAAAATATTTTCTTACAATCTTTAAGAGAACCCAAAAAAAAATACTCTTGGAAAGAGACATATATAAATATTGCTAAATTGTCTGAAGAAATAACAAAATATATAAAAAAAGGAGATAGGTGCTTATTAATTTCTGAAAATAGACCTGAGTGGATGATATCAGATCTTTCAATTATGCTTTCTGAGGGGATAACTGTACCTGCCTACGTAACCTATACCGAAAGAGATTATGAATATATAATTGATGATTGCACCCCAACTATAGTTATTGTTTCAGATAAAATTCAATATGAAAAAATAAAAAATATTATACCAAAAAAAAATTTTATTAAAAAAGTTATAATCTTTGATTACATAAAAGATCTTGATGATAAATTTAATTTAAGAACAGACAATATTTTCAAAAAAGAAGCTTATAATAAAAATCTTTTTATTAATTTAAAAACACAAAGAAAAGACATAGCTTGTATTATTTATACTTCTGGCACACAAGGAAATCCAAAAGGGGTAATGTTAAGCCATGGTGGAATAATCAATAATTGTGAGGGCGCATACAATCTACTAAAAACATTTATTTCAGACAGTCCCAAATTTTTGACGTGGTTGCCGTTATCTCATTCATACGAACATACAGTTCAGTTTGTTCAAATAGTTGTCGGTGCCAAAGTATTTTATGCTGAAAGTATAGAAAAATTAATTAAGAATATGAGTGACTGCTCACCAGAAATTATGACAGCAGTACCAAGATTTTATCAAAATTTGTATCAAAAAATGAGTACATCATTCAACCAGACATCGGGTATAAAGAAAGTATTGATTAATCAAACAATCAATTTAGGAAAAAAGAAGTTAAATAAAGAGAATTTTTCTTCAATAGAAAAATTAACCAATTTTATTTGTGAAAAATTAGTAAGAAGAAAAATTAAAAATCAATTTGGTGGAAGTTTAAAAGCCTTTATTTCTGGAGGAGGCGCTCTCGACAAAGAGGTAGGTTCATTTTTAAATGCTATTGGATTGCCAACGCTTCAAGGATATGGCTTAACCGAAACTTCCCCAGTTGTAAGCTGCAATTCTATAGATGACATTAGGATTGAAACAGTAGGTATTCCCTTCAAAGGAAACTTAGTCAAAATTGCAGATGATGGAGAAATACTTGTCAAGGGCGAGAATGTTATGTTGGGGTATTGGAAAAACGAAGAAGAAACAAATAAGGTTTTAAAAGATGGTTGGTTATATACAGGAGATATAGGTAAATTTGATGGAAAGTTTTTAAAAATAACAGATAGAAAAAAAGATATTATTATAACTCCAGGTGGGGAAAATATTTCACCAATTAAAATAGAGAATGATTTAAATAAATCATATCTTATTGAACAAAGCTTGGTTTATGGAGATGGTAAGCCGTATTTAGTTTGTTTGATTATTTTAAGCTCCGACTACAAGGAGCCATATAAAGAAAAAATTCAACAAGAGATAGAAAAAATAAATAAAAATTTTTCTAAAATAGAAAAAATAAAAAAATTTATTATAATTAAAGATCAATTTACAATTGAAAACGGCATGATGACTCCAACATTAAAATTAAAGAGATATAAAATTATAAAAAAATATCAAAAAGAAATAGAAAAACTTTTTTAATTTATATTTTAAAATAGATTATTAAGCGCATAAACTCTAACTTTTTTTACTTATTAAAAATTTTTATTAAAAAAGGTTTTAAATAAAAAAAATGTTGAAAATAGTTATCTAATTAAAGAATTGACATCACTTACATAAAAAAATAAAAATAAGTAACAACGAATCACTTTGATTCGTTTAACTTAAACAGGGAGCTAAAGATGGCTACAAAAAGAAAAGCAAAAAAAGCTAAAAAGAAAACTAAGAAAAAAGCTAAAAAAGCTAAAAAAGCTAAGAAAAGAAAAAGATAGTATCTTAATCTTTTCAAAAAA
>Ga0114998_10002010_pt1 | contig 15633 bp, 15 predicted proteins | sample ArcticOcean_MG_C_5_FD_87044 | JGI IMG/M metagenome (GOLD analysis project Ga0114998, IMG submission 87044) | Marine microbial communities from western Arctic Ocean - ArcticOcean_MG_CB4_138 | ecosystem: Environmental > Aquatic > Marine > Oceanic | place: Arctic Ocean: Canada Basin | collected...
AAAAGATTAACACAACACCATCCCTTTACTTGAGTGCTGGGGCCATTCATGGAACTGTTCTTTGTAAAAAGTCTACCCCCTTGATTTATATGGAGGACGTTGGACGCCATAATGCAGTAGATAAAATTTCTGGGTGGATGTTTATTAATAAAATTAAATCATCAGATAAAATACTTTATACTACAGGACGTTTAACCTCTGAAATGATTATTAAATCAGCTCTAATGGGAATTCCAACGTTAGTATCACGCTCTGGGTTTACAGCATGGGGCGTAGAGATAGCAAATAACCTGGGAATGACTTTGATAGGTAGGCTTCGTGGTCGTAGATTTATATGCTTGTCAGGAGAAAAGAGATTAGTAAGGGACACTGATCCAAAAGTTATCTCAGATGAAAACCCTAAGGATAACCGGAAGGCTGGTAATGATTGATAAAAGTGAAATCTTAGGTGTCATTTTGGCCGGCGGAAAAGGGACGCGCATGGGTGGTGAAGAAAAAGGATTAATAAAATTAAATAATAAATCTCTTATCGAGTACAGTATTGAAAGACTTAAACCACAAGTGAATAGGCTTGTGATAAACGCCAATAATAATCTTACAAAATATAGTGAATTTAATACACCAATAGTATCAGATCCATTGCCAGGCTTTTTGGGCCCTTTAGCAGGTGTTTTAGCAGGGTTAGAATATGCCGACCAAAAAGGTTATTCTCATATAGTTACTGTAGCAGCCGATACACCTTTTTTTCCTAAGAATTTGATTTCATTATTTCTGACTGTAGCAAAAAACCATAACGGCTTAGCTATTGCAACAACACAAGATAAAAATAATAATATTCAAAGACACCCAACTTTTGGTATATGGCCGTGTCATCTAAGAAAAAATCTTCGTACCCACATAGTAAATGGATTACGAAAAATAGTAATATGGACTGAAAAGCATAATGCTGGAGAAGCGCTATTTGATGATAATAAAAAATTAGATCCGTTCTTTAATATTAACACGCCTGCAGACTTAAATACTGCAAAAGCCGTACTGGAAAACTATAAATGAAAATCTATGGAGTGACCGGCGGTAAAAATACAGGAAAAACTGGTTTGATCGAACGTCTTGTCAAAGAGTTTGTTATTAGAGGAGTTACAGTCTCAACGATTAAACATGCTCACCATGATACAGATATTGATCAGCCTGGCCGCGACAGCCATAGACATAGAGAGGCTGGTGCGCATCAGGTAGTTTTGTCATCAAAACACCGTTGGGCTGTAATGACCGAATTACGTGACGCTCCAGAGGCCGACCTAAAAAGCATAATTCGCTCCCTTGAACCAGTTCAGTTAACCCTAATTGAGGGATATAAAAATGATCCTCATCCAAAAATTGAAACTTTTCGCCTTGTCATAAGTAAACCTTTGCTCGCTTTAACTAACTCATCCATCAAAGGGGTAGCCTCAGATTCTCCGATACCTGGTCTTGAGATCCCCATCTTCGATTTGAACGATACTGGAAAGATTGCTGACTTTATATCTGAAGAAGTGAGGTTGTAGGGCATTTGTCACTTAAACCACCAAAACTTACTAATGACTGTTTTGCTCTCCCTCGTGGTGTTACCTGGATACCAGTGGATGAAGCGCTAGACAGACTTAAGAAATCTCTCCACCGAATTACCGAAATAGAAAAAATCCCAACAAATGTTGCAGCAGGTAGAATTTTAGCAATATCTCCCACTGCAACAAGATCTAGTCCCCCTAAGTCCAACTCGGCAGTAGATGGCTTTGGGTTTGCTCACTCATGTATTAAGTCAGGTCCACAAAGTTTACCTCTAACGATAGGTATTGCGGCGGCAGGGCTTCCGTATGAAGGTAAAGTTAAATTAGGTTCAGCCATAAAAATATTGACTGGGGCAATATTGCCATCAGGGGTAGATACAGTAATTCTTTCAGAAGACACCAATTCTGATGACAACACAGTTGCGTTTAACGGACCAATAAAGCTTGGATCTAATACAAGGCTCAAAGGTGAAGATATACTAAAAGGTAATAAACTTATTGATTTAGGAACACCTATCCGTTCAACAGAAATTGGTCTGCTTAATTCTGTCGGTATTTTTTCAATTTCTGTCTACAAAAAACTTAAAGTGGGAATACTTTCAACTGGAAACGAAATAATTTACAACTCTCAATCTAAACCCCTACCTCATCAAATATTTGATGCAAACAAACCGATGCTATCCACAATGATAAAAAAATGGGGGTTCAAAGTAATTGATTTGGGTCATGCTGATGATAATGAGAAAACACTTTTAAACAAAATGAACTCTGCATCCAAGAAAGTTGACGTGATTATAACCTCTGGGGGTGCGTCTGCGGGGCAAGAAGATTATATTTCAAAAATTTTAAATAACTACGGGTCAATTTCCAGTTGGCGGGTTGCCATAAAACCGGGTAGACCTATAGCTATGGGTACTTTTAAGGGGACACCTGTTTTTGGTCTTCCTGGAAACCCCGTTGCAGCATTTGTATGCTCTGTTATTTTTGCCAGACCAGCATTATACTGTCTTTCAGGAGCAGGTTGGGTAGAACCACACACGTTTTGGGTTCCTGCAAATTTTACAAAACAAAAAAAACCAGGGAGACAAGAACTTCTAAGAGCAAACTTAACCCAAGACAATTTAGTTAATATATTTAAGTCAGAAGGGTCAGGGAGAATAAGTGGCCTCTCTTGGGCTAATGGTTTAGTTGATCTACCAAGCGGGCTCACGAAAGTTGATCATGGAGATCTAGTTAAATTTATCCCTTACTCCAGTTTAGGAATTTAATTTAAAATCCATTTAATAACGAGAGCGTTTTTGAAGTCATTTGAATTTTGCTTGATTAGGGTTATCTTAGGATATAATTGATTTACCAGATAGCTTAAAAAGGAGATACGAAGATTTTTTTAGATTCTTTTTTAGAATCATTTCAGCTAATTGTTAGCTTAGATAAAAACTTAATAGAAGTACTATCACTTTCTATAATGGTATCCCTTTCTTCATTAACTATCGCATGCTTTATTGGGATTCCATTAGGAACAGTTCTAGCAATTAAAAGGTTTTATTTTCGTAAAACTCTGTTAGCAGTTATTAATTCCCTTATGGGGCTCCCCCCTGTATTAGTTGGATTAATTGTTTATTTGTACCTCTCTCGTTCTGGACCTTTAGGTTGGTTAGGTATTTTATACTCACCAACAGCTATGATTATTGCACAGGTAATCCTAATTGCACCGATAATTACAGCTCTTTCAAACCAAATTATCGAGGAGTTACACGAAGATTATCGCGATCTTTTCTTATCTTTAAATGCAAAGCCAATGCAGGCAGTATTTGCATACATTTATGACTCTCGATACTCACTGCTTACCGTCATTCTAGCAGGGTTTGGGCGAGCCATATCAGAAGTTGGAGCAGTAATAATTGTTGGTGGCAATATTGATCATTTAACTAGAGTTATGACTACTGCTATTGCCTTAGAAACTTCTAAAGGAAACTTAACCTTAGCACTTGGGCTTGGAATTATTTTACTAGTAATATCACTGTGCATAAGCCTTTTAGTAATGTGGATTAAAAGTTTTTCAAAACGTTATTCGCATGTCTAGTATTGCATCAACAGATCATATGTTTCCTATTAAAGTTAAGAACCTATCACTGGAAATTGATAAAAAAATATTACTAAATAATCTTACTTGTGAACTTACGGCTCGTGGTATCACAGTAATAATGGGACCAAACGGTGCTGGCAAAAGCCTGTTTGTACGTTGTCTCCATGGTTTATCGAAACCTAAGAATGGAGCTATACTCTATGGAAAATTACCAGTTGGAGCATCTACTAGAGGACGGCAATCTATGGTATTTCAGTCACCAAAACTTTTAAGAAGAAGTGTAATTGAAAACCTTCGCTTTGTTGCAAATTTAAATAAAAAAAATGATCAAAACCTACTCGAACTTCTAAAAAAAACAGACTTGAGTTTATTAAAAGATCAGCAAATATCTACATTGTCCGGTGGAGAAAAACAGCGTCTTAGTCTTGCGCGCGCACTTGTTTCCAATCCAGAAATACTGTTTTTAGATGAAGCGACATCGAGTCTTGATCCCAGATCGGTATCAATAATAGAGAACTTAATGGAAGAAATAAAATTAAAAAATGTAAAAATTATTTTAATAACTCACGATGTTAATCAAGCTAAAAGAATTGCGGACGATATAATATTCATGAATAATGGTGAAATACGAGAGACAGGATTGGCGAATGACTTTTTTTCAAACCCACAGAGCCAAGAAGCAAGAGCGTTTTTAAAAGGCGATTTAATAATCTAATAAAACTAAAATGTGCAATATACTGGGAATTTAATGAGAATTATAAAAAAAAACTTGTTGATAATTTTTGTATTTTTTTTTCAGGCTACTCAAGTAATTGGAAGTGAATCTATTATTCTGCAGTCGACTACGTCGACAAAGAACTCTGGTTTGTACGATTACCTAATTCCTTTAATTAAAGAAGATACTGGCGTATCCATTAATGTCGTAGCAGTTGGAACTGGTGCAGCAATAAAAAATGCTGAAAATTGTGATGGTGATCTACTATTAGTCCACGACACCCCGAAAGAAATGCGATTTATTGATAAAGGGTTTGGAGTTCAGAGATATAATCTTATGTATAACGATTTTGTTTTAGTAGGCCCCAAGTCTAATCCAGCAAACATTGAAAAAACTGATAAAATATTAAAAGCTCTTAAAAAAATTGCAAAAACAAAATCACTATTTGTTTCTAGAGGAGATGAATCTGGCACAGACGCTAAAGAAAAAAGTCTGTGGAATTTATTAAGTATCAAAGTACAAAGTATGTCAGGAACATGGTATCGAGAAACAGGTTCTGGCATGGGAACTACGCTAAATATTGCTATTGGTATGGGCGCATATGCTTTAGTTGATAGAGCCACGTGGGTAACTTTTAATAACAGAGCCGATTTTGAGATTATTGTTGAGAATGAAAGGATCCTTTTTAATCAATACGGTCTGGTAACTATTAACGACGCTAACTGCCCTAATATTAACCTAGAAAAAGCTAATTTAGTAACAGAATGGTTACTTTCAGAGGAAGGTCAGACACGTATTAATTCTTATGAAGTAAAAGGAGAAACGCTATTTTTTTCAAATTTTAGTAAATAGAGTACAGTTTAGTTATCCTTGGAAGAGCGTGAATAGAGAGGTTTAGATATGGAATTAAAAGAAAAATATATAGGATTTGTTGGTTTAGGCTCAATGGGGTCAGTTATGGTGTCTCTGCTTTCTAAAGAAAAATTTAATATAATAGCTTATGATATTAATAAAGAAATTGAATTAGATAGAAACATCACGTGTGCTAAAAACCTTCGTGAGCTTGTTAATTGTAATATCCTTATTTTAATTTTACCAAATGGATCAATAGTTAAAGAAACCGTACTTCAGTTGGTTGAATATGGGTTTAAAGGTCAAGTAATAGATATGTCCTCTAGCCATCCACAGCAAACTATAGAGTTACAAGAACTTGTAAAACAAAATTGTATTTCAGTAGTCGATGCTCCAGTTTCGGGTGGAGTAAAAAAAGCGATAAATGGGACACTCATGGTAATGGTTGGTAGCAGTCAAGAGAATTTCAAAGCTATTAAAATATTACTTGAATGCTTTGGGACTGTTAGGCATGTAGGGCCATTAGGAGCTGGACATGCTATGAAAGCTCTTAATAATTATGTCTCTGCATCCGGTTTGTTAGCAAGCATGCAGGCACTAGCGACTGCTGAAGCCTACGGCATTAAAGCTAACGACTTTATTGAAGTAATTAACTCTTCAACAGGTAAAAATAACTCCACACAAGTAAAATTCCTTCCATTCGTTATCCCACGAAGGTACGATTCAGGGTTTTCTTTGAGTCTAATGACTAAAGATGTTGAAATTGCGAGTAGTATTATAAAGGATGCCGAGTTTTCCACTCCTTTATCGGATGCGTTACCAAAATATTTAGTGAAGGCATTAAAGAATTTAAAAGAGGGTGTAGATCACACAGCCTTATATGAAGAAATTAACCCAAGAAGCGTCATAGACACGCAAACATAAGGGCCAAAGGGAGTATTAAGGTGAAAAAATCTATTATAGTTATTGGAGGAGGTATCGTCGGCGTTTGTACTGCCTTAGAATTACAACTATCCGGGAATTCTGTTACTTTAGTAGATCGTAAAAAACCTGGCAGGGAAACCTCTTATGGGAATGCGGGAGTTTTAGCAGAGTCTTCTGTAATGATAATTAACAACCCCTCATTACTAAAGGCTCTTCCTAAATATATTTTAAATAATAAAAATGATTTGCGTTATGACTTCTTTTTTGTAATCCGAAACTTTTTTAAAATTTTACGATTTTTATCATATTGCACTCACAAACATTTGGACCATGCTGGGCGGGCTTTACGTTCGCTACTACTTATATCCTTAACAAAGCACAAAGATTGGATAAAAATATCTAAAACGACGCACTTACTTAAAGAAGATTCTGGTTGGTTAAAGCTATTTAGATCAAAGAAAACTTTTAAGAAATATAATCTTGAGCTTGAATTAATGAAAAAGAATAATGTCAAATTTACAATTTTTGAAAAAGAGCAAATTCGTCAAATTGAACCAGGTCTTTCACAAAGGTACGAAAAAGCAGTATTAATGGATGACGCAGGCCGTATATCGGATCCTGCAGCATTAACTGACGCTTACGTGAAGGTTTTTTTAGATGCTGGTGGAGAAGTGTTAGAAGAGTCTGTATCCGCATTGAATGAAGCTAACCCTGGTTGGGAAGTTAAAACTAATAATTCCACTCTCAAGGGGGATCACGTAGTAGTTGCAGCTGGGGGTTGGTCTTCTGAGATTGCAAGTTGGCTAGGCTACAAAATACCATTGTTCTGGGAAAGAGGTTATCACGTTCACTTAAAACCTTCAGATGCTCCCTCGCTAAACCGTACGATATTGGATGTAGATGGAGGGTTTATTATGGCCCCAATGAAGCAAGGTGTAAGAGTTACTTCCGGTGTCGAACTTACCTGGAGAGATGCAGACCCTAATTACTCACAAATAACGGAGTCAGTAAAAAGGGCGCGACAAGTTTATAAAATGGGCGATCAGGTCGAGGATACGCCCTGGATGGGTAGACGACCAACTTTGATTGATTCTTTACCTATAATAAGCCCTGCTCCCAGACATCCTGGTCTATGGTTCAATTTTGGTCACCAACATCTTGGTTTATCTTTGGCACCAGGTTCAGCGGCACTAATTTCTGCATTTATTAATAAAACTGAAGCTCCAATAGACCCAAATCCGTATTCTGCCACAAGATTTAAAATATGACATCTTAACAAGTACTAGTACTTGTTAAGATCTACACCTCTGAACAGCCATACTCTGCCTTTTCTAACCATGACGGATTAAACTCTACTCCCCATCCCGGTTTGTTTGTAATTTCCACATTGCCATCAGAGACCTTAAATGGATCACCTAAAAACAAATCCCTTTGCCACGGGTAGTAGTCCTCTCCTTCAATAGAAAGTTCTAAATATTTTCCAGCGTTTGGGATGGCATTTAATAAATGCATAGTGCACATCGTGACAAGCGATAAATTAGCCGCATGGGGCGTACAAGTAATATTTGCTTTGTCAGCTAAGTCTGCAACCAAAAGGGCTCTGGAAAGCCCTCCCATATACATTACGTCAGGTTGAACTATATCGACTACTTTTTTATCAATCATGTCCTTCCAAATTCGAAGGTCACAATCCTGCTCCCCTCCCGTTACGTCAATCTTAAGAGCATTTGTAACTTTTTTTGTTTCATCAGGAAGCCAGTAAGGGCACGGTTCTTCAAAATGGGTTATACCATTGTCTTCTAAAGCTTTGCCAATCTCAATAGCTTGGTCCGCACTGTAACAGCTATTTGCATCAACAAGTTTAACAACGTCATCACCCAACTCTCTTGGAAGGACCTTAATGATTTCGTTTGTACGCCCCTCCCACTCATCTTTTCCTCGTCCACACTCTGACCCAATTCGAAACTTAAAAGCTTTGAAACCTTGAGTGTCACGCAACTCTAACAGCCTATTAGCCTCTTCTTGAGGAGTAATGTCACGTTTCATTGATGACCCATAAGCCGGTAAGGTACCCGGACTACCTCCAATTAATGACGTAACAGGTAATTCATTTTTTTTCCCCCACCAATCCCAAAGTGCAGTATCCAAACCCGCTATTGCGCGAAGGACATATGAGCCGGGGTATTTATGTTCTTTTTCTAAAATTAAATTTTCAAGATCAGTAAAATCATCAAATAAACGACCCAGAACATGCTTTGCAACCTGTCTGTGAAAGATTTGAGCCGTTATATCAGCACAATATGTCGACATTTGCCCCCATCCTTGACTGCCATCTTCCATAGTAAGCCTTACTACACTTACGTAACTCTTTGTGAAGGTTTCGAGCTTTTTTATATTAACACATAAATCAGTCATTAATATTTTTCTCCTTACTTTTTGATACCATCTTTTTGTTTATCTGTTCAGAGATTGACTTTGCCGCCTTGTAGGCCAACATCATAACAGCTGAATTGATGTTACCCGACGGAATACTTGGAAAAATAGAGGCATCAGCTATCCATATATTTTGAAATCGTCTTAATTTAAAATCAAGTGAGACAGGGTCACGTTCAATATCTTTACCTAAGCGACATGTTCCACAAGGATGGTATACTGACACTGCTCTTTTATTAAAATCCTCTTTTTTCTCTTCAATAGTCGTTTTTTCTAAATCTATAGATTTAGCTTTCACGATAATTGATTTTAAATATTTTGATTTTGTTACTTCTTCAACAAAGTTAATACCAGCTTCAACATTGTATCTATCTTTTTCATTACTTAAAAATTTTGGATCTATTATAGGTGAATCCATAGGGTTTGAAGAATTTAGATAAACCTCACCCCGGCTTTCTGGCCTACATGGTTGAAATCCAATTGCAAAACCATCTACTTTATCAGGACGTAGCAGTCTCCTTTTACCCGGACTTTTTATTGAATAGGTTAGAGGGTTAAAATAAATTTGTAAATTTGGCCATTCGTTTTGACTATTCCAATTAATGAAGCCCCCACCTTGATTCACACTTAATGCAAAAGGCCCTTTTCTAAATGCTATATAATTAGCAAAAGAAAGTAATCGTCCACTCCAGCTACCAAGGGTTCTATTTAACGACTTTGCATTTGCCTCAAAAAGATAATCCACTCCCAAATGATCTTGTAAGTTTTGACCAATGTCTTTGATATTTACTATAGGCTTTATCCCCTTATCAATTAAATGTTTAGAAGGACCAATACCTGAGAGCATTAGGAGCTGTGGGGTATTAATAGCACCAGCAGTTAACACAACGCCAAAGCGAGCAGTAATACTTTTTTTCATTCCATTCTTAATGAACTCAAGACCAGTGACCCTATTATCGTTGAGCATAAGTTTTGAAACATAGGCATTTTTAATAATTTTAACTTTTTTTTCTTTTATTGCAGGCTTCAAAAATGCATCAGCCGAAGTCCATCTAAAACCATTTTTTGTTGTGATAGGGTAGTGTCCAACGCCCTCGTTAGAATTTCCATTCATATCGTCGGTGTATGAAACACCAAGGTCTTTAGCAGCAGAAAAAAAGTTTTTTAAAACCTCTTCATGTTGATTTTTAACATTCGAAACGCAAATATGATCACCACTTTTATTAACTCCACGACCCTCTAGTAAATCAAAAGTAGATTGAACTGAATTCCATCCAAGCTCAGCCGAACTACAAGTTTCCCAGTGGTTATAATCGCCTTGTTGACCTCGAACATAGACCATTGCATTTATAGACGCCGAACCACCAACAACTTTGCCTCTAGGACAGTAAACAGATCTATTATCAAGGTTACTTTGTTTTTTGGTTTGATAACACCAATTCACATTTTTATTATAAAATGTTAACCCATACCCAATTGGAGTTTTAATATCAGGGCGGAAATCACTACCTCCCGCTTCCAAGATAAGAACTTTTAAGCCTGTTTCATTAGCGACTTTACTAGCAATTATAGACCCTGATGAACCTGCACCTACAACAACTAAATCAAATTCAGCCAAGCCTTAATCTTTCTTATCACCAAACAACTGAGTTAACAGTAATAGTCCCGACGAGATTATAATTAAAACAGTAGAAATTGCAGCAATTGTTGGGTCGATTTGATCACGTAAAGCTAAAAACATTGCTCGTGTGATAGTTGAATTATCTCCTCCAGAAACAAATAGAGAAATAATAACTTCATCAAATGAAGTCAAAAATGAGATTAAACAAGCTGAAATAATTGAAAACTTTATTTGTGGTAATGTAATTTCGAAAAAGGCTCTTAATCTAGATGCTCCTAAAGATCGTGCTACTTTTTCTTGATTCATATCATAGTTTCGTAGTGCGGAAAGTACAATAATTAGGACAAGGGGCATTGCTACCAAAGAATGTCCTAAAACTAATCCTGTGATAGAGTTTACCATTTTAAATTGAACAAAAAAGTAAAACAGCCCAATAGCCACAAGTATAATTGGAACCGCCATTGGTGAAATCATAATGGGGAATAGTATCCCTCGAACTCTAGCACTACTATTGCTTAATCCATAGGCTGCCATCGTTCCAATAGGTGTCGCAACAAAAATTGTTAGCACCGCCACCTTAATAGAAGTCCAGGTTGCTCCCATCCAATCATTAAACCCCATCCCGTTATCACTACTAGAAAAGAAATAAGCCTCGTACCAACGGAGTGAAAAAGATTTTGGAGGAAACTCCAAGTATTGGCTTCCTGAAAATGACATTGGAATTACTACAAGTGACGGAACAATTAATAAGAATAAAACAATTATCGAAAAGATATATAACCACAACCTATCCTTGAGCCTAATCTGGGTTTCAGAAACATTTCTGTTAAGGAAACTCATTTGTTGCCCCCTATTTGGTCAATGGAAACTAGTTTTGATGCGATATAGAGAATAAGCATCGTCACAACCAAAAGTACTACACCAAGTGCACTCGCAGCGCCCCAGCTAAAGTATAGTTCGATATTCGAAGAAATTTTCATTGCAGCCATTATAATTTTTCCACCACCCAAAACAGCCGGCGTAACGTAAAAGCCTAAACAGATAACAAAAACAATTAAAAGACCCGCCAGTAGTCCAGGTATTGAAAGGGGAAAAAATACTGTCCAAAAAGCTCTAGTTGGTGTCGCACCAAGGTTTGCTGCAGCTTTTAAACAGTCTTTGTCAATAGCTCGCATATTTGCATATAATGGTAAAATCAAGAACGGTAACATAATATGAGCCATTCCAATAAGCGTTCCAGAGGTATTATGTACGAACTTTATAGGTTCTGAAATAAATCCTAAATCTATCGCTATATTGTTTATCAGTCCCTTTCTTTGCAAAAGGACCAACCAGGCATATGTCCGAACTAAAAGACTAGTCCAAAACGGAATTAAAACACCAATCATACAAATGCCTGCCCACTTCCGTGGAAGTTGTGACATGAAATAAGTCAGAGGATAGCCAAGTAATGCGCATATTAAGGTAGTTAAAAAACTAATTTTAAAGGTTGTTAAGAATATCCGGATATATGACTTCTGTGTCACCATTCTTTCATAGTTCTCAAAAGAATACGAACCATCTCTTCCTATGAAAGACATATAAAACAGCCAACCAACCGGAATTATGATAAGAAAAAATATAAGAAATAAATATGGAACCGTTAATCCAAATAAAGTAAAATTTTCCTTGCGATCTAAATTCTTTAAAACCGCTTCGTTAACATGCTCGTCTATCAAAGCCATCTAATTATTCCACCAAAAAACTATCTGACTTACGTAAGCCAACAGATATTTTTTCACCCGAAATAGGGACTTTTTGACCTATATTACTACCGTTTGGTAACCGCATTCGAAGTGATTGCTCTCCAAAACTTCCCGGATCTAGTTTAATAACTAATAACTGACTTTCGCCCTGGAAAATTGACCCTTCTACAATTCCGCTAAAAAGGTTCGTATCTTTCTCTTTTCCATTAGCAAGAAATAATTTCTCGGGTCTAATCACTAACAGATAATCTCCATCATCCTTTGACGGATGATTGATCATTATTTCAGACGCTCCAAGGTAGGTTTTATTACTAATAACTTTTGCAGGTAATAAGCTGGATTCACCTATAAAATCGGCAATAAATGCGTTGTTCGGGTTAGTATAAATTTCATTTGGTGAACCTAACTGCTTCAACTCACCATCATTGATAACAGCTATCCTGTCAGACATTGTTAAGGCTTCTTTTTGATCATGCGTAACATAAACTGTCGTCATTGTTAAACTGTCGTGAAGTTGTCTTAGCTCGATCTGCATCTCTTCTCGAAGTTTTTTATCAAGGGCTGATAGTGGTTCGTCCATTAATAAAATTTGAGGCTTAAATACAATAGCTCTAGCTAGCGCTACTCGCTGCTTTTGGCCTCCTGAAAGCTCACCTACACCTCTATGGCCCAATCCATCTAATTTTACGATACTAAGCGCTTCAGCAACGCTTTCCTTAATTTCAGATTTACTTTTTCCACGCAACTTTTGCGGATAACCTATGTTTTGTTCTACATTCATATGTGGGAAAAGAGCGTAGTTTTGGAATACCATTCCAATGTCTCGCAAATGCGGTGGTTTCGTGACAACTTCTTCGTTTCCAAATTTTACACTGCCATAATCTGGTCTAGTAAAGCCGGCTAAAACCATTAATAAAGTTGTTTTTCCAGAACCAGATGGTCCTAAAAGAGTTAAAAACTCTCCTGATTTCACCTCAAGACTTACATCTTTAAGCGCATAAAAGTCACCGTATGTTTTTGTGACATCGTTTATGGAAATATTCAGTGCGTTAGATTGCATATACTATACTCTTATAATGAAAAGGTAGGAGGGTCGAAACCCTCCTACTAATTGGTTTATTTACTATTCAGTCATCATATCAGTATATTTTTCAGCAGCGATGGTTCGCCATTTCTTATACCAAGAAGTTTTTAAAGTTAACTGATGTTTAGCATTGTCCGGGTGACTTGGCAAAGCTCTTGCTGTTGCGTCATCAAGCAATCCTTGAGAGTAAACTCTTTTATCTGTTGGACCATATGTAATATATTGCGCAAAACCAGCCATGTATTTAGGCTTTTGCATTTCCGCGATGTATTTCATAGCAAGATCTTTCTGTGGTGCGCCTTTAGGAATTCCGTAGCCTTCCCAATCCATGATACCAGTTCTCCAGTCATAAGAAACTTTCGCACCATCTCTTTTAGCAACATCAAAACGACCATTCCAGCCAGTTGTCATATCAACTTCGCCGTCCTTCATCAATTGTGCGTGCATAGCCCCAGAAGTCCACCATACAGCAATATGATCCTTAATTGATCGGATTTTGTCTAATGCACGATCTATACCTTCTTCGCTATCAAGGACATTATAGACTTCTGACATTGGTACACCATCTGCAAGCAAAGCTGCTTCCAACATAGAATCAACTTTTGATCTCATAGATCTTGTACCAGGAAATTTCTCTACATCAAAAAAGTCAGCCCAAGATCGTGGTCCATTTTCGCCATAAGTATCAGTGTTCCAAGCTGCAACAACTGAGAAGATGTCTGCTCCAACACAATAATCACTCCACATATCTGGAAGTAGATTGCTAGTATCAATTACTGTGTAATCTAATTTCTCTAAAATTCCTTCCGCTCCACCAGAAGCACAACTACCCGCTCCACTAGAAAATATGTCAAATTTATCAGCACCAGATTTTACCATCAGTTTAACGTCTGAGATGCCTCCATAAGTGTCTTCTTTAACAGTTATCCCCATTGCTTTAGCAGCAGGTTGGAATATTCCAAGAGATTGACCTTTTTGGTAAGCTCCGCCCCATGAAACAATTCTAAGAGTATCTTCTGCAAATGCAGAAGATGTCATTGAGAATAGTCCAACAAATGCAGAAACCAAAATTGGTTTAATATACGTTTTCATTAATTTCCTCCAAATTTTTTTTATAATTTTCGTAAAGACTATACTTTAGATTTAGTACTCTGCTGTCAAATTGTTTAATACTAATCTATGCGTTAATTTTTATTTATCTATCATATTTTAGTATAATTGGCTTATATTCTGAAATAAAATCTTTCATAGACAAATATTTATAAATAATTTCAGCTGCAACTTTTCCAACATTACCGTAATGGGGCAAATGCATAATTTCATCAAAGCCATTTAAACTGTCTCTATTTCCAAGTAAAAATTCTGATAAGCATATTGCCGATATGGGAGCTGTATTCATTCCATGCCCTCCAAAACCAGCCACAGCATATCTGTTAGGAGATAGTTCACCTACATAGGGAAGAAAGTTCCTAGAGTAGCCCATAAGACCAGACCACACATATTGAAAAGTTAGACCTAACGCGTTGATTTCTTCTACAAGTTTTGGGAAGTGTGATTTCAAATCTCTAAACGCATCTCGTTTTATTTTTGAAATACTCTTGTTTCCCAGAGCAGATATTCCCATCCCCCATAGAAGCCGTTCTTCATCCAAAAGCCTATAGTAGTTCCCCGCACGCCGATTATCTGAAATCATAAACTCTGTACGAATGTGCTTCTTCAGTATGTCTGGAAGAGGATCTGTAACAGCTACAAAAGTTTTTATGGGGAGTAATACCCTGTCGAGCTCTGAGGGACATAGGCCTCCATAACCTCCAGTTGCATAAGTTACTTTCTCAGCTATAAATTTCTGACATTTTTCAGTTAAAAGCTCAAAAGAGTTGATAACTTGAGAACGTTCTACCTTCAATACAGAACAATTTTCAAAGATATGAACTCCATTTTCCAAACACTCTTCCATTAATATTCGCATAAAATTCAAAGGATTAAATTGAAATGACTCTTTATTTATTGAACCAGATTTATATCGAGAGCTTACCAGATACCTTTTTAAATCATCAGGGCTTAATGAGGATTCATCTTTCTTATTTTGAAAATTAGATAAAGATAAGTTTAACTCACCATATTTGGCATTAACTTTTTGATATCTAGGCTTAGAAACCTGCTTTTTCATCCATTCGAACCCACGAACTCCTAAATCTTCAAATAATTCAGCCTTCTCTAGTCCTAGTGTTTTTTTTATTTTTATTGAGCTGGCAGCCCAGCCAGTGGAACAAAAACCACCATTTCGTCCTGAGGCACCACTTCCGATAGTTTTCGATTCAAAAACTGCTACAGTTGCACCTCCTTGTGATAGCTTCAGGCTTAAAACGAGACCCGCTAATCCTCCACCAATAACAGCAAAGTCATACTTGTCTAATTTTTTACTAAAATCAGATGGCTTGGGCGGTTTTATACTATTTTCATCGTACCAAGTTTGGGCATAGATCGGATCACTCATAATATCTTTTAGCCTTAGTGTTCGCGCGATTTGTTCACAATTTTATCAAGTGACTTGATTCCCGAAGCCGCAATTAATGTCAAAATTACATAAATTAGTGCTGCTGAATTAAACGGCTCAAAAGCAAGA
>Ga0114998_10002015_pt1 | contig 15618 bp, 16 predicted proteins | sample ArcticOcean_MG_C_5_FD_87044 | JGI IMG/M metagenome (GOLD analysis project Ga0114998, IMG submission 87044) | Marine microbial communities from western Arctic Ocean - ArcticOcean_MG_CB4_138 | ecosystem: Environmental > Aquatic > Marine > Oceanic | place: Arctic Ocean: Canada Basin | collected...
TAGTCAAAGGCGTAAGTAAGAAACGCCTTGTTATCTACGCGCCAGGCTACTGGCGCTTGATAATGATGGTGGTCGTCTCGATTCCTGAAATTATTTTCCAACGTCTGAAATTTTAAATCATGGCTGCTACCGATCGTCAGTCGCCATTATTTGTAGATCTCGATGGCACACTTATTAAATCTGACTGGATGCTGGAAGCTATTCTAGCAATGATCAGGGTCAATCCCATCTCGATTTTTAGAATAGCAATTTGGCTTGCTAAAGGACGGAGCAATTTAAAACGGCATTTGGCTGAGGCGGTCCTTGTCGACATCCCCTCACTTCCTGCTAATCGTGAATTTCTAGAATTTCTAAAGCAAGAAAAAAGTAAGCACAGGGAACTGATTTTAATTTCAGCATCTGATCAAAAAGCTGTCTCTGCCGTCAGCGAGCATTATGATTTATTCGATGCAGCCATCGGCAGTGATGGCACGATTAATCTGAAATCGGGGGCCAAGTTAACCCGAATCCGAGAGTATATAAAAGACGGGGATTTTTCCTATGCAGGAAATTCGGGCGCAGACTTTACTGTCTGGCAAGAAGCTGAAGAAATTATCGTGGTTAATGCTGAAAGCTCTATTGCAAAAAAAGCAAAATCTTTAACTACGCAACAGCGGCCACTACTTGAATTTGATAAGCCACCCTCTCTTCTTCCTCGCTTGCTTAAAGCCATGCGACTTCACCAATGGCTAAAAAACTTTTTGGTTTTTTTACCACTTATCCTGTCACATCGACTCGGTGAAACTGATTTAATTATCTTAACTGTGCTCGCGTTCATCAGCTTTAGCCTCTGTGCATCAAGCGTGTATTTCGTTAACGACATGCTCGATATTGAAAGCGACCGTCAACATAACAGCAAATCGAAACGTCCCTTTGCTGCAGGAACCCTACCATTGCAGTACGGCGTGCTTGGCGCACCCCTGTTATTTTTGTTATCACTCGGATTTGCGAGCTTAGTAGGGACACAGTTTTTTGCCGTACTTATGGGCTATTGGCTCATTACCTGTTTATACAGCCTTTATCTGAAACGTTTGTATCTGCTGGACGCACTAACTCTGTCACTCCTTTACACACTTCGTATCATCGCCGGCTCGGCGGCGATAGCGATCACCACTACTACTTGGTTAATCGCGTTTTCGGGATTCTTGTTTTTAGGATTGGCATTGCTTAAGCGCACAACCGAGCTACGCAATTTGGTAATGGGTGGCCAAGTCACCACTCGTGGACGCGACTACAGCACAGATCGACTTCGAGTAGTGACAGTTTTAGGAGTTATGTCCAGCGCAGCTTCAATATTGGTATTTATGGTTTATATTAATGCCTCCAATATAACTTACCTATACGACCGGCCTGTGCTTTTGTGGGCAATCTGCCCCCTAATCATCGCAATGCTGGCAAGAGTTTGGTGCAAAGCCTACGCTGGAACACTTGATGAAGACCCAGTCTTGTTCGCAAGCCATGACCGCCTGAGTCAGATTATGTTGATACTAAGCGGTACCATCCTTTGGCTGGCTATTTAACGAAGCTTGAACACCGAAATGCTGCCCGTGAAAGTATAGATGTTCTTCAATAAAACTCGCGATAAAGAAATAACTATGGTCATAACCTTGCCGCGACCGGTAGTCCAATGGATATCCGCAGCTACGCGCTGCCTCTATTAACAATTCAGGTTTTAGCTCTCTCTCTAAAAACTTATCTGCTGTGCCCTGATCTATCAATATTGGAAGGTGTTCAGTTGCGGTCTTCAATAGCTCAACAGAATCGTATTCTGCCCATAAAGACCTGTCATCACCTAAGTAGTTTGTAAAAGCCTTTGTGCCCCAGGGGCAATTCATTGGGGAAACTATCGGTGCAAAAGCCGAAACCGATGTATATCGCTCGGGGTTCTTGATCGCTATCGAAAGCGCGCCATGACCACCCATTGAATGACCCATCAATGCATGACGATTATCATCTACAGGAAAATGCCCAGCAACAACTTCCCGCAATTCCTTGGCTATATAGTCATACATCTTGTAGTGAGATTCCCAAGGAGCTTGTGAGGCATTGAGATAAAACCCTGCACCCAAGCCAAAATCGTAAGCCGCGTCTGGATCGTCTGGCACAGACTCTCCACGGGGACTGGTATCGGGGGTAACAATCACGATACCCAGCTCGGATGCTAATCTCTGAGCACCTGCTTTTTGAGCAAAGCTCTCATCGTTGCCGGTCAATCCTGCCAAAAAAGTCAATACCGGTAACTTCAAATTTGCGTCGCCGCTATCAGGGCTTAGTTGTCTGGGTAAATAGATTGAAAAGCTCATCTCGCAATCCAGCGCTGATGAGTGGTGAGTAAAACGTTTCTGAAGACCGCCAAAGCTTTTATTACTTGATATTTCTTCCATATTGCTCATTCTTCCTTTCGCTAATTTTAACTGGAGGTTGCGATAACACTAACAAGCTCGTTAAATCTGCAGCGCCGTTTAACCCGACTAGACCGCCGTTAGCGCAGATTGCTTTTACCCCGGTTGGTGGTAAAGTCGATTTAACAATAAAATCAAAGACACTGCATTGAGTTAATTATGATACGTCAAAACTTGTCTGCTAAAACCTCTAGAATATTGATTGCCGCCGGTATTGCCCTTGTTTTGCCAACGGTTGGACATTCCCAACCGGCCTCACTTAGCTCTGACAACAAAGATATCATCGATAGCTCAGGGCAAGCCTGCCAAGCTCTGGCAGATCTGCGAAACCTAACAATCACCTCCGCCTCGATCAGAGACAACGACCAAGGGTCCCAGCCTTATTGCTATGTCCGGGGTATAATTTCACCCGCAATCCACTTTCACGCCCAACTGCCCTTGCCTGAAAACTGGAATGGACGCTTTCTGCAGTGGGGTGATGGCGGCAAAGACGGTGATTTAGATTTCGCAGATAACCGCGTTGCAGAGGGTTATGCAGTGACCAATAGCAATACCGGCCATGATAGTGGGGTCGAACCAGGCGCTTCTTTTGGGTTTAATAACCGTCAGGCGGAAATCGATTTTGGGTACCGTGCTGTTCATCTCACCGTGATGGCAGGCAAGACCCTAGTTCATGCGTACTATGGGTCTGGACCTGACTACTCTTATTTCGAAGGCTGCTCTCAGGGCGGGCGCCAAGGCTTAATGGAGGCTCAGCGCTACCCAGACGATTTCGATGGAATCGTGGCTGGCGCTCCCGCTTTTGCTTACCAAGCACTTAATGCCGCTGGGACCTGGAATTTACAACGAATATTCCGCGATAACCTGAACGGAAATCTAGCAGTAGACACCACCGGTGATGGTGATTTTGACAGCCTTCGTTTAATTGATATTCTTCATGATCAGGTATTGAAAAAATGTGATGCCCGCGACGGTATTCTCGATGGGGTGGTGAACGATCCGTTTACCTGTCCCTTCAATCCTTTTTTGGATCTTGCGAATTTAATGTGCCCCATCAATGCGGTCAGCGATCAATGCTTTACCCAAGCTCAATTGCAGACTGTTCAGGATCTTTATGATGGCCCCCGCGACGACAATGGCGTGCAAATTTACCCTGGCAAAATGTTTGGCTCTGAAAAGCGCTGGACCGGGTTGTATATCCCCCACGCGGGAAATAACAATGGTCCGAGCAAGTTAATGGGCGTTGCCGGAGATCATATGAACTACCTGTTCTATGAACAGGACCCAGGCGTCTCGGTACCCAATGTAAAAGATACTAACTATCAAGCTAGAAAAGGTGGAGTAGTGCCCGAGTTTCATTGGTTTGATTATGACATCAATGATTTTAACTCAGGCAAGGGTGATTTGATGATGTCCATTACTGACGCCACAGACCCGGATCTTAGCCGCTTTCTTAAAGACCGTGGTGGTAAGCTTATTGTTTACCATGGCCTAGTCGACTCTTTAATCGTGGCGTCAGACACCGTCGATTACTATCAAGAAATGATCAGTACTTCTTTCTCTGGAAGCTTAGCCGACGCCGTTGAAAGCTCTCGGTTATTCTTAGCTCCCGGCATGGCTCATTGCTCGGGTGGGTCTGGGCCTAATAGCTGGGACAAACTGGCTCCCCTTGTTGATTGGGTTGAAAACGGCCACGCTCCAGATGCAATAACCGCGACATACACCCAGGGAGGCGAAGTTGTTAACGAAAGGCCGCTGTGTGCTTATCCGGCACAGGCCAGCTATGTAGGGCCCAACAACGGCGCCAATGATTCAGAAAACTGGCGCGCTGAAAATTTCGAATGCCGTTAGACACTCTTTCCCCGGCACCGATAAAAAGACTGACTCGTTACTGGGTTTGCTCTTTGAAGTCTTCGCTTTAATAGAATCCACTCCCGAAACTGAGTCACAAGAACCCAGAGGTAACTATGATATTTGGCAGGAACATACGCTTTAACCCCGACACTATTCGCAACGCTGTCCACCAAAAAGCCCGCGATAGAACTCTCAACAAAGCTCACTTCAAGTCACGCCGCTTTTTGCCTTTTCGGTTACTGGTGATTGCGAGCGTATTTTTCATAGCGCCTTTCTTTGCCTCGGCGCAGACTGAAACCTTCAGAGCGCGACTTTCGCCAATGCCAACGACCCCCCAAACAGTGAATGAAATTACCGGTGGGGGGGAAGTGATACTAACGTTAATAGGTAATACACTGACAATTGAAGGCTCATTCGAAGGAATGAGTTCAACGGCGATGGCCGCTCATGTGCACAACGCACCTCCCGCTCGACTTGGACCGGTAGTCCATACTCTAAAGTTTACTGATGCCGCTGCTGGAGTAATAACAGCTCAACTGCAATTAAGCGATGACCAGGTGGCGGATTTAAAAGCGAATAATTTTTATATTCAAGTTCATAGCATGAACAACCCCTCTGGCGAATTGCGTGGTTGGGTTTTTCTAAGCAGCCATTTTCAATAACCGCAGTCAATCATAAAGAACAACGGCGTTTTTCTCGCTCACTTAAAAATAATAAGCACGATACTCACAAGAGACAACATGATGAGATTCCCTGATAGCTTGAAAAACCTCAGCATCGGATTACTAATACTTGTCGGCTTCGCCGCCTGCGGTACCGAGAACTCGGTTAAACCTACTGCTCAAAATTCCGACACTGCTGACACCCCTAACTTTGCCCGCCAAGCGACTGCCGGGGCAGACACCTTTGCCACTAATTGCGCCGCCTGTCATGGTGCTAATTTAGAAGGCACAACCTTGGGCCCACTGTTATCTGGCAGCAGTTTCTTGCAGCGCTGGGGCGCACAGAACCCATCGTTGCTGCTCAATAATATTCAAGCCAATATGCCCCCTGGCGGCAATGAATCACTCCGCAGTGAAGACTATCTCGACATAACTGCTCACATTTTGTCTGTAAACGGTGTTGATTCCGTTGTCGCAGCACTAACCCCTACTACCGATTTTACCATCGCTGACAATGTTTCCAGAATCGCAGCTCAAAAGCAGCGCAGCGAACCGGAATCCCCCCAGGGCCTCACCGTTGCCGGCAACGTTGATGACTTTGTGAAATTCATACCCGTTACCGACGCGATGTTAGAAAACCCTGATCCGAGCGATTGGCCGATGATTAGAAGAAACTATCAAGCTCACAGCTATAGCCCGCTAGACCAAATTAATACCGACAATGTCGGCGACCTGTCCCTTGAATGGGTTTGGAATATGCACGAAGGAGATTCGGAACCATCTCCGCTGGTTTACAACGGCATTGTCTACCTTATTAATCCGGGCAATGTCATACAAGCACTTGACGGCAAAACTGGCGAACTTATTTGGGAGCACTGGACCGGGCCGGCCAATCGTCAAGACATGCGTAATATTGCTATTTATGATGACAAAATTATCCAAGCGACTACCGATGCGAGACTGGTGGCATTGGATGCCCGCACGGGCGAACAAGTGTGGGAAACCGTTGTCGCCGATGCCAGCAAAGGCTTCTCAAATTCCAGCGGCCCAATTGTCGCCGACGGAAAGGTTATCTTAGGGTTAGCAGGCTGCGCGCGGTACATCCCGGAGGACTGTTATATTAGCGCTCACAATGCCAATAATGGCGAACTCGAGTGGCGATTTAACACCATTGCTAAAGCTGATGAACTCGGCGGCAACACCTGGGGCGAACTTGAAAATGTGTTCCGCGCTGGCGGCGAAACCTGGATCACCGGCAGCTATGACCCAGAGCTGAAACTAACCTACTGGGGCACCGCTCAACAAAAACCTTGGGTACCGGTAAGCCGTCATCTAACAATCTTTGATGTTGGTTTATTTACCAATTCCACTGTCGCCGTTAACACAGACACCGGCAAGCTAGACTGGCACTTCCAGCATGTGCCAGCAGAGGCATTGGATTTGGATGAAGTGTTCGAGCGAGTTCTGGTTAACAGAAGTAACCAAAAATTGGTTTTCTCATTAGGAAAATACGGCATTCTTTGGAAAAACGATCGAGTGTCAGGCAAATTTTTGGCTCACAAAGAAACCGTTTTCCAGAATGCGTTCACCAATATCAATGCTGAAACCGGCGAGGTGACCTACCGCGAAGATATTCAAAATGCCAAGCTTAATGAATGGACATCTTCATGTCCTAGCAGCACCGGAGGCAAAGATTGGCATTCCATGACCTATCATGAGCCTACCGGCACCATGATTGCTCCACTCAGCCAAACCTGCCTCGAAAATGCCGCCAGAGAAGTCTCTCTTGTTCAGGGTGGTGGCGGATTAGCCGCCAGCAGGAAATTTTTTGAAATGCCGGGGACTAACGGTAATTTGGGTAAAATAGGCGCCTACAATGTGGACACTATGGAAGAGATCTGGAGCCACCAGCAGCGCGCTTCTTTTCACACCGGCACCATGTCCACCGCCGGCAACGTGGTTTTTGTTGGGGATCTAGATCGCCGCTTTAAAGCGTTAGATGTCACTACGGGCGATGTGCTTTGGGAAACGCGTTTAGGCACCTCGGTACAGGGACACCCGGTATCATTCGCTATTGATGGTAAACAATATATTGCTGTAACCTCAGCGCTCGGGGGCACCAGTCCACGGACAGTGCCGGGTGTGATCGCGACTGAAATAAAGTATCCTCGGTGGGGCAACGCAATTTATGTTTTTAGCCTACCTGACTGATACTTTTTAAGGAATGCCCACATGACTGCCCCCGCTTTGCTGACCTAATCCTCGGCCATATTTAAGGACACACCATGGCAAAACGCTATGAGCAACTGTCAGACGAACACCAGAATTTTATTCTTCAGCAAAAGCTTTTTTTTGTTGGCACCGCAGCCGATGACGGAACCATAAACGTTTCCCCAAAAGGCTTTGATTCGCTTCGAATCATGTCTCCAAATCGGATAGTCTGGCTAAATATTACCGGAAGCGGAAACGAGACAGCGGCTCACTTGGCACAAAATTCTCGCATGACAATAATGTTTTGCGCTTTTGACGGCAACCCTAAAATCCTAAGACTCTACGGTGATGCCACCGTGACACATCCACGAGATGAGACTTGGCAAGAACTCGAAAGCCTTTTTGAGCCACACCCCAGCGCGCGTCAATATGTAGACTTTAGATTTGATTTCCTGCAAACCTCATGCGGGTTTGGCGTGCCCTTTTACGACTACAAAGAAGAACGAGATAATTTCTCAAAATGGCTGGCAAAAAAAGACTCAGGCGCGATAAAAGAATACTGGGCACTTAAAAACCAAGTTAGTATTGACGGCTTGCCAACCCACATCCTCGACAAAGAATAAGCTCAAGGAAACCTCATGCCCGAGAAAGGTGAGAATAATGACGCAGATGAGAAAGCTGAAACTGAGCAGAGACCTCAGAGCAATCTAGGCAAAATCGAATGGCTAGATTTAACCGTGGATAACGCGACTCGGGTTAAAGATTTCTATGCCAAAGTAGTTGGCTGGTCGACCGAAGATGTATCGATGGGGAGCTATGATGATTTTAATATGAATCTTCCCGGCACCAACACCACGGTTGCTGGCGTATGCCATGCCCGCGGCAGTAACGCTAATCTTCCAGCTCAGTGGTTAGTTTATGTGCGGGTCGCGAATGTCGCAGAAAGCGCAGCTGCCTGCAAAGCTAGAGGGGGAAAAGTTATCGAAGGTCCGCGCCGAATGGGAAGCAATAACTTCGTTGTTATTGAAGATCCCGCAGGTGCCGTAATGGCCTTAATCTCAGACTAAGGAAGTTTTAAAAATGGGAACAGTAGAACGAATATTTATTGTTAAGCAACGGCGTGAAGCGATTACTGAGATCGAGACTGCTCATTTAGAAGCTGGCAAAGGAATAGTAGGTGATCGCTATCACTCACAGGCAGAAAAGCGCGTCGTCGAAGGGAAATCTGTTGCTAAAAATCACATCAGCTTTATCGATAAAGAGCAGTTGGAAGGCTTTTTAAGCAGCAATAATTCGAACTTAGACCTAGGTGATTTCCGGCGCAGTGTCATCACCAGCGGCATTGATCTTAATGCCTTAGTAGGCAAGCAATTCAAAGTCGGCGATTCCCTTTGTTTTGGCAACGAGCTTTGCGAGCCTTGCGCTTACTTGGCCGCTACTGTCCACCGAGCAGTTTTGCCTGAGCTTATTGGGAAAGGCGGGTTGCGAGCGACAATACTGACAAGCGGAAGCATTGCTTCAGGCAGCATAATTAAAGAATTAGATTAGAAATAAGCTTTGAGAAAAAAGACAGGCAGGGTATAAGCAGGCAAGTTATAGCTAGAAAGTATCGGACTGAGAGTATTAACCAAAAATCTAAAAACCAAGGTCACAGCCATTATGTCTTTAAATTTTAGAATATCTGTTAGCTCAATTAGCTTCGCCGCTCTAACTCTTTTTAGCTCCACGTTAGTTGCTCAGGCCGACCCATATATTTTTATACTTGGAGTAGCTCAAGACGCTGGATTCCCGCAAAGCAGCTGCTTTGCACCTCATTGCATGCCTGGATGGAAAGATAAAATGCTTAGGCGAGGAGCTACCTCCCTCGCTGTCATTGACCCTACAGCCAAGTCCAAGGTTTTGTTCGAAGCGACCCCCCAGCTGCCTTCCCAACTGTATGACCTTCACAATGAGGCACCGGATGGTGAGTATTCTTTAGATGGCGTATTCCTAACGCATGCCCATATTGGCCATTATGCCGGTCTCATGTTCTTTGGCCATGAAGCTCAAGGCGCGAGTGAAATTCCAGTGTATGCAATGCCAAGAATGGCTGAATTCATCCGTGATAATGGCCCTTGGAGTCAACTCGTTACACTTAAGAATATTGAGTTAAAAGATCTTAAAAACCAGCAAGGAAATAAATTCCCAAACTTAATAGTGACACCTTTTTTGGTTCCCCATCGTGATGAATTTTCTGAAACTGTTGGTTATCGAATTGAAGGGCCTAACAAGACTGCCATTTTTATTCCCGACATCAATAAATGGGATGTTTGGGAGCAAGACATTGCGCAGCTTGTTCGGTCTGTAGACTATGCACTGCTCGACGCAACATTTTACGCAGACGGAGAGTTAGGAAATCGGGATATGTCTCAGATTCCACATCCATTTGTTTCTCAAAGCATGGCCACATTCGATCACTTGAGCCCAGAGGACAAAAATAAAGTGTGGTTCATCCACCTGAACCACACTAATCCCTTGCTCAATAGTCAGAGTTCTGAAAGCAAGTATGTTCGCTCTCAAGGCTACAACATTGCCGCAGAGGGCGACCGCTTGCCCCTTTAAGTTAAGCGGCTGGGCATTGCTTGCTTGGTAAATTTTGCAGACAAAACGAAACCCTTATTCTAAATGACTGCGTAACATCCACGCATTTTTTTCATGAATCGACTGACGATCGGTTGCAATTCCAGCTGTAGCTTCGTCGCCTACTGCGCTCGCAGCGCCAACCACTTCTAAGGCTAACTTAGCGATTATTTCCTGATCTGAAGTTAAATCTTTGAGCATTTCAGTTGCCGTAGGTTCCCCGGTGCTTTCTTTAATTAATGACAACTCCTCAAACTCTGAATAGCTACCCGGAGCTTTTGCACCCAAAGCACGAATCCGCTCGGCGATTTCATCTACTGCCATTGCGAGCTCGGTGTAGTGCGTCTCGAAAAGTATATGAAGTGCAGAAAACATTGGTCCCGTTACATTCCAATGATAGTTATGGGTCTTCAAATACAATGTGTAAGTGGATGCCAGCAGTGCTTTTAGTTTAACTATTGTTTCTTTTTTATCGGTCATTTGCGCGCTCCTTTTCTTACGATTAATTATCGTTTAGCAGACTGCTTTATTGATTTTATTAACTTTCCAATCAGCTCAGAAATTAATCATAGCCTTAACAAATATATATGTATAATTACTATTAGTTCTAGTTTATATAAGGATTACTTATGAGTGTGAAACATCTTAATCTGCGTGACTTGACCTATGTGTGTGCAGTTGCCGAACATTTAAGCTTTGGTAAAGCGGCAATACTTTGTGCAATATCTCAACCTGCAATGAGCAGCAGAATTCAACATATAGAAGAACAGCTGGACTGCAGGATTTTTGAACGCAGTAAGCGCAGCGTCCTCATTACAGAAAAAGGGAATAAAATAGTTACTCTCGCCCGATCTATTTTGGATACGGCAGAATCGATTGATCAGCTTACTCGAAACGAGACAAAACCACTTACAGGCGAGTTGAAAATAGGGATTATATCTACTCTAGGGCCTTATCTAATGCCACTGGTTCTTAGCCCTCTGGCGAAGAAATTTCCCAATTTAGATCTGCAGCTCACCGAAGGCTTAACTGAAAACTTATTGAAATCACTGACTGCAGGTTCATTGGATATCGTGATCGCAGCAAAACCCATAGCTAATCACAACCTCTACTCGGTTGATCTTTTTTTCGAACCGTTTAGACTAGCCGCTCCAAAAAATCATCCTCTGATCGCCTTCCAACCAATACCCACATCGAAGCTAAATGGCGAAGACATGATACTGCTTGAGGAAGGCCACTGCTTAAGTGGCCAAGCTCTTTCAGTTTGCCCGGCGAAAAAAAGGCGCGGAGAAAAACGCTTACATGCCACTAGCCTAGAAACTCTCAGGCATATGATTGCCACCGGCCAGAATTATTCATTGCTGCCCTACCTGGCTGTTGGTAAAAATCCGCCACTTAAGTCACTTATCGACTACCTACCTTTGGCTGATAAAACCCTTGGCAGAACAATCGTTCTATGTAGTCGAAAAAGTACAGGCCGTAAAGCAGACTGCGAAGAACTTACCAAGTTAATTCAAAGCCACCTTCCGAAAGAGGTTTTGATCCCCTAAGCCGATTTGAATCCTCAGTATTGCAAAGGACTTATACCAACTTTCCTTGATTATAATCTCGAATAGCTTGTTGGATTTCTTCCACTTTATTCATCACAAAAGGCCCGCGCTGAACAACAGGTTCACCGATAGGCTTGCCTGTCATTACCAAGACTCGACTGTCAACGCTAGCGTTTAGCCCTAACAACCCTTCTTTGCTAAGTCGGGCCAAGCGCCCTTTTCGCAAAAGGTAATCGCTACCAGCCAGGGAGACCGAGCCTTCGTAGACATAAACCAAAGCGGTATACCCCAAAGGAACATCCAGAGTTAAGGATTGCCCAGCTTTAAATCCGATATCCAGATAAGCTGGGTCGGTTGTTAATCCAGAAACCGCTCCTTGAAGCTTTACTGGCCCGCTTACAAGTTCGCCAGCAATTGCTTTTATCTTGACTTCATCGATCTCATAAACTGGAATTGAATCAGCTTTGAGATCTTGATAAGTCGGCGGTTTCATTTTTTCCGCGCCGGGCAGGTTTAGCCAAAGCTGAAAACCTCTCATGAGACCCTCCTCCTGTTGTGGCATTTCAGAATGAATTACACCTGAGCCTGCATTCATCCACTGCACGTCGCCGGAATCAAGCTTCCCTATATTACCCATATGATCCTTATGCTCCAGGCTCCCATCTAGCATATAAGTTACCGTCTCAAATCCACGATGAGGGTGAGAGGGAAACCCCCCAATGTAATCAGCTGCCTTATCCGATCCAAACTCATCAAGCATAAGAAACGGGTCGAATCTGCTAAGGTTTTCACCACCAATGACACGCGTCAGTTTAACGCCATCACCATCGCTCGTTGGCTGGCCTTCGATAACTTCTTCGATTGACCGTAATATTTGCATCAACATCTGCCTTGTCTCCTGATATGATCGAAAATACTCTGTTATTTAAGCGCCTATGGCATGTATTTTTGTTCGCGCTGCCACCAAACTTTTATTACGGATTTTATTACCCATATTAAGTCCGCCAGCGCTGATCATTTCGACGTCGTCCAAACCTATAAAGCCCATAATCAATTTCATGTAAGGGCGAACAAAATCTGTGGCTGCAGTGTCATGTACACCGCCCATAGCCGCGATGAAATAAACTTTCTTGTTTTTTAGAAGACCCTTGGGGCCCTGATCAGTATATTCAAAAGTGACCCCCGCTCTTGCGATATGATCGACCCATGCCTTAAGCTCGAAGGCACAGTAAAATTATACATTGGCAACCCGATAACTAAGACGTCTGCCGCTTGAATCTCGCTTATTAAACTGTCTGAAAATGCCACTTTTTCTTGTTGCTCGGCGCTGCGTTCACCGGCGGGGGTCCTTATGGCTGTCAGCCATTCACCATCCAGGTGAGGAACCGCCTGCTTGCTAAAATCGCGCTGAATAACGTTGAATTCATCCCTTTTCGCACTAAGGGCAATGATTAGCTCTGAGCTCAAAGCTGACGACACACTGCTTTCTTCAAAAATGCTGGTACTAACTCGAATAGGGTTTTCATCATGCTCTCCGGCTTGAATGGTTAAGGTAAGTCAATGAACCCATCTTAAATCGGTTATTCTGATGTAATGTCGCAATTAATTGATCTAAAATATCGAATAATTAGATGGTTTATAAAATGCGGCAAAAAGATAAATCAGAAAAACCCAGTAGAGAAGTAGATAAAAATAAATGAAAGCACTCCGCGTTACACTAGACCAGTGGCTCGCCTTTAAAACCGTCGTCGATGAAGGCTCGTATTCCCGTGCAGCGGAAATGCTCAATAAAAGCCAATCCACCATCAGTTACTCCCTAGCCAAGTTAAATGAGCAGCTTCCCAAGCCCGTTTTGAGTCTGGAAGGAAGGAAAGCCATGCTTAGCTCCGAGGGCAAAGTGCTATACCGATACGCCGAGCAAATACTCAATGCCGCTGCAAGCGCAGAGTCAGTGGCTCACTCTATGGCCGTAGGCTTTGAGTCCGAAGTCACTATTGCGCTAGATGTTCTCCAACGAGTAGGGGGTCTGGCACACGCCTTCGAAGTCTTTTCAGAGCGGTTTCCCCATACAAGGATTCGAGTGTTGGAAACCAGCCTTTCAGGCACTTCTGAGGCCTTGCTAGAGAAGCAAGCTGATTTGGTGATTGGAGGGGTAATGCCCATCGGTTTTAACGGCGCGCCATTAACAACGATTAGTATGTTGCCAGAGGCTGCTCCATCACATCCTCTGGTAAAAGACCGTAAAAACGTGTCCGAGCTCGAGCTACAGTCCCACCGTCAAATTGTTCTCCGCGACACCGGCACTAAACGAGAACAAGACGCTGGCTGGCTAGGCGCGGGACAGCGCTGGACAGTCAGCCATTTCTCTTCCAGTATCTCACTGGTAAAGACAGGTTTGGCATTCGCCTTTCTGCCAGATAATTGGATCGAGCAGGAACTCACAAATGGTTCTCTGCATCTCATACCACTGCAGGAAAGCTTCCAGCGATCGCTGCCTCTTTACTTAATGTTCGCAGACCGACCAAACGCAGGCCCCGCCACTCGAGCGCTAGCAGAACTCATTCAGGCCAAAATAAGAGTCTAGTGGCAAATTTTCCGCACCCCCCCCATTCAGTTTACATTCATTGACGTCGAGTATGATGAAGGTCGCTAATCCTTAACGGCGAACTTAAGCATATGGAGTCAGCAATGAACAAATTAACTTTGGCCGTATCATTATTGGTTACAGTTTTACTCTCGCATAATGCCGCTGCAGATAGCAGGCATGACAGGCAGGGCTTGAACAATTCACGTGCCGACGGAAATCACTTTCGTAGCTATAACCGTGACTATAACCGTGACTATAACCGCAGTTATAACAGGAGCCATAACCGCGGCTTTGAGCGCCGAGGTAACCGTAATTATGCCCGCGCTGCAGCTAACCCTTATCACTATGGCCAAGCTGGAAACCGCCGTGGCAATGACTTTGCAAGTATTTCCTATGGGAATAGCTTTTATAACTCTGGCTTTAACAACCGATATGAGAGCCGCTTTGGTAATCGTTACAATAACCGTTTTAACCGTCGCTCTAACCGTCGCTCTAACAACAACTTTTACAATAACGGCTATAGAAACCGCTGGGACCGAAACCGAAGTGGTAGCAACTTCGTTGGAGGGCTGGTACTAGGCTCACTTTTAAGCCAGCAGAACTACCCCTCTCGGTCACACGAAAACATAAGCTATAGATCGGCACCGGTGATCGTTAAGCGGAATATTGTCTACGTTAATTCAACCAGCAGGGCCACTGTCTCTGCCACCCCTAAACGCCGACTCCTACGGGACTTACGCGGTAACTGCTATGATATCGAAATATCACCAAACGGTGATGAACTGCGCTCTCAAATAGATTCAGCTTCTTGCGATTTCTGAGGGCTATTATGCCCCTAAACTAAGGGGCTCTTCGGCAGCCAGCATTATCGCCCTAAATCCCATGTTTTCCTGACTGACACCCTAAAAAACAACGTTACTTTATTAGGCTACTTGGCGGCAAGAGAACCGCAAGTGGAATTCAGCGAAATAGTGTCCATTATTAAAACCCGCTATGAGGCTAACGAAAGCTTTCTATCGGTGATTCAAACGATCGTTAAAAAGCACTATGACTACGCATTGGTATGTGAGTATAACAAGCCAATCGGGATAATCACTGAGCGATACGTCCATCGCTTTTTACCAAACTATGTCTTAAAAGAAGAAATGACCGCAGGCCATGTGATGAGTCACGACCCTACTTATTTGTGTTAACGCAGACACGACTAATCTCGAGGCGCTAGATCTCTGTGAAAGCCGGAACCTTCTTCACTTAACCGTAATCGACAATACCCAACGACTTGTCGGTGTAGTGACTCAAACCAATATAATTAAAGCCCACGTAGAAAATTACGAAAATCATGACAGGCTTCATATGTTATCCATAGAAGATCCACTAACCGGACTTTCTAATCGCCGAGTTATGGAAATTGATATTAAACCCGCCGCAGCGCTATCAAAGCATCAGACCCAGCCTTATTCTATTGCCTTGATCGATATAGATTACTTTAAAAAATACAATGACGGCTACCACCATAAAGCCGGTGATGAAGCGCTAATTTTCTTAGCCAAAAAGCTTCGCAAAAACGTGAGAAACTCAGATAAGATATTTCGCTACGACGGTGAAGAGTTTCTGTTCCTGAAGCCTATGACTAGTGCTCAAGGGGCAAAAATAACGACTCACCGAATTTGTGACACTATTGCCCAAGAAAAATA
>Ga0114998_10002017_pt1 | contig 15616 bp, 8 predicted proteins | sample ArcticOcean_MG_C_5_FD_87044 | JGI IMG/M metagenome (GOLD analysis project Ga0114998, IMG submission 87044) | Marine microbial communities from western Arctic Ocean - ArcticOcean_MG_CB4_138 | ecosystem: Environmental > Aquatic > Marine > Oceanic | place: Arctic Ocean: Canada Basin | collected...
AAAGATAGAGAACGTGCGATTGCCGAGCCGAAGTTTGACGCGAAAGATCTTCCATTAATGAATGGGAACGAAATAAACAAAGATAGTAGTAATTTAAATAATAGTACTTCCTCCAAGGCGTAAATTAAAAATTTTAGAGAGAGATGAGATGAAGAGAAAGAGAGAGAGAGAGACGACGATGATGCTGACGATGTGTATATGCGAGAGCGAACAACTTTTATATAATAAATAAATAAATAAATAAATAAATACTGGATATTAAATTACAAAACACGTGCACTTAAATGTGCACTTCTTAAAACATGTATACATATACATAATAGCGCGGCGATGCCATTTTTGATTGACGATTTTTAGATTATATAAACTTTTTTTTGCGTTTTCTTTATTCTTGTTGTTGAGAACGTTGAATAGAGCGCAAAGAATCGCGTTGAATGTTAGAGAGCTCGTTCTTTAACGAACCGTCTTCGTTAATGGCAGCTTTACTCACAATTGGGGAAGATTCTTTTCCTTCAATCGTTGGCCCTTTATACGACTCGATGAAACCATTTTGAAGGGTTTCAGCCTTTGGTGGCTGGGTGAACTGAACATCATCGATGGCGGCACCGAAAGATTGAGCAGATTGAAGCATATTTTGCGGGGTCACGTTATAAAGTCGTTCCCGCAAGTCTTCTGCTTCTTTTTGCGAACACGCGAGAAGAGAAAACTTCACCTCTACCGGTTCCTCGTTCGTCGAATCGGAAATGAAAGATCCGAGCGAAACGGTGTTGAACCAAGCGCCTAATCTCGAACTTTTCGACTCGTCGACGTTTCTGGCTCGAGTTGATAAGTCGAGCCATTTGACTTGATCGTCGGAAATACCAGAGAGCGTAGCGAGAGTCTTTAGGAAAGACTCGCCAAATTCGGGGTGCGTTGAAATTTGTTTTGCAGAAGTGATACCTACACCTGAAATCGTGACCGAGGCTTGTACGCCGTGCGTCGGTTTTGCGCAAGAAGCGGCAATTTTGCTCGTTCCCAATTCACTTTCAGCGGATGTGGCAGAAGAAGAAGATTCACCGGTAGTAGACATTTTCACAGTTTCTTCGTTTAAAATTTCTTGCGCGACGTCGGCTTCTTTTTGCGCGTGCACTGCTCTTTCTTCGAGCATTTCAGCATTCTCTTCGAGAGCTCTTCTTTCGATTTCACCAGTTGCAGAGGTAACTAATTCTTTCGCGCGAAAAGCCTCTCTGAAAGCGTTTGCGGCAGAGATCTTTTCAGAATCGACGATTTCTCTTGCAGTTTCAATTTCGTTAGACATTTCAGTCTTTGCCTCGATTTCGGATACTTTAGAAGCTGTTTTCAACGCGTTCACTTGATCGTTTGCGTTTTCAATTTGCTTTCTTTCTCTCGACACTTGCTCTTCTGTTTTCTTAAGGAGAGGAACTGATTCGAGACTGATCAATTTCTCTACTTCACTAACTTTTCTCACCTTTGGCGCCGCGAGATACTTCACTTTTTCTAACAAATTAATGCCGTGCGAATAGTTCAACACGTCTAACATTCTCTTCGGCGCAGTTTTCATCAACGAATCTAATATATCCTTCGCCGTCTTTGCATCTTCATCTTCCACGAGGATTTCAAACTCTACTTCGACTTCGTTAATCGTCTTTGATTTTGCAATTTTCTTTTCAGCCGATTCAAGGCTTTCTTCTTTGTTATCGTCGTTGTTGCTCGATAGCAACATTTGTCTTTGAGCAATTGCATTTCTTAACTTTTCATTCTCCGCTTTCCAGTTGCTAATTTTATCTTCCAAAGCCTTTTTGTTCTCCGCAAGCTCGACGTTTAATTTCGTGAGCTGTTGATTTTGTTTATATACTTCAGAGTGTTGATTTTCGAGCTTTGCGACTCGTTGCGCGAATTTTGAAATATCATTGAATCCGTCGTCTTGAGAAGTTTTCATCTCTCCTAACATCGCTTCTTCCATTTCAGCAGTCGTCTCGACGTCGATCAAAGACTTTAAAATAACTTGATTCGGTTCGCAATTGACGATTCTAGCGATGGAGTATTTCAACGAATTGTTATCTTTTTCATTCGCGAGTAACTTTTCGGCAGTCATTCCATTACCAGTGATCGAAAACTTTGCATTAACTGCGAACATGTCCGGTTTTGAGCAACCCAATGCAACTGGTGATCTATGCGGCTCGGTTTCACAATTCCAGGCGCACGAACCCCAAACGTACGACAAACTTTTCCCATCAAAAACGCGATTATAAAACACGTTCTGAACGCCTCCAGTTTTGTCCGAAACACCGTGCGTGAACTGCCCAGTACATTTATGCATCGAATCGACATCGGATTTAGTGATTATACCTTTTCTAGAAATCGGGCACTTATCTTCTTCGTGAGGTGAAACGTTCTCGCACGCAAGATCTGAAACGATCCGAAACTTTTCAATGTCGTCATTCGTAATAAGTGTTGTCGTCGAACCACCTAAAGGACTCATTACTTTATCGTCATTTTCATCGACTACCGTTCTTGGTTTCGGATATAAATAAAACCCAAAATGTTCATCCTTTTTCATGTTATCCGGAATCTCGACCTCGAACGAACCGCATTTCGTCATCCTCATCTCCTTCGCTTTCGCGAACTCGAACTCTTCGGACATCGAGCGAGTGATTAATTTTGCGCCAATATACTTCCAATTATCGCCTACATGAAACGGTAATTGTTCAATCATTTGTTTTGGTGCGCACGCCGTTGTCATTGTTAACATCCTCTTCCCGTTTTGACCGAGCCTTCCGACGAAATCATTATAGTTATGAGTAGCTCCTAATCCTCCTTCGTTTTCCATACTACCGCTCTCGGAATTTCGTAGATCCCACGCATTCTGCGTCGATGATGATGATGACGATAATGGCCATGGTTGTTCGATATATCCAACTTTGGCAAATTGCTTTCTCACTCCTTTCGTCGTTCGATCATTAGTCGATATCGCGAACAACGCCATCGATATCGATCCTATTGCGCCAATTGAAAGAACTTTCTTGACGTTAAAAGATGATGATGATGATGAGGAGGAGGAGTTCTTATTACTACGCGGCGCAGACGTAATAGATTGTTCGTGATGCGATAATAATTGCTCGCGCTCATCACGAACAGTACTTCTGTTATCGTTCATTGTTGTTGTATATCGTGATTTATTAGTCATCATTGAGAACGGAATAAATTTTGTGTGTACTCTCCGCGGCACAAACAGTAGAGAAATCGAGAAATCTCACTCTCTCGAACATGTCGAATCTGCCCAATCCTGGCGAAAAACTGAAAATCCTGATGTAAAGTACATAGTATTCTATTATACAACTACGTAAACTCTATTCATGATGATAATAGGTAATAAAAATAAAAATTATTACTATTAAAATAATAGTGCATTATATGTATTAGTATGTGCGACGCGTGCTGTGACTACCGCCCTGGGCCATTAATTATTATACGACGCGTAAACCGTTTAATTCGCTCTCCAGGTCATCATTACTATTATTAGTATTATTTATCTCATCATCTAACTCTTTCAACTCTTGGAAAATCAACTTACGAACTGTTTCTTCAGTCATTTCGTTAGATCCTCCTCCTCCTCCTCCGTTATTATTATTATTATTATTGTTTTGCTCAAACGCAAACGTGAACGGTTTAGTCGAAACAGGTTCGTCGTTCATGTCATGCAAAGATGCCAAGTATGGATGTTTTAAACATTGCTCCACGTCTATTCTCTTCTCTGGGTTGAAAGCTAACATTTTTTGAATCAAATCACACGCCAAGGCGTTCGCTTCGGGGTACAAACGCTTGAAATCCGTTGGTTTTGCGTACGGTAATTGTCTCAAATATCTCCTCGCCTTGTCACTCGTGACGAAATATAAATCTTGCTCATCAGGCGTGCCTATTATTTTCGTAATTAAATTCAACTGATGGACGTAATCTTTCCCTGGGAACAAAGGCTTACGACCGAGAAGTTCGGCTAAGATACAACCGCACGACCATACATCAATCGCGACTGAATATTCAGCGCAAGATAATAAAAGTTCTGGAGCTCTGTACCAACGAGTGACGACGTATTCAGTCATGAAGTCTCTGTTCTTGTCCTGAGTATTCGTTCTCGCGAGACCGAAATCGCATATTTTCAAATCGCAATTTGCGTTTAATAACAAATTCGATGGTTTCAAATCTCTGTGTAAAACATCCGCCGAGTGTATATATTTAAGACCGCGTAAGAGTTGATATATGAAATACTGACAATGATCATCTGTCAGAGGTTGATCTGACCTAATAATCTGATGCAAATCCGTATCCATCAATTCATACATCACATAAACGTCGTTGAACACAAACTCTTCCTCTTTCGTTGGCAACATACAATCCGTGATCGGCACGACGTTCTCGTGTTTTAAATGTCTCAACAACTTTATCTCTCTCAAAGTCCTCTTCGCATCGACGACGTTTTCGAACGCGTTCGTTATTTTCTTAATCGCTACTTTTGTGTTTAACTTTTCATCTTTCGCCGAGCATACGATTCCATACGCTCCTTTCCCGATTGGTTTAATCGGTACGTACTTCTTCTTCACTTCGAATAAATTCCCGCAAACGACGAACTTTGTTAACAATGACTCTGAATCTTCTTTCTCTTTGTTTTCTTTTTCTTTCGTTGTTGTTGTTATTGTTGTTGCTGCTCTAGTTGTTTTTCCCTTACTATCACTATTATTATTACTACTATTATGTTGATGTTGTTGTTGTCTCGCTTGTACTGGTGATTTCAAGGCACAGGCCTCTTTCCTAATCTTAGTACTATCATCATCGCAATCAATCATATCGTCTTCATCAGTTGATTCATAATCATCATAATCATTATTATTATCATGATTAGTATTATCTCTCTTACTTCTTCTCACGAGTTGTCTCTTGTAATCCTCATCGAACGGAGTATTCTTCCCATCATCGACATCTTCTTCTTCTTTCTTCGACATCGACTCTCTCCTACTGTTCATCGTCGTCGTTTTTATTTATTATACTCGTGATTACACTAAACACGCCGTTATCACATACCCTCTCTCTCTTTCTTTCTCTATAGTCGTCGTCGTCGTCGTCGTTGTTGTTCTTAATAAAAATATTATTATTATATTACTATTATTATTATTATACGAGTATTAAAATCTTGCCAGCACATGTAGTACTATTTAGACAGCATCATCAGAAGAGCTTTTTTGAAAATATTTTCCTGCTTATTAAAAATCTCACACATCATGAATAGAATCCGTCCTCCTCAATCCATGCACCTCACATTTATTGTTTAACAAAAAGTACTCTAAAACTCGTATTGCTCGTCAGTCTATTTTAGCACGGCAATCGATCACGTTCAAGAAACGCGCGCTATTCATGATCGTTCTATCGATCGACAGAGCAGTTAAAATAGCGCGAGTGGTGCGGATATAAAAAAAGCACACGCCGCGCATTTATGACCATTCGAAGAAGACGTTTCTTATCCCCTTTATCTTTAAGAGCAATACAGAGAGATTAAGAGATTAAGAGAAGGACGATGATGTATTTTCATAGGAGAGATGATTTAGAGACGAGTCAACGCATGTCCACTGATGACGATGATGATGATGATGATGATAAATCGATATTATTATCGCAATCGATGAAATCGGTATTGATGAGGCCAACAACAAGAAAACACTCGATGTGTACGAACCCGAATCAGCGAACGAAACGAATTAATAATGTAGGGGACCATCACCAACTCGCGCACAAAGAGAACGCCGTGATCATTTCAGACGTGAGCAATGGCGTAGAATGTTGCGTGAAAATAAACGGCAAGGCTGAGCATAAGAGCGTGATCGCGAGACTTGGCCCAGCGAGTTCGAGTTACGTGTACGTATCAATACCTCAAGACTACGCCGAAGGTTTGATGTGCATAAACTTATATTGGCCCAGTAAAATGGAACAAAAACCGCAGACTTTACTAGTCGTCTTGACGCCATTAATAGAACTCTCCGAAGAAATCCAACAAGCGATGACCGAAGTAAACGATTTGTCGCAAGAGTTTTGCCATACGTTGAAAAGATATCTCGGGACTGTAATTGCAGAAGATGACGACGTGAACGTGCCTAATTTTCAAAAGCTTAGACAAGATATCACTTTATGGAGTTTACGCAACGGCTTTTGCGAGATTTCGAGGAAATTACTAAAGCAACAACTTCGACTTTTTGAAAATCCACTCTTTTTGCAAAAAGTGGATGGTGATGCGGTATACAAAACATATGTATACACGGCTGCTTTATCCGACTCTGTTGATATCGTTCGTTTGGTTATCGCTATGGGCGGCGAGTGTAGTTTATTTGGCTGCGTTTCAACGATTGGTAACGTAAAAGAAACTCGAGATACGGCTTTGCACATAGCAGCGATGAACGGGAACACAGAAATGGTTCTCGATTTTTTATCCATAGTTAGCTCAATCGATCACTGGTATACGTTGAAAAACGTTTCAGGGTTTTCTCCACGAGATTGCGCAATTTTAGCGCAGAGTTCGAAGGTTTCAAGCACGGTCGCGAAAGTGTTAGACGATCCACTCGTCATTGCGGCCAACGCAATTTGTCTCGCTTTCAGAGATTTAAAGAATGCAATACAACGACAACAACAACAACAACAACAACAAAATGGAGGAGAGACAAATAATTTATCAACGTTAGATGTCTTGGAGCTACTCGAAGATCGAATTCAAGAAGTTTATTCGCGCACTTTAGATATAATTTTCGAAAGCGCTTTTGAAATGGATAATTCGCTCACAAGCAACGCAGAAGAAGAACACCAAAAGAAAAAAACAATTAGATTACTCGACATTTCGAAAAAGTTCATCCTTCACCAAAAGTGTTTCAGGGGATTATTTGGACTGGCTATTGAAAGAGATTGTGCAGTTTTTGAAACATTCACCGGAGCGGACAGTACAGACAGGACGTTTGACATTTCCCTCTCTTCGGGCGCAGATGCATTTTTGAGTCAAAAATTAGTCAAAAATGAACGTGACCATTTGTCGTATGCCTCCCGGTTCGCATGCAATGTCAGAATTATTTTGAACAAGCTATGCCGTTTTAAATATAAAGCTATTTTAGCGTTTGACGACCCATTGATCGAAAAAGCTTTTTTACTTGAAAATTCATTTGTTCGCAGGAGAACAGATTGTATAGGATTTATTCTTATTGTTTGCGTCATATTTGGTCGCATGGTTAGAACATTTGGAAGTTTTGCTGCTGTAGTGCGCGCTGTCTTCAATGTCTTTGAGGCGACGACTTTATCAAAGTTTGTTTCAAGAATTGTTGGCGCTCTAACTTTTCCAGCCGCTATTATGCTTTTGATTTTTTGTCCGAAATCTTATGTGCGGCAGAGAGAAAGTATTACTGTAACTGTTCGTTTACTTTCTCCGCTAATGTGGAGTAACCGTGCGGAAAAAGAAACGATGTTTATTTCTGTTGTGCGCGTTATGCTAATGCGATGTTCTTCTTGCGTGTATGGTTGTCGCATTGAAAGACACGTGATTTGTGTGTTCGTAAATTACTTCTGTCCCGTCGCTCGAATGCTTGAAATCTTTGATGGAAGAAATAATCCAACGAAAACACCATATTATTCTTCAATCGTAGAAACTATTGATAAAGTCGGCTGTAACAAGGTGTTATCGATCGCGTCGATATTTCTAAATGTTATGATTTCCTTTCTGGTCGAAGTAAGATCTCGACGTTTGTTTTCAATGAAACATAAAGTTACGTGGCTGAAGAAAGAGTGGCACGAAGACGGCGGTTCAATTAACGATCAAGCTAATGATGCCGGCGAAAGATTATTCAATTTAATTCAAGAAGAGGTTGAAAGATTCGAGCGCATCGACGATGATAACAACACATCAATTTGGCTGATATGCAAAAGAATTTCGGAGATTAGAAAATCTCTTCAAGCGAAAGCTTATTTTGGTTTCTCAAATCCTCGCAAGGAGGAGATTTATGTTCTCGAGAATTCTATTTTCCGAATGAAGTCCGATTTGATTGGAGCCAACATGGTGCTCGTTGCGACTATGATAAATTTTTCGAAACATTATGTTCGTTCAGGATATACGTTCGATTGGTTTGTTAACTCTCTCTATACGTCGTGCGAAATCAACAACGAAACCATGTTTTCGCGCTTGGAACAAACATCGACATCACATATTGTTGGAGAAGATCTTATGGCTATTTCAAAAATGATCGCATTTTCTGCCATCTTTTTCTACCCGCTCTTCATGTTTGCTTTTCCTCGATTCTATTGTAGACATAGAGAATCGATCGTTATGGGAATAAAATTATTCTGTGGCATAAGCGCAACGTTTCGGGATTCACAAATGCCTACTATCGTATTCTTAATTTTCTTTCGGTCAGCGTCGTTCATAATGTCAGTTCGGTTCGAACGAGAAGTATTATTTATCATCGCAAACACTTTCGTACTCCCTCGACTTCTCGAAAGTTGGATAGGAACGACCGTATATACGACGATCGAACAACGTTCGGTCGCATGTAAAGGCAACCACGCAATGTTATATACTGGAATATTTACAAACGTCTGGGATGACAGGGGAATATTTTTGCGAATATTTCTCTTTCTTTTAGTTTTCGTACAAATATTGCTCGTTTACGGTTTTGAAATTACGCGAAGACGAGCGTTTGCGCTTAAGAGAAAATCGAGAGTAGTGCGTTCGCGTGCGTTTGCGGCGAAAAAGGTCGATTAAATGAAATCAAAATCGAGTGTACGATTTTCAACGACGGACGTGCGACTAACAACGAAGATAGCAACATAAATTATTGTACAGTACGTCTGATATAGCCTCTTGTAATTGTGTATTTTCTTATTATAATATTTATTGCTGGTGTAAATCTCAAACGTTACGTAAAAGGCGTCATTTTTTTTTTTTGGTATTGAAAGCATCAGCATCAGCATCAGGCATGTCAGGCTCAGGAGTTCGTTAGAGTTATACTTACATGCTCCATACTATGTAAATGCAATTATGCCTCGATAAAAACGGTAATTGGCACTCAATCATAGACGATGACTGCGATGATTTAAACGATTTTGATCAACAAAGGCAGACGAACAAGATTGCGAATACTTTAGCACTAAGAACGACATGGCTCGATATGTTAAACGACGCGAAAAGGAACGAGTCGTACGAGAAAGCGATCGATTTCGAAATCGAACGAACTGTTAAGAGAGTGAATGAGAAGGAACAGATTAGTAGAAAAGATGCTGTCGTAGTCGTCTTCGACGTAGGTTCTGGCACAGGTTTATTGAGCCTAATCGCTCTGAGAAGTTTAGAAAAAAAAATGAACGCGTTCGAGTTCAAAGTATTCGCATGCGAAATGTTTCTACCGATGCAAAAGCTCTCAAAAAGGATAATACGAGATAATATCGTCAAGAAACAAAGAAAAGACGATACAGATGAAGATAATAATACGATTACGATATTCGCAAAGAGAAGCGAAGACGTTGACGAAATCGAGGAACGCTCGGTGGATGTTTTGGTATCCGAACTCCTCGATTCTGCGCTGATAGGCGAGGGATGGTTGTTGGTCTTACGCGATATCTATGAAAGTAAAATGTTAATGAAAGATGATGACTTTTGCGTCATACCAAGAGCGGCAGAGATTTTTTTGCAAATTATACAATGCGACGAAACTGTGTTGGAAGATTTAGTGAACGAAGAGCGCTCGAAGATGTTCGGCGAGTGTATAGACTGCGATGGATTTTCAAGATTAGATTGTCAAGTTCATTTAACTCATTTAATTAAAAGAGGAAAAGTGAAGATGTTGCTGAAAAAACCAGTTCAAGTTTTCTCGATTGATTTTACAAAAACGAATGATTGGTTAGGTGTTCAAACTCGCGCATTTGAAAACGTGCAAAAGATGATGATGATGGAAAACGACGATGGCGATTTTAAAGTAAACGCTGTTTGCATGATGTGGGATGTGAATTTGTGCAGTTCGGAAGACATTGAAGTACTAAGCACAATTCCAAAAGAGAATGAACCGTTCAGGCGACATTGGCGGCAAGTTATAGCGCCTTTGAAAACTCCGTATATTTTGAAAGCGAACATGAATTGTGATTCAAAATCAACACCGACGTTGTTGCGAATAGAGACAAAAATAACAGACGATTCTCTCGCGTTTGCTACGAGGATTTCGTTTGATGATAGCGAAAGCGTTATACCGCTACACGATGACGTTTTTTATTTGCGGCCGAATCACAAAAGTAATAATAAGAAAGATGATGATGCGGACACGCATTTCCACGTTTGCCTGGCCAATTTTGAAGAGTTTTGCGGGTCGAGACGCAGTCTTGAAAACATTTGCGGGTTCAATGTTTCGAAAGCAAATGCGTTGCTTTGCGCAAAACCGATGATGATGTCAGCAGAACAAAGAGAGCCACCAAGCGGATGTTGCTTCCAAGCGTTCCAATGTAATATAATAGATGAACTTGGCACTGATAATCCTTTCCTTTGGCAGACTCAGATTCCGATTGCAAAAAAAGATGCATCAAAAATTTCTTTGAACGCAGATGTTGGAAGAGAGATAACGTGTAATCACTTGTGTTTTTTCGGCGGCAACGCAACTGATGATTCATGGAAAAAAACAAAAGTATGCGTTGCTAGAATGCCTTTAGAATTAACAGGGTCTAGGTTTAAGATTATCATGTCAAATTTTGATTCCGACGAAGGCGAATTAATTCGAGTATTTACTTACTAGTTACTAGTGATTTAGAAATAGAGCATTTTTTGCTATAGGAAAATGACTACTATTTAGTCATCTATTCCCTTGGACTTATATCATCATCTGTTCACGGCGCAAGCTGGACGGTCAAAATCGGGTACTCCTGGTACTCCAAAACTCGAAGTTTACCAGGTTCTCCCAGTCACAAATGTCGTAACAATGTGTTGGATTAAACTTAGCGTCCCAATCTATTGAGCATAGTTTTAGTGTGTATATTTAATGATACAAAGACAGGGCCAATTTTTGCACCCACGCGAGCGCGAGCTGTTTTTTTGTTGCAATAGTGGTACCAAGGGCTGTCCGCACAAAGAACAAATTTTCACTTTCGCTCTCACTTTCACTTTCGTTTTCTTTTTTTTTTCTACTTGTTATATTTATTTACGATGATGATAGATGGTCGTGTCACCACGCATCATCAATCATCACCAAACATCGCGTTAGCAATACATTTCCACATTTCCCCTTCTTCAAGCCCCTTGACGTAACATTTATTACGCAAGAAGTTCTCTTGATTTGATCTGGATTTTCGCAAGCCTATTATTTAAACGACGCTAAAGAGTCAGACTATAGAACGAGGGCGGTTGTTGATAACTTCTTTCTCTCGCTCGAAACAATTTTGGCACAAAGTCGTCTTGCTGCGAAGTTTTGACTTTTTCAAACTCTTCGCCGCTTTTTCGAGGCCACAATCTTCGCATTTCATTTGCTTCTGTGCGATTTCTTTGCGATAACAATGCTGACACAAATATTTCGTTCTATCGATCTTTGATTTCACCCACGCGTTTGTGGTTTTATCTTTCCCGCACCCCGAGCACGAAATCGGTCTTTTGTTCATCTCCTCTTTATAGCACTTTTGGCACAAAACTGATCCGACATTTATCTTCGATCGAAACCAAGCCGTGGATGATTTCTTAACATCGCACGAAGAGCACACGTCTTCCCTTTTCACTTGCGCCAGTACGTTATAACATAACTTGCAATAATATTGCCCTTCATGTTCCGGCACTCTGTACCGTAAACCGACTGGAGCCTCTTTCGTACATTTGAAACATTCCGGCGCCTTTGGAACGTCTCTCTCTCTAATCTCTTGCGCTTTATGTAACGAGCGAGATATTAGATTCGATAACTCTAACTTCTGATACTCAAACTTGCTCATCGGTAGTTGTTGTTGTACTATTTCTTGTTCTCGTCGATTAGTATTCGTTACGTGCAGTAGCATGTGTTGTCGTTCTAAGATTTCCATATAGTTCAATCCACTGCCGTTCTCTCGCCCCGAGAGAACTCCTCTCCTTTTCTTATTCCTTTTCTTATCAGTAGTATTGTTTCCATCATCATCTCCATCATATTCTTCGTTCGGATGTTTACTCTTGACGTTCGAGTTCGCAGCGCCGTGGTGATTGTTTCCATCGTCATCAAAACCTCTGCTTTGTTTTCGTTCGTCCGTAATTGCGCAGGCGATTGGATCATCTTTAGTAGTATTCCTATCAGTATTATTAGTGCGCATACTGTTCCTATTATTAGTATTATTAGTATTATTAGTATTATTAGTATTTATCGATACAACCAAAGAGTAATAATGATTAAAATAGTATAGGGAAAAGTTTTTCAAAACGTTCTAGTGATCTTCTTCAGTTCTTCAAAGAGACGACGCGAGTCAGACGTCAGAGAGAGTCAGAAGAAGAAGAAGAAGAATGGCAACACCGCAAAATGAAAACGATGACGATGATACTAATCCTTCCCCTTATTCCTCTTACGATGATGATGATGAAAATGCGCGTACGATCTCGGACGGTTTAAGGAAATTCTTCGCCACGTACTTCTTCTTGCACGTACCGGCGACGGCTTTGATCGACGCACAGGCTTTAGTCAAAGATAAGGCGCTCATACCGACTTTTGCTCGAGAGATTTTAGAGTTCCACGTCGAGCAAAACCGAGATTTCTTAATGCTCGATCCAGCGCCTTGGTTGAAGTCGTTCATCTTTTGCGAGTGCTTTTTACAACTGCCAACGCTCGTACTGCTGTTGAGGAAGTTCTTAAGGAAAGACGGTAGGAACGTGAAAGTGATCGGTCTGTGCTATTCGTCGCACGTGATGACGACAATGGTGCCGATACTAACAGCGATCGTATTCAACAGAGAAGGAGGAAATAAGGACTTTAATTGGCAGTTGTTTCTGATCTATTTCCCGTACTTTCTCGTTCCGTTCATGTTATTCGTCTCGTTGCTTCGAATACCGGACGGCGGCGAAGTCTTCGCACGAACGACGACTAAGACTAAGACTAAGAAGAAATTGTAGATGATGTATGCATAGTATGTAATAAATTAGTAATGACGAGACCTAGATCGCTAATGCTCTTCACACTCATTCATCATTGCTTGGATAACTGTAAACTGTACGTATAGCATCTAAAAAGAACTCTACTGATGCTGACAGAACAAATCAAATACTTCAAAACATAAACACACGCACATGCGCGTGGTCAGTTAAAGGGAGAAGACGATACAGTATATAATAATAATAATAATAATAATACTAATAACAACAACAATGACCGTAATCAACGACCCGTTCTATCTCGTTCGCGAAGAAATCGAAATGTCCGTTCATTCTTTGCATAAAAAACGGAATAAACTCTCATCAGTCGAACAGGAAAGGAAAGCTCTTTCGATGAAGACGAGGATGATTGGAAATAATAATACGAATACGAACGACGATACGAATGAAATGACACACGAGGAACGAGAGGAGAGAGAAGAAATCGAGAGCGAAAGATTATCTCTCATGTGGCAATTAGACGAGCTCGATAGAGCGACTAATCAAGCCGAAATGAACTTCGAACGCTTTAAAGTTCCAACGAAAGAATTAGAGCAAAGGAGAAAATGGACCGAGGAGTGTCGAAGGACGTTGCGAGATATGATGATCGGTAATAATAATAATAATAATAATAATAATAATAATAATAGAGTAGAACAACAACAACAACAATCACAATCACAATCATCACGCGATGGAGCTGTTCATAAAGTTAAAAACGTCATGGAAAACAATAGAACGGCAATAGATGATTACATCGTAGACGAACGCATGCAACAAGATCAATTATACGCGAGGCAAAACGAAGAACTAGAGGACTTATCACATCATATTAGAACGATCGGGAACGTCGGGAGAACTATTGGAGAGGAGTTAGAACAACAAGGGAAGATGTTAGAGGATTTAGAGGAAGAGACCGAAGGAGTGAAAGCGCGCATGCAAGCCGCAAATCAAATGATGATTCACGTGTTTAAGAAAGCCGGAGTGAGAGCGCAAATGTGTACAATTTTTGCCTTGAGCGTGATTTTGATCGTTTTATTCTTAATCGTTCTCGGAGAAGTATAATATTGACACATTCATTGTATATTTTGCTGCTGCCATGTACTACTATCATCATTATTTTTATTATTTTAACTACTATTACTATTACTATTACTACTTCTAATCTAAATGCTATGCAGGACGAGGTCCGGCTCTGTAAAAGAACCAGAATCGACGCTGTCGAACTAGATGGACTTTCTCAAGCTAGTTCCCAATTGTTTAATTTCGAACACCAAATCTTAACTGTCGATTGTTTCGTTTCGTTATAATCGAATAAAATTGACTCGGCTTCATCGAAAGGCATCGATCTTAACACAAACCCACTTTCGTTGAGAGTATTATACACTGCATCGAAAAAGAGCTCTCTTCGTCCACTACTAATGATATCATTCTCGTCGTATTTCGATTTCAACGTTTGCACGAACGCGAGATGGTCGCGATTTTCTCTATACTCTGGTTGCTTCTTTGGAGATTTCAACAACTTCATCATTTCTTCGTCGTAGTCGTACAAAAACGACGTGTGATGAATAAACCTATTTTTCGATATAGACTGCGCGTTCCCACCAAATTTCTTATCTCCAAACACGTAATCGTTCTCTCTCAACGAAAAATAGTTGTTGTTTGTATTCATCTTCTTCTTCTTCGCCGTCGAAGAAGAAGAAGAAGAAGAAAATATCTTTTCGTTGAATACGCGTTCGTAGAAATCGCCAGTCCATCGCATAATCGGTCTCGGAAACAACCCATCTTCGGCTAACGATATCATTTCATTATCACCATCATCAATTAAATTTTTTCTCCTCAGAAAGTCATCTCTATAAACCTCTTTAGCGTTCATAACGAAGCTCACGAATTGTGTGTTCAAATCACAGACGACTGTCCCACCACCAGTGAACCTTTTAATGATCTCAACCCCTTTCAATGAACAATTAATGTCATCGTGAACCATTTCATGCACTTTCCCACTGCAACCTAATACAATAGTCGGTTTCGGGATCCCGTCGGTCATGATTACATAGTTTTTAGCGCTGTTCCTAAACAAAGCTTCTTCGAGTTTTAATAAATATTTAATACACGTCTGCGATTTAGGTGTTTTGATTACGTTCACTATCGTTCTCTTTTTTGTCATCATCATAATCGCTATTATTATTATTATTATATTTAAATAATTAGCGTTTATGTATCACATCAGTACTGAACAGTAGTACGTGTGATGTGTAGGATAGTTAGATAGTACATCAGAAGCGCTTTTTTAATCACAGAAAGACGGAATCACATCACCATAAAATAACAGGGGATATAATCTGCCCTCTGCTGGTAAAGTGTGGTTTTGTCTATTGATATACTAATGAAAATAATGAACGAGTACGAGAAGAAGAAGGAGAGAGACCGAGCGATATCAGAGGACGAAGCCGATGATTTTATGTTTAAATCACCCGATGGACGGCACGGTCT
>Ga0114998_10002021_pt1 | contig 15605 bp, 15 predicted proteins | sample ArcticOcean_MG_C_5_FD_87044 | JGI IMG/M metagenome (GOLD analysis project Ga0114998, IMG submission 87044) | Marine microbial communities from western Arctic Ocean - ArcticOcean_MG_CB4_138 | ecosystem: Environmental > Aquatic > Marine > Oceanic | place: Arctic Ocean: Canada Basin | collected...
GATTTTACGTTCATTTGAATTAGAGAAACTTGTAGAAATACAATAAGCAATATCCGACATGGGTGCACCAGCACTCAAAGTTTGCCAGTCAAGAATTACTACACGCCCATTACTATCGAAGAAAAGCATATTATCTAATCGAAAATCTCCATGGGATAAAACAACAGGCATTGTTTCAGTTGATGAGTAGGATTCGTAGCGGTCAATTAAAGATTTCCCCATTTCTATAATTGAATCATCAATACGTCCCTTATATCTAGAACACCATTCAGGGTATGCCTCAACAAGAAATTGATTTATATATTTTTTTCTATCTTTTCCATAATTTAACCATTTTATTTTTGATAAGCTTGGGTGGTTCCAATATGAGCTATGAAGTATAGCAGCCTCATTAAGTGCAAGCTTAATATCATCAACACTACACCCATCCATTTGAGATATTTGTTTAGCGGGAGATAAATCCTCCATCAACATAACAAAGTTACCAATATCATCATCATCTAAACCAACAAAGTATGCATGAGGACTTCTTATTGGAATTGTATTTGCATATTCTTTATACCAGCGAGCTTCAATTTCATAAAGATTCATATTTTTTGCTGTTTGACGACTTATTGAGTCCCTAGCCGAACACTTTGCAATAATTGTTTTTGGTCCTTCATCATTATCCCAATTAAGTTTGATCCTATAGCTATCACCCACCTGACCCGATCCAACGGATTCATAAGAAAATTTTTTTAATGCTTCAGGTAAAAAATTTAGTTTTTCTGACAACCATTCAACGGTAAATTTTTCTGGATGATTGGGTAAACTATTCATTCAGTAATCCCATCCAGGAGTCCCTTAAAGCCACTAGGCCTATGAGGTCCAATAAAAAGTTGTTCAATAACACCCTGACCAAAATCATTTCTTTTTGAATTTTTTATCTCAACTTCAGCTAAAGTTTGTATATGTAGGTTGTGGATTAAACCATTTCCTAGCTCTAACTCAGCCTGATCTAAATCAATTGAATCAAAGGCGATTTTTAATGAACCATGGTTATTTCCATGGCCCCATTCTGGATGAGTGTAGCCTAATCCTTGCATATAAAATACTCGACCTGTTTTGAAGTTAATCTCTTTATTATCTAATTTTACATTTAGATTACTAATTCTACGAGTATTCTCTTTATACCTTAGTTCGGTTTTTGGACTGCCCGTTTCATATTTGTAATTTTCTTTTAAATTATCAATTACAGCTCTAGAATTCCAAGTTTTACCCTCTAAGTCATCATTCTTATGATAAAAAAAACAATAATCAGAAAAATTCACAGGAGTCCAAATCCAGTAAAATTGAGGTATTTCATTAGATTTATTTTTCTTATCTTCTTTTTTCCCTATTGGCCGTAAACCCCAGCTTCTGTCGCGTGTACCCATAAAATTATCAATCTTGATAATTTCATTATTAAATTTAATTTCACCAGACCAAGTTATATTTTGAGTTGCTCTTGTACAGTCAATAAAAATTCCTGAACTTTGATTATGAGTAAACCTTGGTTCTTCAATTGCTTTATGTCTAAATTTTGCAAAGATTTTGCCAGATATACCATATTCATTTTCATCGATTGTTAATGCTGTCTCTTCCAGAGGTTTTATTATATCTAATTTTATTGGACCAACTCTTAAATCTAGGCGATTGCTATTCATTTCTTTTGATGCTCTTAAGTTATACTGTTTATTACCAATCGATAAACAAAAGCTAGCATCCATAATATTTAGCTGGGGATAGACACCAAGTGCTGCTGCAAAAAAAATATCACCTTCTTTATTGTAGCCATTAAAGAAAAATCGGTCATAAAAATTACTATTTTGTCCAGAGATAGCTATTGTTTCAGGGGTTTGATGTAAAGGATAGTCATCAGCAGGCGTCAGCATCTGTTCAGTCTCCTAAATTTATTAAAATAAGACTTCCTCTAATATTTAAAAATAAAATATTATAAACCCTTAGTTAATAACTTTTTTAAAAATCTAAGATAAAATTTTTAATTTTACTATCTTTAAATTTTTATCATTAAATGTGTTTATTAAATAAATAAGCATTAAAGTTTTTTTTGTATTTATTTTTTCTATTATAAATATACAATTTTGTAGGAGTAAAATATGTCGGGATTCAATAAAATAATAAATAGCTACGAAGATGCAATGGATGGACTTGTTGATGGAATGACCATTATTTCTGGTGGCTTTGGTTTGTGTGGAATCCCAGAAAATTTAATTAAAGAAATTAAAAGGAAAGGTACTAAGGACTTAACTGTGGCCTCTAATAATTGTGGAACAGATAAACATGGTTTGGGTTTATTGCTATCTGACCATCAGGTAAAAAAAGTAATAGCATCGTATGTTGGTGAGAATGCCCTATTTGAAAAACAAATGATGAGCGGAGAGATTGAGGTAGACCTTACACCGCAAGGGACATTAGCTGAAAAGATGAGAGCCGGTGGAGCTGGTATACCTGCTTTTTATACTCCTACTGGATATGGAACGCCTGTAGGGGATGGAAAGGAAGTTCGAGAGTTTAATGGACGTAAATATATTCTTGAAGAAGCATTGCAGGGTGATTTTTCTATTGCGAAGGCCTGGAAGGCTGATAGTCATGGTAATCTTATTTTTAGAAGAACTGCTCGTAACTTCAATCCAATGGCCATTACTGCAGGAAAAATATCTGTAGTTGAGGTCGAAGAAATTGTTGAGGTAGGTGATTTAGATCCTGATCAAATTCATTTACCTGGTATTTATGTTGATAGATTAATTAAGGGTACATTTGAGAAAAATATTGAACAACGTACTGTCCGTAATACTTAGTATATAGAGAATTAATGGAGAAAAGATTTATGGCTTTGACTCGAGAGCAACTAGCACAGCGTGTCGCACAAGAATTTAAAGATGGTTACTACATCAATCTTGGCATAGGTATTCCGACTTTAGCCGCTAACTATATACCAAAAGGAATTGATGTGGTTTTGCAATCTGAAAATGGTATCTTAGGAATGGGACCCTTTCCTCGAGATGAAGAAGTGGATGCTGATATAATTAATGCTGGTAAGCAAACTGTTACATTGATTGAGGGTGCCTCAGTATTTTCTTCCGCTGATTCATTTGCTATGATACGAGGTGGTCACGTTGATCTGACTATACTTGGGGCTTTCGAGGTTGATTGCCAAGGTAATATTGCCTCCTACATGATACCTGGTAAGTTAATCAAAGGCATGGGTGGGGCAATGGACTTGGTATCTGGTGCGGAAAATATAATTGTTACCATGACACATGCTTCAAAGGATGGAGTTTCTAAACTTTTGTCAAACTGCACCTTACCCCTGACTGGAAAAGAATGTATTAAAAGGGTTTTAACAGATCTGGCATTATTAGATATTGAAGACGAAAGGTTTATATTACGTGAACGTGCCCCTGGTGTTAGCATAGATGAGATAGTTAAATTAACGGCAGGTGAATTAGAGGTTCCAAGTTATGTTCCTGAAATGATATTTGAGATTTAAATAATTTAAATTTTTGGAGGTAATAATGATTAAAAGAGAAGTTGTTGTGTTGAGTGGCGTAAGAACAGCCATTGCAGATTTTGGTGGGACTTTAAAAGATCAGCCTGCCTCAGAATTAGCTGCTAAAGTTGTAGCTGAGGCAGTAAATCGTTCTGGATTGTCTCCAGAAGATATTGGTCATTGTGTAATTGGATCAGTCTTGCATGGGGATCGACGTGATATGTATATTAGCAGAGTTGCGGCTTTAAAAGCAGGTCTTCCAATTGAAACACCATCACTTACTGTTAATCGACTATGCGGATCTGGTCTTCAAGCATTAGTTTCAGCAGCTCAAATGATATTATTAGATGATTGTGATGCAGCTGTAGCAGGAGGCTCTGAGTCTATGAGTAGAGCCCCTTATTGGCTACCTACAGCTCGATTTGGCGCGAATATGGGCGATGGAAGTATGGTGGATTCTTTAACAGGTGTTTTAACATGTCCGATGGGCGATGTTCACATGGGTGTAACTGCTGAAAATGTAGCTGATCAGTTTAATATAAGTCGAGAGCAACAGGACGAGCTAGCCAAACAGAGTCATCAGCGCGCTCAAAGAGCCATCGAAGAAAATCGTTTTGACGGTCAAATTTTACCTATTGAAATAAAAACTCGAAAAGGTATTACTGTTTTTGAACAAGACGAACACATTCGTTTCGACTGCGATATTGAAAGCATGGCTAAGTTAAGACCTGCATTTAAAAAAGATGGATCGGTTACTGCTGGAAATGCATCAGGTATAAATGATGGAGCTGCTGCCTTAGTTTTAATGGAAAAAAATAAAGCAGAAGAAAAAGGCTTAAAACCAATGGCAAAATTAATTGGATATGCGCTTACTGGAGTTGATCCATCGATTATGGGAACAGGTCCTATTCCTGCAGTAAGAAAATTATTAGAGAAAACAGGCTTTAAAATTGAAGACATAGATATTTGGGAGGCAAATGAGGCTTTTGCCGCTCAAGCATTAACAGTATCTAACGAGCTTGGGTTAGATCCAGAAAAAGTTAATCCGAACGGTTCTGGTATTAGTTTGGGACACCCTGTTGGTGCTACTGGTGCAATTATTTCAGTAAAAGCTCTTTATGAATTAGAGCGAATTAGTGGAAGATTTGCGGTTGTAACCATGTGCATTGGAGGTGGTCAGGGTATTGCAGCTTTATTCGAAAGGGTTGAATAAAGTTATTAAAAAATTATATAAAAATAAACAAAGGGAGAAAAAACATGACATTAGTAACAGTATTAAGCGCAAGTGGAAGACCGGGTTTAGCTCAAGTAAGACAGCTTCTTGAGGCTGGTTATGAAGTAAGGGCTACAACAAGAAACCCTGAGACAATGAAAAATTTTAAAAATATTGAAGTTGTTAGTGCTGATTATAATGATCCAGATTCTATTTATGAAGCTTGTTTAGGTGCTGACTCAGTTTTTTATACCAGACCATCTTTTGAAGAGTCTCACAAGGCTCTCGATTTTGCTGCTACTGTGGGTAGTGCATCTAAAAGAGCAGGGGTAAGGCGTATTATTTACAACACTTGCTGTTGGGGCCCACCTGATGAACTTGGTGAAGTTGGTCAAGCTGGTTACGATAGTGTTAAGTTAATGGTTAGTATGCTTATGCAGGCAGGAGTTCAAACAACCACTTTTCAACCTGTTTTATTTATGGACAACCTTCTTACTAGTTGGGCAAGAAAGGATATAATGAAAAATGATCTATACACCTACCCTCATAATCGAAATTTAGAAGCAAGTTGGATTTGCCTTGATGACGTTGCAAAGTTTATGATAGCAGCCATTGATAGAGATGATTTAGTTGGAAGATGTATAAATATAGGGGGTCCTGAAATTTTCACACCACCTAGAGTTGCAGATTTGCTATCTGGCCATTTTGGAAGACCTATTCGCTATGAAGAATTAGATTTAAAAGATTTTTCAAATAGACTCTATGATATTTTTTATAAAGATTTAGACGATGGAAAAAGGGGAGGTCGTTCCGCTGATAGGGAGGGTTTTTCAGAAAGTATGTCTGATTTTTATCGCTTTAATAATATATCAGAACACAAACCTTTTAAGGTAGATATGGAGCCAGTATTAAAAGAGATACCAATAAAACTAACCCCATTCAGTGAATGGATGAAACAGCAAGATTGGGATGAAGAACTTGATACAAATGCTGGATAAAATTGATGGATCCTAATTTTCATGCATTACAACTAATTGCTGAAATAGCTCTAGGCATTCTTGGTTTTTCAGCAATATTAATTGGGTTAAGTAGAACTAGCGATGGGTTTAGCCCACCTGATAATTTTCGTATTCAACTTCTAACTTATTCCTCAATTGGAGCTATGTTTTGCGCCCTTATTCCATTTGCTATTTTTGGAGATGATCACCAAATTTCTTGGCTAATTGTTAATTGGTTGCTCTGTTTATACTCTATTTTAGGGTTGTTTATTTTTCCAAGACGCGTAACAAAATTGAGATTAGAGGGTTATGTAGATTTATTTCCGCTACCTTAAGTAATCGTTCAAATGGGAATGCTTGTTTTGAACTTTATTATCTCAGGTTTAATGATAGTTAATTTTATAGACGCTAAAGCAAATTTTTATACCGTTTGTTTAATATTGTTTTTAATTCAAAGTTCTATAGCATTTATTAGAACTATATTTTATCGAGCAAGCTGATGGAAAATAAGTACCCAAAAATAATTAAAACAGATGAAAAAAATAAAGATCAAGTTAAAGCTGTTCTTAAATTAGGCTTTTCTTCAGATGCCTTGTTACGATGGGTTTTTCCTGATGCAAATTCTTTCCTCAACAGTTTTGATTTATGGATGGAAGAGTTTTCAAGAAAGTCATTTGAAACTGATATTGTTTTTTCTGAAGAGAATTTTTATGGAACCTCTTTATGGCATCCTCCTGGATTTGAATTTGATGAATCTGTTCTTTATCCAACATTTGAATCTATTCCTGAGGATAGATTGGAGGATGTAATTAAATTCTTCGAGGTATTTTCCGAGTATCACCCCGATGATGCCTGGTATTTAGCTTTTATAGCCGTTGATCCATCAAAACAAGGATTGGGAATAGGGTCATTTTTATTAAAAGAAGCTCTAAAAATGATCGATGAAAAAAAAGAAAAAGCTTACTTAGAGGCCTCAAGCCTTAGAAATAAATCGCTTTATGAGCGGTATGGTTTTGAGTGCATAGGTGAGGTTAAGATTGGTGACTCTCCAAAAGCATTTCCAATGATAAGGGAAGCTAAAAAGTAAATTATATATAAGATTTTTATTTATAAAGTAGGAAGTTAAAATGAGTGAATTATACAAAAGCCCAACTGAGTACCTTCTTTGTGATGTTAATAATAGAGTATTAACAATCACACTTAATAGACCTGAAGCAATGAACGCATTACGCCCCGAAATGTTTGATGGAATTAAAGCTCTTGTAACGCAGGCTGACGGTGATTCAAATATAGCTGTAATTGTGCTTGAGGGTGCGGGTAGGGCTTTTTCTGCAGGAGTTGATCTTAAAGTATTACAGGGTTTTGATCCAAAGGCTGGAAAAATTGGAGATATTTTTGATAAACCTGCCGCAGAAGCATGGGATATAATTCGTAAAAGCCGTTGCCCAGTTATTGCGAAAGTTCACGGAGCTTGTTTTACTGGAGCTTTAGAAATGGCACTTCATTGTGATTTTATTTTCACTACAGTTGATACTAAGTTCGGCGATACACATGCAAAATTTGGCTTAAGACCTACCTGGGGAATGTCTCAAACCCTTTCGCAAGCTATTGGTGTTCGTAAAGCAAAAGAATTATCATTTTCTGCACGTATTGTTCTTGGAGAAGAGGCGGTTAAGCTTGGAATTGCAAACGCTGCTGAAGTAGATAAGGAAGCTTTAGATTCTCTTGTTAATAAGCGCTCTTCTCAAATTTCTTCAAACTCTCAAGAGGCTGTAAAAGCATTTAAAGATCTATATGGTTTATCTCAATCAGGGCTTTCAATTGATGATGCCTTAAAGGCAGAACTAGAAAACGAATTTCCAGAGATTAACGATACAAACGAAAGATTGGCAGATTTTAAATAAAAGTATTATATTTTGATAGTGGTGGGGAAAGTCATGGATATTGAAAAAATTAATGAAATAAAAGCTCAGATGGATTACGAGAGAACAAGAAATTCTCATCCAGAAGGGTTTCCAAAACTACCAGAAATTCCAGGTAAGAGATATACCGATAAAGATTTATATAAACTTGAAATGGAAAATATTTTTCTTAAATCCTGGCTAATGATTTTTCGTGAAGATGAAGTTTCTAATCCTGGTGATTACAAAATGTTTAATAAACTTGGGCGTGAAATTCTAGTAGTTAGACAAAATGATTATAGCCTTAAAGCCTTCTATAATACCTGTCAGCACAGAGGTGCTCCTGTTGTAAGGGAATCTGAAGGTAACACCAAAATACTAAGATGCCAGTATCATAGCTGGGCTTATGACCTTGCTGGTAATCTTATTAAAGTGCCTGATTTAAGAGATTTTAAAGACTTTGATCCAAGTTGTAAAAAATTAAAGAAAGTACATTGTGATACCTGGGGTGGGTGGGTTTATATTTCTTTATCGGAAGATAACCCAGGGAGTTTAATAGATTTTTTAAACCCTGTTGCGCATGAGCTGGAGTGTTTTAAGAGTTCAGAACTCATTACAGTTTATAAGAAAAGCGTTACAGTTAAGGCTAACTGGAAAACTTGTTTAGACGCATTCATGGAGGTCTATCACGCTCCGACAATTCACAAAGATACTGTAAATATTCTTCTTGATGGTAGCGCTATGGCAGCAGGCTTATTAAAAAATGGCCACTCGAGAATGGTAACACCTAAAAAGATTAATTTGGATGGAGGTTTTCTAGGGGCAGAAAATTCCGACTATGTTCCTTATATTGAAACGTGTGATAAAATTCATGCTCAAACTAATGTCGCCTATGGGATGTTTCCAAATTTTATTACTCCTACAGATACATCTGGTTATCCAGCAATTTTATTTTGGCCAAAAGGCCTAAGAGAAACTGAGTTTGAGTGGATACAGATTGCCCCAAAATGGCCTGGGAATGAAAAGCCAGATTACTGGAAAGAGCAAGAGACTTCTTTTGATTTAATTATGGCGGAGGATTTTAAAAATCTTGAACCTATGCAGGTTTCTCATGACTCTGGTGTTTTTGAATCAATGCCGCTTAATTATCAGGAAAGAAGAATATATTACTATCATCAAGTTATCGATGATTGGATTGGCAGAGAAAATTTACCAAAAGATATTCAAGTCCCTAATATCTTAGATCCTTTTATTGAAGTTTAAAATTAATGAATAAAATATTAAAGTTACCAGAGATTGATAGCCCAATCTGTAATGAAATTTTTAATAAAACAAAATTAGAATTAGAAAGTTTATCTATTAAGTTAAAAATGGATAACTTGTCTTTAAAGTTCTTTAAAGAGATTGTTATTCCACTGGCTGTTTATTTTAACTCCCTTAAGAAAGATGACTATCCTTATTTGATTGGCTTTACGGGAGGGCAAGGTTCTGGAAAAACTACTCTTTCAGATTTTGTACAGCTTGTTTTACGCTTCGGGTTTGATAGAAAAACAACTGGGTTTTCAATAGATGATTTATATAAGACGCCAGAAGAAAGGGAAGCTCTAGCTAAGTCTATTCATCCGCTCTGTAGGATAAGAGGTGTACCCGGTACTCACAATATAAGGCTTGGCTTGGATGTTTTAAGTTCATTGAACAACGCAAAACCCTCATCCATCACATCTATTCCATCTTTCTCTAAAACACAGGATAAACATTTTCCCAAAGATGAGTGGTTAAAGTTCCAGGGTAAACCTGAGTTTATTTTTTTTGATGCTTGGTTCGGTGGAGCTCGTCCAATACCTTTTACTGACTGGGAGCCACCTATTAATAAGTTAGAGTTAGAGGAGGATCCGGATGGTGTTTGGTCAAAATGGAGCAATAAACAATTAGCATTAGACTACCAAGACTTATTTAATAAAATTGACCTTCTTTTAATGATCAAAGTGCCGGATATGAAGGATATTTTTGAGAGTCGATGGCTCCAAGAACAAACATTATCAAAAAATATTTCTGATAATGGATTTGATGATAAAATAATGAATAAAGATGAGGTATGGAAGTTTGTAATGCATTATGAAAGATTAACTCGTTATGTTCTCGAGGAAATGCCTAGCTTTGCTGATATAGTTCTCAAAAGAGATAAAAACTTTGATTTCTCTTTTGTTAAAAAGCCTTAGATAAGGTAAAGAATTATCCATGAAATTTAAAGTTGATTCTGGATTAGAAATAGTTGCTAGCTCATGGGGGAATAAAATTGACCCATTAATTGTTTTAATGCATGGAGGTGGTCAAACAAGACATGCGTGGGGAAATACTGGCGATATACTTGGTGGGGCAGGTTTTTATGTCCTTTCACTGGACTTAAGAGGGCATGGCGATAGTCAGTGGCACCCAGATGGCGATTACTTAATTGATTCATATAAGGATGATTTGATTTCTATTTTAAATCAAATTGGAAAACCCGCTTCATTGGTCGGAGCCTCTTTAGGCGGGATGGTTGGCTTATCTTTAGCAAGTGATTTAAATAAGAAAGATTTAATAACATCATTAGTTATGGTTGATATTGGTCTTTACCCTAACGAACAGGGCTCTAATGAAATTGTTTCTTTTATGCAATCAGGTATTAAGGGGTTTGCCAGCCTTGAAGAAGCTTCAGATGCTGTTTCAGCCTATTTACCTCACAGAAAACGCCCTCGTGATAATCGCGGTTTAGAGAAAAACTTGAGACTAAAGGATGACGGAAGGTACTACTGGCATTGGGATCCAAAGTTTCTTGATGAAAGAGACGATAATCTGAGAGAAAGTCAAAAAGAAAAAAATATCAGACTTGCTAAAAATATAACTATTCCCACTCTATTGATCAGAGGTGCTCTAAGTAATGTTGTAACGCAAAAGGAAGTTGATGATTTTTTAATAACTATCCCTCATGCCGAATTTCAAGAAATTGAAAAAGCTGCTCATATGGTAGCGGGAGATCGAAATGATATTTTTGCTTCTTCTGCTATAAAATTTTTGAAAAAAATTAATCTCTAGCTTAGAAAATTAATACTTAAAAAATTGCATATCCACCATCAACAACAAATGTATCACCTGAGTGGTATGAGGATGAATCGGATGCTAAATATACAGAAATCCCTGCAAAATCTTTCGGTTCTCCCCACCTTCTCATGGGTACTCTTGATATTACTTTACTTGTAAATTTTTCACTTTTTTGACTTTGAGAGGTCATATCTGTAGCTATCCATCCCGGTACAATTGTATTTGCCCTTATCCCGTATCTTGCGTGTTCGACTGTAATTCCTTTTATCATTGCTACAACTCCTCCTTTTGAGGCAGAGTAAGGTTGAGTTTTTGCTGCACCCTCAATACCAGCTAGACTTGCAACTCCAATTAAAGAACCACCTGGGTCACCATTTTTTGCTCTCTCGACCATGTGCTTGCAAGATTCTCTCAACGTAAAAAACACACCATCGAGATTAACTGAGAGAACTTTTCTGTATACATCTGTATCCATTTCTTCAAAAGAACCTCCATAAACATTAATTCCGGCATTAGCAAATACCGAATCTATTCTACCAAAATCATTTACTACTCCACCAATAATATCCTTTACCTGGCTTTCTTCCGATACATCAATCTTATAAGTCTCTATTTTAGTTCCATACTTATCTAATGAGGACTTGGCTAATTTATTCTTTTCTTCATTCCTTCCTAATATAGCAACGTTCCCACCAGAAGATGCAAGACCTTCTGCAATACCAAGTCCTATACCTCCATTACCACCAGTTATAACTGAGACCTTATTAGATAAATCAAATAATTTATTTTCCATGATGTCTATTTCTCTCCAAAGTTTTCTGCCATTATTGATAACAATAATAAAATATCATAGTTGTTGTAGTAATTATATATTGCAATTATTAGGCTAATTAAGTCTATTATAAATCAGTAAATTATTTTATAGGGAGAGAGAATATGTCAACCATCATGATTGTAGGTGCAACAAGAGGAATAGGATTAGAATTAACAAAACAGTATGCTGGAGAAGGTAATAAAGTTATTGCTTGTGCGAGAGATACTTCTAAGGCTTCGTTATTAGATGAGGCTGCATCAGGTTCTGAAAATATTTCAATACGGCAATTAGATATATCTGACCCAGGATCAATTGAATCTGCCTCTAATCACATAGGAGAAGACGCCATTGATAGTCTTATAATTGTTGCTGGCTCCGTTGGTGGTATGCCTGATAATCAATCGATAGATAATCTTGATATCGATGAGTGGCATAATACATTAAATATTAATACTATTGGACCTCTTTTGGTAGCAAAGTCTTTTAAGTCCAATTTAATTGCCTCTGGAAATGGAAATTTGATGATTTTATCTAGTCAGTTGGCAGCATCAACATGGCCTATGGGTGGAATGTATATTTATTCAACAACTAAAGCAGCTGTTAGTAAGGTAGGACAAATTCTTGCTCTAGATTGGGCGGAAGATCCAATTATTGTTTCAATTATGCATCCAGGTTGGGTTCAGACAGATATGGGCGGACCAGCTGCAGAAATAACTGCTGAAGAGAGCGCTTCAGGAATTAGGAATGTGATATCTGGTCTTACAAAAGAGGATTCTGGTAATTTCTATAAGTGGAATGGTGATATCCATCCTTGGTAGGGATTAATTAATTTAATTATTGTTAATATATCTAAAGCATTAATTTATTAAAATTATAAAATTTTAATGCTGAGAAGAGTTGATGGATCAAAGAAAATTTAAGCCCTATGGAAAAGTAAGTGCCTTAACACTTGGGGGCGGAGGTATAGGCAATATCTGGGGGGAAACCTCTAGAGAAGAAGCTGTAAGAACAGTGAGGTTAGCAATTGAAAATGGAATTAATCACTTTGATGTTGCGCCTATGTATGGCAGGGGTGAAGCTGAGAAAGTTATAAGTGAAGCTATAAAGGGAAGAGACATAAGGGATCTTCACTTTACAACCAAGTGCAGTTTAGGAATTTTACCTGACAATGAAGTATATGATTATCTAAATTCTTCACTTACTAGGAGTCTTTCTAGTATGGGCTTAGAGAAGGTGGATTTATTTCTTTTACACTCTCAATTAATTGAAGATAACCATCAATTATTCCGATTTAATGAATTCCGAAACAAAAATTCTACAAACTTAACAAGTTATTTTAATGCTGTCATTCCAGCTTTTGAAAAGTTAAAAAAAGAAGGTAAAATTAGTAATTGGGGAATTGGGCTTGGTCAAGAAGAGGCTCTCATAAAAGCTATTGACTACCATACCCCGCCCAATGCAATTCAGTGTGTGGTTAATATATTGAATTCAGCTGGAGGAATTGGCTTTACAACCGAAGGGCTTGACTCCAATTCAATACTTAAAGAATGCCTGGATAGAGATATACCTACTTTAGCCATCAGAGCAGTGCAGGCAGGAGCATTAACCTCCTCAATGGATAGAGAGCCTCATCCATCTGGTCACGATGAAAAGGATTTTGAGGATTTTGAAAAAGCTTACTTATTTAGAGAATTAGCAAAAAAATGGGATCTAAGCCCATCAGATTTAGCTCATAGATATACTTTAAGTGTTCCGGGGGTTAGCTCAGTTATACTTGGGGTTAAAAATAGAATTGAACTTGCAGAGTGTATTAAGTCTGAAAAAAATCAATTAACCGATGAAGAAATCGCTGAACTTGAAGCTCTTTATTTTTAAAAAATAAAAAGATTTGAAAGATTTTTATCTTATCCACAGGAAAGTAATAATGATATCTACTTATTGGCCATTTAATCCAAAAAAATTTCCCTTTTTTTATGGATGGGTTGTATTTGCCTTCAGCACTTTAGGAATTCTTTTTAGTATTCCAGGACAAACAATGGGATTAGCGGTCTTTACTGAATCCTTTATAGAGGTTTTGGGTTTATCGCGTACAGAATTATCCCTCGCTTACTTATTTGGAACCCTTGGGTCCTCTTTGTTCTTAGCTCGAGCGGGTAGGTGGTATGATATTTTAGGTGGTCGAACCATGATAACTGTGGCTTCGCTAGCTCTTTCATTAATGGTTTTATATATAAGCCTTGTTGATGTTATGAGTGATTTTCTTAGAGGTGGTCCTTTACTAAGCTTTTGTCTAATTCTTTTTGGTTACTTTGGAGTTAGATTTTTTGGTCAAGGCGTTCTAACTAGCTGCTCTAGAAATGTTCTTCTATTATGGTTTGTTAAAAAACGAGGACTTGTAGGTGGCATAAGAAATATATTTGTAAGCCTTGGATTCTCTTTAGCTCCCCTTGTTTTAGCTGGTTTAATTAGTTTTTTCGGATGGAGAGAAACTCTATGGATTATTGCATTAGTTGGAGGACTTGGGTTTTCATTTTTTGCATTTATATTTATTAGGGATAATCCTGAATCATGTGGTTTAAGAGCTGATGGATTAGATATCAATTCTTCTGAAACACCTACTGTTGAAAAATCAAGCCAAACCCTCAAGGAAGTTCAAAGTAATCCAATTTTTTGGATATATTCATTAAGTTTGAGTATACACGCTTTATTTGGTACTGCCTTAGTTTTTCATATAGTTTCAATTTTCGAGGAAGCTGGAAAGGGGAGAGCTGAGGCTTTTAGTTACTTTATTCCAGCCGCAATTTTTTCAACGCTTTCAAATCTTTTTGCAAGTTGGATGTCAGATAAAATCAACTTAAAGCCTATTTTAATTATTATGCTTATTTCTTTTTGTATAGGATCTTTAGGTTTTATTTACCTGATAAATTCTTGGGGATTTTGGCTTTTAGCCTTTGGCTTTGGAGTTGGTGGTGGTTTATGGGGTGTTATTTCAAACTTAGCAATTATAAGATTTTTCGGCTCAAAACATTTGGGAGAAATAAGTGGCTTAAGTACTTCATTTAATGTTGTTGCTAGCGCAATTGGCCCTGCTGCTTTTAGTCTTGGGTTTGATTATTTTGGAAGTTATGCTGCTCCAGCAAAAATATGCTTATTAGCTATAGTAATTCTTCTTTTAACCGCGATTTTCTTGGAACAAAAAGAAGATTAAATGATCCTTATTTAGAATTTTTTATTCTACTATTGAGGGATAATGATTTTGACTATATAGATTATTTCTTGAAAATTAACTTAAGTTTTGGAAAGTAGATAAAATGGACTTTAAAAATATTTTATATAAAAATATTGAAACATTAGCATTGATAACAATTAACCGACCTGAGAGTCATAATTCAATTTCCCTTGATACATTGGATGAGCTAAATAACGCAGTTGACTTGGCTGCTTTAGATGAAAATATTAAAGTAATCGCTATAACTGGAGCTGGAGGTAAATCCTTTGCTTCAGGATCTGATTTAAATGAGGTTTTAGAGAGAGACTTAAAAAAAGCTTTAGAGCCAATTATTCAAGGTTTGGCGGAGAAATTAGAAAGAACGCCTAAACCAACCATTGCAGGTATAGATGGTATCTGTATGGGTGGCGGTCTTGAGGTTGCCCTCGGTTGTGATCTGAGGGTAGCAACTCCAAACTCAAAATTTGCAACTCCTGAAGGTAAGCTTGGTATAATTCCTGGAGGAGGAGCAAGTGTTCGTCTTCCGCGGATTGTTGGAAAAGGGTGGGGTATGGAAATGCTTCTAATGGGTGACGTAATTGATGCAGAAAAAGCTCTTCAAATTGGACTGATAACTCGATTAGTTGAATCAGAGGATCTGATATCAGAATTAATGGATATGTCTAAAAAATTATCTAAATTTGCTCCTTTAGTTCCCCGAACTATGAAAGCAATGGTGCATTATGGTTTAGATTCAAGTTTAGCAACCGCTCTTATGTTAGAGAAGTATGCCCAAGGTTCTCTAGTTCAAACTGATGACAAAGAGGAGGGTATAAAAGCTTTTCTTGAAAAAAGAGA
>Ga0114998_10002023_pt1 | contig 15602 bp, 15 predicted proteins | sample ArcticOcean_MG_C_5_FD_87044 | JGI IMG/M metagenome (GOLD analysis project Ga0114998, IMG submission 87044) | Marine microbial communities from western Arctic Ocean - ArcticOcean_MG_CB4_138 | ecosystem: Environmental > Aquatic > Marine > Oceanic | place: Arctic Ocean: Canada Basin | collected...
GCTGGACGCACGCTAGAGATTGAGGCAAATGCCGTCACTGACAATCCCTTGGTCTTGGTCGACGATGGGCTGATCGTCTCCGGGGGCAACTTCCATGCTGAACCAGTAGGGTTTGCCGCGGACCAGATTGCTGTTGCAGTCTCCGAAATTGGCGCAATTTCCCAGCGCCGGGTTGCGTTGATGGTTGATCCAACATTGTCATTTGACCTTCCTCCATTCTTGACGCTGGATCCTGGCTTGAATTCAGGCTTGATGATTGCAGAGGTCACTACTGCTGCGTTGATGAGTGAGAATAAACACCTCGCTAATCCTTGCACGACGGACAGCACGCCGACATCTGCCAATCAAGAAGACCACGTCAGCATGTCTGCCAATGCCGCACGACGTTTGCTACGAATGAACGCCAACCTAAGTGTCATCATTGGAGTAGAGGCGATGTGTGGCGCTCAAGGAATTGAGTTTCGTGCGCCACTGCAGACCAGCCCAGCTTTGCGCGATGCAATGGCCACCCTACGGGCCAAAGTTCCCACAATCGAAAAAGATCGTTACATGGCACCATCGATTCAGGCCGCAGCAAAATTAGTGTCTTCAGGCGATTTAGTAGCTTCCGTCGCGCTGTCGAACTTTGTCAAAGGCCATACAGAGTGAAGCCCGTAACTGTCTTGCTTGGGAATAGCGCCATTGTTTTGGCTTTGCCGCATGGTGGTACGTTTGTGCCAGATGGTATTGCACAAAAATTAAATGAAAATGGCCTTAAATTGGCTGATACTGATTGGCATATTGATCGCCTTTATGCCGATCTCTTGCCGGACGTGACAACTGTTGCTGCCACTTTTCATCGATATGTTATCGATGCCAACCGCGACCCGATGGGTGAAAGCCTATATCCTGGGCGAAACACAACAACGCTTGTACCGCTGACTGATTTTGATGGGCTAAGTATATGGGACACTCCACCAACGCAGGCAGAAATTGATCAGCGCCGGACCGCCTATCACACCCTATATCATTCGACCCTTGCTGAGGAACTTGCTCGAGTGCGCGATAGGCATGGCTTTGCTATCTTGTATGACTGTCATTCCATCCGCTCTGAAATCCCATTCCTGTTCAACGGCACTTTGCCCGATTTTAATATTGGTACCAATCTAAGCACTACATGTGCAATTGAGGTTGAGATCTCAGTTTTGGACATTTGTACTGGGGCCCTCGATTATACATCTGCAATAAATGCACGTTTTAAGGGTGGCTGGACAACGCGTCACTACGGCCAGCCACGCAGCGGCATCCATGCTATCCAAATGGAACTTTCACAATCAACATATCTTTCTGAAGAGGCTGCACCTTGGATCTACGATCAGGATAAAGCCACACGCCTACGCCCGCATCTTTCATTTATCCTAACCACTTTGGCTAATTTAAAACTGTCTTTAGGAGACCCTCGATGACTAACCCACGCCATAACCTCCGCGACATTTTCCCTCCAACGGGCACCAAAATAACGGCCAAAAGCTGGCTTACCGAAGCTCCAATGCGGATGCTGATGAATAACTTGCACCCAGATGTCGCTGAGAACCCGCATGAACTTGTAGTTTATGGTGGCATCGGCCGTGCGGCCCGTACTTGGGAAGATTTCGACGCTATTGTAGCTGCTCTGAAAGTACTCGAGGAAACGCAAACACTCCTTGTTCAATCTGGCAAACCGGTTGGGGTATTCAACACACACAAAGATGCACCTCGTGTTTTAATCGCCAACTCTAACCTCGTTCCGCATTGGGCAACTTGGGATCACTTTAACGAACTCGATAAAAAGGGCCTCGCGATGTACGGTCAGATGACCGCTGGTTCTTGGATTTACATCGGAACCCAAGGCATCGTTCAAGGCACCTATGAAACGTTTATGGAAGCTGGTCGCCAGCACTATGATGGTAAACTCACTGGCCGCTGGATTCTGACTGGTGGATTGGGCGGTATGGGAGGCGCACAACCTCTTGCTGCTGTGATGGCCGGTGCGTGCTGTCTGGCTGTTGAATGCGATGAGACACGCGCCGATTCCCGTCTGCGTACGCGTTACGTTGATGAAAAAACCAATGACCTAGATGAAGCGCTTGCCATGATTAATCGCTGGACAGCGGCAGGTGAGGCAAAGTCCGTAGCATTGATTGGGAATGCTGCCGATGTCTTTCCCGAACTCATAAAACGTGGCGTAAGACCTGATATAGTCACAGACCAAACCTCTGCCCATGATCCAATTCACGGGTATTTGCCGCAGGGCTGGTCCGTTGCAGAATGGCGCGCCAAGCAGGAAAGTGATCCTAAGATAGTGGAAAAGGCGGCCCGCGCATCTATGAAAGTCCAAGTTTCAGCTATGGTGGATTTCTGGAATTCTGGCGTTCCAACATTAGATTACGGGAATAATATTAGACAGGTCGCCCAAGAAGAGGGTCTTGAAAATGCCTTCGCCTTCCCGGGTTTTGTACCTGCATATATTCGCCCATTGTTTTGTAGGGGCATTGGTCCCTTCCGCTGGTGCGCATTGTCTGGCGACCCAGAAGATATTTACAAAACAGATGCCAAAGTCAAAGAGTTGATCGACGATCCGCACTTGCACAACTGGCTAGACATGGCGCGAGAGCGGATCGCCTTCCAAGGTCTGCCTGCGCGCATTTGTTGGGTTGGTCTGGGCCTGAGAGATAAGTTGGGCTTGGCCTTCAATGAAATGGTTCGTACGGGTGAATTGTCAGCCCCCGTCGTGATTGGCCGCGATCACCTCGATTCAGGATCTGTTGCGTCGCCCAACCGCGAAACAGAGGCGATGAAAGATGGCTCTGACGCTGTGTCTGACTGGCCACTATTGAACGCAATGCTGAATGTTGCGGGTGGGGCCACTTGGGTTTCGTTGCATCATGGTGGGGGAGTTGGCATGGGCTTTTCCCAGCACTCAGGAATGGTGATTTGTTGTGATGGTACCGAGGATGCAGACCGCCGCATAAAAAACGTTTTGTGGAATGACCCTGCAACTGGTGTTATGCGCCATGCTGATGCAGGCTACATAGAGGCAATTGACTGCGCGCGCGAGAATGGTTTGAATTTGCCTGGTATATTAGGAAGATAATCAGATGTTTTTTAAAAATGTTTGGTACGTCGCTGCTTGCGATCATGAAATCACAGGCCTGAACAGGCTCACCTTACACACTGGCTGGCTATATGTCGCCAAGCTGCAGTTAAGGATTATGATTTGGCGGTTGAGTTACTTCGCAGCCGCCGGTTGGTCAAAGGTTATTCCAACACTCATGCCCGCAACTTATCAAAATTTGATAAGGTACTAATGGGAGCCGCTCTCGTAGAGGGCCGCCAAGAAGCGGCAAAATGGGTGGCGCGCCTACGAGAGGCCGCCCTGCAGGGCGAGCAGGGGGAAGCTCTTGCTGGGGCTATCCAAACACTGAAATCATTTATCAAAGCTTTGTCCGATGCATAGTCTGTAGTTAATAAAATTTTGATTAACCTGACATACTCCAACATATAAACCGAAATTAGCATTAAAGCGATTTTACCAAATATGATCGCTGATGATTTAAGTTGCAGTTTGCTGATGATACTAACAACTGCTGGCTCTTAATGTGGAGAAGCTAATGGTAAGGTTTTCCTGCTAAGACAGTAATGGGGCGCACTACTTTTCTGCCATTTTGCGCGAGTTCAGTTTACTCTAAATAATTTTTTTTTAATGCAATGGGTGATGCTGGCTTTAAATGTACTTCAAGCTTGAAACTTTAGTCTTGAAGTATTCCGTTACGCGTCATAGCTTTATTTAAATTAGTAAAAGTTGGAGAAGACAAAGATGCGTATCGCATGCTTAGGTGGTGGACCTGCAGGTCTATATTTTGGAATTTCGATGAAGCTTCGTGATCCCAATACTGAGGTTGTCGTTTTTGAGCGTAACCGAGCAGATGATACTTTTGGTTGGGGTGTTGTACTGTCTGATGAGACATTAGATAATCTTGCTAAAAACGATGCCGTTAGCGCTTCAAAAATAAGAGACCATTTTGCGTATTGGGACGATGTTGCAACCATTCATAATGGACACAAGGAGCTGTCTACTGGTCATGGGTTTTGTGGCATTGGACGCAAACGAATGCTGCTTATTCTACAGGCTCGTGCAAAAGAGTTAGGCGTTGATTTGCGTTTTGAGACTGAGGTTGGTCAAGCATCTCACTATATGGATGATTTTGATGTTGTGGTTGCGGCGGATGGGTTAAACTCCAAAACTCGGATGGAGTTTTCTGACACTTTTCAGCCAGAAATTGACACACGCCTTTGTCAATTTGTTTGGCTAGGTACACATCAAAAATTTGACGATGCATTTACCTTTATTTTTGAGGAAACAGACAAGGGCTGGATCTGGGTACATGCATATCAGTTTGATGATGAAACCGCGACATTTATTATAGAATGCCAACAGGAAACATTCGACGCCTATGGATTCGGGAGCATCTCACAAGAAGAAAGTATCGCAATCTGTGAGGACATTTTTAAGGACCATCTCGGTGGCCACCCTTTGATGACCAATGCTACTCATATCCGTGGATCTGCTTGGTTACAATTTCCTCGTGTACTGTGCGAAAAATGGATCCATAAAAATGTTGTTTTGATGGGAGATGCGGCAGCGACGGCACACTTTTCAATTGGATCTGGCACTAAAATGGCATTGGAAAGTGCTATTTCGTTAGCAGACCTTCTGATCGAGAAGGATACCCGAGAAGAGGCATTTGGGGCCTACGAAGATGTGCGTCGCCTTGAGGTTTTGCGCCTACAATCTGCGGCCCGTAATTCACTTGAGTGGTTTGAAGACGTTGAGCGGTACCTCCATCTGCACCCAATCCAGCTGAATTACTCACTACTCACCCGGTCCCAGCGCATTAGCCATGAAAACCTACGCTTACGTGACCCAGTCTGGCTTAAATCAGCAGAAAAATGGTTTCAAGTGCAAGCCGGTGGAGCTGAAAGCCCAGTGCGTACTCCCATGTTTGCCCCGTTCAAGTTGAGAGACCTTACGCTAGATAATCGCATCGTGGTGTCACCAATGGCGCAGTATAAAGCTCTGAAAGGTGCGCCAACTGATTGGCACTTCGTCCACTACGCTGAACGGGCAAAGGGCGGTGCGGGTCTCGTTTACACTGAAATGACTTGCGTCTCGGCTGATGGGCGTATCACTCCTGGATGCCCCGGCCTTTACGCTCCAGAGCATGAAGCTGAGTGGGCTCGTTTAACCTCTTTTATACATGCAGAGACTGAGGCTAAGATTTGCTGCCAAATCGGTCATTCTGGCCGAAAAGGATCAACACAGGTTGGCTGGGAAGTTATGGACGCTCCTTTGTTAGAGGGCAATTGGCCTACTGTTTCAGCCTCTGCGATTGCATGGTCCAATAAGAATGTAGCACCGCAAGAAATTAATAGGTTACAGATGGATGAGGTGTGTGAGCAGTTTGTTGCAGCCACAAATATGGCAGAGCGTGCAAGTTTTGATATGATCGAATTGCATGCTGCACACGGATACTTGATCTCGTCTTTTATCTCGCCACTATCCAACGTGCGGACAGACGAATACGGTGGAAGCCTTGACAACCGAATGCGGTATCCGTTGGAAGTTTTTAAGGCAATGCGCGCTGTGTGGCCAGATCATAAACCAATGTCGGTGCGGATCTCTGCCAACGACTGGGCGGGTGACGAGGGGGTGACGCCGGAGGAAGCTGTATTGATAGCACAAGCGTTTGCCGACGCTGGGGTAGATATTATTGACGTTTCTGCTGGACAGACCTCGACCCAAGCCAAGCCTATCTACGGACGCATGTTTCAGACGCCATTTTCGGACCGCATACGTAACGAAGCAGGTTTGGCTACAATGGCCGTTGGTAACATTTATGAGGCTGATCATGCCAACTCGATACTTATCGCTGGTCGCGCTGATTTGGTCTGCCTTGCGCGGCCACATTTGGCTGATCCTTATTGGACCTTACACGCTGGCACTGCTATCGGTGATCGTCATGCTAAATGGCCTTTGCCCTATGAGCCCGGCCGTGATCAGGCGTGGCGTTTGGCGGACCGTGATGCAGAATTAGCGAGGTCATGATAATGAATAGCCACGTGATAATTTCTGGTGGTGGGACTGGCGTTGGCGCAGCAACAGCGCAAGCATTCTCTAAGGCAGGTGCAAAAGTCACAATTTTGGGACGGACGGAAAAATCTTTGCAGGCCCAGGGTTTGAGTTATCAGATTTGTGATGTTACGGATGCGGATGCTGTTAAAATTGCCTTTGATTCAGCTAGGGCAGAACATGGCCCAATCTCAACGGTAGTTGCAAATGCAGGCGCGGCAGTCTCCGTTCCTTTTGCTAAAATGACAACAGACAGCCTTTCAAATATGTTGGATGTGAACATAGCAGGCGTATTTAATTGTTGGCAGGCCGCATTGCTGGACATGAAGGAGGCAGGCCGCGGTCAAATGATTGTTATTGCGTCGACTGCGGGCCTTAAGGGCTATCCATATGTAGCGGGCTATTGCGCAGCAAAACACGGCGTTGTTGGTTTGACCCGTGCTTTATCTTTGGAGTTAGCGCCACTTGGGATCACAGTTAATGCAATTTGCCCTGGTTTTACTGAGACGCCTATGCTGGACCGTTCAATTGAAAATATTACCATGATGACGGGGATGAGTAATGAGGACGCAGTAAAATCACTCAAGCGTGGGAACCCCCAAAAACGGTTCATTCAAGTTGATGAGATTGCAGGTTCTGCGGTTTGGTTATGTTCTGAATCGGCACGATCAGTTAACGGGCATACTCTAAGTTTGAATGGAGGTGAGTTATGATTTCTATCCAAAAAAAGTTCTCTGAACCGATTTCAAAAACTCGTCTACGCCTGTGGCTGAAGCTTCTTAAAACTAGCAGCCGAATCGAGACAGAGTTGCGTCGCCGTTTACGTGTCGAATATGGCACAACACTCCCGCGCTTTGATGTTATGGCAGCATTATCCCGCCATACTAGCGGATTGAAGATGAGCGCCCTTTCCAGTTTATTGCGTGTTTCCAATGGAAACGTGACCGTAATTGTTGACCGCCTGACGGAGGAGGGCCATGCTCTTCGGATTTCAATGCCTGGCGACAGGCGTGCTCAGATTGCAATATTAACACCAGCAGGTCGAACTTTATTTTCTAAATTAGCGGCAATACACGAGGCCTGGTTGGATCAGCTTTTGCTTGGGTTAGATGCAGAGGACGCGGCAACCCTTTATGCCTTACTCGGGAAAACAGAGGGAGAGATTGATGCGGAGTGATGTTAAACATTTCCAATGCCTAATTTCTGATGGGATTGCCTTTATCAGTCTTAGCCGGCCGGATCGAAAAAACCCACTTACCTTCGACAGTTATGCTGAGCTGCGTGACTGGTTTCGAGATTTAGTTTATGCAGAGGATGTTCACGCGGTGGTCTTTGGCTCCAATGGTGGAAACTTCAGTTCGGGAGGAGATGTTCATGACATCATCGGTCCTTTGACAAAAATGCCGATGAAAGAACTTTTACAATTCACCCGTATGACTGGTGATCTTGTTAAGGCTATGATCCACTGTGGCAAGCCAATCATTGCAGCAATTGATGGAATTTGTGTGGGAGCGGGCGCTATAATAGCGATGGCCTCTGATCTGCGCATCGCCACGTCTTCTGCGAAGGTGGCTTTTTTATTCAACCGAGTTGGTTTGGCTGGCTGTGACATGGGAGCTTGTGCCATTCTTCCGCGAATTATTGGCCAGGGCCGAGCCGCGGAGCTTTTGTATCTTGGACGATCAATGAGCGCTGAAGAGGGGGAGCGCTGGGGATTTTTTAACAGTTTGGTCGCGCCTGATGTTCTTGAGGCCACTGCGGCTGATTTGGCCAAACGTATTGTGGCAGGTCCAACTTTTGCCAATTCGATAACTAAAACTATGTTGGCCCAAGAATGGTCTATGACTATCGACCAAGCAATTGAAGCTGAGGCCCAAGCTCAAGCAATATGCATGCAAGGTAATGATTTTATCCGAGCATATGAAGCATTTGTGGCGAAAGAAAAGCCCGTATTTGGAGGTAACTAATGGCAGATCGTTCATTTCTGACATGGCCATTCTTTGAAGATCGGCATCGCATTTTGGCTGACAAACTGGATGCCTGGGCTGAAGCTAATCTATCTAAGATCAATCATGATGATACGGATATAGCTACCCGTGCTTTAGTACAGATGCTGGGAGATGCTGGATGGCTGGAGCATTCTGCGTCGACCACAGAGACGCTCGATGTACGCACTTTATGCCTCATCCGTGAGACTTTGGCGCGTTATGATGGGTTAGCTGACTTTGCTTTTGCTATGCAGGGCTTAGGAACTGGTGCAATTACATTATTTGGATCACAGGCACAAAAAAACGCCTGGTTATTGAAAACTCGTTCAGGCAAAGCAATCTCAGCTTTTGCACTAACTGAACCACAGTCTGGTTCTGATGTGGCCAATTCGACAATGACTGCCACACGCGAGGGTGATTATTACATTCTGGATGGTGAAAAAACATGGATCTCCAACGGTGGCATCGCTGATGTTTACACTGTCTTTGCACGCAGTGGCGAAGCACCCGGAGCAAAGGGCCTGTCCGCCTTCATTGTTCCGGCAAACACTGCTGGACTGCGAATCAAGGAGCGGATCAACACGATCGCCCCACACCCGCTAGCAACTCTGGAATTTAAAAGCTGCCGTATACCCGCCTCTGATATGATCGGCAGCCCAGGAAAAGGGTTTGGCATTGCGATGGCAGTCTTGGACGTGTTTCGTTCTACTGTTGCAGCTGCGGCATTGGGCTTTGCTCGACGCGCACTTGACGAGGCTTTGACCCGCGTCACCACACGACAGGTTCAAGGAAAAGATCTGGCAGAATTGCAACTAGTCCAAGGCCACATAGCAGATATGGCCCTAGATATAGATGCGGCCGCTCTTTTAATTTATCGCGCAGGCTGGACAAAAGACAGTGGAGCGCCGCGCATCACGCGGGAGGCGGCAATGGCCAAGTTGTTCGCAACCGAGCAAGCACAAGTTATTATCGATAAAGCCCTGCAATTGCACGGTGGTGATGGTGTACGCTCTGGGCAGACTGTCGAGCGGCTTTACCGAGAAATACGTGCCCTTCGCATTTATGAAGGTGCATCAGATGTTCAAAAAGTCATTATCGCGCGGGAAACTTTGGGTGCCCATGCAGGAAATCTCAAATCATGTTGAATGCAACAGCTCACATAGATACTTTCGCTCGAGATAATCTCCCATCTGTTGATACTTGGCCTGAGCTTTTACTGGATGGATTTAACTATCCCAGTTGCCTAAATGTGGCAGCTGAGCTGACCGATGCAATGGTTTTAAAAGGTTTTGGAGATCATACAGCATTGATAGGAAATGGGCGCCGCCGCACTTATAAAGAGCTTACAGATTGGACCAATCGAATTGCTCACGTGCTGGTAGATGATATGGGCGTACAGCCAGGCAATCGTGTTTTAATCCGCTCTGCGAACAACCCGGCAATGGTTGCTTGCTGGCTTGCAGCTACAAAAGTTGGGGCTGTAGTAGTAAACACAATGCCAATGCTGCGGGCTGGTGAACTGAGCAAGTACGTAGATAAAGCTCAAATAACTTTTGCGCTATGTGACACACGTTTAATGGACGAGATGGATGTGTGTGCAGATCAAAACTCGATTTTAAAGTGCGTAATGGGTTTTGACGGTACATCAAACCATGATGCTGAATTGGATAGGTTGGCATTGGAAAAGCCTGTCCAGTTTGAAGTGGTCCAAACCATGCAAGATGACGTGGCTTTACTTGGGTTTACATCTGGCTCCACAGGAGATCCTAAAGCGACGATGCACTTTCATCGCGACTTACTGATTATTGCTGATGGTTACGCGAAAGAGGTTTTGGGTGTTACGCCCTCTGATATATTTATTGGCTCTCCACCGCTTGCCTTTACCTTTGGCCTTGGAGGACTTGCCATTTTTCCTCTGCGCTTTGGAGCAGCCGCAACATTGTTGGAGGACGCATCCCCACCCAATATGATTGCAATTATTGAGAAATACCGTGCAACTGTATGTTTTACTGCTCCAACCGCTTATCGGGCAATGCTACGGGCTATGGATGATGGCGCTGATCTATCATCGTTGCGGGCTGCTGTTTCCGCTGGAGAAACGCTGCCTGCACCAGTTTATAAGGAATGGGTTTCCAGGACAGGCAAACCAATTTTGGATGGGATTGGGGCTACGGAAATGTTACACATTTTTATCTCTAATCGCTTCGATGATCACATGCCAGCCAGTACGGGCAAGCCGGTTACTGGCTACCTGGCCAAAATTATTGCGACGGATGGAACTGAACAACCGTATGGTGCTCCTGGACGACTGGCCCTCAAGGGGCCGACTGGCTGCAGATATTTGGGTGGAGAAAGACAAAGTGAATATGTGCAAGATGGTTGGAATATTTCTGGTGACACATTTGTTCAGGATGTGGACGGCTATTTCCACTTTGCGGCAAGAAATGATGATATGATTTTATCATCTGGTTACAACATTGCAGGTCCCGAGGTGGAGGCAGCGTTGCTGGCGCATAACGATGTTGCAGAATGTGCCGTTATCAGTGTCGTTGACCAAGAGCGTGGGGCTATTGTTGAGGCACACATTGTTTTGTCTGAGGGTGCAGCTGCAACACCTGAAAAAGCAAAGGCGCTTCAGGATCATGTTAAAAGTATAATAGCACCCTATAAATATCCACGTAGTATTATTTTTGCGCTGTCGTTACCAAAAACAGCGACAGGCAAGATCCAACGCTTTTTGTTGAAACCTGGAGGATATGAAATGGCATCACATTAATCCCAATATCGCATATGGCGGTTGTGATGCCTTGTGGGATAAGGCGAAAATTAATAATTAATCAATAATTTAAATTATAGGGAAAACGACAATGAAAGTTACATCACTTATTTTTTTTACAGCCCTCGCGATGCTTGCCAATGGCGTATCTGCTGAAGGTATAAAGGTGGGCATGATCACTACACTTTCAGGTGGTGGGGCTGGATTAGGCGTTGATGTGCGCGACGGCTTCATGCTTGCGATCGCACAGTCTGGGCGCAATGACATCGAGGTAGTTATAGAGGATGACCAACGCAAACCAGATATCGCAGTTCAGTTGGCAGACAAAATGATCCAGTCCGAAAAGGTTGATGTTATGACTGGCATCATCTGGTCAAACCTTGCTATGGCGGTTGTTCCATTTAGTGTTGCACAAGGAAAGTTCTATCTTTCACCAAATGCTGGTCCATCGGCATTGGCAGGTAAGGGTTGTCACAAGAACTATTTCAATGTTGCTTGGCAAAATGATAACTTACATGAAGCAGCAGGTTCTTACGCAAACAGTGAAGGCTACGTCAACAGCTTTATTTTGGCTCCTAACTATCCAGCGGGTCAGGACGCACTGACAGGCTACAAGCGGATGTATAGTGGCAAACTGGCTGGTGAAATTCTTACAAAACTTGGCCAAAAAGACTATGCCGCCGAAATTGCTCAGATCCGCGCTTCTGGTGCTGATAGTGTGTTCTTCTTTTTGCCAGGAGGCATGGGTATTTCATTCCTCAAACAATATGCAAATAGTGGTGTGGATATCCCACTAATGGGTCCAGCCTTTTCATTTGACCAGGGTATATTGCAAGCTGTGGGAGATGCAGCTCTTGGGGTGGTGAATACCAGTCAATGGAACAAAGATATCGATAACCCAACTAATATGGCTTTTGTCAAAACGTTCCAGGCTAAATTTGGTCGCTTGCCATCTCTTTATGCAAGCCAAGGGTTTGATACCGCAAATCTGCTGATCTCTGCTCTCGAAACCGCACACCCAGACGACGCGGATGCATTCCGTGCCGCTCTTGAAGCAGCAGAATTTGATAGTACCCGTGGTAGTTTTGCCTTCGGCCCAAACCATCATCCAATTCAGAATATCTATGCACGTGAAGTGATCAAAGAAGGTGACATCTACACCAATAAGATTATTGGTATTGCTCTTGAAAATCATAGCGACGTGTATGCCCCTGAGTGTTCCTTCTAAATAAACAAACTTTCTGGGCTGGCGAAAGCTGGCCCAGGTCCAATGGGAACGTAGGGTATGTCTATAATATTAATTATTGAGCAGGTGCTTAACGGCCTCCAGTTTGGCGTTATGTTATTTTTAATGGCAGCAGGCCTGACATTAATCTTTGGTGTTATGGGATTGATTAACCTTGCTCATGGATCTCTTTACATGATTGGTGCCTTTGCGGCAGCGGTTATTGCGGGATTAACAGGATCTTTCATATTAGCTATAATTGCTGCCATGGCCGCTGCTGCAATTGTAGGCGCCCTCGTCGAAATGGTTGTGATACGCAAACTATATGGCTCTGATCACCTCGATCAGGTTTTGGCAACCTTTGCCTTAATACTGATTTTCTCTGAGGGAACGCGCTGGGCTTTCGGATCGTTCCCGCTGTTCCTCGATATTCCCAATTACTTATCTGGCCCAGTTACATTGCCTGGTGGTATAAAATACCCCCTCTATCGCTTGATACTAATTGGTGTGGGGCTGTTTGTTGCTGCAGGCCTTGGCATATTAATCTCCAAAACGCGCATTGGCATTCAAATCCGTGCAGGAGAAAATGATCGTGAGATGATAGCTGCATTAGGGGTGGATATCTCAAAGCTCTATACAATAATTTTTGCCCTTGGTGCAGCACTTGCTGGATTGGCTGGTGCATTAGTGGGTGCTATCCAGTCGGTGCAAGTTGGAATGGGTGAACCTGTTTTAATCCTAGCTTTTGTGGTGATTGTAATTGGTGGGATTGGATCAATCAAAGGGGCCCTGATAGGGGCGCTTTTGGTGGGGCTTACGGACACCCTGGGAGGCATTTTTCTACCTGAGTTGCTGAAACTGTTTATGGACACATCTACGGCGCAGACCTCTGGTTCCGCTTTGGCATCAATGGCGATTTATATTTTGATGGGAGTGGTTTTAATTTGGCGACCGACAGGGTTATTTGGAGCGCGCGCATGATACGCGAAAGCTACTTAAATGCTCTTGTTCTTTTTCTTTTACTAGCAGTTCCAGTTTGGGCAACGATAATTGATGAACCATTTACGATAACTTTGGCAACCCGCGCTGTGATTTTTGCATTAGCAGCTGTGGGCTTGAATATAGCTCTTGGACTTGGAGGTTTAGTCAGTCTTGGGCATGCTGTATTTTTTGGAATTGGTGGGTACGCAATGGGTATACTCGCCCATCATGCACAGACCTATACGCCGGTGATGAGCCTCCCCTTTTTGATTGAAGGCACAAAATCGATGCCAGTGATCTGGTTGGTTGCTATGGCCAGTTCGGGGCTCGCTGCTTTCGCCATCGGGACGTTGTCATTGCGCACGACTGGCGTATATTTCATAATGATAACTCTAGCATTTGGACAGATGTTTTACTTTTTCACAATCAGTTGGCCAACCTATGGAGGTGAAGATGGACTGTCAGTTTACGTGCGTAATGAATTCCCAGGCCTAAATACGCTAGTACCTATCCATTTTTTTGCAATCTGCTTCATCATTCTTTGCCTAGTCTTATTACTGAATGCGTTGATCGCAAAGTCTCCCTTTGGTCTGGCGTTAAATGCTGCACGCCAGATGCCTAAGAGGGTTCAAGCCGTTGGACTAAACCCCAATCGGCTGAAACTGCTAGCCTTTGTGATTTCGGGGGTCATCGCAGGTTTGGCTGGAGCATTGTTTGCCGACCTTAACCGCTTTGTCAGTCCTACTATGTTCAGTTGGCAGATGTCAGGGGAGATTATGGTTTTTGTTATCCTTGGGGGCGTAGGACGACTGTGTGGCCCAGTCGTTGGCGCAGTCGTGTTTGTCATGCTTGAGCACTTCCTTGGTGGATTGAGTGAATATTGGCATGTTTATCTCGGCGCGCTCTTGTTAATTGTGGTACTTTTCGCCCGGGGTGGACTGGTGGGGTTGATTGTGGGGAGAGTGGATGCACATGATTGATCCAATCTTGGCGACGTATAATTTAAAAAAATCATTTGGAGCACTTACTGCTACTGATGACGTTTCGATTGCACTATTTCCAGGTGAAATCCATGCAATAATTGGCCCAAACGGTGCTGGAAAATCAACACTGATCTCTCAGATTTGTGGTGGGATTCAACCTGATTCTGGTCGTGTTGAGTTGCTAGGACATAATATAACTCAAACTAATGTCAGCATGCGTGCGAGGGCAGGCATTGGCCGCACCTTCCAAGTTTCTGCCTTGGCAATGGAAGACACTGTACTGCAAAATGTCTTACTAGGCGCCTTGGGTGGCTCAGGTACGCCATGGCATTTTTTTCGTCCAGCGCTCAAGGACTGGAGATTGCGCGATAAAGCAATGACGGCATTGATACACGTGGGGCTGCAAGCGCACGCTGCAACTCGCGCATCTGAATTGAGCCATGGACAGCGAAGACAGCTGGAGGTTGCAGTTACTCTCACACTCGAACCCAAAGTCTTTGTTATGGATGAGCCTATGGCTGGATTGGGTGCAGAAGGGTCGAAAAACCTGACTGAACTACTTGATAATTTACGTGAAAAGGCCCCAATTTTATTGGTAGAGCACGACATGGATGCTGTTTTTAAACTTGCTGACCGGATCAGCGTATTGGTTTATGGTCATATCATTGCAACTGGTACTGTGGATGAGATCCGTTCCAGCAAAGTGGTCCGTGAAGCCTACCTAGGGGATGGCGTATGACCTTGCTTAAGCTTCAAAATGTTGCTGCCAGTTACGGCGCATCAAAAGCCTTGTTTGACGTTAATCTTAGTCTGTCGGAGGGCGAAGTTTTAGCGCTGTTGGGGCGAAATGGTATGGGCAAAAGTACAACTGTGAAAACTATATGCCGAATGATGTCCGCGACGGGTACGTTGACATTTGATAATCAAGATCTGCATCGTTTGGCCTGCCATAAAGTGGCACGGCTTGGCATCGGGTTAGTGCCAGAGGGTCGCCGTTGTTTTGCTAATCTGACCGTAACTGAAAACCTGATTGCTGCTGCGCGCCCGGGCCCCTGGGATCTCGCGCGCGTAATTACTTTGTTCTCTCAATTGGGTGCACGAAAAGCGCAGCGAGCAAATACCTTGTCAGGGGGTGAACAGCAGATGTTGGCCATTGGGCGTGCTTTAATGACCAATCCACGCCTCTTAATTCTTGATGAGGCTACGGAAGGGCTTGCACCAATTATAAGGCAAGAAATTTGGGCAGTAATCTCCAAGCTAAAAGCTGATACAGGTATGGCTATTATCGTAATTGATAAATCTCTAGCTGAACTCAAACAAGTCTGTGACCGGGCAGCCATCATTGAGCGTGGCAAGACCGTTTGGCAAGGGGCCATGGTGGATCTGACCCCTAATATTTCGGAACGGCTTATTGGTGTTTAGGTGGATTTTATAGTTTTATGAGGGTGAAGTAGATGGCGTTTAGTTTTATACAGAAAGTTCTTTTCAAGCACTGCGATCC
>Ga0114998_10002034_pt1 | contig 15556 bp, 15 predicted proteins | sample ArcticOcean_MG_C_5_FD_87044 | JGI IMG/M metagenome (GOLD analysis project Ga0114998, IMG submission 87044) | Marine microbial communities from western Arctic Ocean - ArcticOcean_MG_CB4_138 | ecosystem: Environmental > Aquatic > Marine > Oceanic | place: Arctic Ocean: Canada Basin | collected...
GAAGGGCCCCACCCCCGGCGTGGGCCTCCCCCGGCCGGGGGGGGGGCCCAACCCCCCCGGGGGGGTTCCCGGGCCCGCGTGTTCCTCCCCCCACAAAAGGGGGGGGGGGGGGGGGGGCAGGCGACGGCGCGCGAGATGCGTCGCGAAACGCGGGCGACCCGGCGACGACCTTCGCAGCCGGGGTATCGAAAGCGCAGCTGGAAAGTTTGCCGCTGGCGCAGCGCGTACACGCTTTGTTCGCGAAAGGCCAAAGGTCGGTGTTGCGGTTTCAGAGGGTCATGCACTTCGCACCCGCGGGAAGTGACCCGGAGGAGGTGATCGCCGCGCTGCGAGGCGTGGCGCACCTCGTGCAGGGGTGCTGGGTCGCGTGCTCCGCGCTGCGGTGCGGCAGCGACGCGCGGCGCGAACGCGTCCGGGACCATGTTTTGTTTCACTTCGCAAAATCGAGGGACGTAAGCGCGGATGCGTTCGGCAGGAACCAAGCCCCCCCCCCCCCCCCCCGGGGGCTTGGCTGGGGGCGGTTGCCGGGGGGGGGGGGGGGGGGGCGGGGGGGGGAGGGGGGCCGGGCCCGTTTTTTTTTCCCTGCGCAAAAGGGGGGGGCGGGAGGGGGGGGGGGTTGTGGGGGGACCCAGCCCCCCCCCCCCCCCCTGGTGAGCTGGGCTTGGAGCGTTTGCGTAGGGAGGTGCTGTCGGAGCTGGCGGTGCAACGGGTGGGTGGTTCGCGGGGCGGCGCAAAGGGCGCCGGGGCTGGTGCTGGTGGTACCGAAACAAACACCAACGAGGGCTGGAGTTTCGTGGAACAAACAGACACTGATTTCATTGACAAGTACCCGAACTTAGTGCGAAGCGAACTGGAGCGGTGGGTCATGTTGTCGCCGTGGCTCGAAGTTGACGCGTTTACCCCGAGCGCGGTTGAAAAGGTACAGCCGGCTCCGCAGCCGCCGTTTGTGTCCAACGGCGTCGCCGCGGCGGCGCAGACTTTAGTGTTGCCGAACATCGCGAAAGACGGCGTGGTGAAACTCAGCACGATCCGTCAACAGCTGGAGCGGTCAGGAAACCTCGAGTTGCAGCAACTGTGTTTGCTCCGGGAGTGCGAGATTCTGGGAATTCTGGGGCGGAACGTGTGCGCCGTCGACGGGTTGGTGTGTTTACGGAGAACGGGGGACGAAACAATTGATCCGTTCAGGGGGTTTCTCATTGGACTGTTACGAAAAAGAGGAAGAGCCGTGCGACGAACGGAGCTCATGGAGGGCGCCGCCGCGGCCTTAGGGGCGGCTCCGACAAACGCGGTGTACACCAAGTGTCTATCCGACCTATGCGTCAGTAGGGGAAGCACGTGGGTGATGAAAGGAAACGGGAATTCCGGGTAACAGACGTAGGGGGAGGGTGATTTCTAAATACACGTACTGTAGTTGGACATTTGTCATTTGTTCCGTCGAATATTAGGTTTCCGGTGCTTGCTATCGGGACCGGCGGTGGTTGCTATCTCGCGATGTGCTTGCTATCTAACACACATGTTCCATCTCATCATCGTGCGCCTATTTCTTCCCGGACGTCACCGCCAGCCGGCGTTTCAAAACCAGCTCGGCGGTTGACATGGTGAGTTTTTCCAACGTGGTTGGTTTTATTTTCATCTTCGCCCGGTACGCGGCGACGAGCTCCGGTTGTTTTTTAAGCGCGGCGGCGACTTTGGCTTCACGAATGGGGCGGTCGCGGTCGTGCTTGTGTCCTTTCATGCGTTCTCTCACGGGCTTGCGTGCGGTGTCGTGCACCCAATCAAGGTCAAACGAAAGCGCCGCTTTCCGGAGTTCCGCGACTTTACGTCTGGAGAACTCGGGGGCGTGCCACTTCCCATTCACCCGCGACGGGGTCATCGCGACTGGAAGCGCACCGATCGCCTTTTGCACCGCGGTCAGTGTTTTGAACATCGAGGACATCGGGACACGTCCACGATCACGACGCGCGGGGGCCACGAACCGTGTCGGGTGGCGGTCCGCGATGCGCGAAGTGATGAGGAAAGAATTTAGGGCGAAGGCGGAAAAACGAAGAAGCGGAAGTTTTTTGTCTTTTGTCATGCCAAAATGTTTTCATCATCACTCGCGCGTTCTATTGCCTATCTACCCCCTAATTAATACCCTTTAGAAATTCTGTACGTCGACAGCTCCACGGTCATCACCTCTCCCTTCAGGTTAACGCAGTCCCGCGTCGTGCCGGAGTCTACTCGCACGACGCGCGCAGTGGTTTCCCCCGAACCGACGCGTTCCGAATGCCCGTTGCAAAGATTCGGATCCGCCATCAGGTTCAGAAACCGTGCGTGGTTCGCCGGAAACCGGCCGGGCGGGTCGGCCAGGACGAAGCGCTTGTCTTCCCGTTTCGATTTTTTTTTCTCATCTTCACGACGTACCGGCGTACCCTTCGTATCATCATCCCTAATACCTTCACCATTTGTATCATCATCATCACCTTCACCCTGGAACAACCGCAACACAAGCGGCGCGATGACGTCCACCGCTTGCGGCGTGTACAGCACGTCGCACGCCAACACGACGTCGAATCCATCTTCACCGAACTGATTGAAATCGGGCGCGAACCAGTCCAACACGCTGACCGAGATTTTTGAGGACGATGCGGTACTGCTATCAGGGCTTGCGCAAGTAATACGTCGGTCTGGAAACGTCAACAGGTCCGGCAACAAAATGCCGTCGTCGCTTCCCGGTTGACTCAAGGATCCTGGTTTAAACGGAACGACTTCCAAACCGTTCGCCGCCGCCGCGCAAAGCGCGCAGTAAAGCGCTTTAGGTTCGCGGTCGGTTAACACCACTTCCTTCGCCCCCGCCATCGCAGCCGCGATACCCGCTAGCCCCAGCCCCGTGCCTAAGTCTATTACTCTTTTGCCTTTGACTAGCTCTGGGTTCTCAAGAATCTCGCAAGCGAGCGCCACACTTCCCTGCCACAAATCCGCCCAGTGCGGGTCGGCGTCCGGGCGGCCTGGGTCGATGAAAAAGAAAGTGTCAGTCTCTCGTAATGTGTATGAGGGATTGGTTAAGGGAGGCGGAACGTGGTGATTGGGAAAGGCCCTTACCGAGGGCCGAGCTGATGTCCACGATCGCATCTTCGTTTTCGGGGAGCACCAGGGATATGTCGGTGGTGCCGTTCACCGTGACAATGGTTTCGTACAGAAACAGCGGTAAATGGTCGCTTTGCAGGTGCGGGATTTGCGCTTCTTCCGTGCCGGGGTTGTTTTTTAAAGCAACGAACGCCGGTGGGGTGAAGCCCGGGTCCACTCGGGTTTGATGTTTCGTGGTGATGTTGGACGCAACGACGAGGGAAAGTCGGCGCCGTGAAGTCGGATGGAAACGACGCGTGCGACGACGGCTGGCTAAAACAGGGAAGGGCGACGACGACCCGGACGTCGTCGCACAGTTCGAGGTCGCGGCGCGCATGGTCGCGTGGGCCGGTTCCACGTCGCCGGGCCCGCGTCCCCGGGTGTGTCCTACGACAATGGGTGCGAAGATGGGAGTGCCGAAAATCGATACACTTTTTCGGACTGCCTCCCTGCCCCTGTCCTTGGTACCCGAAGCCTGGCACGTTTTCGACCAATCAGGGATGACAACGAGAGGCGGAGTCGGTGAACTCTGCTCGACATCTCGCCACGTAGCCCATCAACCGGCGCCACACGGTTTCAATCGGTTTTCTTGTGATGCACCCATCAGTACACGAGGCGCATCCCTCGCGACCCACCCCTGACACTCACCCCAGCGCCATGTTCGCCATGACCACCCGCGTCGCGACTCTCGTCGTGGCGTCCGCGGCCGCGCCTGGCGCCTCCGCGTCCCGCGCCAGCCGCCGCGCATCAACCGCGCGCGTTTCCGTGCCTTCCCGCCCGCCCGCCCGGCTTTCCACGCGCGCGCGCGCGGAGGAAACCGCCGTGGACGCGCCCGTGGCAGAGGACGAGTTCGAGTCCCGGCTCGGGGCGCTGCGAGGCAAGAGGTCGAAGCGCGCGCCCGTGGATCCTAGCACGAAGACGAAGGACGACGTCCTGGCTGCGCCCAAGGCCCCCCCCAAAGGCCAAAAGCGACGCGGCGTGGCGGATTTCACGCAGGTCGGGACCATCGATGAACCCGTCGGTATGAGCTGGGGCCCGGAAGTCGTGGTGTTCGAGGGCCCGCCCGCGCGAGGCGAAATAGTGGCGAACGTGGCGATGAGCTGGACCCTGGTGTGGCTGCCGCTGACTATCGGCGCCATCGGAAGAGGGTTGTGGAGCAGTTACAAAATCACGGATAAGCGGGTGTGTGTCATGTCAACGTCGCCGCTTCGCACGGAACGAAGCGACGTGCCGATGGATGAGATCGTGGACGTGATTTCCATCGGCCGAGGAATAGGGTTGTGGGGAGACATGGTCATCACCCTGCGGAACCAGGAGAAAATCGAGTTAAGGTCACTTCCTGATTTCAAGAAACTGGAAGAACACATCCGTTCCCGGATGGGCGAGGCGGATCCCGAGTACGCCAAGTTGTGAGTAGCGGCCTATAAGTAGATAAGGCTCCGTAGCGCGCGATTGATAATACAAGCTAACGAACTCAAGCCAAAACACGTATTATTAGTACCGTCACTAGTTCTACCGTTCACGAGACACTCCAGATTCTTGCGCACCTGTTCGATGCCTCGTCCTGGAACGGCCGGTGAAGCGGTGGAATCGACGCCGTCGTCGTTTCCGAAAATAGTCACAAGCGAAAAGTGGCGTTTCCCAAAACGATTTCAAAAATCACTCCACAGCGCACGGCGTGGCCACGCAGCCACGATGCCGGTCCGGATACTTCGGTCCTGTGATGCGAACGAGGAGCTGGGTTTGCTAGAGCTGCAGGGCAAGCTGCACTTCGACGACGTTGTGGAGGGAGGCGCGCGGCCTCGGGTGGGGGTTTTTTCACGGGACGTGGGCGGGGTTGGGAAAGCCACCATCCACACCGGGAGGTATTTGATTCACGGCGAACGCAAGGGACTGAAGCGGCCGCTCGCGGTGCTTCAGAAGTGCGCGAAAAGAGGGTCGGCCACGACGTACCGGCTGGTGGGTGTGGTCCGGGAGAAAACCACGTTCGCGCAGAGACCGGCGCCCATCGTGGGAACCGCGAGCAAGTAGCTGGTAGAGTTTGTGAAATCGATAAAAACGCAATCGTCCTTCTTCTGGTTTGAATCCCTCTTCTCGCTCCATAATTGTAGGGCACGGGCGTGTACCGAAAGGGTGGCACCGCGCTCGCCATGCGGTCGTCCCACCGCCCGCGGTTCTCGGAGTGGCAGCACCCCGATGTCAGGGCGTTTCTCAAGTCGGACACCGCTCGCGAGCGCGTAGTCGCGTCGCAAGCCAAAGCGCTTCTCGTGGTGTCCACAACGGCGCCGATTGTGGCGAGGCTGGTCGGTGCGACCGCGGGCGTGGTCAGCTGGCTGGCCACCGCGATCGACGCGCTGGGCACCGTCGGTGCGCTCTTCGCGGTGTTCCGCTTGGTGTTACTCGCGCTTGTTTCCACGAACCATGGAGCAAACACAAACGCGAGTGACGCACGGCGCGCCGCCGCCGTGTCCACCACAGATCTGTCGCCCTCGCAACGCGTGCTCATTGGCGAGCGCGCTGGCGGCAGCGACGTTTCTTCCAGGTCGCCATCCCGGGGCGAGCATGACACGGACGACGCGGTGGGGGGTGGCACGCACTTTGTAGACGCGGCAGGAGGGTCGCCAGCCAGCGTGCGAAGAAGATTCGGGGCGACGTCCAAGACCAGGGGGTGGGATTCCGAATCAAGCCAGAATCAAAATGCGCAAAACATGCATCAGCGGTTGCCGAACGACGGCCCGCTGTTCGTGGGAATAACCGGCTCACTCCCGGGATTGAACCGGGACGCGGACGGCGACGCGATGGACGGGTACGACGACATGGCGCGCGACGGGTACCGTCGCGCAGAGTCCACGCATCGTGAAACTGTCCCGTATGGGCAAACAGACAGGGCGTCGCGCGGCGGTCAAAACGGCGCCGGCGCCGTCGGGTCGGCGCCGCGCAAATCGCCGCACCGACTACAAACCGTTTCCGGAAACGGTTCCCGAAACGAGTTTTCCCCTCGTCTGCCCGACTCCGAGGGTGACGAGGTGTTCGAAAGGCATTTGCGGCATCTGGGCGACGCCGTGGATCGCGAGTTTGACTTGAGAGAGAACAACGGCAACGCAACGGGAGGCTTCGGGTCATCGCCGGGCGGTTCGCCCGGGTTGCAGCAAACCGGAGGGTGGGGGCGGAAGAGCCCACACTCGGCGGGGTACGGAGCCTCGCCTGGAACGCCGTTCACGAACCACAACGGCACGCCAGGCAGTGTGCACTCCGCCCACGGGGGGTCGCCTGGCGGGCGGTACCAGTTCCGGCCGTCGCCGCCGCCGCGCGCGAGGGCGGAACCCTCTCAGTACGGCAACGGCCGACGGGAGCCGGTTGGGTCGCCGAGGGGGACCCTCAACGGCGACGGCGGGTTGTCCACCTCGGAATTGTTCGCCACGCTTCACGCCGAGGGGTGCGAAATGGGTGACGTGTGGGCAGACCGGTTGCGGGAGTGGTTCGCGTTCCGAGTGCTGAAGCCGCTCGTCGCGACCCTGGAACGCAGCGACGCCGACGTCACCAACGCCCTGGCGGCGCTTGGCGAAAAGAACGTCCGCGTGCGGTCGCTCGTGGCGAACCAGGAGGAACACGGTAACCAATTCGGAGGTGGGAGTACTCAGGGGGGGTACGCCTCTGGTGCGTACGAGCAAGACGCGATGGTGCTGGAACAGGTCAGGACCCGGCTGGAGCAAATGCTGGGGCTGGCGAAGGCGTCGCTCGCGCAAACGCCGGCGCCGGGGATGGGCGGCGCCGGCGGGATGTTCGGCGGAGGCGGCGGAGGGATGTTCGGAGGAGGCGGCTTTGGCAGCGGCGGCGGTATGTTCGGAGGCAACAACAACAGTACGTATGGCAGCAACAACCCGCAGCAGCAACTACACGAAAAGGAGGTACAGGTGCGGTTGCTCACCAACGCCTGCGACGCGTGTATCACGCACGTACGTTTGATCGGTTTGTTACGCGCGGAGTCGCCGCGCGGGTTGCTCCCGGCGACGCCCGCGGGGTACGTCTCTTCGCGCATTTGCGAGCTCGCGGAGTCGTCCTGCGTCGCGGATTTTACGCACGCCAGTGGTGGGGACTTTGGGTACGAAAAGTGGTCCACCGATTTACCCAACGACGCGCAGCTCGTGTTTACCTGTTTTGCGCGTTCCTTGAGACCCCGGGGTGGGTTTTCTCGGCAAACGGCGTCGCCACGATTGAAGGATCCTCGCGGTCCGCGGGTGCGGCCGCCGGCGGCGGCTCCCTGTACTTCGCCAGACCACCCCCATCGCACGTGGAACGGTTCACCGCGGTGTTGGCGTCGCGGCCTCCGCCGGTTGGGGGGAACGGCGCTTCAAAAGAAAACGGGTGCGCGGTGGTGATGCCGCGCGGGATGGCGGATCCGCGGTTCAGCGTTTACTGCGGCGGCGACGCGCCGTTCGTGTTCGACGGCCCGAACGGGGTCTGGCGGTCGCTTTGCGCGCTGGCACTGCACGCCAGGGAGCGGAACGGGGGAGTCCTCGGTACCACCCGGATGGGCGCGGCGAACATCGCGCTGGAAAGCATATTCCAGGTGCCGGGCAGGGTGCTTTGATGAGAGCCAAATCCAAGAGACTGTTTTATTATTACTAAAACTCGTTGATACCAATGAAAGAAACGACTCAAACACACCACACCGCGCCTGGGTGATGTCCGCGGTGGCGACGGCGGTTGTAATTCCGTTGGGTCGTCCACCGGGGTCCGTGCGTGGTGTGTCAAGACGCGGTGCGCGCAAGGTTCGTCGTTCAGCGGTGATGGCCGCCGCCGCCGCGGACACATCGGTGGCGGACAAAAACCATCTTCCAGCGCTTGTCGTGTTCGACCTCGACGCGTGCCTTTGGAACCGAGAGATGTTCACGCTCCGTGTGGTGGTAGACCGGACGAACCCGGTGCTCGGTCCGCTAGGCCCAGACGGTGCGCTCGGCGTCGTCGGCGCGCGTTCCGGGAACGACGTGATATCCCTGCATCCCGGTGCGCTTCAAGCGTTGAGGAAGGTTCACTCGGGTGAGTATCCAGGAATGCGGTGTGCCACGGCGTCGAGTGCGGACACGCCTCTTGCGGTGAAAATCGGGCGGTCCGCGCTTGATTTGCTGGAGGTGGTGCCCGGTGTGACGGTACGCGAGGTCCTCGCGACAGGGTTCCCAGACGGGTTCGAAGGGAACCTGCAGATCGGACGGACACCGCCGTTGTCTTCCAACAAAGCGGCGACGCACTTCCCGTTCCTCAGAGAAAACACGCAAGTCCCATTCGACAAGATGTTGTTCTTCGATGACTGCAACTGGGGCGACCACTGCGCCGCGGTCGGTGACGGATGCCGGGAAAAGAAAAACAACCAAGGACCAGTCACGGTGCGCACACCGAATGGGCTACAAGTAGGGGACTGGGAACGAGGCCTAGAGGCGTACAAAGAAAGGGCACGGGGGAGGGAGTAGTAACGGGTGGTCTAAGTTAACTTTCGGTCGGTCATTTCAATTTGCTCTGGTAGTGCAAGTACGTCGCCACGCACACCACCGCGGTGCCCAGCACGAAGGGCAGGGTGAGTTCGAACCCGAAGAGGGGAATCGAGACCAGGGTGGTGAGAATCATCGCCACGGAGGTGGAGTAAACCTTCACGATGTTATCCGCGAACTTCATCACGAGCGAAACCGCTATTCCGGAAAGCGCGTGGTTCGCAATCATAATCGCCTGAGTTGTTTTGGGAGAAGTGTATGGGTAACGGTCAGTGGACAAGTGCGGGTGGTTAGTGACGCACGCGCTTTCGTCGTGCAGGTCGCGGGTTCGATCCGAGGGAGGTGACAGTGTGGGTCGGACGACTGCTATGCGCAAACAGTCCAAACAGTCCGATTCAAAAAAACAAAAAAACGCACCACCAAAACGTTGTACCCGCTGAAGTACCCCTTCCCCACCACGGCGTCGTAGTCGTACAGCCAGATCGCGGCTAGGTTGAAAAGCACCCCGAAGGCGTATAGGTACACGTTCTGCACGTTGATGTTTCTTTGCGGTCTGGTTTTCATAATAAGCTCGGTGTACACGCCGGCGGCGCCTGACAGGATGGCCATCACGACCGCCATGAGCAGGCCCACCGCCGGCGTGGCCAACACACTTTCCGTACCAACGCTGAGCTGCGCGGTGGCGCACCCTAGCCCAAGCAACACAAGCGCGCTCCATTGCACCCCACTCAGCGGTTTCTGAAGGAACACCCGGTACAAAACCCCAGTGGAAATGATGTTCAGATTTTTTAATATCTGGTAACTCGGCGCGTCCGTCCAGTAGAAGATGTAGTACTGCATCAGGTTTTTTACGAGGTACAGCGCGGCCGGGATGGGGTACACGGCGAGTTCGCCGAAACTCGAACGCAACGTGTTGTCCTCGGTAACGCCCTCGCTGTGCCACACCCCAAGAAGCGCCACGAAAGAAATGAACAACTTGACAAACTCCACGCTGCAGTTAGCCGAAGTCACCGCGTAACCGTACTCCACGCCGTTTGCCTTTGACGCCGCGATTAGCAGGCCCTGCGACGACGTCAACACCGTGAGGGATATCGTGACCAAGCTCTTTCGGCCCCACCGCGCCGTCTCCGGCTCGTCGTCACTCCCGGGCCCGGAGACTTTCAGAAGAGGCTCTTGCTCCTGTGAGGTGAAGGGGGCGGTGCGTTGGCGAGGGGTTTATTATTAGGGTTGGTTTCGAGGTCAGGGAGGGTAGGACAGGAGGCAGGGATTGGCATCCGCCGTTGGGAAAGTGCGCGTGCGTCGGGAAAAACATCATGAGGCAATGGGATCTTGCGTTGAGACGTGAATCCAGGGACGTACCGTTCCCGCGAACGCGCCACCCGTCGAGGTCGACATCGTGACAACCACGAGGCTCGACAGGCACCCGTCGCCGCGGTACCCTGCTCAGGGCAAGAGTGGGGGAGTGCGGCGCGCCTTCTCATTTTACCGCGGGATGTTACAGCAGAACTTTGGCGCTTGACGCGCCGTGGTTCGTTCAAAACGCTGACATCCCAAGCATCGCGTCGTCAGTGGCGCGGTCGCGCCTGTGGTGCGTTTTTCCATCGTGGCGATGACGATGTTGAGAACCACCGCGTGGGTGTGGGTGGCTTTGTTCCTGTCCATGGTCCTCACCGCGACCGCGCCGTTGGCGGACGCGCAGCCCGTGGAGTACTCGCAACCGCCTTATTTGCAGCGGTTGTTCCCCGACAAAGGCCATGTGGTGGGAGGCACGACGATAACAGTCTTCGGCGGTGGGTTCAAACGCGGCGGGCACATACGTGTGCGGTTCAGCGCCGCGTCTGGGGAGGTGGATGAGGTCCCTGGGGTGTTCGTGGACTCTGGACGGATAACCTGCGTGTCACCCGCGCGAGTAACAACACACGACGCGCACGTCGCGGTGAGCAACAACGGCGTGGCGTTTTCCAGTTTCCCCCTCATCGCGAGGGACGAAGGGACGTATTTACACTTCTCTTACGTGGATGAAGTGCCTGTTGGGAGCTGGGTGCTGGACATCGCCGCGGGTTCGTGGAAAGGCGGTACGCCCGTCACGATTTACGACCAGAACCACCGACAAAGCACGCGGCACGTGGACCGGAACTTTCTCCCAGGAAAACACCTGAGGTGTCGCTTCGGCAACGCGCGCAACGTGAGCGGCGTCACAACGTTCAACATCTCAGTCACGGACAAAACCACTCAGCACCCGAGGTTCGGGGAGGGCTTTCACAAAGGGTACGTCATTGATGCGCTTGAAGGTGTCGGAACAAATCAGCACGCCGTCCAAAACGAAGGCGCGACCTTAACACTAGTGCGAGGCCGGGGGTATGTTTTCTCCCTGGACGAAACGACAATCGGGTTTCCGTTTTTCTTCACCACGCAGGAGCCTACGAACTGGGTGGAAAATGGTTTCGTAGGCGAGTACCTAAATGTCAATTTGTCGCGCGTGGAAGGTGTTTCCACGTACAACGTTACCTTGGACAGGGAAACCCCGGATTTCATGTACTACGCTTGTGGAAGGTTCCGAGCGATGGGCGGGGCGATTCGCGTGGTCGACGAAGACGAAGTTGGAAACGGCGTCGCGAACGACGCGAGCGGTCCTTTATTTTCAAACAGGAACTCCGTGCCCGCGGTTTGGATGAGCTATAATAGGATTGTTTGTGTCACCCCGCCTTGGGACGGCATTTCGGACGACGACAAACACCACGGCGGGTACCAAGGTACGTGTTGCGCGTTTCCCAAATCATAGACGATTGTGCGCCCGTACGAGACTGACACTTTTCGTTCACAAAAACAAGTCACGGTTTTCGTGACCAACGACGGGGTGGAGTTCAGGTACGTGTCGTATTTCCCAAATCCCGCCTCCCTGTGTTCCCACACAAGACTGACACTTTCTTTTATTTATCGTAAGCGCCGGGTTCGGGGACGGCGACGGCGTTAACGCTCCGTCTGGAATTGACGAAACGCAATGGCAAAACTACCCGGCAAAAGCAGGTGCCGGCGCTACGTTCACGTACTTCGACAGCGCACCGTTCACTGACCCTCCCCGGTTCACTCCGAGTAGTACTTCTGAGTCACAAAACGTCGCGCTCGCGGGTGGCCCTTCCGCGTCGGCGCGCGTACCGCCGGTGGATTACTCAAGCGACGCGTCGCTTTCGAGCGACTACTTTTACTCCTATTCGTTCGCGGAGACGCACTCGTTTTCCGACGTGTACGACGATTTCGGTGGGAAGCGGGATTGGCAGTTCAACAAAACCGCGGTTGCGTCTGAAGCGTTTCGCAACACCAGCGACGCGTTGGGTTTGTTGGGCGACGCCGATTCCACAAACGACCCCGACGTGTTCCGCGACGACTTGAAAGTTTCGGGTATTTATTCGGGCGGAGGTTTAGCGTGGTTCGAATTAGTGGTGGATGGGGTTTCGTCGACAAGCACCTCGGTGCGGTGGCGCAAGCACGCGAGCGGGGTGAACCGAACGGTTCCGTGGGTGGTCACGTTCGTTGACATGCCTGTCGATGACTTGGTTGCCACGCCAAACGTCGTGGACGGAGTAAGTTTGGGCGACGGGCTCGTGGCCGGGTTTCTGAACTTGGGCCTGCACCACCAGCTCGGCGACCGGTGGACCTTTCGGGTGTTCGGCGGCGTTCCGGGTGTTACGTCGATTACCACCACGCACGATGAGCCTTCCATCGCGGCGAGAGGCCCGATGGAGGGCAACACGGAACTCACTTTGTTCGGGTCTGGTTTTTTCCCGGGCGAAGGGCAACTCCTTTGCCGCTTCGCCGACGCCAACGTCTCGGATTCGAACAGCGGCAACGTCGTTGCGTCGGGGGTTGTTATGACCGTTGAGGCGGCCGTGCATGAAGGTGACGACCCCAAAGCACCACGACAAGCTGACCGGGCGTCGCTGTACCGGAAAATAACCTGCGTCACGCGCCGACACCCGGTCGTCGCGGAAACAGGCGTGCACCCGACTTCGCTGTCGCCGTGCGTGAACAAATCCGTCACGGTGTCGCACGACGGAGGCGCATCCTGGAGCGAATCTGGCGCTGTGTTCTTCCTGTTCTGCGACGTGTTCGTGTCCGTGTCAGGCAGTGACGTGGTGGGGGTCGGGACGCCTCGGAACCCGTACAAAACGTTACAGCGAGCGGTGGAGGCGAGTTTGGGAAGACCGAAGTTCCCGGAGAAGAAACGGCAACGGAGCTTTTCCGAAACCGCGGCGGAAGGGACGTACGGCTCTTCAGGGTTCGGCACCGGGGCTGTTGATTCCTCGGCGTCGCAGAATTCGAAACAGCGCAACAACCCTGGGTACGGTTACGTGCTGAATCGTGACAAAATCACCGTCGCGGGTGGGACGTACGCGGGGAACGGCAACCGCGGCGTGCATCCGCTCGGGAAGATGGTCGAGTTGGTTGGCAGGCGCGGGGAAAACGTGGTTATCGACTGCGAGGACTCGGGGGTAGGCGCCACCGTTTCCGCGGGGGATCGACACGCCACAGACGTGGCAGGCGCAATCGCAATCGCGAACGTGCTGGAAGTCAACTGCAACCAACGGTTGGCGTGAGGCGCGAGGCTAATTAGACGCCGCTGCGCCGCTCAAAACGGCCACGCGGCGTTCGTTCAAATTCTCAGGGATGCCGGCGCGGCGTGACGACGGAGACGCCGGCGCGTATTCTTCTTTCATAGTGGTATTACAAAGCGTTATTAGAGTAATAAAGTTGTGGTGTCATAGTAGTACATTCGCGAAACGGATCTCACGAGCCTTGGGCGTTGTTTGAAATCACGAGCAGGGACATATCCGCCCACGCGTCGGCGGCGTCCTCGTCCTCCGTCTTCGTATTTTCGTCCTTCTTCTTCTTCTCCTTCGCCGCGTGCCTCAGGTCGTTCAGGCTGCCCACGTGTGTCAGCCCGCCGAGGTTGCCAAAGCTCGCCACCTTGACCATGGATGAGATCGCGCCGCTGCGGCTGGGCACGCGGTGAATCGCGAAGTTTGTGGTTTCCGAAGCCTCCGAGGTTTCCGACGCCGCGTTTGAGTTTGTGGAAACGCGGCGACCCGGGACGTCCGCGCTGTCGCGACGCGCCGTCGCGCTTGGCAGGCTCGACAACGACGAAACGTTGTCGCTGCCTTCCGCAGAGTTATCTCCGTCAAGCCCCAGCGCGCGCAGCGCGTTGCTACTGCCCATGCGCACCATGCCCTTCATGCTCGCCCCCGACGCTACGCGGCGCAGCGCCGCCGCCGCGGCGGTCACCGCGACCCTCTCCGCGCGTCGGTGCTCGTCCGCGGTGCCCGGCTCCGCGACCGCGGTGTCCTTCGCGGCGTCGGAAAACGTGTCGTGCGCCTCGTCGCTGTCAAGCCCGTCCAACGCTCCGACGTGCTCCTCGGAAATTGGAGGCTCGGTCTCGCCGTGCTCGGAGGATGAGTCGTGTCCGGCGTCGGCGCCGGCGCGTAGGTCGCCGGCGCTCCACGGCTTCGCGGCCGCATCGAGTGGAGTGGACGAGCCGCCTCGTTGGGACGGCCTTTCCTCATCCAGCGAGTCCCGTCTCCACGGAAGCCGTGATTTGCCTCCGCCTTGCTTGGACCAGGACGCGGACGGTGTTGCACTGGATGAAGGTGTGCCAACTGGCACGGTTCTGCCGCTACTGACGCCGCCGTCCAGCGATTTCCGCCCGTCCAGGGACCGCCGTCCGACTCGCAACCCCCGCAACGCGTTCGCCACCGCGTCGCTCGCCGCCGCGTGTTGTTTCTTAGCAACCTCTCCATCCTTGGCGTACCGCTGCGGCTTTATGCCGCGGTGGCCGTAAATGAAGCACCCCGCGGGCACGGGCTGCAGGCCTTCGTGTGTGTCGTGTAACTCGGTGTTGACTCCAGACTCATCAAGCGCGTCGCTTTCATTCTCTGTGTCACCTTTCATTTCGCTATCGACTCGCAACAGCGCGCTCGCTGATTGAAAGTTCGCCACTACCACGGTTCCGTCGCCGCCGCGGCCGTAAAGAAGCGGGTACGTGCCGCTCGGATCGCGCGCGGCGAAGACGCGTACGGTACGCGCGTCGAAGCACACGAACGAGAACTTGCCTCGCAGTTTGGGCAGCGCCTTCGTACCGAACGCTTTGTACATGTGACACACCAGCTCGGCTTCGTAACACCGGCCGCCTATTAACTCCTTATCGGAAGCTTCCGTCCGCCCGGTTTCGGTTTGTTGCGGGGTGAAAGAATCCCCCCGCCGTCCCTCCGCGCTGAACAGCCGCCACGCCAGGTAATCCACGTTCGTGAGGTGCCCGCAGAACGACACGATGATCTCGTTATCCGTGAACGCCTGAATCGCAGGGCCCACGGATATGGCGACGCCGCCGCCGTCCGCAGCGGTGGACGAGGTTTGAAACTCAAGCGCGGACAACGCATCATCGAGCGCGGTGTTGGGCTCGCCGCGAAACGCGACGCCGTGCGGGTTGACGCGAAGGGTCTGTTGAGGATTTGAGGGTGGGAGGGTGGGAGGGTAGGGGTCAGACAGGGGTCAGTCAGCGATGTCTAGTTTGAAAGGGTGGTCACAGGCTGCGCGGCCACCATCGGTCGCGACGCGGGTGACGAAAACGTGACAGTTGGGTGGGTTTTCGAGTGAGATTACGCGCCACCACCAACCCACGCACCTTGGGGGGCACGACACACATGAACTTGCCCACGCGCGCGGCGTCGATGCTGTCCTCGGTGTCGGCTGTAGTGACGCTTGGGGACGTCATGGTCGCGACAGAGGGGGGGGAAAGGGGGGAGCGGGGCGCTCCGGTGCGGAGTGATGTGTAAACGGAAAAGCGAGCGTTGTTCGGAAAGCACAGCTGGCGGATATCGATGCTGAGTCAGGGCTGTTTTTGTGAAATCGATTTTTCACCAAACCCAACCCATCACTCGTGTTCACTTCGACACGTTCGATTTCGGTATTTA
>Ga0114998_10002049_pt1 | contig 15466 bp, 15 predicted proteins | sample ArcticOcean_MG_C_5_FD_87044 | JGI IMG/M metagenome (GOLD analysis project Ga0114998, IMG submission 87044) | Marine microbial communities from western Arctic Ocean - ArcticOcean_MG_CB4_138 | ecosystem: Environmental > Aquatic > Marine > Oceanic | place: Arctic Ocean: Canada Basin | collected...
ATCTTTTAAGATTTAGTTTGTTTTTATTTAAAATTTCTTCCCATAGAAAGTTAGCATATAGGACTGTGTTTTTAAAAATTAATTCTTTATCAATAATATTGTCTGTAAAAATAATATTTGTTTTTTTTTAATTAATTTTTTTTAAAATATAATTAAAATTTTTTTTAATTTTTTTTTAAAATTGTTTTTTTTTAATTTTATTTTTAATATGAAATTTATTTTTTTTTTTTATATCCAGAAAAAAAAAAATCTTTTTTGAGGTTTTAAGATTATTTGCTAAAATTGATAGTCTTCGTATGTGTCCTAATCCATTATTGCATGGGACAAAGGTAATGGAATTCATATATTTATATATTCAAATATTCCCAATTTAAGTTTTTTATAAAAGATTTATTAATATTATTCCATGTATCAAATATGTATTTTTTCCCACCTGATCGATTTTCTTTAAGTTTATTTTCAATTATGTTAATAAATTTTGGATGGTCATTTACAATAATTATGAAATCATACTTATTAACATTAAAATTTTCATTTAAAATTTTAAGATTTTTAATCTTGATTTGCTTTTTTAAAATTTTACCAAGTGGATCGTAGGCATGACATCTATATTTTTTTGCAGTCAAAGATTTTATTATTTCTAGTGAGGTTGAATTACGTATGTCTAAAGTTTCAGGTAGTCCTTTAAAAGCAATCCCCATTAATAAAATTTTAGGATTTTGTTTATTTTTTAAAATATTTAAAAATTTTTTTGTAAAAACACCAGTAATATCTTTATTTATTTTACTACTTATTTTACCAAGTTTGTAATTCGAATTTTTCTTTAAATTGTCACTAAATAGCAAAGGGTCTTTAGGTAGGCAAAAACCTCCAATTCCAAGGCTAGGTTTTGAAATAGTATTTCTTTCATAACCAAAATTTGCTTTTTTAATCAATTCTGAACCACTTAAATCATGCAAACTTGATATTCTCGAAATTTCATTTGAGAATGCAAAGTTTAATGCTCTAAAGGAGTTGGAGGCTAATTTAATAATCTCTCCTTCTTCAAGACTTTTTAATTTTATTACATTTTCAAAAATTTCTTTAGAATAATCATAAGCAACTTTCAAACATTCATCTGTTGAACCTGATACTAATTGTGGTATTTTTTCTAATTCCTCAAGAGCATCACCCTCAACAAGTCTTTCAGGCATAAAAGCGAAATAAAAATCTTTACCGTTCTTTAATTTTGAAAATTTTAGAAGCGTTCTTAAAAATATTTGCCTTGAAACTCCTATTGAAACTGTGCCTCTTAAAATTATTAGATCATTTTTTTTTATTATCCCTGATAAATCTTGTGCTAATTTCTTTAGATTGTTGTTACTTACTTTATTTCCTGAAATTATACTTCCAATACAAATGATATATATTTCAGAATTAATGTTTTTAAAATTATTTGTTAGTTTAAGTCTTTTTGTTTTAAGATGATTTTTGAGGAGTTTATTAAGATTTTTTTCATAAAAATCTAATTTAACTTTTTTAATATTTTTTATTTTATTATTATTATTGTCATAACCAATGATGTTTTTAAATTTTTTCAACACAAAAATTGATAATGGTAATCCTATGTGGCCCATTCCAATTACACAAGTGTTTTTATATTTAAAATTATCCTTGATGTGTTCATATTTTATTATCTCTAAAAATTTTTTTTTTTCATTTACAACAATTATGTCATCAATAATTTTTCCTTTAGTTTTATGAGATAATAATGAGTTTAAGTTATTGTTAAGTTCTGTATTTTTTACAACAACTGGATTTAAATTTAAGTATTTATCTATTCTATCATTAAAACCATTTTTTTTATAAATTAGCCTTCTTAAATCTCCTCTTGTAATAACACCAATTATTTTTTTTTTATCATCAAGTTTAATTGCAGTAAAAACTTTATGATTTTTAATTGATTTTTCAAAATCTATAATGAATTGTTTTAGGGCTATATTGTTTTTAATTTCGTAATAATTAGAGTTCATTCAAATTTGTCTCTTCCCAATTATAAATTATCCTATTATTTTTAAGAATTGATGCGAATCTACCCTTATAATAATCACGATTTAATGTTTCTTCATGTGTAAGATTTAATTCTAGATTTTTTTTTTCATATTTTTTTAAATTAAAATTATATTTACTTAATAAATATAATTTTTGATCATTCTTTTTTAGTTTTGAGAAGTTTTTAATTTCCGTTATATCTTCAGGGAAAATAGATACCTTGCCATCCCTAGTTTTATCTTTTGGTAAAATAGTTATATGTCTTTCAATTAGCTCTGCACCAAAATAAATAGCTAATTTAGAAGCTAAATTTTTATTTTTATTAAAGGACTCAGAATGATCTGAAAAACCAACAGGAATTTTAAATTTCTTTTTGAGAAATAGAATTTTTTTTATATTTATTTTATCAATTGGTGTTGGGTATATCGTTACACAATGTAATAAAGAGAAATTTTTTTTGGATTTTTTTAAAATTTCATAACTTTTTTCAATTTCATTTAGATAAGTAGCACCAGTTGACATTATAATATGATTAAACTTATTTGATAATTCTCTCACCATTTGAAAGGAAGAACAATCGTAACTTGCTATCTTTATGTTTTTATATCCCATGTTATAAAGTGTGTTAATATTGTTTCTGCTAAAACATGTTATCATGGGAGTGAGATTATATTTTTCACATTTTATAACGAATCTTTCATAATCTTTATTTTTAAGTTCAATTTTTTTTAATCTATTGTATTCTTTTTCAAATGGTCGATGAATTGCTAAAGTTTTATTATTTCTAAATAAGCCTTTTTCAAATATTGGCCTGAAAGCTAAATCTTTTGAAAAAATATATTGTAGTTTGACAAAATCTGCCCCACTGTTTGCACACCTTTCGAGCATCTCATCTAAATTTTTTTCTTTTCCATTATGATTTTGACAGAGCTCAGCTATATAATTAATTTTTTTCATAATATCCTATAAATTTAGTAAATATCTCTTTATCAGTTTTATAAATTGACTCTTTTGTTAAACCTGCAATATGACCAGTAGCTATAACATTTTTGATTTTATTCAATTTTTTAAATTTTCTTTTTTTAGTATACTGTTCATTTTGAATAACATCTGTTGAGTAATAAACAAACTTTTTTTTTGCCAACTTAACAATATAGTTTTCATCAATAATCTCTCCTCTAGCAGTGTTTATTATTACAGCATCTTTTTTCAATAATTTTAATTTATCTCTCGATATAAAATTAAAATTATCAACAGAAGAAGGTATGCAAATGACTATTATATCTGATTTTTTCAACAAATATTTTAAATTTGTTTTCTTATATTTCTTATTTTTTACTTCTTTTTTGTCAAAGTAAATTATATCAGCACCTTGAGAAAAGCAGAATTTAGCAACTGAATTTCCTATTCGGCCCAAGCCAACTACTCCAACTAATTTATTATTAATTTCAGAACCAATTAAATGCGGTTGATTGACATTCTTAATTTTTCTTAATGTTGTCAAAATAAGAAAAATTGTAAATTCAGATGATGCCCTGATAGTTCTTAGAAAATTTTTATTTTTTAAATTAAAAACTTTAACTTTAGAATTTTCAAAAAACTTTTGATCAATATGTGTTAAGCCAGTTGTTGGACTAAGAATATATTTAATTTTATTTTTATGATTAAAATTTATATAGTGTGTAAAACGAGTTAATACTATATCATAATTATTTGAAATTTTATCAAATTTTTTTTGACTAATATTTAAAAAAGTACATTTAAAATATTTTTTATATTTTAATAAAATTGTGCTATCAAAAATATCTTTATGTGGACAAATAAGCTTTAGCATTTTAACTTAAATTTTAGAAAGTCCAAATCATCTTGACTATCAATATTTATAATTTCATCTCCAAATAACTCAATACCAATACATTTTTTTCCAACTAATGAATTATATTTTAAAAATGATTTTTTAGAAATTAAATAAATTGATCCAGATCTAATGTATACTTCGGGCAATGATTGTCGAGGTTCCATATTTTCTTTTTTAAAATTCATAAAATTTTTTAAATATTTGTTATTTATCACTTTCATTCTGTATGGGTGATTTGCTCCTACATTAGAAATTGATAAGACTGAGTCAATATTCTTTTTTTTTATCAAGTTTATTGAATGAATTATTTTTTTATGATCTCTAATAGGACATGTTGGCTGTAACAATAAAATATATTTGTACTTTTTTTTTAATAAATTTTCAGTTTTTTCAAGCTCATATTTTACAACATCTTTTGTTAAGGCAGCTGAAGTAGATAATCTTTTGGGACGTAATCCATTTATGATTAACTTTTTTTTATGATTACATTTTGATAAAATTTTTTTTGAATCTGTGCTTATAACTATATCACAATAGTCTTTTAATTTAATTGCTGTTTCGATTGTATAATTTATTAATTCTTTATTTCTTACTTTTACAATATTTTTATTCTTTATTCCTTTTGATCCTGCTCTAGCAGGTATTATACAAATAATATCTGTTTTATCTTCTTTTAAAAGAAAGTTTTTAACCATAAATCGTAATTATAAATTTGCCACATTTTAAATGAATTATCTCTTTTTTTATCATAAAAAAAATCTAAATATTTTTTTGTCTTTTTTCTATCTAAGACTTTATCAAATATAGGGCTATCATTACAAATTTCTGTCATAATCTTCTTAAAGTTCGAGTGATAAAACCATGCTGTTTGTGGGCCGTTTATATGTTTTTTTTTACTATAGTTGTTAAAAAACTGTCTTAACAATATTTTGTTTTCTTTTTTATTAATCATTAATTTTCTATCTAACCTAAATGAGGCTTCAATTAACTTGTGATCTAAAAATGGGTATCTTAATTCAACAGATTTTCCCATACTATATCTATCAGAAAATCTAAAGTTTCTTGGAAGTTTTGAAAAACATATATCTAAATATCTTGCACAATCAAATTTATTTTTAGATGGTAGGTCAAATTTAATATTTTTTTTATAAATAAAACTATCTTTAAATAATTCTTCTTCATAAGGTGACGTTCCGTCTATAGCTTGATTTATATAATCTAAATTTATTTTACCTAAATTAAGATATTTATCATAACCACCAAAAATTTCATCAGCACCATCAGCAGTCAAGATTACATTATGATTGAGATTTTTTGCTTTTTTTAAAAGAGATCCTTGAAAAAATACGTTTGGCCCCCCCCATGGCATTTCTTGTTCGACTTGTATATTTTGAGCATTTTTAAGAAATTCATTAATAGTAAATTTATGAATATATTTCTTAATATCACTATTTTTTAAATCATTTATCTCATCTGTGATATTTTTTGCTTTGTATCCAAAAGTAAGCAGCAAAGAAATGTTTTTTTCATCTTTATTTAGAAGATCTAGAATAAAATTTGAGTCTAAGCCTGAAGAATAAAGAAGACCGATTTTTTTATCAGATCTTGTGTAGTATTTTTTTATTCTATTAAATTCCTCATTAAAAATTTCTTTTGCTTCATGAAGTGAGTTTATCTTATTTTTTGAGTTTACTTTGTTTTCAAGTGACCAGTATTTCTTAATTAAAGAAATCTTATTATCTTTAAAAGTGTAGTAATGACTGGGTAAAAATTGTTTAATTTCTTTAAAAAAAGTGTCTTTATTATTCTCATAAAATGAGTATTTAAAATAATTGAATACAGTCTTAAAATCCTGAGTGTAAGGTGCTAATTTAAGTAGAGGTTTAATTTCTGAGGAAAAATAATAATTATTATTAATCTTTCTTAAATATAAAGGTTTTATCCCCAATCTATCTCTTGCTACAATAATTTCATTTTTTTTAATATCATAAATAACAATTGAGAACATTCCATTTAATCTTTCAAAGCAATTTTTACCCCAAACTTTATAAGCAGCAGATATAACTTCCGTGTCAGATTTAGTTATAAAATTATATTTTTTTTTTAATTCTGATTTTATTTCTAAAAAATTATAAATCATACCGTTAAACAAAATTATGGAATTTCCATCTTTAAAAGGTTGATTTGAATTTTTATTTGGATCTATAATACTGAGTCTTGTATGACCAAATATCAATTTATTATTTATTAAAAGATTCTCTTGATTATCAGGCCCCCTATGATAGAGCATATTTGTTAACTTTTTGTGCTTTGAAAAGTTAACATTAGGACCATATGAAACAAATATACCACACATAATTTTTTTAATTTAAGATAATGATTAAACTACCAAATAAAATTAGCCACAAAAAAGCAAAACAATTTTTTAAATCTATTGGCTTAAGTTTTTTAAACAATCTTTCAATAAATGAAATAAAAAAGAAAAAAGACCATAGATATGATGGAGATGCACACAAGCCAGAAATTATTGATTTATATAGAATTTATAAGCTTATTACATTAAATAAAAGAATAAATGTTCTTGAGTATGGAACAGGTTATTCATCATTGGTTATTGCCAAAGCTTTAAATGAAAACAAGATAAAATATTCAAAAAAAGTAAAAGACTTACGCTTCAAAAAAAATTTTTTCGTCACAATTATAGATAATGAAAAAAAATTTATAAATATCTCAAAAAATAGAATTAAGCAAAAAACAAATTTAAATAATTTTAAGTTTTTTTATTCAGAAAATCATATGACATCATTTAATGGTAGCTTATGTAGTCAATATACTAATCACCCAACTTTAAATCCAGATTTCATTTATTTGGATGGACCTGATCAGTTTAATATTAAAAAAAAAATTAATGGTATTACTTTGAAAGATTATGAAATGAGCCCAATGAGTTGTGATATTTTGAAATATGAAAACTTATTATGTCCTGGCACAATTATTCTAGTAGATGGGAGATCATTGAATTCAAGATTTTTAAAAAATAATTTTAAGAGAAAATGGAAAATAATAGAAGATAATGTGCATGATCAGACTATGTTTTATTTGAATGAAAAAACATTAGGATATTTTAATACACAACAATTAAAATTTTATAAATAAATTGAAAGAAATTAAACGTACAAAAAAAATCAAACATCTATATTTTCAATCTGGAAATAAAATAAAAAAAATACATTATAAAAATTTTTTAAAAAGAAATAAAATTCATGATTTAATAAAACTCACTCCACAAGAGTTTATACTTGCAATTAAAAAAAAAACTTTTTTTCACTTTAATTTACAAACAAGTGTACATAAAAAAAAAAAAAATTATTATTTAGTTAAAATTTTAAAACATGGTTCTTCTGATAAAAGAAAATATGTTGATCCAATTTTGTCTCCAAAACTTTTTATTTTAGTCACATGTACTGCATCAAAAAATTTTGTTAGTTTCGAAAAAATAAGAAGGAAAGAGCTTACTAATTCACTATTAATTAAGAGAAGCAAAAAAGGTCTAAAATTGTCTATTTTAAAAAAATATAAAAAAATTTTATCTCATATTGATGATGATACTAAGATTAAAATGGGTATATCTGTTTCAAAACTAGTTAATAATGAAAAAATAAAAAATATAAAATTGATATGAAAAAAAAAGCTAAAATATTAAATGAATTTTGGGGATTTATTCCAGCGCGATCTGGCTCAAAGGGATTAAAGAATAAAAATATTAAAAAGCTTGGTGGTCATCCGATGGTTGCCTACTCAATTAGATTTGCTCTCAAAATAAAAAATATAAAGAAAACAATTTTTTCAAGTGACTCAAAAAGATATATAAAAATAGCAAAAAAATACGGCTGTAAAGAATTTCATTTAAGATCAAAGAAGATCTCAACAGGGAATGCTTCAGAGCATTCAGTTTTTTTGGATTATATTAAAAAACAAATTGCACTTGGAAACAATTTACCAAAATTTTTCGTTCACTTAAGACCAACATCACCAATAAGAAATAAGAATAGTTTAGAAAAAGCTATTAATTTTTTTAAAAAAAATGAAAAAAAATATTCTGCGGTAAGAAGTGCTAGTAAAATGAGTAATCCGGCTTACAGGTCAAACAGAATTGTTAACGGTAAATTGTGTAGCATAATTAAGAAAGATTTTAATATTGATAAATTATGTGTGCCAAGATCAAATTTTGATGAAACCTATATGTGTGGAACCATATTTGATATCTATAAAACAGAAAATATTTTAAAAGGCTTCATGTGGGGAAAATCTGTGGGTGCATTTCATATTAATGATTTTTATAATGATATTGATTATATAGATGATTTTAAGAATGTTGAAAATTATATTAGATATTCAAATTACAAGTTTTAGATTTATAGCTTTAAATTAATCAATGTTAAAAAAAATTTTAGAAATATTTAAAATTATATTTTTATTTAAATTTGATTTTTTTCTTCCTGGTAAAAAAAAATTCCTACTTTTTGATGATAATCATAAAAATTATTTATTAAGATATATTAAAAGAGAGGATTTAGATGTTTTACATATTCGAAAAGAAAAGATTAATTTTATTGTAGTAGTAATAAATTTTTTAAAATTAAAGTTTTCTTTTAAAGAATATATTGAGTCCTACATAGATATAGTTGCACCAAAATTCATTATTTCATTTTCAGATAATAATTGTGGTTTTTTTTTAATAAAAAAAAGAAAAGAAATTAAAAAAATTTTAATTCAAAATAGTTGGAAGAATAAATATAATGACAGTTTCCTAAGTATGAATAATGAAAATTTTAATGTTGATTATCTTTTTGTTTTCAATAAAAAAATTGGTGAAATATATGGTAAAATTTTAAAATGTGATCCAATAATAATTGGTTCTTTTAAAAGTAATTGTTATGAGTTAGAAAAAAAAAAAACAATATATCCAATTATATTTATATCAAGTTTTAGAGACATCAATCCATCAAAGTTGTTAATAGATGAAATCACATATAAAGAATATGATAAAACTCACAAACAAGCTGTCAAAGAAATATCTGATTTTGCAATTAAGAATAAAGTAAAACTATATATTTATGGAAATGATCAGTTTTATCCTTTAAAGGAAAAAAAATATTTTGAACAACTAAATCTAAAATCTGATTGGGAGTTTATAAACAATAATAGAACTGAAACTTATAATATAATTGATCAAGCAAATTTTATTGTGGGTACTCATTCTACAGCTATATATGAGGCAATTGGAAGAGGAAAAAAAGTTTTTATATTTAGTAAAAATATTGAAAATGAAAAATTAAAAACCCATAAGTTTGGATGGCCTTATAATTTTGAAGAAGATGGTTTTTTTTGGGTTAATAATTTTTCTAATAAAGACTCCATTCAAAATAAAATCGAGATGGTTTTTAATTTAAATCAGTTAGATTGGAATGGAAAAATCCGAGATATAAGTGAAAAACTGATGGATTTTGATCGTGATAATAAAAAGTTTATTAATTTGATTAATTAAGACTAATTGTTCAAATTTTGAACACAATTAGTCTTTTTAATTCAATTATGAGAATTTCTGATGAACAATTTAAATTACTTAGACATTTAGATAAAGACCCAAAAACAAATCAAAGAAAATTATCAAAGAATACAGGTTTAAGCTTAGGTAAGATAAATTATTGCTTACAAAATCTTAAACAAAAAGGATTAATAAAAATTCAAAATTTTAAAAAAAATAAAAATAAAATTAATTATATCTATTTACTTACTCCGAAAGGTGTTATTGAAAAAACGAATTCTACAATTCTCTTTATGAATTTAAAACTTAAAGAATATGATGAATTAGAACAAGAATATAAAAAATTAAAAAAAAATAATGAAAACTAAAAATTTTTATACATTAGATGTATTGAATATTTTATCTCAACAACATAAATATAAATTATCTTTATTTATTCCTTTATTCATATTAGGTACATTATTAGAAACAATTGGCATTGGTTTTATAATACCAGTAATTGAAACAATCAGTAATTATGACAATTTTAGATTAAAGTTGGAAAATTTAAATTTTTATAGTCTTGACGGGATTAATAAAGAAAAAGTAATTTTAGTTATCGTAGGGTTGTTATTGCTTATTTATACAGTAAAGAATATTTTTCTTACAACTTTATCTTATTTACAATTTAATTTTTTAAAAGAAATAAAATTTGAACTTGGAAATAAAGCATTTAAATCCTATATGAAAAAAAATTTTATTAATCATTTAAATACTAATAGTTCTGAAATTATCAGAAATATAAATGACTCAACTTTTGCAACTGAAGCAGTAAAAAATTTAATGATTATTATCTCAGAAATTTTTGTTATATTTGGAATTAGTATTTTTTTATTTATCTACCAACCTTTAACAGCATTAATTAGTTTATTACTGATGATTTTTTTCTTGTTAATTTTTCAAATTTTTTCTTATAAAAAATCAAAAATATATGGTGAGGGAAGGTTTCTTTCAGAGGAAAAAAAATTAAAGTTTATAAAAGATATTTTTGGATCAGTTAAAGATATAAAAATTAACAATAAAGAAAATTATTTTTCAAAAAAATTTAATAAAGTAAATAAAGATCTTGCAATTTTTGAAATGAAACAAAATTTTCTTTCATCTCTTCCAAGATTTTGGCTTGAGTGGACTACTATTTTAATAATGGTAGTTCTCATTTTTTACTTCGTATTTCAAAAATTTGAAATTGAAAATTATTTTGTAATTCTAGGAGTTTTTGCAGCAGCAGCTTTTAGACTTATGCCATCATTTTCAAGAATTACCTCTGCACTTCAGAGGATGAAATTTGTGAGTCCAGTATTAAAAGAATATAAAAAAATAATTACAGATGTTACAAATTCTAACTTATTAGAAAAAGAACAAAATAAAAAAGATTTTCATTTTCAAAGAAATATTGTGTTTAATAATATTTTTTTTTTTTACGAAGAAAAAAATCAAAAAATATTTGATAATTTAAATTTTCAAATAAATAAAGGAGAATTTATTGGAATTAGTGGTAAAAGTGGAAGTGGTAAAAGCACATTGATAAATATTTTGACTGGTCTGTTAAACCCTAAATCTGGTGAAATTTTAGTAGATAATAAAATTAATATTTCTGACCCAAGATATCTTAAAAACTGGCAAAAAAGAATTGGCTATGTTCCCCAGAATATTTTTATTCATGATAATTCAATTATTGAAAATGTCGCCTTTGGAATTGATTATGACTTAATAGACATTTCAAGGATTATTAGTTTGTTAGAAGACATGCAATTATATGAATTTGCAGAGAATATAAAAAAAGATCCTAAAAAAAGCCTGGGTGAATATGGCGATAAAATTTCGGGTGGGCAAAAACAAAGATTGGGTATCGCAAGAGCTCTGTACAATAATCCAGAAATTTTGATATTAGACGAAGCTACTAGTGCTTTAGATTTAGCAAATGAAGAGAAAATAATTAAAGATATCTTAAATTTAAAAAACAGAAATATTACTGCTGTAATAATATCACATCGACAAAGCTCACTTAAATACTGTGATAAAATTTATAGTATAGAAAATCAAAAAATATTTGAAAATGAAAAAAATTAAATCAATTATAAAACAGAAAAAAGGACCATGTGTCACTATTAAGAAACCTCATTACGTCTGGCCAGAGATTGATAAAAGAATTAATAAAAAAGTGTTTGATTATTTAAATAATTATAAAAATGGGAAAAATGGATTGCCAGATGTAATTGAAAAGTTTGAAAAAAAATTTTCACAATTTCACAAGGTTAATTTTTCATTGTGCCAAAGTTCATGTACAGCAGCTTTGCATACCGCATATAATGCGATAGGATTAAAAAAAGGTGATGAAGTTATAGTTTCAAATTATACTTTTCCAGCAACTGCACTTCCATTATCGTTAATTGGAGCAAAACCGATTTTATGTGACGTCGATCCTAAAACAGCCAATATAGATCCAAACTTAATAGAAAATAAAATTACAAAAAAAACTAAGGCAATTTGTGTAACTCACTGGTGGGGACTACCATGTGAAATGGAAGAAATAGTGAGAATAAAAAAAAAATATAATCTTTTTTTGATAGAGGATTGTGCTCATGCACCAGGAGCTAGATATAAAAAAAAATTAGTAGGAACATTTGGTGAATTTGGTTGTTTTAGTTTTGACAATAATAAATTGTTAGCAAGTGGAGAGGGTGGTATGTTGATAACTAATGATAAAAAATTATTTCAAAGAAGTATTATTTTATCAGATTTTGGACCAAGACTTTTATCCCAAGTAAAAGATAGTAATCTTAAAAAATTTGTTGATACAGGATTAGGAACTAAATATAGAATAAATTTTATGGCTGCAAAAATGGCTTATGAAAAGTTTAAGTTATTAAAAAGATTTAACAGTGATAGGCAAAAAATCTTTGACTATTTCTGTTTAAAACTTAATCAAACCTCTTCAATTTTATCTCCTTTTGTCTCAAAAAATTTAACTCGTGGAGGTTTTTATGGCTTTAAAGCAACTATAAAGAAAGATTTCCAGAAAAAAATTGATTTAAATAGATTTATTAATTTATTACAAAAAGAAGGTGTTGATGTGAGAAAAACCTTAACGCCACCTTTACATATGACAAAATTGTTTAAAGATGTAAAAAAAGATTTTATATGTTCTGAGTGGTTTCATAGAAATCATTTAAGTTTTCCAGTTTTCTATAAGAAAGATCATAGAAAAATAATTGATCAATATTTTAATGCTATAAAAAAAGTAGAGTCAAAAATTTTATGATTAAAGTATTATTTTTACACCCTATTACTGACTCAATATTTGGAAGACAGTCTATTCCAATTACATATGTATCATCATTAATTAAAAAATTAGGTCATTCCTGTGATATTTTTGACACAACATTTTTTGATACTTCAGCATTACTTGAGGGAAGTCTTCAATCAGGATCCGAAAAACTTCTAAAACTTAAACAATTTAAAGATTGGTCACACCATGATTTAGGTTTTGTAAAATCAGAAATCAATATATTTAAGGCTTTACAAGAAAAAATTGATAATTATCAACCAGATATAATTACTTTTTCTTTATGGGGAAGCCATCTTCATGCTGAAGGAGAATATTATGCTTTCTCAAATGGTCTGAAATTAATTAATAAAGTAAATATAAGAAATGCCAAAATTTTTGTTGGAGGCACAATACCCTCAAATAATCCTGAAAAAATTTTAAGAAATACTAAAGTCGATTATATAATTAGAGGTGAAACTGAATTAGTTTTTAAAGATATTTTAGAAAATTTTAAAAATTTTAATCCTGAAAAAATTGATAACTTAAATTTTATAAACCCTGAGGATAAATTTATTTCAAATAAACTTAGACCTTTAATTGATCCATTAGATCAATTACCCGATGTAAATTTTGATATTTATAATCCAAAATCTTTTAAAAGACCTTTCCATGGAAAAATTGTAAACATGGTTGATTTTGAAATTAGTAGGGGATGTTGGTACAGATGTACATTTTGTTTAAGTCCATTTCAAAGAGAAAAAACATATCAAAAAGCTAAAAATTTTAGAAGAGAGAAAAGTATTGAAAAAATTATAAGAGAAATCTCATTTATAAAAAAAAGGCACAATTTAGATATGATAAGATTTCAGGATGAGAGTTTCAATTCTATAAAAGAAGATAAACTTAAAGAACTTTCAAAAGATTATAAAAAATTTGTAGACTTACCATTTATAATTGAAGCGACAATTAACACCTCTACACAAAATAGGATTGATTATTTATCCGAGATGGGATGTGTGAACGTAGGTTTGGGAATAGAGTCAGGTAGTAAATTTATAAGAGATAAAGTAATTGATAAGCCTAAATTTACAAATGATGAGGCTGTAAAAACAGTAAAATATTATAAAAAAAAGAATATTAACGTGACGGTTTACAATATCTTAGGGTTTCCAGAAGAAACAGAGGAGCATATTCTTGAGACAATAAATTTGAATTATGCAGCTAAACCGAACCATGCTTTAATCAGTTATTTTCAACCTTGGGATGGTACAAAATTAAAAGATATAGCAATTAAAGATGGATATTTAGACTCCTCAATATCTTTAGAGGAAATGACATTAGGTCAACAAAATAACTCATCTTTAAAACTTAATATCGATGAAAAAAAATTATCATATTATTATGATAATTTTGTATTCCTCGTATATTTAAATAAAATTTTATGGCCACTTATTAAGACAAAAGAAAATATAAAACTTGGAAAAAAATTTATAAATAAACTTTTAGAATTTTTTTTAAGAATAAATCAAAAAATTATTAAGAATAAATAAGATGAATGTATTAGTTTTTATTCCAGCGAGAAGCGGATCAGTTGGAATTAAAAATAAAAATCTTAAAATTTTAAGAAAAAAACCTTTAATATCCTATACATTTGAAATTTCAAAAAAATTACCAAAAAAAAAATTTAGAACTTTTTTATCAACTGATAGCTCTAAAATTTATAAATTTGGAAGTAAATTTGGTTTAAAAGACAACTACTTAAGACCAAAAAAATTTTCTAATTCTAATTCAAATATAATAGAAGCTGTATTTGATGGAATAAACTATTTAGAAAAAAAAAATGAAAAATTTACTCATGTATTGTTATTACAACCAACATCTCCTTTCAGGACACTTAAAGATGTAAAAAAAACATTAAATTTTTTCAAAAAAAAAAAATTACAAAGTATTTGTTCAATATCTAAATCTATTAATAATCCTATTTATTTTGTAGAAAAAAAAAATACTCAATGGAAATATTGTTATAAAAAAAATAAGAAAATTTTTAATAGACAACAAATTAAAAAAAATTTTTTTACATTGGACGGTAGTATTTATTTAGCATCTGTTAAATTTTTGAAAAAGTATAAAAAATTTGTAGTTGCAGATAAAACTTTCTTGTATGCACCAAATGACAATTTCAATATTGATATTGATGAACCTATTGATTTTGAAATTGCAAGAAAGTTAATGAATAAATGAAAAAGAATTTATGTTTTATTATCACAGCAAAACCAAGCAAAATTTATGACGAAAGGTTTAGTTTTGTAAATATTAAAAAAAAATTCAATTTAAAAATAATTTATTTAAAAAAATTAAAAAAAAAAAAAAAAATATCGATAAAAAAAATGGATAATTTAAAAAATTATCTTAAAAGATTTAATATAAATTATGTTATCGTTGTTTCAAATTATGCAAATGAAAAAAAATTAATTCTTAGAGAATTTAAAAATTTAAGTGATATTAAACTTGCTGATTATTATTTAAATATAAACTGCTTTGAGCAAAACACAAAAAGTTTGTTGAGAATTCTAAAATTAAATTTAACTCATATTTCGCATAAAAATCTTTTTTTTACAACGTATATATTTATTAAAATTTTTTGGATAATCTACAAAAACTTAAATACAAAAAAAATTTCTGACTTTAAAATAGATTATTTTTTTTATGTAGTTTTATTAGA
>Ga0114998_10002053_pt1 | contig 15446 bp, 13 predicted proteins | sample ArcticOcean_MG_C_5_FD_87044 | JGI IMG/M metagenome (GOLD analysis project Ga0114998, IMG submission 87044) | Marine microbial communities from western Arctic Ocean - ArcticOcean_MG_CB4_138 | ecosystem: Environmental > Aquatic > Marine > Oceanic | place: Arctic Ocean: Canada Basin | collected...
AACTCGCATATGTATATCTAAATGACTATTACTCGGAAACCCTTTATCGCACACGTGACAAACATGTCGTCTCCTATTATCACTCGTTCTTCCTCGTTCTCTTTTATGTACAATCTCTTCTTCTTCTTCTTCTTCAGATTCTAATTCACATGCACTTTCACTTTCTTCTTCTTCTTCTTCTTCTTCAGATTCTAATTCACATGCACTTTCACTTTCTTCTTCTTCTTCTTCTTCTTCTTCTTCTTCTTCTGTTGAAGAACTTCTCGATCTCGAACGACCAATCACGTTCACTCTTGAATTCCTCACCGGCACGCTCTTCCTCCTGACCATTACGATATCAATCACTATTTAATATTTAATTATCTATAGATTATGATATTCATCATTGACTGTGAAGCAGAAGAAGAAGAAGAACGAAACAAAACCGCGCGCGTAATAGTAAAAGAAAGAAAGAAATAATAAATGTTCCCAACGCGCCACCGAGGGCACTAATGTCACCAGAGGAACTGAAACTATATAACGAACAAAGGAAGAATCGATCGTTTTCCTTGTTCATCGTTCCATTCATTTACGCCCCTTTATTACCATTAATAAGAATCGGTTTCAAGAAGAATCCGCCAGCGAGGGACTTTTTGTTCGCCAGTGCACTCGCGTGCGGTTTAGGACACGCAGGATATGTCATGGCGAAAGATAGCAGTGTTTAGAACGATTTAGATATTCTTTTCGATCGATCGATCGATCGATTGATTAGGAATGGACGACGACAAATTAGCGGCCCCGAATAGACATAGGCACAGAGCAGAGGACGGTAAGGTTTTATATGAATGGGAGCAAACTTTAGATGAAATGAACGTCTACGTGTTCGTCGATCCGTTAATTAAAACGAGCGATATTTTAGTCGACGTGCGAACGGATACGATGACGATGAGAGAGAAGAAAGAAAACGGCTTTATGTTCATCGATCGATTGAAGATGTACAGAGCGGTCGTTTCCGATGAAACCGTATGGACCAGGGATGGAATAAGCGGTGAGATTCACGTGCAAATGGTGAAGAGGAAGAAAGCGGAACCGTGGGTCGGCGCGTTCGAAGCGCATTGCGATGAAATCTCGGCGAAGGCGACCGAAGAAGATCGAGAGCGGATGATGAGGGCGAGGTTCCAGAGCGAAAATCCAGGGTTTGATTTTAGTGATGCTAAGTTCGATGGCGCCGTACCCGACGCGAGCGAATGGAACTTGCCAAAGTAGTTTTTGTAGTTCCATGAATACGCGCTCCACCTCTGTCCTTCAACCCTCACAAAGATCAATCGGTTTATTCATATCTACGTCTGAATCAATCTCGTTGTCGTTCCTTAATCGTCGTTTCAAAATGTTCGTCGACAACGAAAGCGACGTCGATATCAATAAATCATCAGAATACTACTAAGCTCTTTGGAAAATATTCTTTTTGACACTTAAAACGCGCGCAGGTACACGCTCAATAACAACGCGTAAGAAATAACGCAAATGTCATCAACAGGAGAAGACGACGACGCGTCGTGGTCGAATCTATCTAATCATGAGTTCGATCGTTCTCTTTTTTATGATCAAAACGACGAAACGGAAACGTCCTTGAACGAAGCCGAAAAAACGTTCTCGAACCTGCCGAAGAACGAAGAAGGAGGGCTTAAGAACGAAGAGCTCGAGGAAGAAGAACGGGCGAGGAAGGAGAAAGAGGAAGAAATCGAAGCGGCTTGGGGCGACGACGACGACGACGACGTACGACAATGGCTCGCCGCAGCCGAAGGACAGTTCGTTGATTCTCCTCTGAACAGGACTGTTTCCGAGAAAAAATATCAAAACCGGGGAGCGCGAGATATTACTAAAGACGAGGAGAATAATGACGACGCGTCGCCAGTCTCTAAGACGACGACGCCGATGAAAACGAGCGAGGCGATGAAGAAATTGAAAAGAAGTTTAGATGTTAAGATTCTGATGAGCGTTTCGATTTCAGTCGTTCTCGGTATCGTCGCTTTGTGCGTGTTCTTATTGACCGAGAAAGGTCCGAGTTCAAAAAAAGACGAGCTCTTTGAGAATTTTTCTTTCTCTTCTCCTCGAGCAGTGACGATAGAGCGCGCTTTACAGATGGACTGGGAAGAACGCATGGATATTATCGAAGAGATTTCTCGATTAGAGAAGAAGTTACGAACGGCCAAGGAGCACGTCGAGGAGTTGGTCGAGAAAATCTTGAACGAAGAGAGAAAGATTTACGACGAGCAAGAACGAAATGAACAACAACAGCATCAAAATGTATCGCGTGCAATTGTCGATGAGGAACAAAGTTTATTGATAAGTACTTCAGTTATTATCATTTGCGCGGTTTTATTGACTCGTCAATTTTTTCTTGCGATGGAGAACTGCTTTGGTAATACGACGAACGATGCGGCGTCGCAATCGCAAACGAAAGACGTTGACTGGCAAACAGCAGTCAGTTCTCAAAACACAAACTTGGAGAACAAAGTCGCTCAGAAGACGACGACGACTGCACTATCAAAGGTACCTTTTCAACTTGTTCGCAAACCGCCGCCGCCGCCGCCGCCGCCAAGAACGAGCGGCGGAAAGTTCCAAATCGTTCAAAGCTCGTCGCCAAACGAATCAAAGAACAAACCGTCACCGCCACGACCAAGTACGAGCGCAGATTTCAATTTTCAACGAAGTATCACTCGAGCGGACTCGACGAACGAGTTCGGTCGCAAAATGCAGGACGTTGCAAACGATTGCTTGTCTATGCAACTTTACGGGAACGACTGAAGAACCAAGGAACAATACTTGTAAATATAAAAGACAGAGACTCACATCAATCAATCAATTAATCAATATCAATTAATCAAGGTGCTAAACAAACTACAAATATAATTTCACTACATACGCACTACGCACTAAAAACTATAAATCGTACTCCACTACATCGTAATCGCTTCCACGGCTGCCTCGCATCTCTTCCTCAATCTCTTCCCTCTCTGCCCATCATCACCTTCGCCTGCAACGTCGCCACTCCCATTCCCTAAATCACCTATTCGTTCGATATGCGCGAGTAAATTCGCTCTCAAACTCTGTAACTTCCCATGCACGCCTAAAACCGAGCACTCGCACGTCCTATGACCGGAAACCCTCTTCACTCGCTCGATCGATTTCTTAACCATTTTTAAGTCCCTTTGGTTACATCTCATCACGAACAAGAGAGCTTTTTTGGGCTCGAAAAATTTCACTTGTAAGGCGTTCGACTTCGTGCACTGGGCTCTCCCGAGTTCCCCGAACGATAGCGAGAGTTCTTCGAGCAATGCCGAGTGTATTGCTTCGGCGTGCGTCGGTTGTTTGTCGTGTAAGCGTATTTTCGCTATTACGTACCTGTTCTTAAAGCGCACCATGCCATTTCAATGTCTAGGATATGAAATCTTTTCTCTTCTTATTAAAATCACCTACTACTTAAAACCCTAAACAAAATGAAACCCTAAACCTTAAACCCTAAACAAAGCCTCGTCTCCATTAAAACAACAATTTAGAATAATTGCAGAAGCAGAAACTAATAAATAATATAACATAATAATAGCGTACGATTCGATTAAAACCTCAGTGCTTCAGTAGATCTTCTTCCTCTTCTTCTTTTTCTCCTCCTCGCTCGCGCTCCTTTTTTTATTCTTAAGAGTAATAAACACTAAAGCGAATCATCGTTCTCTATCGCGTCATGGCATACTCGACAGAGATCAGGTCACGCAGTGAAACGTTTACTAACAACGAGAACTACCCAGGCTCGGCAATACTGCTAAACAACGCGAACAGTACGCACGTGTTCGTTGACCCAGAACGAGCGAAAGACGGCAGAGACGATGACGATGACGATGACGATGACAAATATCGAACGAATAAGAAGAAGAAATCGAACGCGAAACAAAAGAAACACTTTCGCGATAGTGATGGGCAGAAGAGCTCGAAGAAGATGAAGATTATGAAATATTTAGTCGCGGTTTTGATCGTAGCGATAGTTTTCGTGGCGATGAAGACGAGTGCGACTATATCAGCGTGCTTAATTGCATCAGTTTTAGCGCTCTCTTTTGCTAAATATTTAAGTGTTTGGGTGCTCGAACGAGACGAGGGGACGCTCGAGATGATCGAAGTCGCCGAAGCAATCAGGGAAGGATCGAACGGGTTCATGAAGACGCAGTATGGTTTGATCGGGAAGTTAGCCGTTGTCTGCGCCGCGTGCGTATTTTTTTTATACGAATTCAGGAAAGTGACGCCAGAGCAAGAGAAGAACGGATTAACGTCGCACGCGATTGCAATTGCGACGACGTTGAGTTTTATGTTCGGAGCCGGCATGTCAGCGCTGAGTGGTTACGCCGGGATGTGGATGAGCGTGAGGGCAAACTCTCGAGTATCTGCGGCAGCGCGGAGGGGCACGAGAGAGCCGTTGGTCGTAGCGTTACGTTCCGGTGGTTTCGCCGCGATATTAGTCGTTAGTACGACCGTTCTCGGCATTTCGAGTTTGTTTGCAATATATTCCTGGTGGTATAAAATTAAGTCTGGCGATGAAGAGGATTCTATCGAAAATATAACTGAAATTCCCTTAATGCTCGTTGGGTTTGGATTCGGCGCCTCGTTCGTCGCTTTATTTGCGCAGTTAGGGGGCGGAATATATACTAAAGCAGCCGATGTCGGTGCAGATCTTTGCGGGAAAGTTGAGATGAACATCCCAGAAGATGATCCAAGAAATCCAGCAGTCATTGCTGACTTAGTTGGTGACAATGTAGGTGATTGTGCGGCGAGAGGCGCCGACTTATTCGAATCTATCGCTGCTGAAATAATTTCAGCGATGATTTTAGGCGCCACGGTTGTTAAACGTTCGGACATGTCTTTAATCGAAGCGAAAGGGTTTGTTTTATTTCCGTTGGTCGTGCACGCGATGGATTGTTTCGCTTCAGCAATTGGCATTTTGTCCATTTCAGACGTCGAGCCGAGGCATAAACACGAGCCGTACTCGGTTCTGAAAAAGGGCTACAACGTTACGTTAGCAATCGCAATCGCTGGTTTTGGATTCGCATGTAGATTCATGTTATACACGGAAAAAGCGGTCGATGCGTGGAAATACTTTTTCGCGTGCGGCTTGGTCGGTATTATTTGCGGTTACTTTTTCGTATTTATTGCGCAGTATTATACGGACTATGCGTTTCCCCCGGTGCGCAAAATAGCCGAAGCATCTTTGACCGGTTCTGGGACTAACGTTATTGCCGGCATCGGAGTTGGTTTAGAAGCGACTGCTGCGCCGGTCATAGTAGTATCAATCGCCGTCGTCACGGCGTTTCATTTAGGACAAAATGCGGGAATAGTAGATGACAGCACGAACGAATTGATTGGTGGATTGTTTGGAACCGCAGTAGCAACGATGGGTATGTTATCAACAGCTGCATATGTGTTGACGATGGATGTATTTGGCCCAATCGCCGACAACGCTGGAGGGATCGTAGAAATGTCGAATCAACCAGATTCTGTTCGTGACGTCTGCGACGAGCTTGATGCCGTTGGTAATACAACAAAAGCGACGACGAAAGGTTACGCGATTGGATCAGCCGCGTTGGCATCGTTTCTTTTGTTTTCAGCGTTTATGGATGAAGTTTCCGCATTTACTGGTCAGCCATTTCAAACGGTTGATATTTGCATACCAGAAGTTTTCGTAGCAGGTTTACTCGGATCGATGTTAGTGTATTTATTTTCCTCGTTTGCTATCGCCGCAGTCGGTAAATCAGCGCAAGATGTCGTGAAGGAAGTTCGGAGACAATTCGCAGAAAATCCAGGGATAATGACGTATGATACGAAACCGGATTACGAAAGGTGCGTTTCGATCGTCGCAAAGAGCGCCTTGAGAGGAATGGTGAAACCTGGCGTATTAGCAGTGTCTGGACCGTTAATAACTGGGGTCATTTTTCGTAAAATCGGTATTGCGAGCGGGCGCGAGTTGCTCGGCGCAACGTGCGTCGCGAGTTTTTTGATGTTTGCAACGGCGAGCGGGATTTTGATGGCTTTATTCTTGAACACGGCTGGAGGGGCTTGGGATAACGCTAAAAAATACGTCGAGACTGGATTCGGAGGCGGCAAAGGTTCGGAAACTCATAGAGCCGCCGTGACCGGTGATACTGTTGGGGATCCGTTCAAAGATACGGCTGGTCCTTCAATTCATGTTTTGATTAAGATGTTGGCGACTATAACGTTAGTCGCGTGCCCATTATTCTTAGACTAATGATATGTATAATTTGTAAAACTTCTCCCATTAAAAATGATGATGACCTCTATATAATATAACGATATGCGTTTATGTTTTTTAATCTTTCCGATTTGATCTTGTCTGTTGTGATTGTTTTTTTATGTTTAGCGCGTCATAGTATTCGCGGCAGCTTGAGCTTGCATCAACCCACTTCGAATTGCAGTCGAAGTATCTGCAACGGCGCCTGGACCGCTCGGGATGAAGATCGTACTGTTTCCGCCTTGCGTGCCAATTTCCTTCATCGTATCAAAATACTGCGTCATCATCATCATCTCCATGACATCTTTTGAAGAAATGCCATCGACTTCTTTTTGAAAGTTAACCACGGAATCTCTTAAACCGTTAATGATCGCTTGACGTTGTCTCGCCATACCAGTACCTGAGAGATACTTCGACTCCGCGTCGGCTTCGGCGGCTTTGACGACCATGATCTTCTCCGCCTCCGCGCGATCCTTCGCGGCAACGCGTTGCCTCTGCGCAGCGTTGATCTCATTCATGGCCTGCTTCACTTTCGGATCCGGGGCAATATCAGTCACCAAAGTCGAGATAATATTATACCCAAACGCCTCCATGGACTTCGCCAACATATTCTTCACCTCGATCGCGATCTCTTCCTTCGACGTGAACACGTCGTCCAACTTAATCCTCGGTACCGTCGATCTCACGACGTCGAATATGTACGACCTTATTTGCCCTTTTGAATCCGTTAACTTATAAAACGCGTCGAACATTCTCCCCTCGTCCTGTAAAACTTGGTACTGCGTACTTATTATGATATTCACAAACACGTTATCTAACGTCTTCGTTTCGACCGAGACGTCTAACGACTGTATCCTGGTCGAAATCGATCCAACGTTCGCTTGGCCGAGGCATGGCCAAATGACGTGGCATCCAGGTGATGCGAACCTATCGAACTTCCCGCACGTGCCTATGACACCGCTGTTTGTTTGTTATTTTTACGAAGAAGAAGAAAAATGTGAATTGGAACAAAGTTCGTCATAAATTTCGGAAAACACGAATTCGTGCGGAAGAAACGAAATCGATCCGAAACGAAATCCTAAAGAAAAGAAGAACGAACGGACGTACAACGTGCCCTGGTCAACGCAGGTCCAACAGGCCATCTTTTTTAGTTTTAGTGCGCGTTAATGATATAGTCAATTAATTAACAACGTGTAAAGAAGTGAAGCTAAAGATACGATACGGATACGATCTTAAGTTAGAGGGTGAAGAGGTTTAGGGTATCTACCCAGAATTTTACAAGAAGTTGTAGAGAGAGAGAGAGAGTGTTTTACATTTTCCGCGTGAACGCGTTCGGGGAGAACTTGAAAGGACCATCTTCAGTGGGCCACTGCGAAGCGACGTCGCTTACGGTTTCGGCTATGGTACAATTCGGACCTTTAATACCTTTCCAGCACTTCTCCGAGGCGTGGACGACGCCTAGGATAACGGTATCGGAGAACGTCGCGGAAGCGTAGTTATCGAACACTAACGTATGCGATTGACCGCCATCGATGAAGGTTTTACACATCGTCGTTGAGGAAGTGTCCCATGACCATACGCCTCCGATGTTGTTTGTGATCTGTGCATCCGTGATTAAGCATCGAGCGTTGTTTGAGATGTCGATCGCCGGAGCCTTGTTATCGCGTATGATCGTTTGATGTACGAAACATTCAGAGTCTTGCATGCATACTATGCCTTCTTCGCCGCAGTTTTCGATGACTGAGTTTCTTATTGTACACTGCGCGGTGTCGTTGATTTTGATTCCAGCCTGTTCAGCGCCGTGGATTCGGCAATCGATTAACTCGACTTCTGCGGAGCGCGAAAGTCTTATCGCGTTGTTCTTACCAGTAACGTTGCAGTTCCGAAACGTCGCTTTTGATTTGTCCGTGCAAACGATACCGTCGCATCCAGTGCAAGTGAATGAACACGTTTCAATTAAGCATTCGAATGCGTTTCTGTTCGTTGGATTTCCCTTTTCGACTTGAGAGACTCTTAAGGACTCGGCGAAACCAGAGAAATCGAAATCGACGTTTGAGACGACGCTCGAACGCGTGATCCTAAACGTCGGTGAATTCGCGCGCATATCAATCGTTGCCTCTTTTAAACACCCTTCGCCCTTAATCCAAACACGTTTTGTCACGTCGACTGTATGCCCTGAACCGTTGTGTATGCCTCGGAGTAACAAAATTTTATCGCCGTCGCTCGCGATATCAATCGCTTGTCTCAAACTCCTCGCGTGTATAACAGTTTTTCTATCAATTTCTGCTTTTCGTCTAGCTTCGGCCATTAAACCATCTTCTTTGCCCCATCTCTCGGCGTGTAATGGTACGCCGTCTGCATCAGTGACATCGAACTCGGCGTTCGATGGAGCCTCTTTCCCTAACCAAGCGTCTTCGCCGCCGCTTCGGACGTAAATAACTCTCCCATCGAAACCGGCGGTTGAGCCGTGCTTTGCTGCTTTTATTGCAACGATATCTAAAAAATCTTTAAAAGGCTGCGATGACGATCCTCGTTCGTTCTTTGTTAAATCCTCACCAACTCTTAAAGAAGATACGGCCAAAGTCCACGCCGAGAGCGCCGTATACGCCTCAGCCGCTCGAAAACGCGCTTTCGACCACGTCGGTGCCAACTTCGTCGCCTTCAAAGCATCCTCTAAAGCGCCAAGAAAATCTTCGTCTCTCAATTTCGCTTTCGATCTATTACATAAAGTCACGACGACGATGAGATCCTCTTCTGATAATTCCACGGCTTGGTAATTCACGCATTGCTCGCCGCCGTCGTCCGCCTCGTTCGTACGATTTTGTGTCGTCGTCTTTGTATTACTATTATTATTAAATTGATTCAACACCTCGTCATACATTGCAACCGCCATTTTCAAATCGCTCGATCTCAACATCGCGTTCGCCTTCTCTCTCACCGCATTCGCTGGATGTTCTGACTTCAAATCCTTCAATCGCATATCAGGCGTGATCATTTTTTGCCTCTGAAACACGTCCACTAATTGGTTCGAGATCTCCTCGGCTTCGACGTCTTCCTTTGAAACGATTTCATCGCCGTTAGGTCTCTTCGGAACCGACGTAAACGCTTCTTCTGGAAGCGCGTCTTCATACGCGTTCGTTATTTCCACCGTCGCCTCTTTCCTCTTCCGTTCCAAGTGCGCTCGATCTTTTTCGCTCTGGATTAATTTCGAAGACAGATCTCTTCTTTCGATCTGTTTGACTTCCTCGCGCGCTTTCAACGTCTTCTTGATCAAATCGAGTCTCGCTTGGACGTCTGGGCCTTGACCGGTCGCGTTCCATCGCTTTTGTAATCGGTCTTCGATCTTTGATACCATTTCTTTCTCTTCTCTTCTCTTCTCTTCTCTCGCTTTGTTCGTTCGTTTGAAGTTTAATTCGTTTTCGCTCGTTTATTAAATATGCGTTTTTTTTTTAAGTTCTGTGCAAAAAAGGTCTCGTTTGTCTCTTCAAAATTGATTTTACGAGGTTGTTTTTTTCCGAGATATACGCGTTCGTTCGTAAATGAACGCTCGTCGACATCGAAGGGAAGAAAACGAGAAGCGAGCGCGAGCGAAGGAGGACGATTTTTTAAAAGGCGATGATGAAGACGACGACGAAGAAGACGACGTCGTAGGATTCGCTCGGTCAACGACGATGATCTCGAGATCTCGAAGACGATTAGTCTTTTCAGATTCGGATGAAGATATAGAGGCATTCGAGCGCGAGACTGCGCGAATGGAAAAACGGGTGCCAAAGAAAAAAGCGCGCGAGAGTTCTTCGTTAATCGAAATCGAAACGCCGTTGAAAGCGCGCGAACCATCGAAAAGATTGGAGGAGAGTTCCAGGAGTAGGCAGAAGATCAAACGCAAAATGAATAAAAAATTCCTGAAGTTAAAATCGAAACAGTTCGAGAGCGACTCGTCCGATATCGAAATGTGCGATGATTTGAGCGATGATGATGAAAGTGACGACGATGAAGAGGAAAGTGATGATGATTATAAAGTTGAAGTTGATACACGCAAAGTTTTAGTTGACGATATCGAGGAGTTCAAGACGGGATTTGCACCCGAGTTTGATACGATTGACGACAGGCGGGGGAAGAGCAAAACAAAACGTCGTTTGATTCAGCGTCTAATAAGAATCGTGGCATCATCCAAAGTTGATTTACCTGAGATTTTCCAGTTTCTTTTAAATGTGTACTGTGCAAATGGTTATATTCTCAGCGATCAAGTAATCGCTGATGCTCTGCGAAGCGCTTTTAAGAGAGGGAATGCAAACGTGATCCAGGGAATTAAACAGTTCGTTGGCGAGGATCGATGGTGTCCTGAGAAACGTAACGAACCATGGCCTCGTGATTCGAAAAATAGAACGTTTCTTCATATCGCGGTTTTAAACGAAAACAACAGTCTCAGAGTTGTTTTGCTTGCTTTAGAAGCATCCATCGATGAAATTCGAGGAAGAGATGAACACGGAGAAACGGCCTTGATGAAGGCATGCAAAAGAAATAAAGGAGCGCTTAAAATCGTGAAAGAAATCGTGCAAGTGGGTAAATATACAGCTTTTGATTTGTTCAGAGACGAAAAGGATAACGATGGTGCGAATGTCTTTCATCACGCGGCCGCTTCCGGTCATGTCGACGTCCTGAAACATCTTTTATCGTGCATAAGTCCGTTGACGTTTGAGTCAGCTTTGCTTTCGATAGACAAAGAAGGAAAGACGCCCGCGCACTATGCAGGTGAAATGAATCAGAAAGAAGTACTCGAGTACTTATACGACGATAAAGACAATAGTCGCGTTAAACTTTCTACGGTACAAGATTCTTTTGGGTACGTTCCGGCTGTAGCCGAAGATCATTGCCCAGTATGTTTCAGAGATGTCGAGAAAATAGGAATGGGGGACAACAGTGAACGCGTTTATTTTGAATGCGGTCACGGCTTTTGTGTTATGTGCTTGTTAAACGCGAGTTTCTTTCAAGGTGGTGAAAAATGTCTCATATGTCGGAAGATGCTCACGAAAGAAGAAAGTTCCGCGTTACAAACATTGAGAGAAAACGGAGGTTTAAACTCGCCACAGAAAAGGATCAATGAGAGGGAACTTAGTCTAATACGCGAAGCGGTTACAATCGTACAATCGAGAAACATAGTTCCAAAATCCAAATTAACAAGTGCAATAAAAGGCTCGAAAAATACCTATGCGACGCGAACTGGAGGTTTCCGTGGAACTGATTATTAACTAATTAATTGTTTATTTCTAATAACAAAAATGCGTTGATGTACCAAAATTTTATTATATATCGCGCGAATGAATCTTTCTTTTTGCTTTTCTTTTCATCGCGTTCACTCTCAAATTTCGGCACAGCAATGAACTATCTTGTGCGTTTGTTTCTTTCTACACGCTATTTACTTAAATCCCTAACGCCTTTTTCAAATCAGATTCCAAACCTTGGTCGAGCGGGTCGCGCGGAGAATATCGCTTGATAACTTTCCCATCGCGTCCTACTAGGAACTTTGTATAGTTCCACGGAATATCGCCCCCTCCCGTTTCTTTTTTCAAATATTGATACAAAGGCGAAGCCGGACCGATTGCGATTACGTCATCAATTAAAGGCGCCATTAAAGAAGCATCTGGATCATCCTTATATTCTTCCCAGGCAACGGGGTCGACTACTTTACACCTCGTCCCTTTATCTTTCACGGCGACTTCGTCAAAGATTTGAAACCCTTCGTTCTCAATCTTAAACTTCTCCTTCGCCCTCTTTCGCTCGCCGGCGCTCCCTAACGGTCCTTGGCATCCAAACTGATTCACTGGAAAGCCAATGATCTCAAATCCATCCTTATTATATTTCTCAAACATCTGTCTCAACGAAGGGTAGTTCGAGTTCGCGAGAGGTCACTCCGACGCGACGTTCACTACGACGGTTACTTTCCCTCTATACTTACTCAACGAAACATCCTCACCATACTGTTTCACGACGAAATCATAAACGCTTTCTTCTTCGTTACTAGCAAACGCTGATCGCGCCCTTTGTCCCGTCATTAACGATACTAACACCTGCGCCGCTACACTCGCACCGATCGTTCTCTTACTCACTTTAATCCGATCCTCATCAGCTTTGTTAAATTCTAATTCTGCTCCAGAGTTAGTTACGAAACAGATCCTCCTGTTCTTCATCAACGGCTTCATGGAACACTTCCAGGACTTCTTATGCGTTGCATTAAATATCGCACTCGACCGCGATTTGGCGATCATCAGTACCTCGCACTTCTGCTGCTGCGTCTTCATCAGCAACATCGTTTATAAATCGTTATCGGCGTGATTTAATCGTGTTCATTAATTGAATTTCTCCCGCATTTGAGTAAAACACGATATTATCCATTTTTATCCATTCCGTCATTAGTAGAAACACGCGCGAGAGGACAATAAAAGCAAACGCGAGAGAGAGTAAGTAAAACGGAAACATAACGACGAAAGAACGATCGCGCTGAAAAAACAATCATTGATACAATTTTAGTGAGTCATAATCGAACGTACGTTCGCGCGTTGATTGAAGAAGAAGAAGACGCGGTCGATACGCATTTACTACTGATTCAGATTTATATATCTGCTGGTAAGTTTGTTAAAAAGGATGCCGTTCTCGACACTGCTCGGGGAAGATGGATTGCCACCGAGTGCGAATACGAAAAACGAAGAAGAAGAAGAAGAAGAAGAAGACCGCGCGTATGATTATGCGTGCGATGAGCTCTTGAAGTCCGGCGCTCTATCACCTATAAATGACTCGTTTTTAGATGCCTCGCAGGAGCTCGAACGAGGTCGGTCCAGGGACGAGTTGGCGGATTTCATCGCCGAAGAGTTACAGCAAGGGAATAATAATAACGCGAGGACGAGGAAGATTAATGCCGATGATTGCGATGACGACGATGATGATGGTGATGATGCGTATTCAGGTGGTACTGTTCCATCGACGTCGAAGAGGTCCAATCAAAGCAATAGCTCGAATGGGATAAAAAAAGGGAACGAAAGTAGGAAACGCTCGAGCGATAATACGAACGACAAAGGCGGCGTAGGATCGAGATTAAGTAACGATTCGCAAAGGTCTCATAGTAACGACTCAAACGTCGGTTCTACAAAAGGTGGGAGTAATAACAGTACTCATAACAATCAAAATCAAACGAAAAATAAGCAAAGTAAAATAGGTGGTTTAGGGGCGCATCAAAGGACTTCGTCGTTCGCTTTACTCGATAGCTTATCGCACGAGCAACCGAATCCTTTCATGCTCGGACCGATTTTAGATGATTCGGCGATGAGGTTCTTAGAGCGCAACCCGAGTTACTCAAAATTCGATGATTTAGAATACGCTCCAGTACATCCGAACTTAATGGCTGGCGAGTTCGATAATCTTGGTCGAACGCAAGCGCAACTACAGCAGCAGCGACATCAAATGCAACTCAATCAACAACAACAATATCAACACCAAATGCAGCAGCAGCAACAACAACAACAACACTTTCAACGATTAGCACAACAACGACAACCTACTGAGTTCACTTCAGTTAATAGATCGGGAATGGCCGGTCCGCCTCCGCAAATGATCTCGGCCCATCCTCCTCAATTTCAGCAACAACAACAACAATATCAGCTACAACAACAACAAGAACAAGAACCGACATCGCAAGCTCAAATGACTCGCCTCGATCGCTTGAAAAGATGGAAAGAAAAACGCAAGAACAGAGTGTTCACGAAATCTATTCGATACATGTCCAGGAAGGTTTGCGCTGATAACAGACCGAGAATTAAAGGAAAGTTTGTAAAGGTTTCTTCCTTATCGAGTTTACAAGATATAGCCGAGAGCAACGAAGATGCGGACGAAAAGATAAACACGAATAAAGATGATGATCTAAAATATGAAAAGAAAGATAGCACTAAAATCGATGCGAACGAATTAATTCGCGATTTGAGAGAAAAAGCCATCGAGGCTGGACTTGGCGCCGGTAAACCGTTATCGCGATTGCGCAGAAACACAGGAAACGCTTCCGCGCCAAACTTGGCATCGTTAGGTGAAATGTAACAAAAATATCAATAGCAGAGCGCGAGATATGTACAACCATATATCAATACAGTGTAAAATACAACCAAACATATACACATAAACAAATAATTATACTATACCTAAACCTTCGTTGGGTCGTTCAAGCCCTCCTCAGTCAAAAACGAATCAATCTCTTCCAACAAAGGCGAGAACTTCTCGACTAAAACGACGGCGCTCGTCTTCACGACGTCTTCGCCTCCAATACTCGCGACGAAACTCGCTCGCGTCGGCGGGAACTTCAAAACGACCGAAAACGCCGCCGCAGAAACCCATCCATGAAACGGCTTCAAAGTCCTCTCATACGCACTCACCGCAGCATCTCTTAACTCTTTCTCTGAATCATCCGTAATCTCTCGCAGTAACTCGATCACAAACTCTAAAAATCGCTTCAACCATAACAAAGCCTTCGCCGTACTCCTCGAATCATTCGATTCGTTCCTCTTCTTCTCTTCTCTTACGACTTCATAGATATCATCATCATCACTCGCTTCCGATGCCTTCTGTATTCTCTCGATGTTCCCATTGACATCCGCCTTCGCCGGTTTAAACGCCATACCTAAACAGTCCAATATTGGAGAAAACCTTTCGCATGTCGTCAAGAACATGGTCGCTTTCAATCCATTCGTTCGAGTCGCGCTAGAGGCTACACTTGCCACGCGTCGATCGTTGAACTCCATGAGTTTGCTCGTTATTGGTTCTATTAAATTTGTTTGATGAGTTTGCATCGTTTTTATGGTCAGTACAGGTCTTCTTCCTCCATCTTCTTCGAAAGTCAAAAACAATCGCGCGAATTGATTGGAAAATATCTTTTCCGCATTGAACTGAAACATCGAGGAAATAAGGCCGATATACATGCGCACGATATGTTTATGACGACGCAGAGAGTTTGGAAAACGAATCATTCGACGATATCAAGATCGAGCGAGTATGCGCATTGCAGAGCGTGCGATTGTCCTACTCGTAGTCCGAGTCATGTTCACATCAGTCGTAGTTGTAGTCAGAGTTGGAGTTTAAGGAAGACGAAGAAGAAAAGAAGTTTCATTGGCAGAGCGAGAGCTTTTGCCGATTTCAA